>Ga0335075_10003369_pt1 | contig 25425 bp, 28 predicted proteins | sample Lox_Sample_24_FD_206723 | JGI IMG/M metagenome (GOLD analysis project Ga0335075, IMG submission 206723) | Soil microbial communities from Loxahatchee National Wildlife Refuge, Florida, United States - Lox_Sample_2.4 | ecosystem: Environmental > Terrestrial > Soil > Wetlands | place: USA...
CGACGACGAGGTCAAGGCGCACTGGGAAGCGGAGCCGGCGAGACGCCTCGAGAGTTATCTCACCTCGATCGGCAAGTGGACCAAAGAAGACCAGGAGCATCTGCTTGCCCAGCTCAAGGCCGAGATGGACGCCGAAACCGACGTCTACCTGAAAACGCCCGCGCAAGATCCGGTTACGATGTTCGACTACACCTATGCCAAGCTTCCGGTGGAGCTTGCGCGTCAAAAGGAGCAGTTTCTCAAATGAGTGAGATCAATCTCGTCACGGCCATCAATCTCGCACTCGCACGCGCGATGAGCGAAGACCAAAACGTCGTCGTCCTTGGTGAGGACGTCGGCATCGACGGCGGCGTCTTCCGCGCTACCGATGGTCTCGTCAAGCGCTTCGGCGAAGACCGCGTGCGCGACACGCCGATCTCCGAAGCAACGATTGCGGGACTCTCGATCGGGCTCGCGCTGGAGGGTTTCAAACCGGTCGCCGAGATCCAATTCAGCGGTTTCGCCTATCCCTGCATCGATCAGATTGCGAACCACGGCGCGCGCTTCCGCACCCGGACGCGCGGGCGGCTGAGCTGTCCGATGGTGTTGCGCACGCCGTGGGCGGGCGGCGTCAAAGCACTTGAGCATCACTCGGAGGCCAACGAGACGATGTTCACTAACGTCCCCGGCCTTCGCGTCGTGATTCCCTCGAGCCCGAAAAAAGCGTACGGCTTGCTCTTGGCGGCGATCCGCGATCCCGATCCGGTCATCTTCTTCGAACCGACGCGGCTCTACCGCGCGGCCGTCGAAGAGGTTGCCGACAACGGCGTGGCCGCGCCACTCGACACGTGCTTCGTCGTGCGCCAAGGCAAAGATCTTACGCTCGTCGCGTGGGGCGCAATGATTCCGCAAGCGCTGCAGACCGCGGACGCGCTGGCGGCCAAAGGCGTCAGCGCCGAGGTGATCGATGTTGCGACGCTGCGACCATTGGATGAAGACACGATTCTCGACTCGGTCCGCAGGACCGGACGCTGCGTGATCGTGCAAGAGGCCGGACGCACCGGCGGATTTGCCGGCGAGATCGCGGCGCGCGTCGCAGAGAAAGCCTTCAGTTCGCTGCTCGCGCCCGTCGAGCGCGTCACGGGATACGACGTCGTTCTTCCGCTGCCGCGCCTGGAAGAGAAGTTTCTCCCGAACACGGAACGCATCGGTGCTGCCGCACAGAGAGCGATGGCGTACGCATGAGCGCGACGTTCACGCTCCCCGACCTGGGCGAGGGACTGCAAGAGGCCGAGATCGTTGCGTGGCACGTCTCCGAAGGCGATCACGTCACCGCCGATCAGCCCCTCGTCTCGGTCGAAACGGACAAGGCGGTCGTCGACATTCCCTCGCCACACGCCGGCCACATTGAGCATCTTCTCGCCAAGGTCGGCGATCGCGTCAAAGTCGGTGGAAAACTCGTCGATTTCGAAGAGGGGCCGCATAAGGACGCCGGCACGGTGATGGGAGTGCTTCCCGAACCGCCGCCTAGGAAAGCGGAGGTTCCGGCGGCCAACGCCTCCCCACCTAAACCATCCGGTAACGGGAAGGCGCGCGCAAAGGCCTCGCCGGCCGTACGTGCAATGGCGCGTGAGCGCGGGATCGACCTTACCACGATCGAAGGCACCGGACCCGACGGCATCATCACGCGAGAAGACCTCGAACGCGTGGCGCCCGCCGCCGCATCAACGGTCGCTGCAGCCGAACCGTTGCGCGGTATGCGCCGGTCGATGGCCGAGCACATGGCGCAGTCCGGGGCAGCGATCGTTTCCGCGACGCTCTTCGACGAAGCCGATATCGAGGAGTGGAGGGCAAGCGATCATGACGTTACGACGCGGTTGATTCATGCGATCGTCGCGGCATGCGCCGCGGTGCCTCTGCTCAACTCTTCATTCGACGATAAGGCGATGACGGTCGAGCCGCACCCGCGCGTCGATCTCGGCCTCGCCGTCGACACGCCGGACGGGCTGATCGTTCCAGTGATTCGTGACGCGGGCAGCCGTGCAAGTGAATCGCTTCGTAACGACGTCAATGCACTCAAGGCGGCCGCCCGTGCGCGTACGATTCCACCCGCGAGTCTGCGCAATCCAACCATCACGCTCTCGAACTTCGGCATGATGGCCGGTATGCACGCGGCGCTGGTCATCGTTCCACCGCAGGTGGCGATCGTCGGCGCCGGCAGAATCGTCGAACACGCGGTTCCCAATCCTGCGGGCGGCGTCGCCTTCCGGCGCCGGCTCCCTCTCTCCGTCACCTTCGATCACCGCGTCGTGACCGGCGGCGATGCCGCTCGCTTCATGAAAGCGCTCATCGACGCATTGCAAAGGGCATGAGTCATGGACATCATCTGCTTCAGTATGCACGATTTCGAGCGGCCCGCCATGGATCGTGCGAATCTCAATCACCAGCACAGCCTTGCCTATCGCCGCGAGCGGCTCTATCAGGCGACCGCCGTGATGGCTAAGGGCTTCCCTGCGGTCTGCACCTTCGCGACCGACAGCCTCGACGCGGCAACGATCGCTACGCTAGCCGCCGGCGGAACGCGCGTAATCCTTCAGCGCGCGGCCGGTTACGATAACATCGATCTCGACGCAGCCGAGCGTGCCGGCATCGCCGTCATGCGCGTGCCCGCATACGCGCCGGCGGCAATCGCCGAGCATGCGGTTGCGCTCATGCTCGCGCTCGATCGTCACCTATGCCGGGCATACAATCGCGTTCGCGAAGGCAATTTCGATCTAAACGGCCTGATGGGCTTCGACATCTTCGGAAAGACGGTCGGCATCATAGGAACGGGAACGATCGGCGCCGAGCTCGCTCGAATCATGAAAGGCTTCGGGTGTACGCTCCTCGGCTACGACGTGGTGGAGAACCCACATTGCCAAGAGCTTGGCCTTAGCTATACCGATCTGCGGACGCTGCTTGCAACGTCCGATATCGTTTCGCTGCACTGTCCGCTCACTCCCAAAACCAAGCATCTCATCAACAAGGAGGCGCTCGCTGTCATGAAACACGGTGCGATGCTGATCAATACATCGCGCGGTGCCGTGGTCGATGCGGTCGACGTAATCGAAGCCCTCAAATCAGGCGAGCTGGGCTATTTCGGTATGGACGTCTACGAAGGCGAGGGCGCGATCTTCTTCGCCGATCGTTCCGAAGCGGTCATCACCGACGACGTCTTCGAGCGCCTCACGACGTTTCCGAACGTCGTCGTCACCGGACATCAAGCCTGGTTTACCGCCGAAGCGCTGGATGCGATCGCGAAGACGACGCTCGACAACGCCACGGCATTCGAAAATGGCACACCGGATCCCCACAACATCGTCAGCGTGCCGGTGCGCGAGAAAACGGTAGCATCATGAATTTTCCCGAGCGATATAACCGGTTGCAAGCGCTCATTGGAGAACTCAACAAGGAAGCGTCGGGAACAGTCGGCGGATTCACGCGGCTGCACCAGGCGGCGACCGCAGCCGGGACGCTCGACAAGAAGACCAAGGAGCTCATCTCCCTTGCGATCGGCATCGCCGTGCATTGCGAAGGCTGCATTGCGTATCACGTTCACGACGCGCTCGCCGCGGGCGCGAATCGCGCGGAGATCGTCGAGACGATCGGCGTCGCGGTGATGATGGGCGGCGGACCGGGCCTGATGTACGGCTGTGAGGCATTGGAAGCACTCGACCAGTTCACGTCGACACCAGCAGGCGCGTGAGTAACTCGCGGTCGAGTTTATGCAAGAGCTGGTGCATATCGCGAGTAACGGCATGTTCGGCGCGCATATCGTCGTTTAAGCGTTCGACGATGTGGCTGGGATCGTCGGCTCGCACGTAGCGGCGCGTGCAGATGCGCAGCACGTTTTCAGCGAAATAGAGCACACCGCCGGGAAGCGCCAGGTAATGCTCGCCGTCGCCGGTGCGCATCCAGCACAATCCCCAAGCGAGCGTCGTGACGAGTGGCTCGCGGTCGGCGAGGATGCCAAAGCTGCCGCTTGCGTCGCTCGCTACGAAGCTCGTTACGCCGTCGATATGCTCGTACACGTCCTCGCTCGACAACTCGATCGCGAAGATCCTCATCCCCGTAACGCTCCCCGCATGTAGAATTCGGATTCAGGCGTCTTGTCGTGGGCTCCGGCAATGATCTCCTCGCAGTCGCGCAGCGTATCTTCGAATTTGACCGAAACGCCTTTGACGCCGGTGAGGTGCGCGGTGACGTTGAAGGGCTGCGTCAGATAGCGCTGGAGCTTTCGTGCCCGCTGGACGGTTGCGCGATCGCTCTCGTCGAGCTCTTCCATTCCGAGCATCGAGATGATGTCTCGCAGTTCGCGGTACCGCGCCAAGTGGCGGCGAACTTCCTGAGCCGTACGATAATGCCGCTCGCCCAGCGTCTGACGATCCATCAGACGGCTGCTCGATGCGAGCGGATCGATCGCCGGATAGATGCCCTCGGCAGCTTGGGCACGCGAAAGGATCACCACGGTATCCAAGTGACCGAGCAAAGCTTCGACGGCCGGATCGGTAATGTCGTCGGCCGGAACGTAGACCGTTTGCACCGAGGTGATGGCGCCGCTCGACGACGAGAGAATACGCTCCTCGACCTCAGCGACTTCGCTTTGCAACGTGGGCTGATAACCGACCGTTGCGGGCATGCGCCCCAAGAGGCCCGAGATCTCGCTGCCGGCCTGTACGAAACGAAACATATTGTCGACCAAGAACAACACTTCTTTGTGCAGCGTGTCGCGCAGATACTCCGCGTAGGTGAGCGCGGTGAACGCGACGCGAAAACGCACGCCGGGCGATTCGTCCATCTGTCCGTAGACCATGATCGTCGTCGGCATCAAACCGGCCTCGCTCATCGAACGCCAAAGCTCGTGCCCTTCGCGAATGCGCTCGCCGACGCCGGCGAAGACGGAGACGCCGGCGTGCATCGTAACGACCGAACTCATGAACTCGTTCATCAGCACCGTCTTTCCCACGCCGGCGCCGCCGAAGAGACCGGTCTTCCCGCCGCGGGCGAAGGGGCAGAGCAAATCGACGGCCTTGATGCCGGTTTCGAGGATCTCGCTCGACTGCCGTGTCTGCGTGAGAGCGATGGGTGCGGCGTAAATCGGACGCGTGCCTGATCCGGCGATCGGCGCGCCGCCGTCTAGGGGACGGCCAAACACATCGAGCACACGCCCCAGCGCACTCGCGTCGACCGGAACGTGCAGCGGGCCGCCGGTATCGTAAAGCGGCTCGCCTCGACGCAGGCCCGCCGCCGGGTGCAGCGCGATCGCGCGCGCGCGACCGGGGTCGAGATGCTGATGCACCTCGAGAACGGTCCCGGCTTCGGTTTCCAGCGCCCGCCGGATCGGTGGAAGCTTCGGGCATGTGACGTCGACGACGTCGCCGTTGATCGCACAGATCCGGCCGACCGCCTCGCGCGATGCTGCCATGTCCTCTTTCATAACATGCGGTCGTGCAGGAGTTGTGCAGCCGGCCTTCCCGCGCGCTTCCCAGGCCGGGTGCAGACTCGCAATGTATGGACCGGCGCAAACTCGAGACCGAGGTGGAACAGCAGATCGACCGTAAGCGGCGCGCGCAGCGCGCCGCCGGGACCTTGCTCGCCCGAACCACGTATTTCGGCACACTCGGCCTCATGCTGACGCTTCCGATCGTCGCCGGGGCATACCTCGGCAATTGGCTCGACGACCACGCCAGGGACTTTTCGTTTTCGTGGACGGTTTCGCTGATCGTGATCGGTGTGTTCGTCGGCGCGTTCAACGCGGTTTGGTTCGTGCGGCAGACATGGAGCTGACGTCGAACGCCGCCACCACGATCGCGACGACGGTGGCCATCACGGCGATCCTGACCATCGCTTCGTTCTTTACGACACGGCGCCTGGAGCTCGTGCCCGGCGAATCGCAGACCGTCGTCGAGGGCATCGTCGACGCGATCCGCATGGCGATCGCCGGCGTCTTGCCCGAACACGTCAACCTCGTGTTGCCGTTCGTCGGCACGCTGTGGATCTTTCTGGTGGTCGCAAATCTGGCCGGGGTGATCCCCGGCGTCAATTCGCCGACCTCAGATCTCTCGACGACTGCGGCGCTGGCGGTGCTCACGTTCTTCTTCGTCCACTGGGCAGGCATCAAGAGCGTCGGTACTCGCGCGTATTTCTTACACTATCTGGAGCCCAATCCGATCATGCTCCCGTTCGAAATCATCAGCGAGCTCTCGCGCACGCTGACGCTCGCGGTGCGCCTGTTCGGAAATATGATGAGCCTGGAACTTGCAGCCCTCATCGTGCTCGGAGTTGCCGGCTTTCTCGTCCCGATACCGCTTCTGCTGCTCCACATCGTCGAAGCGCTGATCCAAGCGTATATCTTCGGCATGCTCGCGCTCGTGTACGTCGCGAGCGCCATTCAAACGCAACACGAGCGTCTCGCAAAGCAAGGAGTCCCCGCATGACGTCTATCGGATGGTTCATCACCGCCTCGACCGTGGTGGCCGCGATTGCGATCGCCTTCGGTGTCTTCGGACCGGCACTCGCCATGGGGCGGTCGATTGGCGGCGCTCTCGATGCGCTCGCGCGTCAGCCCGAAGCCGAAAACGCGATAACGCGAACGCTCTTCATCGGCCTGGCGATGATCGAATCGCTCGCGATCTACGCGCTCGTCGTCGTCCTCATCATTCTTTTCCGTAACCCACTGCTCACATATCTCATCGGAAAGTAACCATGGCTTTGAGCTGGAGCACGTTTCTGATCGAGATCGTCAATTTCGTCGTTCTCGTTTGGCTGCTCACGCGCTTTCTCTATCAGCCGGTGAAATCCGCCGTTGCGAGGCGGCAGAAAGCCATCGCAGGCGAGATGCAGCGGGCTCAGGAGCTCGCCGCCAAATCCGACGCACTCGAAAAGCAATATGAAAATAGGCTCGTCGATTGGGAAGGCGAGAAGGCAAAGCTCGAGGCGGCATTCGAAAACGAGATGACGGCGCAGAAAGCGACTCGAGAGCAGCAGCTCGAGGCCGAGCTCGCGCGCAAGCGCGGGCAGGAAGAAGCTGCGGCTCGCACCCGTGAAGCCGAAAACTCGCGAGAGCTCGAAAAACGCGCGGCCGAGAAAGCGGTCGCTTTCGCTTCCGCGTTGCTGGCTCGAATCGCGTCGCCGGAGGTCGAAAAGCGCATCGTCGACGTTGCGCTCGCCGATCTCACATCGCTCGATGACGACGATGGTGCGACGCTCGCGCGTTCGCAGGTCAACGGCTCCGGGCCGGTGGTAGTCGCGACACGCTACCCGCTCGATGACGCGCGTCGAAGCGCCCTCATCCAGGCACTCACCCGTGTCACCGGGCGGGCACTCGAGATTCACTTCGAGGAGCGAGATAATCTCGTCGCGGGCATCCGTATCGACTTGGGCACCGCCGTCCTCGAAGCCGACGTCGCGGAAGAACTGCATTGGTTTGCGGAGCACTCCCGTGACGGCGGCTGATTTCAAAGACTATCGCTTCGCACTGCGCGTCCGAGAGCAGGGTGAGGTGATCTCCGTTGGCGACGGCATAGCGTGGATCGCCGGCTTACCGTCTGCGGCGCTCGATCAACTCGTCACTTTTGACGACGGCCACAACAGTCGCGGTATACTTTTCAATCTCGAAGCGGAGCGCATCGGCGCGATCATCCTCGATCCGAGCGAAGGCATTGCTTCGGGAACGCGCGTGCTGCCGGCACAGCCGACGCTCGAGATTCCAGTCGGCGAGGCGCTGCTCGGACGCGTCGTCGATCCGCTCTGCCGGCCGCTCGATGGCCGAGAGCTGCAACGCCCGCAAGCGCAACGCCCGATCGACACGCGCGCCCCGTCGATCGCCGAACGCGACGACGTGCACGACCCGCTTTACACCGGCAACACGATCGTCGATACGATGCTTCCAATCGGACGAGGCCAGCGACAATTGCTCATCGGTGACCGCGGTCTAGGGAAGACGTCACTTGCCGTCGACACCGTCATCAACCAGCACGACGTCATATGTGTCTACGTGCTGATTGGTCAACGCCGCTCGGAGATCAGCGGTATCGTCGCGACGCTCGCGGATTCCGGCGCGCTCGCCGGCTCTGTCGTCGTCGTTGCCGAGGCCGACGCGCCTGCCGGGCTACAGTATATTGCGCCATATGCTGGTTGCACGATCGCCGAATACTGGATGCGCCGGGGACGCCACGCGCTGATCGTCTATGATGATCTCACCCGTCACGCCCAGGCCTATCGCTCGCTTTCACTGCTGCTGCGGCGGCCGCCCGGCCGCGAGGCCTATCCCGGCGACATCTTCTTTTTACATTCACGCCTGCTCGAACGGGCGACGGTCCTTACTGCGGAATTGGGCGGCGGCTCTCTCACCGCGCTACCGATCGTTGATACGCAAGAAGGCGAGATCGCCGCCTACATTCCGACGAATCTGATTTCAATCACCGATGGACAAACGTACTTCAGTTCTCAGCTCTTCGCGACCGGGTCGCTGCCCGCGATCGACTTGACCAAATCCGTTTCGCGCGTCGGCGGAGCTGCGCAAGCGCCGGCCGTCGTCGCCGAAGCCGGTACGATGCGACTCGAATTCTTGCAATTCCTCGAGCTTGAACGCTTTTCCAGGCTTGGCACGCGACTCGAGCCTTCGACCGCCGCCAAAATCGAACGCGGGCGGATCTTGCGCGAAGTCTTCAGACAAGAGCGGTTCGCGCCGCGCCCGATCGAAGCGCAGCTTGCGACGATGATCGCATTCAACGAGGGGTTGCTTGACAAGCTCCCGCTAGAAACCATACGACCGGCGCTCACGGACTTCGCCGCGCGAATCCGTGAGAGCGATTTCACGCTGCAGACGCCGCGCTCCAAATGGAGCAACGCGCTACACGCGTGGTTGACCAAGACATGAGCAGACGACGCGATATCGAAGGGCGCATGGCCGTCCTCGGCGATCTCCGTGACGTCTTCGATTCGATGCGTACGCTTTCGCTCGTGGAGATCGCCAAGCTCAGCCGAAACGAACCTGCTCGCCGCCGGCTGCAAGAGCAGCTTGCTGCGATTGCCGGAGCGAGCACCTCATACTTCGAGGCGATCGCTGCGCTTCGAGGCCCGCGGCTCTTCGTGCTCGTGGGCTCCGAGCGCGGTTTCTGCGCCGGCTTCAACGACGCCGTGGCACGGCACTGGGAACGCATCACGGCCCGCGACGAACTCGCGCAGGCGATCGTCGTGGGGGGCATGTTGGTCGAGCGCATCGGCGCATCGAGGTCGATCGCGGCCTCGATCGGCGGCCCGGTGATCGTCGAAGATATCGACGCAATCCTCATCTCGCTGCTGGGCCGGCTCTCGGAAATCGAACGGCGGCTAGCGCTCCCGATTTCGTTGTCGACGATTTCGAACGGTCGTGATGACGTTTCCGTCACGGCTATCCTCCCGTTTGAACCGCGAGGCGCAAGTCCAAACGGCCACCTGCCCGAACTCAACCTTGCGCCGAACGTCTTCGTCCGCGAATTCATCGATCAATACGTCGACGCAGCCTTGCACGGCGTCTTCGCAACGTCGCTCTTGAGCGAACATCGCGCCCGCCTCGCGCACATGACCACCGCGATCGATCGGCTGGACGAGACGACCGACGCACTTCGACGCCGCGCCCATCGCCTGCGTCAGGAAGAGATCACGCAAGAGGTCGAGACGATTCTCCTGAGCGCTACGCCGTAGATTCTACAGCCACCAGTGCGCGCCGAGCGCCATGTTGAACGTCGCCGCCCAGCAGCAATACATCAGCCAGAGGCCGGTAATCACGTGGAAGAAGCCGATGAGCTTCGGCGTCGGGATGATACCGAAAGCTTTCGCGATGTCGGCGAGATAGACGAGCACGAGGCCGAGAAAGATCAGCGCGACCGGAACGTCGCCCGCTTGCGCGAAGACGAGCAACCCCAGAAGCGAGATGAGCGTGAACGCCATCCCCATCCACGCTCCGGGCTTGTGGTCCGCGCTCAAGAAGCGGCGGCCGCCGAGCGCAAACCAATGCACGCCGTATGCCGTGAAGGCGAGTCCCGCCATATAGAGCGGCGCGCCCTTGAAGACCTGGAACCACGTCAACCCGACGAAGATATACGTGCCGGCAAGGAGCTGCATGAAGCCGGGCATCCACACGCCCCACATCCCCATGCTCTTGTCATTCTCCGGCGATGACGGCGGCCAGCCGAAGAGCTCTTGACCGCCATAGATGAAATACCCCGGTCGCCAGACCGAAAAATCCAATTGCCAGCGGGATATACGCTGAGGGTTCAAACGCAAACTGAGTCACAAGCAATCACTCCCCTAGCTGCCGCTAGTGTGCGTAACAAAACCCATTTACCCGCTCAGCGTGCAAGCTAGTCACATATCGACGGCCACGTATATTGCCTGGGGTTATGATTCGCTCGATCGGATCCGCCGGGTTGTCGCTTCAGCCAGCTCGCGCAACGTTGCGCTGACCTCGACCGGATACCCTGCGCGTTCGCGGGCCGCGAGCTTGCGCGGCAACTGCGCGAGATTCGCGCGCGCGTGCTCGCGCATTGCTGCGAGATCCGGGGGCACGCTAACGCGACGCCCGCCGCGCATGACCGCAACGAGCAGCGCGAGCCCCTGGGCGGTTTCACCTGCAAGCCCGATGCGATCTCCGGCCATGCGTCCATCGTCGTCGAACGTGCGCCACACTTGCTTCACACCCGGCCAGCTGGCTTTGCCCGACGAGAGCTTGCGCCGCGCAACGCCGTCGTACATCTGCAGTTTGTAGGCAAAGTCCAGCGCCGGTGCGTCGCTCGAGGTCGTGAGGCTCGTGCCGATGCCGAAGCCGTCGATCGGCGCGCCTTCGCGCACGAATCGCGCCAGGTCGTCTTCGTCGAGGCCGCCGCTGGCAAAGATCGTGGTCTGGGTCAGCCCGCCGGCGTCGAGGATCTCACGCACGCGGCGCGCTTGCGTTGCGAGGTCGCCGCTGTCGATCCGCACGCCTCGAACGACGATGCCGTCGTCGGCAAGACGTTTCGCGAGTGCCACGACTATCCGGGCGGCGCGTTCGGTGTCGTAGGTGTCGATGAGCAGCACGAGACCCTGCGGCCGGACGCGAGCGAACTGCTCGAAGGCGACGGCTTCGCTATCGTGCGCTTCGACGAACGAATGCGCCATCGTGCCGTAGAGGGGGATGCCGAAGCGTTCGCCGGCTTCGACCGTCGCCGTTCCCGCAAAGCCGGCGATGTACGCGGCGCGGGCTGCGAGCAGCCCTGCTTCCGCGCCGTGCGCGCGCCGCAATCCGAAATCGACCAACAATTTTCCCGGCGCCACCAACACGTCGCGCGCGGCCTTCGACGCAATGACCGTCTGAAAGTGCAAGAGGTTGACCAAACGCGTCTCGACGAGTTGCGCTTGCGGCATCGGCGCGCTCACGCGCAGGATCGGCTCATCGGGAAAGAAGATCGTGCCTTCCGGCATCGCGTCGACGTCGCCGGTGAAGCGCAGGTCCGCCAGCGACTCGACGAAGTCGTCGTCGAAGCCCCCCGTGCTTCGCAGATACGCTAGATCGTCGCGCGAGAAATGCAGCTCTTCGAGGAAATCGAGAGCCTGCTCGAGCCCGGCTGCCATGAGAAATCCGCGCCGTGGAGGCAGCGTGCGAACGAAGAGTTCGAAGACGGCCGGACCGTCGAAACCATAGCGACGGTATGCCTGCAACATGGCGAGCTGATAAAGATCGGTCAGCAGCGGGCTTTCATCCATCCTGCCCTCCATGTTCCCGAGAGCTTCCCTTTCCCTGGACGTTCGCGACCTATCGTAGAGAGAGGAAAGGGGCTCCGTCATGGGCATCGTCGTTTTTTCGTCGCTCGCACAAGCCATTGCCGCCGGGTATCAGGTCCTCGAACGCATCCCCGACGGTTACCTCGTTCGGACTCGTACGCAATCGGGTTGGGCGCTCGCCATCGCGCGAGCCTCCTAGAGCGGGCAGTATAGCGCCGTCCCCGGCATCATCGATGCGGCCTACGATCGCCGCGCGGAGTATAGCCCTTCGCCGTCTACGCGGGCGATGCACCGGCGTTGATCGCCGTCCGTGCCATTGGCGTTAGCGAATCACTTGCGCGTTTTCGCTTGTCCGCCTGATCAGCGTCGAAAGTGCAAGCAAAACACTGTTGAGCCCACGATGCGCGAGTTTACGGCCCGCCGATAGGTGCGCGAGTTCGGCGGCCGGATCATCACCAAAAGCATATGTCGCTCGGAGGGTAAGCGCTAGCGCCGGACCAAACCGGCGGAGCACGACGGAGCCGTGCAGCGGCGGCAGCAAACCCCGCTCGCGTGCGGTCCAGAAAAATTCGAGAGCACGGCTCGACGTACGCGACCGCGCATCGAGACGCAGTCCATGGATCGCTCCGTCGACCGAGAAGAGCCGGGGCATCCCAGACGCCGCCTGGAGCAGACGCTCCTCGACGTGCGATCCGGCGACGAGCCAACGCGTGACGTGAAACTCTTCGGATGTACGCATGCTGCTACTCTAGTCGGGCTCCGTGAAGAGTCGGGGAATCGCGCTTCCCCAAGCATTCCCACTTCAGCCGTAGGCTAAGGAGCATGGCACAAGACAACGTGGGCCTCCATCTGCCCATTGGACTGCGTGACCGGCGCGTCGCGATCGCTCTGCTCGTCATCCTTGCCCTCGTGACGGCCGCGATCGCGGCGCGTATCGTCGTAACGAGCTCTGCGGCGATCGGGACGATCGAAGCGTCGGGTACGCTCGAAGCGACCGAGAGCGACGTCTCACCGAAAGTCGAAGGCCGGCTCGTCGACCTACGCGTTGAGGACGGCGACGCCGTCAAACGCGGTCAGGTCGTTGCCGTAATGGAAAGCGTCGACCCGGGGTTGGACCTCGATCAGGCGCGCGCCAATGAGGCCGCGGCTGCCGCGCAAGTTGGTGTCGCACAGGCCGCTTACGATTTGCAACGCGTCACGTATCAGACGACGCTGGCGCAAGCAAGCGAAGGCGTCGACATCGCCCACTCCCGCCTTGGCCAGGCTACCGAAAACTACGGCATCAACGAGCACACGGCAACGCTCGACGTCGATCAGGCTCAATCGCGACTCGCCGCGACACAGTCCGCCTACGATCGCGCGAAGATCGATTTCGACCGGGCGCGCAGCTTGGTGAGTACCGGCGATGTCGCGCAGCAGCAACTCGACGACGCGACCAATGCCTACAACGCCGCTTCGGCACAATTGCAGGTCGCCAAAGACGCGCTTGCCGGCGCGAAGGCCAATCTTCGCACGATCGCCGTCAGCCGGCTCGAAGTGGCAGCTTCACGAGAAGCGCATCGTCAATCGATTGCCGCGTTGGAAACCGCCGAAGCCGAGCGCCGTCTGGTTCTGCAGCGCCGCGCGGAGCTCGTTGCTGCGAACGCGCAGCTCGCGCAATCACGCGCGGCGCTCGGGCTCGCGCAGGATCACGTGCGCGAAACGAAATTGCTGGCGCCATTTGACGGCTTCGTCATCTCACACAACTTTGAAGACGGCGATCTCATCGAACCGGGCTCGGCCGTGCTTACCGTCGGCGATTTGGTTCATCCGTACGCCTACGTCTACATCGCGGAGAGCGACCTGCCTCGTGTCAAGACCGGCACGGACGCCCAGGTCTCGATCGACGGCATTCCCGGACGCACGTTCGAAGGCACGGTCACCGAAATCAGCGACACCGCTGAATTTACGCCCGAGAACGTTCAGACGAAAGAAGAGCGGATCGAGTATCTCGTCTTCCGGATCAAGATCCAATTTACCGACACGACGGGACTCCTCAAGCCAGGGCTGCCCGTCGACGCGGTCCTCCACACGTAGCCGACCGGTGTGGACAACGCAATCGAGATCTCGGCGGTCACGCGGCGCTTTGGCGCAACGCTCGCCGTGGACCGGCTCAGTCTCGACGTCCCCAAAGGTGAGATCTTCGCACTCGTCGGTCCCGACGGCGCCGGCAAGACGACGCTCATGCGGCTGATCTGCGGCGCGCTCGAAATCGACGAAGGCTCGCTTCGGGTCGACGGCGTGGACGTCGTCGGCGAGACCGCGAAGGTCCAGGCGGCGCTCGGGTACATGCCGCAGCGCTTCAGTCTGTACCCCGATCTCTCGGTGATCGAGAACCTACGGTTCTACGGCGATATCTTCGGCGTAGCGGCCGATACGTTCGCGAACCGCGCGACGAGGTTGCTCGGCGACTTCTCGCTCTCGCCGTTTCGCTCGCGTCTGGCCGAAGAGCTTTCGGGCGGTATGAAGCAAAAGCTCGCCCTCGCCTGCACCCTCATCCACAGTCCGGCGACCATTCTTCTCGATGAGCCGACCGCCGGCGTCGATCCCGTCTCCCGGCGCGAGTTCTGGCGTATTCTCTACGGTATCAATCGCGGCGGTACGACGATTTTCGTGAGCACGCCGTACATGGACGAGGCCGAGCGCGCGAACCGCGTTGCCTTCATGATGAACGGTGCCGTCGTGAGCACCGGCACGCCGGACGAGCTCAAGCGCACGCTGCGCGGCGAGGTCGTCGAGATCGAATGCGAGACGCGAGGCGCCGCACGCAGCGCCCTACGCGGCGATTCAAGCGTACATAGCGTCGAGATCTTCGGCGAGACGCTGCACGCCTTGGTCGACAACGCCGATCGCGCGATTCCAGAGATGCGCAAGCGGCTGACCGAGGCGAAGATCGAGGCTAAGCTGGAGCGCGTCGCGCCGACTCTCGAGGACACGTTCGTGGCGAGGCTGGTCTCGTGAACGGCTCCGCAACGACAACCGTGCGCGTCGAGTCGCTGACACGAAAATTTGGCGATTTCATAGCCGTCGACGGTATCTCGTTCGAGATTCACGCGGGTGAGATTTGGGGCTTCCTTGGACCAAACGGCGCGGGAAAATCAACCACGATTCGCATGCTCTGCGGCGTGATGGAACCGACCTCGGGTCGCGCCGAAGTGCTGGGATACGACGTAGCGCGCGATCCCGACGAGGTCAAAGTGCGCATCGGGTACATGACGCAGGGAGCGAATCTCTGGAACGATCTGACCGTCGAAGAGCACTTGCGTTTCTACGCGGGCCTGTTCGATCTCCGCGGAACGGCGCAGGATGCCGCCGTTACCGAATGGACGCAACGCGTCGGTCTTACCGAGCGCCGCAACGAGCTGGCCGGCGCACTGCCCGGCGGATACCGCAAGCGGCTGGCCCTGGCATGCACGCTGCTCCATCGTCCGAAGATGCTCTTCCTGGACGAGCCGACTTCCGGCGTCGATCCGGTCTCGCGCCGAGAGTTTTGGGATTTGATCGTAGAGTTCGCCGAGGAAGGCACGACGGTGATGGTCAGCACTCACTACATGGACGAAGCCGAGCACTGCAATCAGTTGGCGTTCATCTACGGTGGGCGCCTCATCGCTCGCGGGACGCCGGCCGGGCTCAAGCGCGGCGCGAACGTGGGACATACCGTCGAGGTTCGCTCGCCTGATCCGATCGCCGTCCTCGACGCGCTCGACGGCTTGCCGTTCGTGCTGAGCGCCGCCCTCTACGGGTCCGCACTGCACGTGACGCTGCGGCGCCGCGAGGCCGAAGCCGATCTGCACGCCGTCCTTGCTGCCAAGGGGTTTACGACCGATTCGATTCGCGAGGTGACACCGTCGCTCGAGGACGTCTTTGCCGCGTTGGTGTCAAAATCATGAACTGGTTTCGCGTCTGGACGATCGCGATCAAGGAGTACCGGCAATTCTTCCGCGACCATCGCACGGTCGCGACGACGATGCTGCTCCCACTGATCCAGGTCGTGCTTTACGGCTATCTCTCGAGCGAAGTGCGCTACCAGCCGACGATCGTGTGGGACGACTCGCAGACGGCCGAGAGCCGGCAGCTCGTCACGGCGTTCGTCAACTCCTCTTACTTCACAATCAAATACCACGCAACCGGCATGGCCGACGTCGTGCGTCACATCGATGACGGCCAAGCGCTAGCCGGCATCGTCATTCCATCCGATTACGCCAAGCTGTTGCACGAGCACAAGACGGCGCAGGTCATGGTTGCCGTCGACGCGTCGGACGCCACAGCCGCGACCACCGCACTCTCCGCGGCGCAGTCGGTGGGACTGAGCGTCACCCAACAGCTGCAGATCAAGGCTTTGCGCATGGCCGGCGTCGCGCGACCAACGATTGGCGTCGACGTGCGCGCACGCGCCTGGTACAATCCCGGTTTGCGCCAGGAGGTCTTCATCGTCCCCGGCGTGCTCGCCCTCGTGATGCAGTTCACGATGACCTTCCTCAGCATGAGTACGATCGTGCGCGAGCGCGAGCTCGGCACCCTCGAGCAGCTGGTGGTGAGTCCGATTCGCTCGAGTGAACTCATGCTCGGCAAGATGATCCCGTTGATCACGATCGGCTACATCAACGTCACCACGATTCTCGTCCTGGCGGTCTTCTGGTTCCGCGTTCCCATACTCGGCAATGTGCTGCTTCTGTATTTCTCGGTCTTGGTCTTCTTCTTCACGACGCTCGGCCTCGGTACGCTCGTCTCCACGATCGCGAAGACGTACATTCAAGCCGTGCAGATGATTCAATTCTTCCTGATGCCAAGCATGCTGCTCTCCGGGTTCATCTTTCCGGTCGAAGCGATGCCGCCCGCGCTCCAGGTGATCTCCTTCGCCATTCCGCTGCGTTACTTTCTCGTCATCGTCCGTGGGATCATCATCAAGGGCGTCGGCGTCGACTACCTATGGCCACAACTTTTGATGCTGGCCGCGCTCGGGCTGGCAGTCTTCGTGACGGCGATCACCCGGTTCCGGAAACGGATCGATTGATGAAACGTCTGTGCGCCCGGGGGACGACCGCCGATCATCTCCGTGCGCTCCTCGATCGTCACGAGCCCTTGTGGCTCGACCTCGACAATACCGACCCCGAGCAGCATGCGCTCCTCGCCGACGTCTTCCACTTCCATCCCTTGACGCTCGAAGATACGCTCGATCGTCACACCCGAGTCAAGGTCGAAGAATACGACGGATATTTGTTCGTCGTCATCCGATCTATGGCGTTGGGCGAAGATTCCCCGGCAAGCGCCCGTTCTTTGGACGTCTCGAAGATCTGTCTCTACGTCAACTCGACCTGCTTGGTTAGCGTTCACGCCGGCGACTCCGGCATCGGCGACCGCGCCGAAGCTCGAACCAAAAGCGACGACCCCGGGCTTGCCGCGCACGCGATCTGCGACGTCGCGATCGACGATTACTTTCCGATTCTCGATCGCGTCGACGATTACGTCGACCGCTTGGAGCAAACGAGCCCCCAAGATCTCGCGCCGCATGACTTCCGCGAAGCGCTTCGCATGCAGTCGCTGGCCTCTGCCGCGCAGCGCAGTCTCCTCCCGCAACAGCCGATCTTCAGTGAACTCGCACGTCTGCACGGCGGCGTTCTGAGCCATGAAGCGCAGCTGTATTTTCGCGACGTCAACGACCACGTCACCCGCATCGTCGAGTCGCTCGATCCCTATCGCGACCTCATCGGGATGATGAGTGACAATACGATTTCGCGGATATCGACCAGGCTCGACTACGCGACCACGATCTTCGAGGCCATCGCGACGGTTACGATTCCGTTCATTGTCATCAGCGGTCTCTTCAGCATGAATCTAGCGGGACTTCCGCTGAGTGCAAACCGTTACGGGTTCTGGATCGTCGTCGCCGCTCAAATCGCGATCAGCGCGATGTTGTTCGCCGTGCTGCGCCGCAGGCGTTTGCTCTAGGCTGCCCCCATGAACCACGACGCAGCCATCCCAGCCGCGCTGAGGACCATGAGTGCGAGCGCGAGCCATAGCCAGACGATCGCCGCGCGACTGACCACTAACGCTCCAAGAATGCGCGGATCGCGCGAGATGCGGATCACGGCGTAAAGCAACGGGACCGCCGCCACGCCGTTGAAAACCGCAGACCAGAAAAGCGCCTTGATTGGATCGAAGTGCATGACACCCATGAGCACGCCGGCAAAGACGCCAAAAACGATGACACCGTAGAAACCTCGCGCGCGGCGCGGCTTGGTATCGAGCCCCTCGTGCAGACCAAAGATCTCCGCGACCATGTATCCGGACGCTCCTGCAAGCACCGGAACGGCCAGCAAACCGGTTCCAACGATACCGAGCGTGAAGAGAGCAAAAGCGAAATCGCCGGCGAGCGGCCGCAATGCCTGCGCCGCGTCCTGCGCCGTGGTGATGTTCGCGGCGCCGTGCGCGCCGATCGTCGCTGCGCACGTCACGATGATAAAGATCGCCACGGCGTTGGAGTAGATCGCGCCGGTATTGGCGTCGGCGTGCACGGCCGCAACACGCGCGCGGCTGACGTCCTCGGTCTCGGGCTCCCGTCGCGCCCGAACCTCTTCGGCCGTCATCGACGTTTGCCAAAAGAACAGATAGGGGGTGATCGTGGTGCCCAGCGTCGCCGTCAGCGTCGTGAACCAGGCGCCGCTCCAACGAACCTCGGGCACGATCGTGTGCCACAGCACGTCGAGCCAGTTCACGTGCACGATGAATGCCGAAACGACGTAGGCAAAGAGCGACACGCAGAGCCATCGCATCACGTTTGCAAACTGCCGGTAGTCGAAGAACACCTCGACGGCCACGACGCAACCGGCGAGCGCAAAAAGCCATGCCTCCTCCGGAATGAACCGAAGCAGCAAATGCGCGGCAGCTGCCATCGCCTCCAGATCCGCACCGATATTGAACGTATTGGCGAACACGATGAGGAGGGCCAACGCCATCGCGGCGATCCGAGGCATGCTGCGCATCAGTGACGACATCAGACCGGCTCGCGTGGCAAGCGCTATGCGCGCGCACGTCCCGTCCAGCACTCCCAGCATCGGCGTGGTGACCAGCGCGGCCCATAACATCGAAAAGCCGGCGGAGGCGCCGGCGATGGAATAGGTTGCTATGCCCGAGGGATCGTCGTCCGACGTGCCGGTTATCAAGCCCGGCCCGAGCGACCTTGCCCAGCCCCCCACGCGACGCCGGATATCGACGTTCATGCCGGCATTTTACCCGAAGCCGCCCGTTCGCACCATTGCAAGCGTCACTATTCGAAGCGCAGCGCTTCGATCGGATCGAGATGCGCGGCCTTCGAGGCCGGATAGTATCCGAAGAAGATCCCGGTCAGCGCCGCAAAGCTGAACGCGAGAAGAATGCCGCTGACCGGCACGGCCATCGGCCAGTTCCCGAAGATCGCGATTGCGCCCGACCCCGCGATCCCCAGCACGACGCCGATCAGCCCACCGAGTCCGGAGAGCACTACGGCTTCGATCAAGAACTGCAAGAGGATCGACGCACTGCGAGCCCCGACGGCAATTCGCAAGCCGATCTCGCGCGTTCGCTCGGTGACCGAGACCAGCATGATGTTCATGATGCCGATCCCGCCGACGATTAGCGAAACGACCGCAACGCCCGCCAGCAAGAGTTCCATCGTGGTCGCACTCGCGGCGGCCGCGTTGGCGATGTCCTGCAGGTTGCGCACGTCGAAGTCGTCGTCGATGCCGGCGACGATGCGATGACGCTGACGCAACAAGTTTACGACTTCGCTCTGCACGAGTGGAATCGAGGCCTGGTCTGCGGCTGAAACCGCGATCACGCTAACGAAACCGCCGAACCAGGTTCCGGTCAGGCGTTGCATCGATGCAGTATATGGTATCAAGATCACGTCGTCCTGATCCGTTCCCATAGCGCTCTGACCTTTTCTCGCGAGCGTGCCGATCACGGTGAACGGCACATTGCGAATCAACACCGTCTTGCCGAGCGGATCTTCGCCGGGGAACAGATTCTGGATCACGGTTTGCCCGAGCACGCAGACCTTGGCGGACGACGCGTCGTCGGCGTCGGTGAAAAATGATCCGGAGGCCATGTGCCATTCGCGGATATAGGTGAAGGTTGGCGCGACGCCGTTCACGCTTGTGTACCAATTATTCTCCCCGGCCACGACCTGCGTGTGCATGCCGACCCCCGGACTCACCGCGGCGACTTTGGGAAGTTTGGCGATTGCGAGACCGTCCTCGGGCGTCAAAGTCGACGCACCGCCTGTGCCCGTTCTCACACCGTTCAAGGTCACGCTGCCCGGAATCACGACCAAGAGATTGCTCCCCAATCCCGTGATCTGCGCGGAGACGGCCTCGCGTGCGCCAACGCCGATCGAGATCGTGATCACGACGGCGGCAACGCCGATGATCATCCCCAGCATCGTCAAGAGCGAACGCACCCGGTTGCGGACGATTGCCTCCCAAGCCACGCGAACGAGTGCAATGACGCTCATAGCGGGATCGCCTCGCCCTTGAAAACCTCCTCGGTTGGCCCGTCGCCGACGATCTTGCCGTCGCGAAACGTGATGATTCTTTTGGCTTTGCGTCCGACACTCGGCTCGTGCGTCACCAGTAAGATCGTCATCCCGTGTTCAGCATTGAGCCGCGCGAACACGTTCATGATGTCTTCGGAGGATTTGGTATCGAGCGCACCGGTGGGCTCGTCAGCGAGGATCAAGCTCGGATCGTTGACGAGCGCGCGTGCGATCGCGACCCGCTGCTGCTGACCGCCCGACATCTGGTTGGACTCGTGTTCGGCCATCTCGGAAACACCAACGACCTCGAGTGCCTGCATCGCGAGCGCGCGCTGTCGCTCCGTGGGAACGCCCGCGTAGACCATCGGCAGTTCGACGTTCTCGAGCGCCGTCGTTCGCGGCAAGAGGTTGTACGATTGGAAGACGAAGCCCAGCCGTCGCGAGCGCACGTCGGCAAGTTCGTCGGCCGTGAGCCCGCTGACGTCCTGGCCTTCAAAAAAATATTGCCCCGACGTGGGGCGTGTGAGAAGCCCGATAACGTGCATCAGAGTCGACTTACCCGAGCCCGACGGTCCCATGATCGCGACGAACTCCCCCGGATCGAGCAAGAAATCGACGCCGGCGAGAGCACCGACGCTTTGGTCGCCCATCGTATACGTTTTATGGACGTCGACGAGCCGGACGACCGGCACATCCGCCACTAGTGCGAACCGCCCGGACGCGACGGCTGTTGCGGCGTTTGCGTGAGGGCAGAGCGCGCAGCCGCCTGCTCTTGCGCCTTCATCGTCTGCGAATCCGCGGTTGCGACCGTATCGCCGGCGTTGAGATTCGCAGGTGCGATCGCCGCCACCGCAGCATCCGTGCCGCTCACCAGAAGGACTCGGACCGCAACGCGCACGAGAGTGCCTTTGCGCATGACGAAGACTCGCCCGTTACGTCCGGCGATGATCGTGCGCGTCAGCGCGGCATCGGTTATGCCCCAAGGCGAGCCGGCAACGACCGCCGCCGCCGTCGCTGCCGGCCCCCGTTGCGGCGGCGCGTATTGCAGCGCCGCAATCGGCACGACGAGTGCATTGGTTACTTTGGCGACGTGTATCGACGCGTTCGCCGTCATGCCCGGGTAGAGCGCTCCGTCTTTGTTGTCGACGTAGACGACGGTGTCGTAGGTGACGACGTTGTTGACGGTGGTCGGATTTTGACGCACTTGATAGACGTATCCGTGGAACGTACGGTTGGGATAGGCAAGCACCGTAAAATCGGCGATGTCTCCGGCGCGTACTCCGCCGATGTCGGGTTCGCCAACCGAAACGTCGACCTCCATCTTCGTGAGATCTTGGCCGAGCGTGAAGAGCGTTGGCGTCTGAAAGCTTGCGGCGACGGTTTGACCGATCGTGATGTTACGGGCGATGACCATGCCTTTGACCGAAGCGCGAATAACCGTGTTGTCGAGATTGTATTGCGCCACCGCGACGTTTGCGCGCTGCACGCCTATCGCGTCCTTGCTTGCCTTCATACTGGCTTGCGCGGCCTGCTCGGTCGCGATTTGCGCAGCGAGTTGCGCTTTCGCTTGAGGAACGGCAATGAGAGCCGCGTCGAGCGCGGACTTCGCGGCCACTTGGTTTGCGGAGTCCGAGTCGTACTGGGATTGCGCGATGTAGCCCGGTTTCAGAAGCGCAGCGTCGCGGCGTACCGTTGCATCGGCGAACACCAGCGCAGCCTTGGCTTTGGCCACCTGCGAGATCGCGGTATTCAACGCCGCTTGCGCCGCATTGACGTTCTGCTCGGCGGCTGCGACGTCGGAAAGACTTGCCGCCCACGTACCTTCCGCCTGACTCTCGGCCGCCTGCGCGTTTTCGAGCGCGGCGCGGTAACTCGTTGGGTCGAGTCGCGTAAGCACCTGGCCTTTTCCGACCATCGAGTTGTAGTCCGCATCCTGCTCGAGAATGGTTCCCGAGACTTGCGTTCCGACCAAAATCGTGTTCTGCGGGTTGACCGTGCCGGTCGCAGCTACGAATTGCACGAGTTGCTTGCGCACGACCGGTGTCGTGACGTATGTGACGTTGTCCGCGGCACGAATGCGCAGCATGACCGTCGCGAGGATCGCGACGATGATGACGGCCGCGGCGGCCGCGATCCGCCGCTGCCGGTTCGGCGCGGTCTTCGAAACGGCGGATTTCCCGTTCGAGGGCGTGGTGGGACGAATGTCGAGCTTCACCGCTTAAACCTAGTCCCCCGGAACCGCACTTTTGGGGAAGCGGCCGGGAAGAGCCGGGGAAGCGCCTCGGCCCCTGGTCAAGGCAGCGAAACGTGGAGGGCCGCGGCGCCCCGAAGCTCGTCGTGCTTGAGCATCGAGAGCGCTTCGTTTGGTTCCTCGAGCATCATCGGCACGGTGAAGGTCTCGATCGGAATCTCGCCGGCGATCCTCAGGAATTCCTCGCTATCGGCACGAGTATTGGCGGTGACGCTACGCAACTCGCGCTCGTAGAAGAGCTCGCGTTCGTATTGCAGGGGGTGCTGTTCGCAGCGCCTCCTACCGCTTTGGCGCGCCACCGTCGATCGTCGACGGCGGTCCGAGCTCGGAAAAGCGGTCGATCTCGGCCTTCGTTAGCATGCTCACCCGGGCCACGAGCTTCCCCGAGACCCAGCGCATCCAGATCTTCTGTCCACCGGCGAGATCGTAGGCCGAGCCGTCGGTCATCGTGACGTGAACCGGCAGCGCCGGATCGCTGAGATGATAGACGTTGACGCGCACACCGTCGAACGCGTCGACGGAAACGTCGCACTCGGTGCCGCGCACGGCAATCTCGCCGGTAGGCGTCGTAAAACGGTAGTCGGCGCGAGCACCGTTCGGATGCATGACCCGAAAACGCATCTTTCCATTGGAGATCACAAAGTGCGCGTGCGCAATCGCGTCCTGCGAGAACGAGTCCAGCTTGAGCACGCTATTGCTCGCCATGATGATCTGCGACGAATCGGCGAGAAGCACGGCGGCCATCGACGCAGTCCCGGTCTGCGCCACGTCGTCATCGAAGAGAACGGTTGACGCAGAGGGAGCCAGCTCGCGCGGCGGCGGCCCGCTCGCCGTAATGTACGTCACGCTGCCGTGCAGATTTTGAAGGATGCGGCCTTCTTGCGCATCGGCACGCCACCCGGAAGCGGCGGTCAGCACGAGCAGCGCGAGCAGCCCCGGTTTCACGGCAGCGAAACGTGCAGCACGGCCGTGCCGCGCAGCTCGTCATGCTTGAGCATCGAGAGCGCCTCGTTCGCCTCCTCCAAGGCCATCGCCACGGTGAAGGTCTTGATTGGAATCTCCCCGGCGATCCTCAGAAATTCCTCGCCGTCGGCACGGGTATTGGCAGTGACGCTACGCAGCTCGCGCTCGTAGAAGAGCTCGCGTTCGTACTGCAGGGCCGGAATGTCGCTGAGGTAGATGCCGGCAATCGCGAGGATGCCGCCGCGATCGAGCGCGCGCATGGCCGGGGGCACGAGCTCTCCCGCGGGAGCGAACATGATCCCCGCATCGAGCGGCGCCGGCGGCGCGTCGCTCGCTTCACCGATCCAATCCGCGCCAAGTTCTCCGGCAAGATCGCGGTGCACGCCGCCGCGGCTCATCACGTAGACCGTGCATCCCCAATGCTTGAGCACTTGAATGACCAGATGCGCGGAACCGCCGAAGCCGTAGAGGCCGACGGTCATGCCCGGTTCGATACCCGCGCGCTTGATCGAACGATAGCCGATGATGCCCGCGCACATGAGCGGCGCCGCGTGCTCGTCGTTGATCGCCGGCGGTACGTGATAGGCGTACGCTTCGCGCACGGTGGCGAACTCGGCGTAGCCGCCGTCGTGGTCCCAGCCGGTGAAGCGCGCGTTCGGGCAGAGATTCTCGCGGCCGCGGCGGCAGTACCGGCACACGCCGCACGTTTCGCGCAACCAGGCGATGCCGGCGCGATCGCCGGCTTTGAATCGCGTGCATCCCGCGCCGGTGCGCTCGACGACGCCGATCACTTCGTGTCCCGGCACGATCGCCGGACGCTTGGGCGGCAGCTCGCCTTCGCTGACGTGGAGATCGGTGCGGCAGACACCGCAGGTGCGCACGCGAACGAGGATCTCGTCGTCCGCCGGCGTGGGCTGCGCAAGCTCTTCGAGCGCAAGCGGCCGCGTCTCGATCGCGGCCGGCTTGCTGAGCACCATCGCCCTCACGGTTTGATCCCTCCGCGGAACGCTACGCGAAGCGGATCAACGGCTTGAGCACTCCATCGAGCTTGCGGTCCATGGTATCGAATGCATTCGGCATATCCTTGAAATCGAAGGTGTGCGTCGTCATCTTGGTCGGATCGACGAGCCCGACCTCGAGCACGCGCAGGAGCCGTTCCATACGCAGGCGTCCACCCGGGCACAAGCCGGTGCGGATCGTCTTGTCGGCCATCCCGACGCCCCACTGCACGCGCGGAATATCGACGTATTCGCCTTCGCCGTGGTAACCGACGTTCGAGATCGTGCCGCCCGGCTTGGTAACGTCCACGCACCACTCGAAGGTCTTCTGCGCCCCTAGCGCTTCGATCGCCGTGTCGACGCCTTCGCCGCCGGTTTCGGCGAGAATCCGAGTCACCGGGTCTTCTTTCTTGAAATCAACGACCAAGTCCGCGCCGTATTCGCGTGCGAGCGCCTGACGTTTGGGCTCGGTCTCGACGGCAATGATGAACCCGGCTCCGCGCAGCTTCGCGCCGGCGGTCGCCATCAGACCGACCGGGCCTTGCGCAAAGACCGCCACGGTCCCGCCGATCGGGATATCACCGTGTTCGGCCGCGACGAATCCGGTCGAGAGCATGTCGCAGCAGTAAACCGCCATCTCCGACGGGATACTGTTGGGAATCAACGCCATATTGGCGTCGGCCTCGTTGACGTGGAAATACTCGGCAAAGACGCCGTCTTTGACGTTCGCAAACTTCCAGCCCGCCAGTGCGCCGCCGGATTGCGAAGGATAGCCGTTCTGGGCTTCCAGCGAACCCCAATCGGGCGTAATCGCGCCGACGACGACGCGATCGCCGGGCTTAAATCGCTTGACTTCGGAACCGATGGCGTGCACGACGCCGACCGCTTCATGGCCGAGCGTG
>Ga0335075_10003370_pt1 | contig 25422 bp, 21 predicted proteins | sample Lox_Sample_24_FD_206723 | JGI IMG/M metagenome (GOLD analysis project Ga0335075, IMG submission 206723) | Soil microbial communities from Loxahatchee National Wildlife Refuge, Florida, United States - Lox_Sample_2.4 | ecosystem: Environmental > Terrestrial > Soil > Wetlands | place: USA...
ACCGGCACAGTAGTGCTGTGGACGTCCGTCGGCTGCTCCTGGTTGATGACTACAGGATGGTTACCGAAGCGCTGGCCTCCCGGCTGTCCGCCGCTCCCGATCTATGGGTGGCCGGGTGCTGCAGCACCGACGACCCCCAGCTGCCCGAGGTCGTCCGGTGGCTGCGGCCGGACGTCATCCTGATCGAGGTCGAGCCGCTGGGCTTTGCCGTCGGCGAGGTCCTGCAGCGGCTCAGGGCGGCGTGGCCACCCGCGCACGTGGTCGTGGTCAGCGGTGACCATGACGTGGCGCACGCCGTGGAAGCCGCCAGGGTCGGCGCGGCCGCCTGGGTATCCAAGGAGCAGGGCGCCGACGACCTGGAGACCGTGCTCCGCGGGGTGTGCCAGGGGCATTCCTGGTTCCCGCCGGAGATGCTCGGCGAGATCCTGCGGGAACTGCGCGAGGACGTTCGCAAGGCGCGCGAGAACGGCGACCCGCTCGGGATGCTCAGCCCGCGCGAGCGCGACGTGCTCGCGAGCATGGCGGAGGGCAAGCGCGGCCGGCAGATCGCCGAGGAACTGCTGATCTCCACCGACACCGTCCGCACGCACACGCGCAGCATCTTCAGCAAGCTGGACGTGCACAGCAGGCTGGAGGCCGTGCGGGTGGCCAGGGCCGCCGGCTTGTGCCCGCCCAGCCGCTCCGGGACCACGGACGAGGCGGAGCCGGTCCCGTTCCGCCCGACAGGCCCCCGACGGCGATGACCCTGCCGGTCGCGACCGTCATCACCCGGCTGGAAGGCGGGGCCGGGGTGCTCGCCCTGCGCGGCGTTCAGGCGCTGGATCCGGTGCTGGTGCGGCCGACGATCGTGACCGGCAGCGGCGGCCGGCTGCTGGACGAGGCTGCCGCATCCGGAATCGAGGTCCTGGTCGAGCCGATGCTGCGCGAGGTGGTCGCGCCACGCAGCGACCTGCTGGCGATCGGGCTGCTCGAGTCGCTCTTCCGCGAGCGCGACTTCGCCGTCGTGCACACGCACTGCGCAAAGGCCGGGGCCGTCGGCCGCATGGCCGCGCACCGCGCGGGCATGTCCAGGATCGTGCACACGTTCCACGGCTTCCCGTTCCACGAGTTCCAGTCGGCCGTGCGCCGGCGCGCGTACGTGTCGATCGAGCGGCGGCTCGGCCGGATCACCGATGTGGCGCTGTGCGTGGGCGGCTCGGTGGCCGCCGAGGCGGTGCGGCGGCGGATCATCACGGCGGAGCGGGTGCGCACGATCGGTGTCTGCGTGGACGGGCCCGGCCGGCTGCGGGCGGGCATGAACGCCGGGCTGCCCGAGGCGCGCCGCCGCGCGCGCGAGGCGCTGGGCCTCCCGGGCGGCGCCACGGTCGTCGGCACCGTCGGCAGGCTGGCGTACCAGAAGGCACCCGAGGACTTCCTCGCCGCAATGACCGGCATTGGCCGCCGGGATGTCGTCGGCGTGTGGATCGGCGGCGGTGAACTGGCCGAGCATGTCGCCCGGCAGGCCGCGCGGCTGCCGTCCGGGGTCCGCGTCGTCCTGGCGGGCGAGCGCACGGACGTGCTCGACGTGCTCCCCGCGTTCGACGTGTTCGCGATGTCGAGCCGGTACGAGGGCCTGCCCACCGTGATCGTCGAGGCCATGATCTGCGGTGTTCCCGTGGTGGCGACCGCGGTGAACGCGGTGCCGGACCTCGTCGTGCCCGGGGTGACCGGCACGCTGGTGCCCGCGGGCCGGCCAGCCGAGCTGGCCGCGGCCATCTCGCACCTGCTCGATGCGCCCGAGGCCGCCGCCCGCATGGCCGCGACCGCGAGGGCCCGGCTGTCCGGCCAGCACGACGAAGCCTCCCTCCGCGCCGTGCTCACGGCCGCGTACGCTCCGGGCGGCCTGCCCGCGCCGACCACGCCCGCGCTGTCCGGTTAGCCGGAGCCTTTGCCGGGCCGTGGCGCAAGTCGGCCTTTCGGTGACTAAACGTGAAATCTGTATTGCCTTGTGTACATGGGTGTAACTTCCTGTAAACGTGCGGCCGTGTGAAGGCGTCTTCAATCGTGGGCTGGTACAGCCCCGGGGCCGCGAAACCGGCCCCGCTGAACAGCTGCCAACAGCGTCAGGGCCTCGGGCGGCCCGTGGACGCCTGATGACCGACCCAAAGCTCCAGACCAGGAGCTGTCGAGGGTCATGGGCCGGGGGGAGTAAGGATGAGGGGTTTGCTCAGGGGCTCGTGCGATCGGCAGGGGGAGCTGGGTCGCGACGCGGCCGCTCCGGACATCATGGCAAGCGCCGGGTCGGGCGGGTGACCGGGTGGCGACGATAGTCCTCGGCGACGGCCACATCGTGTTCCTCGATGCGCTGTCGACCGTCCTCACCCAGCAGGGGCACGCGGTGTGCGGGGTGGCGCACGGCCCTGCGGAACTGGTCACCCTGGTCGGCGTGCACCGGCCGGAGGCGTGCCTGATTGACCGGGGCAGCCGGAGGGACGATGCCGCCCAGAGCATCCGCCAGATCCTTGCCGCGTGCGACAGCACCAGCGTGATCGTGCTCGGCGCCGAGCAGGGCGACGGTGCGGTCGGCCGGGCGCTGGAGGCGGGCGCGTCCGGCTATGTGCACCAGTCGCGCGGCGTGGGCGCGCTGGTCTCCGCGCTCGACCGGGTGCTGGGCGGCGAGATCGTCGTGGACGTTCCCGATGCCCCGCCGTCACGCCGGCCCGCGGAGCCGACCCAGGCCCTCCGGCTGGCCGCGCAGCTCACCAGCCGCGAGCGGGAGTGCCTGATGATGCTGGTCGAGGGGCTGGACACGGCGGCCATGGTCGGCCTGCTCGGCGTCTCGCGAACGACGGTGCGGACCCACCTCCAGGCGGTTCTCACCAAGCTCGGGGTGCATTCGCGGCTCGAGGCCGCGTCGTTCGCGGTGCGGCACCGGCTGCCCGACCTCTGGTCCGGCGAGGACCTGCTGGCCAGCGCCGGCGCCGGCCGCCACGGCACGCCGCGGCGGGACACCCTCACCCCGGGCAGCGTCCGGCCCGGGACCTTCCCGGCGCCGCGCATCCCGCAGGCCGCGGGCATCCCGCAGGCCGCCAGGCCATCGCAGGCGGGCAGCACGGTCCGGCCGATCAGGCCGCGCCGGGCCGACGACGCGCGCAAGCGTGCCGTGGCCGGGCAGCAGCTGCCGGCCGCGGCCGGTCAGGGCGTGAGCGCAGGCTGACCAGGCGCTTGGCGGCTGCCTGCCCGGTGGCTGCGGTGCCGTCGGCCGGGCGTGGCAGGCTTGAGTCATGCTCGTGGGCATGGACATCCCGAACGCGCCGGCGGGAGTGTTCGCCCGGCGCGAACGTGCGGGGGCGGGAGGCAGCAGATGAGGAACGCCTATGCCGTTGATGCCGTCCGGGCAGCCGAGAGCGCCCTGATGGCGCAGGTGCCGGATGGCGCGCTGATGCAGCGGGCAGCGGCCGGCCTGGCGTCGGTGTGCGCCGGCCTGCTCCCGGAGGTCTACGGGTCCCGGGTGGTCGTCCTGGCGGGCAGCGGGGACAACGGGGGAGATGCGCTGTACGGCGGCGCGCGGCTCGCCGCGCGCGGTGCCGCCGTCACGGCGGTGGCCGCGGCAGCGCGCATGCACGAGGCCGGCGCCGCCGCGCTCCGCGGCTCCGGCGGGCGGGTGGTTGAAGCCGCGGACCCAGACGGGCGGGCAGCGGCGGACCAGGCGATCGGCGCCGCTGACCTGATCATCGACGGCCTGCTCGGCATCGGCGGCCACGGCGGGCTGCGTGAGCCCGCCGCGTCGCTTGCCGCCGCCGCGGGGCGCGCTCGCGGCGTGGTCGTAGCCGTTGACCTGCCCAGCGGGATCGACGCCGACACCGGCGAGGTGGCCGGCCACGCGACGTCGGCCGGCGTGACCGTCACGTTCGGCGCCGTCAAGCCCGGCCTGCTGATCGATCCCGGGGCCTCGCACGCCGGGGTCGTTGAGCTCATCGACATCGGCCTCGGTCGCTACCTCGGCCGGCCAGACGCCGCCGCCGCGCAGGCGGCGGACATCGCGGCCTGGCTGCCGCGCCCGTCGGCGGAGTCGGACAAGTACCGGCGCGGCGTGCTGGGCATCGTGGCGGGCAGCGACCGGTTCACCGGCGCCGCGCCGCTCGCCGTCGGGGGCGCGATCCGCGGCGGGGCCGGGATGGTCCGGCTGGTGTCGTCGGAGGTCCCTGCCACGCTGGTCAGGCAGCGCTGGCCCGAGGCGGTGATCACGACAACCCGGGCGGGCCAGGAGGGCAAGTCAGCCATCGAGCAGGCCGGCCAGGTGCAGGCCTGGACGGCGGGTCCCGGCATGGGCACCGGTGATGCATCGGCCGAGCTGCTTGAGGCGGTGCTCGCGACGGGACTTCCGGTCCTGGTGGACGCCGACGGGATCACCCTGCTCGGCATGCACCGCGGGCTGCTGCCGCGTTCGGCGCCGACGCTGATCACGCCGCACGCGGGCGAGCTGGCCCGGCTGATCGGCGCTGACCGCGCGGACGTCGAGGCGCGCCGTCTGCACTTCGCCAGGCAGGCCGCCGCCGAGCTCGGCTGCACCGTGCTGCTGAAGGGCTCAACCACGGTGATCGCCGCGCCGGGGCCGGACGGCGAGGTGCTCGTCAACCCCACCGGCACGAGCTGGCTGGCGACCGCCGGGTCGGGAGACGTGCTCTCCGGCCTGACCGGCGCGCTGCTCGCGCAGGGCCTCGGGCCGTCCCGTGCCGCGGCCGCGGCCGCGTACCTGCACGGCATCGCGGCCAGGCTGGCCGCCGAGGGAGCGCCGATCGGCTCCGATGACATCATCACCGCGCTGCCCGCCGCCACCCGCGCCGTCGCCGCGGCCGGCGGCGCCGGGCGGGCATCCGGCCATCTCATTTGACAGACCGACTGTCGGTTTGTTTGTATGAACCGACGGCCGGCGGAGGGAGGCGTGTGTCGGGCGCCGCAATAGTTGAGCTGATAAAAGATTGACTTGCTCAGCCGAGCCGGTCTATGTTTGAGCTAGTCAACTATTGAGCAGCTCGGGCTTTCGCCCGGCGCGCGAGGCCGGGAAGGGAGGAACAGTGGGAACGCCACCCGAGATGGATCAGCTCGACTCGGAGATCTTCGAATCCATGGGCGAGCTGGGCGAGGCGATGATCGCGAAGGGCGAGCAGGTCGCGCAGCGGTTCGGGGTTCCCGCCTTCTGCCTGAAGGCCCTGCACGAGCTTGCTTCGCCGATGGCCATGCGCGATCTCGGCAGGCGGCTGCACTGCGATCCCTCGTTCGTGACCGCCATCGCCGACCTCATGGAAAAGCACGGGCTGGCCAGGCGGGAGGCCAGCACGACCGACCGCCGGATCAAGAACCTGGTGCTCACCGCGGCCGGAGTCGGGCTGCGGGAGCAGGTAGAGCAGGAGTTCAGGAAGCTCATGCCGTGGCGCTGCCTCGATAACGACGAGCGTGCCTGCCTGCTGAGCCTTATCCGCAAGATGGTCCGCGCCGAAAGCGGCGCGGACGACGGGACCACCACAACCCCGCCGACCGGGGGACAGCGCGCGGGGGAGGTGACCGAAACCTTCGTTATCTCGCAGCCTGGCGGCTGACTAGCCGACGGCGGGCGACCAGCCCGCGGGGTGACAAGACCGTCGACAGCCCGATCGCAGGGGCCCGGCTGCAGCCTTCCCTAGATCCCAGATGCCCGAACGTCCCGCCGCGCCCGCGCCGGGACGCCAGATCACTGCGCTCTTCAGCAAGGAGACTGCCATGTCCACCGCACAGCCCGAGACCGGGCGCCTGCGAGCGCCCGGCATCGGCGATGACCGCGCCGGCCAGCCCTCCAGCGGCCGCCGCCTCGGCCTGGCCCTCGTTGTCATCGCGACCGCCCAGCTCGTGGTGGTGCTCGACGCGACCATCGTGAACGTTGCCCTGCCGCACATCCAGCACGCGCTCGGCTTCTCAGGTTCCGGCCTGGAATGGGTCGTCAACGCCTATACGCTCACATTTGGCGGGTTGCTGCTGCTCGGCGGGCGGGCCGGGGACATCCTCGGCCGCCGCAGGGTGTTCATCGCCGGCATCATTCTGTTCTCGCTGGCCTCGCTGCTCGGCGGGTTCGCCACCAGTCAGGCCTGGCTGCTGACCGCCCGTGCCATCCAGGGCGTGGGCGGAGCGATCGTCGCCCCGACCGCCCTGTCGCTGGTCACCAGCAACTTCCCGGAAGGCCCCCCGCGCAACCGCGCCATGGGCGTGTACGCAGCGATGAGCATCGGCGGCATCGCGGTCGGCCTGCTGGCCGGTGGCCTGCTCACTACGTACGCCACGTGGCGCTGGGTCCTGTTCGTCAACGTGCCGATCGGGATCGCCGTCGCCCTGCTGGCGCCGCGGGTGCTCAGCGAGTCGCAGCGCCATCCCGGCCGGTTCGACCTGGCGGGCGCGATCACCGGGACCGGCGGCCTCGCCGCCCTGGTCTACGGCCTGTCCAGCGCGGCCACGACCTCCAACGGAGTCTCGCAATGGGGCGACGCCAAGGTGCTGGCCGCTCTGGCTGCGGCGGCGGTGCTGCTCGCCTCCTTCATCCTCATCGAGGCGCGCAGCCCGCACGCGCTGATGCCGATGCGGGTCTTCCGCAACCGCAGCAGGGCCGGCGCGTACCTGATCATGCTCTGCATCGGCACGGCGCTGTTCGGGATGTTCTTCTTCCTCACCATCTTCGTGCAGACCGTCTGGGGCTACAGCGCGCTGAAAACCGGCATCGCCTACCTGCCGATGGTGGCCGTGATCATGGCCGGCGCCGGCGTGAGCACCCAGCTGGTGCCGCGGATCGGCGCCCGGCCGCTGCTGCTGGTCGCGTCGGCGACCGCTACCGGAGGGATGTTCTGGCTGTCCCGGATCAGCGAGCACAGCACCTACGTCGGCGGGCTGCTCGGCCCGATGCTGGTCACCGCGGCGGGCCTGGGGCTGCTGTTCATGCCGCTGACCCTGGTCGCCCTGTCGAAGGTCGAGGACCGGGACGCCGGAGTGGCCTCCAGCCTGGTCAACACCGGCCAGCAGGTCGGCGGCGCGATCGGGCTGGCGGTCCTTGGCACCGTGGCCTGGACCGTGGTCGCCAACACGTTCCGTTCGTCGATCGCGGCCGGCAAGGCCACCGCGGCCGCCGCGGCCCGGGCCGGGCACCCGCTGCACCTGACCACGGCGCAGATCAAGGCGGGCGAGACCCAGCTCTACGACCACGCGCTCGCGGTCGGGTTCTCCCGCGGCTTCGAGGTGTCGGCCGGGATCATGCTGCTGGCCTTGATCGTGACGATCGTCATGATCCGGGTTACCCGCGACGATCTGGCCGGGATCGACCCGATGCCGGTTTAGATCTTGAACGTGACGCAAGCGGCCCGGGCGGGCCAGGCGATGCTCCCCGCCCGGGCCGCTCTGCCTGCGGGGCCGGTGCCGCCGCGGTCAGGCGGTGAGCGCCCGGGCCGCCTCGCCCGGCGGGCCCGCGGACAGCCGGGCCACCTGCTCCAGCGAGATGCCCAGGGCGTCCGCGAGCGCGGCGACCGTGAAGAACGCGGGCGTGGCGATCCGGCCGGTCTCGATCTTGCGCAGGGTCTCGGTCGGCACGCCGGACGCCGCGGCGACCTCGGTCATGCTGCGCGGCCCGCGCGCCTCCCGCAGCAGCCTGCCGAGCCGCTCTCCCCGCTCCCGCTCCTCGGGGCTCAACGGTGGCCGGACCATACCCGTCATAATAATACCGGTATAGTTATCCCGGCTGCCGCGCGGGCGGCTCGGACAGATGGCGCGGGCGGCTCGGGAGGTGCGGCATGGTCGAGATCAAGACGCCGGCGGAGATCGACGCGATCGGCGCCGCCGGGCAGGTCGTCGCCCGGATCCTGGCGGCAGCGCGGGCCATCGCGGCCCCGGGCACGCGCCTGGCCGAGCTGGACGAGGCCGCCCGCGGTGTGCTGGCGGACGCCGAGGCCACCTCGCCGTTCCTCGGTTACCGGCCCGGGTCCGCGCGGGTCCCGTACCCCGCCGCGATCTGCGTGTCGGTCAACGACGCCGCGCAGCACGGCATCCCCGGCCGCCGCAGGCTGGCCGGCGGCGACCTGGTCAGCGTCGACGCGGGGGCCGTGCTGGACGGGTGGACCGCCGACGCCGCGGTCTCGTTCACGGTCGGCCCGCCGCGCGCCGCCGACGCCCGGCTGATCTCGGTCACCGCGGACGCGCTGCGCGCGGGCATCGCCGCCGCGGTCCCCGGCGCGCGCACCGGGGACATCTCCGCCGCCATCGGCGCCGTCGGCCGCGCCGCGGGCTACGGCATCTGCCCGCACTTCGGCGGGCACGGCGTGGGCCGCGCGATGCACGAGGACCCGGACATCCCGAACGAGGGGACGCCCGGGCGCGGCCACCGGCTGCAGCCCGGGCTGGTCATCGCGATCGAGCCGTGGTTCATGGCCGGGGGGAGGGACGGCTGCCGGATCGACAGCGACGGCTGGACCGTGCGCAGCGCCGACGGCAGCCGGGCCGCGCACGCCGAGCACACCGTCGCCGTCACCGCGGCCGGCCCGCGGGTGCTCACCGCGGCGGCGTGACCGGCTGGCGTAACGTTCAGGCTCTAAAAGGGGTTCAATCTTCTGCGCGGCCGCCGAGGTGGCGGGCGAGAAACCGCTCGGCCGCGGCGTAGAACGTCAGCCGGTTCTCCGGCTTGGCGAAGCCGTGGCCCTCGTCGGGGAACAGCAGGTACTCGTGGTCGATGCCGGCCGCCTCGAGCGCGGCCACGATCTGCTCCGACTCGGCCTGCTTGACCCGGGGATCGTTCGCGCCCTGCGCGATCAGCAGCGGAATCCTGATCTCGCTCACCCGGGACAGCGGGGAGCGGGACCAGAGGAAGTCGGCGTCGGTCGCCGGGTCCCCGACCCGCCTGTGGAACTGGGCGATCATCGGCGCCCAGTACGGCGGGATGGTCTCGATCAGGGTCTTCAGGCTGGACGGGCCCACGATGTCGACCGCGCAGCGGTACAGGTCCGGGGTGAACGCCGCGCCGGCCAGCGCCGCGTAGCCGCCGTACGAGCCGCCGTAGATGGCCACGCGCGCCGGGTCGGCCCAGCCTTGCCCGGTCACGAACGCGACCGCGTCGGTCAGGTCGTCCTGCATGCGCCCGCCCCACTCGCGGTCGCCGGCGTTCACGAACGCCTTGCCGTACCCGGTCGAGCCACGGTAGTTGACCTGCACGCACAGGTAGCCGCGGTTCGCCAGCCACTGCGCCTCGGGGTTGAATCCCCAGGTGTCCCTGAACCACGGGCCGCCGTGCACGTTGAGGACGGCCGGCAGGCCGGAGCGGTCCGCGCCCGGCGGGAACGTGAGGTAGCCGTGCACGGTGAGGCCGTCCCTGGCGGTGAAGGAGAACGGCTCCATGGCGGCGAGCTCGTACGCCGACAGCGCCGGCTGGTGCTCGAACAGGAACCGGCCCGTCCGGCTGGCCCGGTCGTAGGCGAAGTACGGCACCGCGCCCGCGTCGTTGGTGAACCCGACCAGCCAGGTCGCTTCCGCGTCGTCGGCGCTGACGAACGTGGGATCCCCCGGGTGCAGCGCGCGGATCGCCGCCAGGTCGCCGGACACCGACGGGTCCAGGACGACGTACTCGGCCCGGTCCTTCAGCAGCGTCACGATCTGCGGTTCCCTGGTGTCCGGGTGGATCCTGACGTCCCTCACGTCGGCCTCCGGGTCGGCGGCCAGCACGTGCTCGGCACCGGTCGCCACGTCGATCCTGACCAGCCTGCCGGTGTTGGCGCCGGCCGAGGTGACGCCGAGCAGCGAGCCGCCGTCCTCGCTGAACGCGATCACGTCGCTGGTCAGCGCGTCGTCCGCGGGAACGGTCAGCAGCGGCCACCACTCCGAGTCCGGCGTGTCCCGCACCAGCACGACGAAGCTCCCGTCGGGCTCCGGTGCGATCGCCGCCCGGACCGCCAGCTGGGCATCGGCGACCCAGTCGATGAAACCCGGGTTCTCCGCCTCTTTGGTGAGCTCACCGGTGACCAGGTCCAGCCGGTAGACGTCGTGCAGCTCGGGGTTGTCGCGGTTGATCCCGACCAGCAGCTCGCCCGGGAACTTCCGTTCCATGCCGATGAGCCTGGCCTGCACGCCATCGAAGGGGGTGAGGTCGCGGCGCTCCATCGTGGTGGTGTCCACGTCGTACAGCCGCCAGTTCTCGTCGCCGCCGGTGTCCTGCAGGTACAGCAGGTGCCGGCCGTCGTGCGCCCAGAAGAACGTGCGGATGCCGCGGTCGGTGTCGTCGGTGACGACCTGCGCGTGCGCCCAGTCCACGCCCGCCTGGCTGCTCGCCGGCGCGAGCCAGACGTTGAGCACCCCCTCGTGCGGCGCGATCCAGGCCAGCCTGGTGCCGTCGGGGGAGAGCCGCGGGCTCAGCCGTTCTGGGTTGCCGAAGAGTACTTGCCGGGGAATCAGCGGGGCCATGCTCTGTGCCTATCACAGTGTAGCCCCGGGCGGGACGCCCCTCCTTTCTGGCGCGCGTGGGTTCGGCGCGGAACTTGTAGTCTCGTCTCACCTGCACGGAGGGAGGGAGATGGACGGTCATCCGGAGGCGCTCATCGACCTGGGCGCGATCAAGAACAACGTCTCCGCGCTGGCCGGGCACGTCGGCGCCGCACAGGTGATGGCGGTGGTCAAGTCCGACGCCTACGGCCACGGCATGATCCCGGCCGCCGCGGCGGCGCTCGCGGGCGGCGCGGCCTGGCTGGGGGTCGCGCACGTGGCCGACGCGCTTGCGCTGCGGCGGGCCGGGGTGACCGTGCCCGTGCTCTGCCTGCTCGGCGCGCCCGGCGCCCCGCACGAGGACGCGATCCGCCACGGCATCGACCTGTCCGCGGGCTCGGCCGACCTGGTCCGCGAGATCGCGGGCGCGGCGGAGCGGGCAGGGCGGCCAGCACGGCTGCACCTGAAGGCGGACACCGGCATGTCGCGCGGCGGCGCGACCGCCGCGGACTGGCCGGGGCTGGTTGCCGCGGGGCTCGCCGCGCAGGCCGCCGGGCACGCCCGCGTCGTGGGGCTCTGGTCCCACCTCGCCTGCGCCGACATCCCGGGGCATCCCTCGATCGCCGCCCAGACCGCCGCGTTCCGCGACGCCGTGGCGCACGCCGAGGCCGCGGGGGTCCGTCCCGAGGTACGGCACCTGGCCAACACGCCCGCCACGCTCACCCTGCCCGAGACCTGGTTCGACATGGTCAGGCCCGGCGGGGCGGTGGTCGGCCTGTCAACGCTCCCCGGCGGCGCCCCCGGCTGGCTGCGCCCGGCGATGACCGTCCGCGCGCGGCTGGTCCAGGTGAAGCGGGTCCCGGCCGGCACCGGCGTGTCCTACGGGCACCGCCACGTGACCGCCGGCGACGCCACGCTCGGCCTGGTCGCGCTCGGGTACGCGGAAGGGATCCCGCGCAGCGCGTCGAACATCGCGCAGGTGCTCGTCCGCGGCCGGCGGTGGACGATCGCGGGCACGGTCTGCATGAACCAGGTGGTGCTCGACTTCGGCGACGCGTCCGCCGCGGCAGGCGACGAGGTGGTGCTGTTCGGGCCCGGGGACGCCGGCGAGCCGACCGCGCAGGAGTGGGCGGACGCGCTGGGCACGCTGTCGTACGAGATCGTCGTCAGATTCGCGGGCCGCCTTCCCAAAAGCTACCTTGGAGTAACAGAGAGCGTGGATCCGGTCCTGGTCGGCGCGCTGCACGGGAGAGACTGACGGATGGCGAGGTGGCGGCGGATCACCGGCATCGCCGGGCTGGCCGCCGGCGCGGCGGTAGCGGCCGGGGCCGGGGCGGTCATCGCGGCCGAGAAGGTGGCGGTCGGGCGGCTGCGGCTGCGGCCCGATCCCGAGGCGGACGAGCCGCTCGGGCAGCTGCACGGCAGGTCGCTCACCGTGCTCGCCAGCGACGGGGTGCCGCTGCACGCCGAGATCAACGGGCCGGACGACGCGCCGGCCACGCTCATCTTCAGCCACGGCTACGCGCTCAGCCAGAACGTCTGGCACTACCAGCGCCGTGACCTCGCCGGGACGGCCAGGTGCGTGTTCTGGGATCAGCGCGGGCACGGCCGGTCCGGCGAATCCAGCCAGGACCACTGCACGATCCCCCAGCTCGGCGAGGACCTGTACGCGGTGCTGCAGGCGGCCGCGCCGGGGGACGGTCCGGTGGTGCTGGTCGGGCACTCGATGGGCGGCATGACGATCATGGCTCTGGCCCGCCAGCACCCGGAGCTGTTCGGCACGAAGGTGGTCGGCGCGGTGCTGATCTCGACCGTCGCCGGCGGCGTCGACCCCACGATCTGGATCCCGCTGGCGCTGCGCCCGATCGCCCGGTACGCCGCGGCGCCGGTGCTGCGGGGGGTGAGCACGGGGCCGCGCGCCGCGCTCACCGAGCGTTTCCGGCAGGCCGGGGGCGACCTGGCCTTCCTCGGTACGCGGTACGTGGCGTTCGGGGATGCCTCGGTCAGCCCGGCCGTCGTGGACTTCCTGGAACGGATCATCCGCGCCACGCCCGTCGGGGTCGTGGCCGCGTTCTACCTGGCGCTGCTGCGCCACGACGAGCGGGCTGCGCTGGGCATCCTGGGCGTGGTCCCGGTGACGGTCATCGCCGGCGAGCAGGACCGGCTTGTCTCGCTCTCGCAGAGCGAGGAACTGGCCGAGCACATACCCGGGTCGGAGCTGGTGCGGGTGCCGGGGGCGGGCCACGGCGTCATCCTCGAGCGGCCCGGGATCGTGAACCGGGCCATCAGCGACCTGGTCGCGCGCAGCGTGGCGGGCCCAGCGCAGCGCGCGAGCACGGCGTAGCGGTGCCGCGGTGACCGCCGAGGTCCGCGTGCCCACCGCGGCGCGCATGCGCCGCCTGGGACAGCAGCTTGCGGCACTGCTGCGCCCCGGTGACCTGGTGGTGCTGACCGGGCCGCTCGGGGCCGGCAAGACCACCCTGGTCCAGGGGATCGGCGAGGGTCTCGGGGTGCGCGGGCCGGTGACCTCGCCCACCTTCGTCATCGCCCGCGTGCACCCGCCGGCGGGCGGCTCCGGGCCGGCGCTGGTCCACGCCGACGCCTACCGGCTCGGCAGCCGGGCGGAGGTCGACGATCTCGACCTGGATGCCGACCTGGACCGCTCGGTGACCGTGGTGGAGTGGGGCGAGGGGCTCGTGGAAGGTCTCGCCGACAGCCACCTGGAGATCACGATCACCATGGACCCGCCCGCGGCGGACGGCGAGACGGCGGACCGCGGGGATGAGCCCCGCACCGTCCGGGTCGCTGCCCGCGGCGAGCGGTGGGAGGCCGCGGGCGAATCCGTGCGTCTCGCCCTGCTCGACGGCGCCGAGGTTCTATAGTTCCGTTCTGTCCGTCCGCAGCAGCGAACGCGGCCGCCCGTTTGCGGCGTTCGCGTCTGGCTTGCCGGTGTCCAGCACACCCGAACCAGCTTCCCCGGAGGCGCTCCGTGGCTCAGGGGGTCCCGCCCCGCCGGTCCGCGCGGCTGCCCGAGCGCGGCCACCGCAGGCAGCCGGATGATGACCGGAGGGGCGGCCCTCCCGAGCAGCCCGGCGGGCCACGCGCGGACGCCCTCGACGACAGCCCGGACGAGGAACTGCCGCCGTGGGCAGGGCTTGGCATCTACCCCACCGGGCCGGGCCGCAGGCAGCGCCGGCCGGAGCCGGCAGGCCCGGGCAGCCGCCACGTCAGCCCGGTAGGCCGGCCGGCCGAGGACTGGTCCGGCCCCCCGGACGGCGAATCGTCCTTGCCCGCGGAGGACCGGCCGCGCCGCAGGCAGAGCCGCCGCGCCGCGGCCACCAGGGCACGGAAATCCCGGCGCAGGCTCATCTTCGCCTGCGTCGTGGTCGTGGCCGGGGTCCTGGTGATCCTCGGCGTGCTTGGCAAGCTGCCGTTCCAGGGCAAGCCGGCCCCGGCGCCGGCCAACAGCGGGCTGGTCACGACGTTCCAGCGCGGCGAGTTCCGTTCGGTACCCAATGCCTGCAAGGCGGTCAGCTCCGCGACGCTCAGCCAGTACCTTCCCGGCAAGGTCAGGCAGGTGTCACAGGCGCTCGACAGCTCGACCCAGAGCCAGTGCACGTGGACCCTGGACGCGCGGCCGGACTTCCGCGTGCTCAGCGTCATCAGCACGGCCTACGCCCCGAGCCTGCTCGCCAGCGGGGACGGCAGCGCGACGTTCAGCGCGATCGACGCCTACGACCAGCAGCTGCAGACGCTGCAGCACCCGGCCAAGGCGACGAAGGCGCCGAAGGCCCAGATCGGCGGGGCGGTCGGGCTTGGCCAGACCGCGTTCACCGCGTTTCAGGTCTTCCACGCCCTCGGCGTCACCACCGACGAGGTCACGGTCGTGACCAGGGAGCGCAACGTCGTGATCACGGTCACCATGCAGGGCTATGAGCACGGCGGGGGGTTCGGGCCGGTGCCGGCCGCCACCCTGCGCGCCGCGGCGCTCGCGGCCGCGCACGAGGCGCTGGCCCAGCTCCACTGAGCGGCCGCGCGGCGGCGTGCCCGGTGCGCGCGCTCCGGAAAGCACTGAGCGGCCGCGCGGCGGCGTGCCCGGTGCGCGCGCTCCGGAAAGCACTGACCGCGGCTGCCCGGCCAGCCCGCGGCGTGACCTACGCTTTTCAACCGTGCTGCTGCTCGCCTTGGATACCGCGACCCCGGCGGTGACGGTCGCCCTGCATGACGGGGAGCGGGTGCTCGCCGGCCAGACCGCGGTGGGTGCCCGCAAGCACGGCGAGATGCTGGCCGCCATGATCGAGGAGGTGCTCGCCGCGGGCGGCGCCGCGCGCACCGACCTGCAGGCGGTTGCCGTCGGGACCGGCCCCGGTCCGTACACCGGCCTGCGGGCGGGCCTGGTCACCGCCAGGGTCCTCGCCAGCGCCCTGGGCATCCCCGCCGTCGGCGTGTGCACGCTCGACGTGATCGCGCGCGCGGCGGCCCCTGCGGCGGGCAGGGAGTTCATCGTCGCCGCCGACGCGCGGCGCAAGGAGGTCTACTGGGCGCGCTACGAGCCCACCGGGCGGCGCATCGGCGCCCCGGCCGTCGGGCTTCCCGCCTCGCTGGCCGCGGACGGGATCACCGGGTCCCGCCCGGTCGCTGGCGAGGGGCCGCTGCTCTACCCGGCGCTGGGCGGCTGCCCGATACCCCCGCGCTACCCGGACGCGTCGCACCTGGCGGAGATCGCCGCCGGGCGGCTGGCCGCCGGCGCCGAACCCGGGCCCGTTGAGCCGTTGTACCTGCGCAGGCCCGACGCCCGGGAGCCGGGCAGGCCCAAGCGGGTCACGCCGTGATGAGCCACGGCCTGCGCCAGATGACGCCGGAGGACATCGATGCCGTGCTCGTGCTCGAGCACGGCCTGTTCGGCGAGGAGGCGTGGTCCCGTCAGATGCTGGAGGGCGAGCTTGCGGAGCAGCCGCGCAGCCGCTACTACCTGGTGGCTGACGAGGACGGCACGATTACCGGGTACGCGGGGCTCATGGTGGCCGCGGCCCAGGCTGACGTGCTGACGCTGGCGGTCGCCGCGGACCGCTGGGGGCAGGGGACCGGTTCGGCGCTGCTCGGGGCGCTGCTTGCCGAGGCGGCGCGCCGCAGGTGCACGGAGGTCTTTCTCGAGGTGCGGATGGACAACGACCGGGCGCAAGGCCTGTACCGCAGGTACGGGTTCAGCGAGATCGGCGTCAGGAAGGGCTATTACCAGCCGTCCGGAGCTGACGCCCTGGTGATGCGGCGCGACCTGGGTGATGGCCGGTGGTGACCGCCCCGCTGGTGCTCGGCATCGAGACGTCGTGCGACGAGACCGGCGCCGGGCTGGTCCGCGGGCACGAGCTGCTGGCCGATGCGGTGGCGTCGAGCGTCGACGAGCACGCCAGGTTCGGCGGTGTGGTGCCCGAGGTGGCCAGCCGGGCGCACCTGGAAGCCATGGTGCCGGCCGTGGACCGGGCGCTCGCCAAGGCCGGGGTGAAGCTCGCCGACGTGGACGCGATCGCGGTCACCGCGGGGCCAGGGCTGGCCGGCGCCCTGCTGGTCGGCGTCTGCGCGGCCAAGGCCTACTCGCTCGCGCTGGGCAAGCCGGTGTACGGGGTCAACCACCTCGCCGCGCATATCGCGGTCGACCAGCTTGAGCACGGCCGCCTGCCGTTGCCCGCGGTCGCCCTGCTGGTCTCCGGCGGTCACTCGTCGCTGCTGCGGGTGACCGACCTGTCCGGCGAGCTGGTGCCGCTTGGCGCCACGATCGACGACGCGGCGGGCGAGGCCTACGACAAGGTGGCCAGGCTGCTCGGGCTGCCGTTCCCTGGCGGCCCGCCCATCGACGCGGCCGCGGCATCCGGCGATCCCGCCGCCGTCGCGTTCCCGCGCGGCAAGTACCGCGACCAGACCCTCGACTTCTCGTTCTCGGGCCTGAAGACCGCGGTCGCGCGGTGGGTCGAGGCCCGCGAGGCGGCAGGGCTCGCGGTGCCGGTGGCCGACGTCGCGGCGTCGTTCCAGGAGGCGGTCGCGGACGTGCTGACCCGCAAGGCGGTTGACGCCTGCCGGGCCAGCGGGGTGGACCAGCTGGTCATCGGCGGCGGGGTCGCCGCCAACTCACGGCTGCGCGCGCTCGCGCAGCAGCGCTGCGAGGCGGCCGGGATCAGGCTGCGGGTGCCCCGGCCCGGGCTCTGCACGGACAACGGTGCGATGGTGGCCGCGCTGGGAGCGGAGCTGGTGGCCCGGGGAGTGCCGCCGTCGTCGCTGGACTTCCCCGCCGACTCCGCGATGCCGGTGACCTCGGTCGTGGCGACCTAGCGATCTAGGACCGCCCGCCGGGCCGGGTGCGCCCTGCGCGCCCCCCGGGCTACCGTTCCGGTTCCGGCGTGGCATCCTGGCTGCCGGGCCGAGTTGACGGCGCCGCCCAGTGCGGATAATGTGCGGAACTAGCACTCGGCAATGTAGAGTGCTAACGCGACAAGGTCGGTCTGGCACCCGCGACGGCAGGCCGAAGTGGTCGCCCTCTCTAACCATTTGTCTGCTAGCCCTTTCCGGAGGGGGAGGTCAGATCGTGACGACCGCCACCAAGGTTGTTCTCAAGCCGCTCGAAGACCGCATTGTGGTGCGCCCGCTCGAAGCCGAGCAGACCACTGCTTCCGGCCTGGTCATCCCGGACACCGCCAAGGAGAAGCCCCAGGAGGGCGAGGTCCTTGCGGTCGGCCCCGGTCGGTACGATGACGCAGGCGCCAAGCGCGTCCCGATCGATGTCAAGGTCGGCGACGTGGTGCTGTACAGCAAGTACGGCGGCACCGAGGTCAAGTACTCCGGCGAGGAGTACCTGGTGCTCTCCGCCCGCGACGTGCTCGCGATCATCGAAAAGTAGCGGAGGACGCGCATCGGCGCGTCCAGCACCGCCCCGGGTCGGCCAGCAGGCGAGCCCGGGGCGGTGGCATGAAGCCCATCCAGAACACGTAAGTATGAGGTATCCATGGCGAAGAGCTTGGAGTTCGACGAGGACGCGCGGCGGGCGCTGGAGCGCGGTGTCAACCGGCTCGCGGACGCCGTCAAGGTGACGCTCGGCCCCAAGGGCCGCAACGTCGTCATCGACAAGAAATGGGGCGCGCCGACCATCACCAACGACGGCGTGACCGTCGCCCGCGAGGTGGAGCTGGAAGATCCGCACGAGAACCTCGGCGCCCAGCTGGCCAAGGAGGTCGCGACCAAGACAAACGACGTCGCTGGTGACGGCACCACGACGGCGACCGTGCTGGCGCAGGCGATGGTGCACGAGGGACTCCGCTCGGTCAGCGCCGGCGCCAACCCGATGGCGCTCAAGCGGGGGATCGACGCCGCTGCCGCCGAGGTGTCCGACATCCTGCTCAAGTCGGCCCGCGAGGTGCAGGAGCAGAGCGAGATCGCCAACGTGGCCACGGTCTCCGCGCAGGACAGGAAGATCGGCGACATCATCGCCGAGGCGTTTGACAAGGTCGGCAAGGACGGCGTGATCACGGTCGAGGAGTCGCCCACGATGGGGCTCGAGATCGAGTTCACCGAGGGCATGCAGTTCGACAAGGGCTACATCTCCGCGTACTTCATCACCGACCAGGAGCGGATGGAGGCGGTCCTTGAGGACGCCTACGTGCTGCTGAACGCTGGCAAGATCTCGTCGATGGCCGACTTCCTGCCGCTGCTGGAGAAGATCGCCCAGAGCCACAAGCCGCTGCTGGTCATCGCCGAGGACGTGGACGGCGAGGCCCTGTCCACCCTGGTCGTCAACAAGATCCGCGGCCTGCTGTCCGTCGTCGCCGTGAAGGCGCCGGGCTTCGGTGACCGCCGGAAGGCGATGCTCGAGGACATGGCGGTGCTGACCGGCGGCAGCGTGGTCAGCGAGGAGGTCGGCCTCCGGCTCGATTCCGTCGACCTGGACACGCTGGGGCGTGCCCGGCGCGTCGTGGTGACCAAGGACACGACCACGATCATCGACGGAGCCGGGGACCAGGCGGCGATCGAGGACCGGATCCGCCAGCTCCGCATGGAGATCGAGAACTCCGACTCCGACTGGGACCGCGAGAAGCTCCAGGAGCGGGTGGCCAAGCTGTCCGGCGGCGTGTGTGTGCTGCGGGCCGGCGCAGCGACCGAGGTCGAGCTGAAGGAGAAGAAGCACCGGCTTGAGGACGCCATCTCGGCGACTCGCGCCGCGATCGAGGAGGGGATCGTCGCCGGCGGCGGCAGCGCCCTAGTGCAGATCGCGACCAAGCTCGGGGACCTCGGCAAGACCGGCGACGAGGCGACCGGCGTCCACGTGGTACGCAAGGCCCTCGAGGCCCCGTGCCGGTGGATCGCGCAGAACGCGGGGGCAGAGGGCGGCGTGGTCGTCGCCGCCGTCGCGGGCATGCCAGCGGGTCACGGGTACGACGCGGCCGTCGGCGACTACGGCGACCTGATGGCGCGCGGCGTCATCGACCCGGTCAAGGTGACCCGGTCCGCGGTCCAGAACGCGGCGTCGATCGCCGGGATGCTGCTGACCACCGAGGCCCTGGTCACGGAGAAGCCGGAGCCCGAGCCCGCGGCGGCCAACGGCCACGGTCACGGCCACGCGCACTAGCCGCGCGCCGGGGTAGCGCCCTGGCCCTCGGCCGGCTCTACGCTGAAGTCCCGCGGTCGCGCGCAAGCCGTGCGACCGCGGGACTTTTGCGCGCCCGCCCCGGCTTGCGCCCGCCCCTGGCTTGCGCCCGCCCCTGGCTTGCGCCCGCCCCTGGCTTGGGCCCGCCCCTGGCTTGGGCCCGCCCCTGGCTTGGGCCCGCCCCTGGCTTGGGCCCGCCCCTGGCTTGCGCCTGCCCCGGCTTGCGCGGTGGCGAGCCAAACCCGGCTAAGCGGGGCCATCCGCGTCTCGGGCTGGCGGGCGGCAACACGGTGGTGGTGCCCGCGCTGTTGCTGTTGGAACAGCTAGGTGCCCACGACCGTGTTCGCTGCGTCCAAGACGCCCGGCTGTTTGCCGGATTTGTTGCGTTAAGCGTAGTTCTCGGCGAGGGTTCCGGAAGGAATGATCGATTTCGGATGTGGGTGGCGCGGCCTGAGGCCTCCGGCACACCGCTCCGGGCTTCGCGCATCACGCGGACCTCCCGGCGGCCGGCATCGGCGGCTTCCTGGCCACCGTCTTTCTCGGCTCGCTGGCCGGCGTGCGCTCCCCCGCGCGGGCGTTCTACGCGTACGGGGCGTGGCGCGATGATCGAGCCCGTGTACGGGGCGTGGCGCCCGTGTATGGGCGTGGCGCGATGATCGAGCCCGTGTATGGGCGTGGGCGCTGTATGGGGCGTGGGCGCGCGCGTTTTTGGCGCCGGGCCCGCTGTGATGCCCGCCCCGGTCCGTTCTGGCGCGGGCAGCGGGCCGGCCGGACCGGTGGCGCGGGCGATACCCGCTCTATCTGTCCCTATCTGAGCCGATCTCTTATGTCGGTATTGACCGATTGTTCGCGATACAAAATACCCTGCTCAAATTGATGAGCCGAAGTCGGGGCCAAATGTGACACCTAATTAAGCCATATAATACGGGGAGTAGTTGATCAATTACTTGCCGTTGCTATGGCTGCTCTTCATATCGCGGCGACACATCAATGTGACCTTTCCGTTGCTGTTCTCATGATGATTACCGCCGCTTATCCGGGCATGATTCTTTCGTGACCCAAGGATGCAACCTCCGGCCACTGGCCGCCGTGAGACAGGCAAAGCGCCAGCTAGAAGGCGTCCAGGACGCTGCCGAGCCGCCCAGCCTCCGGGAGTTGATCGCGCTGGCGTCCCAAGGGGAGCCGACCGCAATCGAGTCACTGCTCGAGCACATCCGGCCAATGATCGTCCGCTACTGCCGCGCCCGGCTCGGACAGATAAGCGGCCAATATCATGGTGCCGATGACGTGGCCCAGGAAGTGTGCATCGCCGTTCTGTCCGCGCTGCCGCGCTACCGCGACATGGGGCGGCCATTCGCCTCCTACGTGTTCGGGATAGCCTCGCACAAAGTGGCTGATGCCATACGGAAGGCGGCAAGGCTCGCCATCCCCACGGAGGACCTGCCGGACGGTCCCGACGACCGCCCGAGTCCCGAGGAGACCGTGGTCGCCTACATCGAGGCGGAGCGGGCGCGCGCGCTGCTCGCCCGGCTTCCGCAGCACCAGCGCGAGCTGCTGGTGCTCCGGGTGCTGACCGGCATGTCGGCCGAGGAGACCGGGCACGCGCTCGGCATGTCGCCCGGAGCGGTGCGGGTCGCGCAGCACCGCGCGCTCGCCAGGCTCCGCGCGATCGCCCGCGAGGAGTGGATCGCCTGAAAGGGCGGGTTTCCCAGCCCGGCGGGCAGGCTGCGGTCGGCAGAGCGGCGTTGCGCGGACTTGCAGGCTGGCGTTGCGCGGACGTACGAGCTGGTGTTGCGCGGACCACCTGCAGGCTGGCGTTGCGCGGACCTACCTGCCACCGGAGTCAATAGGATGAGACATGGCCAGAACCGAGCAGCCGGGAAGTGACATGACCGACGCCGCTAAGTTCGCACCCCCGGCCCTGACCTTCGACGATGTGCTGCTGCTGCCCGCGCACTCGGCGATCATGCCAAGCGAGGCCGACACCACCGCGTCGCTGACCCGCCGCATCACGCTGCGGGTGCCGCTGGTATCTGCCGCCATGGACACCGTGACCGAGGCGCGCATGGCGGTAGCCATGGCCCGCCAGGGCGGGGTTGGGGTGCTGCACCGCAACCTGCCGGTGGAAGACCAGGCTCAGCAGGTCGACATGGTGAAACGGTCCGAGGCTGGCATGATCACCAACCCGGTGACCTGCGGCCCGGACGCGACCATCGCGGAAGTTGAGCAGCTCTGTGCGCGCTACCGGATCTCGGGCGTGCCGGTGACCGACGCCGCAGGGGTTCTGCTCGGCATCGTGACAAACCGCGACATCCGCTTCGAGACCGACCACAGACGCCGAGTCGTCGAGGTGATGACGTCGATGCCGCTGGTCACCGCGCCGGTCGGGGTGCCGCCCGACGACGCGCTGCAGCTGCTGGCCCAGCACAAGGTCGAGAAGCTGCCGCTGGTCGACGCGGCGGGGCGGCTGCGCGGCCTGATCACGGTCAAGGACTTCGCCAAGAGCGAACGGTTCCCCAACGCCACCAAGGACTCCGGCGGGCGTCTGGTCGTCGGCGCGGCCGTCGGTGTGGGCGAGGACGCGAAACACCGGGTGATGGCGCTGACCGACGCCGGCGTCGACTTCCTCGTCGTGGACACCGCGCACGGCCACGCTCAGGCGGTCATCGACATGATCGCGCAGGTCAAGGCCAACGCCCAGGTCGACGTGATCGGCGGCAACGTGGCCACGCGCGCGGGCGCCCAGGCCCTCATCGACGCGGGCGCCCACGCGGTGAAGGTCGGCGTGGGCCCGGGCTCGATCTGCACCACCCGGGTGGTCGCCGGTGTGGGCGTGCCGCAGGTCACCGCCATCTACGAGGCCGCCAAGGCGGCCCGGCCGGCCGGTATCCCGGTCATCGGGGACGGCGGGCTGCAGTACTCGGGTGACATCGCCAAGGCCATCGCCGCCGGCGCCGACACGGTCATGCTCGGCGGCCTGCTGGCCGGGTGCGAGGAGGGCCCGGGCGAGATGGTCATCATCCACGGCGAGCAGTACAAGCTCTACCGGGGGATGGGATCGCTCGGCGCGATGCGGAACAGCGAGCGCGGCGGGTCCTACTCCAAGGACAGGTACTTCCAGGACGACGTGCTCAGCGAGGACAAGCTGGTGCCCCAGGGCGTCGAGGGCCGGGTGCCTTACCGCGGCCCGCTCGGCGCGGTGGCCAGCCAGCTTGTCGGCGGGCTGCGGGCGGCCATGGGCTTCGTGGGCGCGCGCACGATCGCGGAGCTGCAGGAAGCACGGTTCACCCAGATCACCGGGGCCGGGCTGGCCGAGAGCCACCCGCACGACATCCAGATGGTCGCCGAGGCCCCCAACTACGGCGGGCGGCGAGGGTGACGCAGGTAGAGATCGGCCGCGGGAAGAGCGGCCGCCGCGCCTACGCGCTTGACGAGATCGGCATCGTGCCGTCCCGGCGCACCCGGCACCCCGAGGAGGTGTCGATCGCCTGGCAGATCGATGCCTACCGGTTCGAGCTGCCGCTGGTGGTCGCGCCCATGGACAGCGTGGTCTCGCCGGCGACCGCGGTCGAGATCGGCCGTCTGGGCGGCCTCGCCGTGCTGGACCTCGAGGGGCTGTGGACCAGGTTCGAGGATCCCGAGCCGCTGCTGGCCGAGGCGGCCGCGCTCGACGAGGACGCCGCCACCACGCGGCTGCAGGAGATCTACAGCGAGCCGATCAAGGAAGACCTGATCGGGCGCAGGATCGAGCAGATCCGGGCGTCCGGGGTGACCACCGCCGCGCGGCTCTCGCCGCAGCGGACGGTCCGGTTCCACAAGGCGGTCCTCGACGCGGGGGTCGACATCTTCGTGATCCGCGGCACCACCGTCTCCGCGGAGCACGTCTCCGGCCAGGCCGAGCCGCTGAACCTGAAGCAGTTCATCTACGAGCTCGACGTCCCGGTGATCGTGGGCGGATGCGCCACCTACACCGCTGCCCTGCACCTGATGCGGACCGGTGCGGCCGGGGTCCTTGCCGGGTTTGGCGGCGGGTCCGGGCACACCACGGCGGCCGTCCTCGGCGTCGCCGTCCCGACCGCCACCGTGATCGCTGATGTCGCCGCGGCCCGCCGCGACTACCTGGACGAATCCGGCGGCCGCTACGTGCACGTGATCGCCGACGGCGGGATGACCCACAGCGGCGACATCGCCAAGGCGCTCGCGCTCGGGGCCGACGCGGTGATGGTCGGCTCGCCGTTCGCGCGCGCCGCCCAGGCGCCCGGCCGCGGTTATCACTGGGGCAGCGAAGCGCACCACCCCGACCTGCCCCGCGGCACGCGGCTGAACGTGGGCACGATCGGCACCCTGGAGCAGATCGTGCATGGCCCGTCGACCAGGGCCGACGGGTCGATGAACCTCATGGGTGCGCTGCGCAAGACCATGGCCACGTCCGGCTACTCGGACCTGAAGGAGTTCCAGCGGGTCGAGGTCGTGGTGACATCCAGCGAGCTGCGGCGCCCCGAGGGCGGCGGGGCACGCCGGCCGACGTGAGCCGGGGCCCCGCCCGGTAGCGTTCTGACCGTGATGTCTGGGGCCGGTGTGACGGCGAAGCTGGGACCTGCCGAGCGGGCAGCGGCGCTCGCCGAACTTGCCAGCACCGAGCAGCAGGTGCTGGTGGTCGGCGGCGGCGTTGTGGGCGCGGGCGTGGCGCTTGACGCCGCGACCCGCGGCCTGTCCGTGGGCCTGGTGGAGGCGAGGGACTTCGGTTCCGGCACCTCGTCGCGGTCGAGCAAGCTGATCCACGGCGGCCTGCGCTACCTGGAGCAGCTCAACATCGGCCTGGTCCGGGAGGCGCTGACGGAGCGCGCGCTCCTGCTGCAGCGGATCGCGCCACATCTCGTGCACCCCGTGTCGTTCTTGTTCCCTTTCACCCATCACGGCTGGGAGCGTGCCTATATCGGCGCCGGCGTCACCGCCTACGACGTGCTGGGTTTCTCGCTAGGCCAGGCCAAGGGGCTGCCCAGGCACCGCCAGCTCACCCGCCGCTCGGCGCTGCGGATCGCGCCGGCGCTGAAACGGTCGGCGCTGACCGGTGCGCTCATCTACTGGGACGCCGAGGTAGACGACGCCCGGTACGTCGCGACGCTGGTCAGGACGGCCGCCGGGTACGGCGCGCACGCGGCGTCGCGGACCCAGGTGACCGGGTTTCTGCGGGAAGGCGAGCGGGTGACCGGCGTCCGCGCGGTCGACCTCGAGTCAGGGGCCGACCTGGAGATCCGGGCCCAGCAGGTGGTCAACGCGACCGGGGTCTGGACCGACGAGATCCAGGCCATGGTCGGCGGCCGCGGCACCATCAACGTCCGCGCGTCCAAGGGCGTGCACCTGGTCGTCCCCAGGGACCGGATTCACTCCGGCAGCGGGATCATCCTGCGCACGCCGTTCAGCGTGCTGTTCGTCATCCCCTGGGGCCGGCACTGGATCATCGGGACCACCGACACCGACTGGTCCCTGGACAAGGCGCACCCGGCCGCGAGCCGGACCGACATCGACTACGTGCTCGGCCAGGTCAACCGGATCCTCGCGGTGCCGCTGACCAGGGACGACGTCGAAGGCGTGTACGCGGGGCTGCGGCCGCTGCTGGCGGGCGAGTCCGAGTCCACGTCGAAGCTGTCCCGGGAGCACACGGTCGCCCACCCGGTGCCGGGGCTGGTGATGATCGCCGGCGGGAAGTACACCACCTACCGCCTGATGGCGCGGGACGCCGTGGACGCGGTCGCACACGGCCTGGACGGCCGGGTCGCGCCTTCCTGCACCGACGTGGTGCCGCTGGCCGGCGCCGACGGCTACGTCGCGCTGTGGAACGGCAGGTACTCGCTGGCGCGGTCGTCCGGGCTGCACGTGGCCCGGATCGAGCACCTGCTGCACCGGTACGGCGGGCTGGCCGGCGAGGTGCTGGACCTGATCGCCACGGATCCCGCCCTCGGCAGGCCGCTGGACGGCGCCGACGACTACCTGCGGGCCGAGATCGTCTACGCCGCGTCGCACGAGGGCGCCCGGCACCTGGATGACGCGCTCGCCCGCAGGACCCACGTGTCGATCGAGACCTGGGACCGCGGCCTGTCGGTGGCGGCGGATGCCGCAGCGCTGATGGCGGGGCCGATGCGGTGGAAATCCCGGCAAATCGGCCGCGAGCTCGAGAATTACCGGGCGCGGGTGGAGGCCGAGCGGGCCTCGCAGGACGCAGAGACCGACCAGGACGCCGACGCGATCCGGATGGGGGCACCGGACATCGTGCCGGTGCTCGACAACGGCGCGGTCGGGGTGTGACCGCGCGCGGGTTATCGCGCGGTCACACGCGT
>Ga0335075_10003371_pt1 | contig 25418 bp, 22 predicted proteins | sample Lox_Sample_24_FD_206723 | JGI IMG/M metagenome (GOLD analysis project Ga0335075, IMG submission 206723) | Soil microbial communities from Loxahatchee National Wildlife Refuge, Florida, United States - Lox_Sample_2.4 | ecosystem: Environmental > Terrestrial > Soil > Wetlands | place: USA...
GGTACCTGACGATGACCAGGTTGTGCTTCCTGATGTAACGGGGCGTGGACATAATCGCCACCGTCACCGGGCCGATCGTAAAAATGGCAAAGCCGATATGCAGCCAGAGGATCAGCTTGTCGGTGAAGGACATGTGCCGATCTTAGAACCGGCCCGGGGCCGGCCCCGCCGACCCCGGGCCGGTTCCGCGAGTCACGGGCCACCGCGACTGCCGGGCCAGCACACGGACGCCGGACAAGGGCTGCCATGCCGGTTTTGTCCCGGCCCTGCGGTCGCCGCTGGCCGGGGCCGTGGCCGCGGGTGGGTGGCCGCGGGCCAGAGCCGTTGCCGCGGGGTGAGTGGGCCACAGGCCCCCGGGGGTGGGTGGCCGCGGGCCAGAGCCGTTGCCGCGGGGTGAGTGGGCCACAGGCCCCCAGGGGTGGGTGGCCGCGGGCCAGAGCCGTTGCCGCGGGGTGGGTGGCCGCTGACCGGGGCCGTAACCGCGGGGTGGGTGGTTGCCGGCCCGGGCGTCCGGGGGCTAGCTTCCGGTCGTGGTGGTGCTGCCGGTGGTGCTGCCGCTCGTGCTCGGCGTGCTGGTCGTCGGCGGCCTGGACCGCGCGATGTAAGCCCCGATCAGGAACGCTATGCCCACCACGAACGAGACGATGGTCCGGATCGCGTGGTGGCCATGGTGGACGGTGCCGACCATGAAATGCAGCGAGTTTGCCGCCCCCGACACGTACAGGATGCCGGCGATGATCGCCAGAACCCCGATGACAGCCAGGATGGTCACCAGCGGCCCGCGGCCGGGTGGCGATCCTGACGTTCTTGCAGAACTCACGTGCTCCTCCTAGCTGATGGGCCGGGCCCGGTCGAGGCCCGGCACAACCAGGTTGAGCTTACTTAACGAAACTTGTGCTCACGCCTCCGTCAGCGGACGGCCCACGGGCCGGGTCCCGGGACACCCGGGACCCGGTGCCGCTGACCGGCCGGTGCCGCGGCCGCCGTCAGGCGTGCTGGCTGGCCTTGGACTTGGTGGCGAACCAGGAGCCAATCAGGGCCGCGATGCCCACGACCAGCGCGACGCCGCCACGGGCCAGGTGATGACCGTGCTTCACGTGGCTGCCGGCGATCAGGAAACTGGGGATGGCGCTGCCACCGATCAGGTACAGGATGCCGAGGATGATGGCCACAATCCCGATCACCGCCAGGATGATGATCAGCGGCCTCTTGCTGGCCGAGGCGCCACCGGACACGCTTGCAGTACTCACTGTTTCCTCCTGGGGGCCCGCAGCGTCAGGCGCTGCGGGTCATCTTGATGGCGTCATCGATGATGACTACCTGCGGCACGGTACTACGCCCGGCCCCCGCGGCGGGGGGCTTCCCAAAAGCGACGAAAGTAAAATCTATCCCCGGCCATTCCTGCGGGATCGCAAGAAGTCCTTGACCACATACTCGCCCAGATTCTCTGGCATCGCCCGGAGCACCCGGCCGCCGTTTCGCCTGGCCACTTCCTCGACAAAGGCGGTCAGCCGCACGTCCTCGGCCAGCATGAACACGTTCATCGTGGCCCGGCGCCTGGTCATCTTGTCCACCTCGGCCAGGGTCAGCTCGAGCGTCTCCGGCGACGGAGGCCAGTCGAACCAGGACTGCCCGTCACGGCGCAGGTGGGCAGTTGGCTCGCCGTCGGTGACCACCATGACCACCGGGTTGTGCTCGGGCCTGCGGTCGAGGAACCGCCCGGCGAGGATGAGCGCGTGGTGCAGGTTCGTGCCCTGCACCATGTCCCAGCCGAGCCCGGCCAGATCGGTCTCGCGCAGTTCCCTGGCGTAGTTCGAGAAACCGATCACCTGGATCGAATCCTGCGGGTACCTGCTGCGGACCAGGGCGTGCAGGGCGAGCGCGGTCTGCTTGGCCACCCCCCACGTGCCCCGGAGGGCCATCGAGTACGACAGGTCCACGAGCAGGCAGACCGCGGCGGACGTCCGGCGCTCGGTCTCCTCCACCTCGAAGTCGCTCACCGAGAGCCGGACCCTGGGGGCCCGGTCACCGGATCGTGCGCCCCGCTCGGCCTGCGGTAGGCCGGCCCGCAGCAGCGCGTTGCGGACCGTCGTCGGGGCGTCGATCGCCTGCTCGTCACCGAAGCGCCACGGCCGGGTACTGCCCGTGTACTCGCCCGCCTGCCCGGCGTCGTGCTGGTCGTGATCCCCGGCGCGCCCTTCCGGCAGGTCGGCGAACACCCGGCGCAGCGCGGTGTCGCCGAGCCTGCGCACGGCCTTCGGCGTGAGCTCCAGCTTGCCGTCGGACCGCTGCAGGTAGCCCTGCCGCTCCAGTTCCCGCTCGATCTGCCGCAGCGCCTCCATGTCGTCGACGGCCTGGCGGCCGAGCGCACGCCTGACCGCCTCCTCGTCGATGTCGTCGAGGCTGGCACCCGGGTAGTCCTGGCGCAGCGCATCCTCAAGCTCGGCCAGGTCGGCCAAGTCGCTGAGCGCCGTGGTCGCCTCGCTGAGGCCGAGCGGGGTGTCGCCGGTCATCTGCTCGCCAGGCCATCCGCCGAGGTCCATGTCGGGACGGCGGGCGTGCAGCGAGTCGGCCAGCCTGGCCATCTCGGCGGCCAGCCCGGCGTCCTCGAGCGTCTGCGCCATCAGCGCGGCAAGCTCGTCCCGCTGGGCGTCGGTCAGCGAGTTGAGCAGCCGCTGGGCGGCGGCCATCCGGCGGACCAGCGAGTCGACGAGTTCTTCGAGGTTCCTGGGCGAGTCAGGGAACAGGTCCCCGTACTGGTCCATGAAGTCGTCGAAGTCCTGCTGGGTGTGCGTGCCGCGGGCATCGGCGTCCAGCATCTCGTTGAGCGCCGCCATCATGTCCTTGACCCGCTGCATGGCCTCAGGGTCCGGGCGCTCCAGGGTCTGCTTCATGCCGCGGAACTGGCTGTCCAGGACCTCCTTCCGCAGCAGGTCCCTGAGCTTGGAGAACGTCTCCCTGGCCGCGGCGCTGCGCCAGTCGTAGTTGTCGAGCCGCCGGATTGCCTGCGCGGTGTCCCGCGGCAGCGTGTCGAGCTCGGCCTCGCGCAGCCTGGCCTCCTCGGCCGGGTCGGGGAACAGCTCGGCCCGCTCCTGGCCCACCGCGGTGTCGAGCAGCGCGCGCGCCTGCTCCAGGATGCCGTCCAGCCGGCCCCTGTCGCGCAGCTCGCGCTGCCGCTCACGGACCCGGCGCAGCAGGTCGTCCAGGCCCTTGTGGCCCGACAAGCCCTTCCGCATCAGCTCCCGGAGCGCGCTGGCCGGATCGGACCCGCCCAGCACGGACTCGCCGAGCTCGTCGACCGCGCCGCGCACGTCATAAGGCGGCTCGAGCGGGTCTGGCCCGTCGTAATAGGGACCGTACCGGTAGCCGCTGCTCACGGTGCCCTCCTTGCTCGCCCGCGGTGGGCGCCCGCCGGGCCCGGGCCGCGCTTCGGGCAGAGCCCGGGCCATGCGTGACGTTCAAGATCTTTTTCTAGGTGCTGTATACGGTGCCACCGTCGACGGTGTCCTTGGACAGCCTGCGCATCAGGTACAGGCCTTCCATGGCGAATTCGAGCGCGGCGGCGGCCTGGCCGAACGACTCGCTGCCGTCCATCGAGAGCCGGTCCATGATCTTGGCAAGGCCGGGGACGTCACCGATCCTGCGCAGCAGGTCGTCGGCTGGCACCAGGTCGCCCGACTCCACGCTGCCGCCCTCGGCGAACTTCGCCAGCAGGCCGCTGAGGTCGGCGCTGCCCAGCGACGCGCGGAAGGTCTCGGCGATCGCCCGCCGCAGCAGGTGCTCGAGCACCTCCTGCTCCCTGCCCTCCTCGCTGACCTCGAACTCGACCTTGCCGCGGAGCGTGCTCACCACCGAAGGAAGGTCGCAGACCCTGGCCACCGGCTGCCGCTCACCGGTGATCGCCGCGCGGCGCACCGCCGACGCCGCCACCGCCTCGGCGGCCGCGATCGCGAACCTCGCGGACACGCCGGACCGCGCGTCCACGCTCGGCGACGCGCGCACCAGCCTGGTGAACCTGGCGATCACCTGGACCAGATGCTCGGGGAGCTCCGCGCCCGGCTCCTGCCCGCCCCACGCGACCTGCGCCTCCTGGTGGATCAGCGCGAGCTCGGACTCCAGCGACACCGGGTAGTGGGTGCGGATCTCGGCGCCGAACCGGTCCTTGAGCGGGGTGATGATCCGGCCCCGGTTGGTGTAGTCCTCCGGGTTCGCGCTGGCCACCAGGACCACGTCCAGGGGCAGCCGCAGCGCGTAGCCGCGGACGCCGATGTCCCGCTCTTCCAGCACGTTCAGCAGGGAGACCTGGATCCGCTCGGCGAGGTCGGGTAGCTCGTTGAGGCAGAACACGCCCCGGTTGGTCCGCGGCAGCAGGCCGAAGTGAATGGTCTCCGGGTCACCGAGGGTGCGCCCCTCGGCGACCTTGACCGGGTCGATGTCGCCGATCAGGTCGCCGACGCTGGTGTCCGGGGTGGCGAGCTTCTCGCCGTACCGGTCGTCGCGGTGGCGCCAGACGATCGGCAGGTCGTCGCCCTGCTCGGCGGCCAGGCGGACGCACCGCGCGCACACCGGCGCGAACGGATGATCGTTGATCTCGCATCCGGCGACCGCTGGCGTCCACTCATCGAGCAGGCCGGTGAGCGTCCGGATCAGGCGCGTCTTGCCCTGCCCGCGCTCGCCGAGCAGGATCACGTCGTGCCCGGCGATGATGGCGCGCTCCAGGTGCGGCAGGACCGTCTGGCCGAAGCCGACGATCCCGGGGAACGGATCCTCGCCAGCCCGCAACCTGGCGAGCAGGTTCCGCCGGATTTCCACCTTGACTGTGCTGAACTCGTGATCGCTGGCGCGGAGTTCGCCTACTGTCGAGGCTGCGGGGGAAGCTGACTGGGCTGCTGCCGACTTGGGCTGGCTCATTCGCTGCACCCATAGACACTATGTGCATGTCGGCGTGCCGCGCATCTCGGGAGGCTGAGCGTGGGCGAGCCAAGCCCGGCGCTTGCGATCGACGTCGGAGGCACCAAACTGGCCGCCGCCGTGGTCGAGCCCGGCGGCCGGCTGGTCACCTGGGCGCAGATCCCCACGCCCCGGGGGCTGGACGCCGAGCAGCTCTGGCGCACCCTCGAGGCCCTCGTTGACCGGGTGCTCGACGAGGCCGGGATCGCCGGGTCGGCCGGGATCGCCGGGCCCGCCGGGCCGGCCGGGATCGCCGGGGTGGGCACCGGCTGCGGCGGCCCGATGGAATGGCCGGCCGGGGTGGTCTCCCCGCTCAACATTCCCGCGTGGCGGGCGTTCCCGCTCCGGCTCCGGCTGCAGGCGCGGTTCCCCGGCGTTCCCGTGCGCGTGCACAACGACGCCATCTGCCTCGTCGCTGCCGAGCACTGGCGCGGCGCGGCCCGGGGCGCCGACAACGTGCTCGGCATGGTGGTGTCCACCGGGGTCGGCGGCGGGCTGATCCTGGACTCGCGGCTGATCAAGGGCGCCTCGGGCAACGCCGGGCACATTGGGCACGTCGTGGTGGACCCGGACAACGGGCCGTTGTGCGGCTGCGGCGCACGCGGCTGCCTCGAGGCGATCGCCCGCGGCCCGGCGCTCGTGGCCTGGGCGCAGGCGCAGGGCTGGCGGCAGGGCCAGCAGGACGCCACCGCCAAGGACCTTGCCGACGACGGCGCGCAGGGCCACCCGGTTGGGCTGGCCGCCATGCGCCGGGCCGGCCGTGCGCTGGGCATCGCCATCGCCTCGGCTACTTATCTCTGCGACCTCGAGGTCGTGCCCATCGGCGGCGGCCTGTCGCAGGCGGGCTCCCTGCTGTTCGAGCCGCTGGAGGAGACGCTGCGCGCGCACACCAAGCTCGCCTTCGCGCGCAAGGTGCGCGTCGTGCCAGCCGCGCTGGGCGGCAGCGCCGGGCTGATCGGCGCGGCAGCGCTCATCCTGGCAGGTGACCGCTACTGGGCCGGTGACTGAGCGCGCCCCGGCGGTGCCAGACTTCTTGCATGACCACGACGTCTCCTCGCCTAGGGCTCGATGATGTGGCCGCAGCCCGCGAGGTCATCAACGGGATCCTGCTGCGGACGCCCGTGCTGCACTCGCGGGTGCTGTCCGAGCGGATCGGCGGCCCGGTCTACCTGAAGTGCGAGAACCTGCAGCGCACCGGCTCGTTCAAGTCCCGCGGCGCGTACCTGCGGATCTCCCGGCTGTCCGAAGCCGAACGCGGCCGCGGCGTGGTCGCGGCCAGCGCGGGCAACCACGGCCAGGGCGTGGCCTTCGCCGCCGACCTGCTCGGCACCAAGGCGACCGTCGTCATGCCCGACGGCGCGCCGCTGCCGAAGATCGAGGCCACCAGGTCCTACGGGGCCGAGGTCGTCCTGCACGGCACCACCGTGGATCACGCCCTGGCCAGGGCGAAGGAACTGGCCGCGGAAAACGGGTCGGTCTTCATCCATCCCTACGAGCACCCGGACGTCGTGCTCGGCCAGGGGACCGTCGGCCTGGAGATCGTCGAGCAGTGCCCGGACGTGCGCACGATCGTGATGCCGGTGGGCGGCGGCGGGCTGGCCTCAGGCATCGCCATCGCCGCCAAGGGCCTGAACCCGGCGATCCGGGTGATCGGCGTGCAGGCCGACGCCGTGGCGGCGTTCCCGGCCTCGCTCGCGGCCGGCCATCCGGTCGCGGTCGCCTGCGGCGCCACGATGGCCGACGGCATCGCGGTGAGCACGCCGGGGGAGCTGGCCTTCGTCATCATGTCCGAGCACGCCGACCGGGTCGTGACGGTGTCCGAGGAGAGCCTTTCCCGCGCGCTGCTGCTCTGCCTGGAGCGGTCCAAGCAGGTCGTGGAGCCGGCCGGGGCGGCGGCCGTGGCGGCGCTGCTGGAGCACCCCAGGGCCTTCGAGCCGCCGGTGGTGGCCGTGCTCTCCGGCGGCAACATCGACCCGCTGCTGCTCTCCAAGGTGCTGCGGCACGGCCTGGCCGCGGCCGGCCGCTACCTGACCTTCCGCTGCCGCCTGCCGGACCGGCCCGGGGCGCTGGCCACGCTGCTCGCCGAGGTCGCCGGGCTCGGCGCGAACGTCCTCGACGTGGTGCACGAACGGGTCACGCCGGGCCTGCACGTGGACGAGGTCGAGGTGCTGCTGCAGGTGGAGACCCGCGGGCCCGCGCACTGCGACATCGTCATCGGGCGGCTGCGCGAGTCCGGCTACACGCTGCTGTTCAGCTGACGGCTGCTGTTCAGCCGACGCTGCTGTTCAGCTGACGGCCGCTGTTCAGCTGGCGGGCGGCGCGGCGGGTCAGAGGTTGCCCCGGCGCCCCTGCTCCCGCTCGATGGCCTCGAACAGCGCCTTGAAGTTCCCCTTGCCGAACCCCTGCGAGCCGTGCCGCTCGATCAGCTCGAAGAAAACCGTGGGCCGGTCCTGAACCGGCCTGGTGAAGATCTGCAGCAGGTAGCCGTCCTCGTCGCGGTCGGCCAGGATCCTGAGCTCGCGCAGCCTGTGCAGCGGGACGCGGGTGTCGCCCACCCACTCGCCGAGCGTCGCGTAGTAGCTGTCGGGGGTGTCGAGGAAGCTCAGGCCCGCGGCCTGCATGCCGCGCACCGCCGCGACGATGTCGTCACATTCGAGCGCGATGTGCTGGACGCCGGGGCCACCGTAGAACTCCAGGTACTCGTCGATCTGCGACTTCTTCTTGCCGGCCGCCGGCTCGTTGATCGGGAACTTCACCTTGCGGCTGCCGTCGGCGACCACCTTGCTCATCAGCGCCGAGTACTCGGTCGCGATGTCGTCCCCGACGAACTCCTTCATGTTCGTGAAGCCCATGACCCGGTGATAGAAGGCCACCCACTCGTCCATCCGGCCGAGCTCGACGTTGCCGACGCAGTGGTCGACGCCGGTGAAGAACGGCTGCGCCGGCGGGGTCACCAGCGGCTCGGCGCGGACGTAGCCGGGAAGGTACGGCCCGCTGTAGTTGCCGCGCTCGACCAGCGTGTGCCTGGTGTCGCCGTAGGCGGCGATCGCGGCGAGCACGACCTTGCCGTAGGCATCCTCCGTCACCTCGGGCTCGGCCAGGCCCGTCGCGCCGTGCGCCACCGCATAGGAATAGGCCTGCTCGGCCGATGGCACGCCGATCGCCAGGTCGATCACCCCGTCGCCGTGCGCGGCGACGTGCTCGCCGAGCGCGGTGCCTGCCCGGACCGGGCCGCGGACGACGAAGCGCGCGGTCCCCGACTCCAGGACGTAGGCGGCTTCGTCCCGGCAGCCGGTCTCCGGCCCCCGGTAAGCGACGCACCGCATCCCGAACGCCGTCGAATAGAAGTGGGCGGCCTGCCGGGCGTTGCCCACGGCGAAGACCACCGCGTCCATGCCGGTGACCGGGAACTCATCCGCACTGGTCGCCGCTGCCCGCTCTTGCGCTGTCATCGCGCGCCTCCCGCCGCCGTCGCCGGTGATTGCCCGATCTCATAGGCAGGATCGGCTTCGAGGGTCAAGATGCGCAACTGTGGCCCGGATCAGTGCACAACTTGTAGAGTCTTGCCAAGCCTGACCCGCGGCCTAGTGGGCACCGTGCCCTGCGACGGGAGCACCTCGTGATCGACAAGCTGGACGCCCGGCTGATCGACCTCCTCGCGGCCGAGCCACGGATGGGCGTGCTGGAGGCTTCCCGGCGGCTCGGCGTTGCCAGGGGGACGGTGCAGGCGCGGCTGGACCGGCTGCGCGCCCGCGGCGTCATCACCGGGTACGGTCCCGACGTCGATCCCGCGGCGATCGGCTTCGGGGTGACCGCGTTCGTGACGCTGGAGATACGCCAGGCGGGTGGCCACGACCCGGTCGCGGCGAGGCTGGCGGCGATCGCCGAGGTTCTCGAGGCGCACACGATCACCGGCCAGGGCGACATGCTCTGCCGGGTCGTCGCGCGCGACAACGCCGACCTGCAGCGGGTGATCGACGCCATCGTCGACGTGCCCGGCGTGGTGCGCACCTCCACGGTCATCGCGCTGGCCGCGCCGATCGGCTACCGGACGCTGCCGCTGGTCCGTGCCGCCGCCGCCGCCCAGGCCTAGCCACGGCCGCCGCTGCGGATCGGCCCAGCCGCTCCTGCCTGCCGCCGCACGCCCGCGGGGAGAGAGAGTCCCTGCCGGGGTATGGCCAGCCCGCTGCTCACCCGTTCAAGAAAATTACTGAGCACACGGCGGGCCGGCAGAACGGCGCGGTGCGCGGGCAGAACGCCGGCTAGCCGCCGGGCTTTGCCTCGGGGTCGGCCTCGGCCAGGTCCGAGACGATGCGGAGAACCGCGGCGCGCAGTTCGCCCCGGTCGGCCACCTGGTCGGCGAAGAACATCCAGCCGATGCTCACCCCGCCAAGCGCCATCGTGGCCCGCAGCCGGTCCTCGACCCCGGCGCCGGGCTCGGTGAGCGCCTCAACCAGCGCGGTCATCCTCTCCCGGAACAGCCCGCCGCGCTCCTTGGCCGAGGCCAGGCTGTTCACCGCTGCCTGATTGTGGTGCAGCATGCGGAACACGTCGCTCCCCTCGGCGACGATGTCCACGTACCTCCGGAGCACCGTGCCGCGCGTGGCCGGGGTGCGCGGCTGGCCCTTTGCCCAGGCGATCAGCTCGTCCATCTGGCCGAAGTAGTCCTCCGCCAGGCTGCGGACGATTTCTTCCTTGGACTTGAAGTGGTAATAAAGGGCCGCCTTGGTGACGTCCAGCCGTTCGGCGATCTCGCGCAGCGAGGTCTTCTCGTATCCCTGCTCGGCAAACAGCTCCAGGGCCACCTGCTGGATGCGTGCCCGGGTGTCACCGCGGCGGGCGTCGTGGTGCGGGTCATGGCCTGCGTTGCGGCCAGCGTCATGTCCCGTGTCATGTCCCGCGTCGTGCTGGGCTGCTGTTTCTGTGCGGGCTGGGCCGGCCGACGGCATGTCGGAAACGGCCACGGTGCCGCGCACGTCCTCGTCTCTCGTCACTTGTGTCCACGCCTTCACAGCGGCCGCTATCTAACTTGACGGCCGGTTAGTAAACAGTTTACCCTGGCATGTCTACCGATGCTAGCCGGTCGGCAAGTAGGTTGAGAACACTGCATCACCGCGAACTCGGGAGGGAGCCGGGATGGCCGAGAGCCAGCCGGATTCGGCGGCCGTCAGCGGGCCGAAGCGCGAGATCCTGATCGTGCTGCCGGGGCTGCTGCTGGCCCTGATCATCGCCATGCTGGACCAGACGGTTGTCTCCACGGCCCTGCCGCGGATCGTCGGCGACCTCGGCGGGGTGACGCACCTGTCCTGGGTGGTCACCGCCTATGTGCTCGCCTCGACGATCACGACGCCGCTCTACGGCAAGCTCGGTGACCTCTACGGCCGCAAGCGCTGGCTGATGATCGCGATCGTGATCTTCCTGATCGGATCGGCGCTGTCCGGGCTCTCGCACTCGATGGATCAGCTGATCATGTTCCGGGCGCTGCAGGGCCTCGGCGCCGGGGGCCTCATGGTCGGCGTGATCGCCACGATCGGGGACATGGTGTCGCCGCGGGAACGCGGCCAGTACATGGGCTACATGATGGCCGCGATGATGCTGGCGATGGTCGCTGGCCCGCTGGTCGGCGGCTACATCACCGACGACCTGTCCTGGCGCTGGATCTTCTACATCAACATGCCGATCGGTGGCGTGGCGCTGGTGTACCTCTGGGCCACCTTGCACCTGCCGTACAAGAGGGTCCAGCACAAGATCGACTATCTGGGCGCCGGCGTGCTCGCCATCGCCGCCACGGCGGTCGTGCTGCTGACGACCTGGGGCGGCACCGAGTACGCCTGGGGCTCCGCGCAGATCGTCGGGCTGGGTGTGGTCGCCGTTGCCGCCACGGCAGCGTTCCTGTGGATCGAGACCCGGGCCGCGGAGCCGGTGCTGCCGCTGCATGTGTTCCGCAACCGCAACTTCTCCGTCGCGACCGGGATGAGCTTCCTGCTCGGCATGGCGATGCTGGGCGCGCTCACGTTCCTGCCGCTGTACCAGCAGACCGTGCAGCACCTGTCCGCCGTCGGCAGCGGGCTGATGCTGATCCCGATGATGGTCGGCGTGACCGTCACGTCGCTGATCGGCGGGTTCATCATGACCCGCACCGGAAGGTACAAGGCCCTGCCGATCATCGGCGGCGCCATCATGTCGGTCGCGATGTTCCTGCTGACCGGCCTGGGCACGAACACCAGCCTGTTCCACGCGGGCGTCTACTACGTCGTGCTCGGCATCGGCATGGGCTTCCTCATGCAGATCACCTCGGTGATCGTGCAGAACAGCGTGCAGCCCCGGGATATCGGGGTGGCCAGCAGTTCCCGCACGTTCTTCCAGCAGATTGGCGGGTCCATCGGGGTGGCCCTGTTCGGCGCGATCTTCGCCAGGCGGCTGACCGAGACCCTGACCGCGGAACTGCCGGGGACGCGCGTCAACGCGGCGGGCGGGCAGCTTGACCCGGTCACCGTCAACCACCTGCCGATGCCGATCAGGCACGACGTGTTCTACGCCATCTCCCACGCCATCGACAACATCTTCATCTGGGCTGCCCCCGCGGCGGTGCTGGTGTTCGTTCTCGCCTGGTTCATCAAGGAGGTGCCGCTGCGCAGCAGCGCCACGCCGCCATCGTCCGAGACCCAGGCCAGCGAGCCCGAGTTCGCCGCCTGACCGGATTGCGCCGCGTTGCCCGGTCGGGCGTTGCTCTGCGTCCTGGTGTGCTGGCGGATGGTAGGCGGGGGCGCGGCCGGGTGACGGTTCAACCGGATTGCGCCCTGTTGGCCCGGCCAGCCGTTGCTCTGCGTCCTGGTGTGCTGGCAGATGGTAGGCGAGGGCGCGACCGGGTGACGGTTCGGTCGCACCTCAGTTCGATTTGATGGCGCCAGCCATCGGCCGTTCCATGATCGTGGTAGCTGACGCGCATATGTGCTCGCTATCTACCACGATCATGAGAACGGTGGCCGCAGGTGGGCGGTGGGTTCTGGGAAGGGGGCTACATCCCGATATAGGGGACGGCCTCGAGGATCTCGACGGTCGTGCTGCGCCCGTTGGGCAGCGTGTAGGTGGCCGTCTCACCGACCTTCTTGCCGGTGATCGCGGCGCCCAGCGGGGACTTGGGCGAATACACGTCAATCGGTGCGCCGCTCTCCTCCCTGGAGGCGAGCAGGAACGTGACCTCGTCCTCATCCCCGGCGAACCGGACGGTAACGGTCATGCCCGGGCCTACCACGCCTTCGGTGCGCGGCGGCTCCCCGACCCGGGAGTTGTCCAGGATGTGCATGAGCTGGAGAATCCGGCCCTCGCGCTTGCCCTGCTCTTCCTTTGCGGCGTGGTAGCCGCCGTTTTCGCGAAGGTCGCCCTCTTCCCGGGCGGCCTCGATTCTCTTGGCGATCTCCGTGCGTCCAGCCCCCGTGAGGTAGTCCAGCTCTGCCTTGAGCCGGTCATACGCCTCCTGGGTGAGCCAGGTGACGGTGTCATCGCGGGTTTCGGTCACGAGAACTCCTAGCGTGGAAGCGGAACAGACGTCCGCCGGGCTCGGGTCGAGCCCTGGGGGTAATCCTTCGAGAGTAACAAGGCTCCGCAAGTACGTCGCCTGTGTCAATGTTCCGGGCCCCCGCGGAGTGCCGGTTCCGGCGCATCGGTGCAGGCTGCTGGCCTGCAGTCGGGCCTGGGGCTGCCAGGCGCCCGGGGCGGCCCGAGACAGCCCGGGGCGGCCCGCCCGGCGTCTGGCGGCGCGCCGGCCGTCCGGTGGGGCTGGGCGACCTGGCCGTGTGCGGCGCCCGGGCCTGGCCGTGTGCGGCGCCCGGGCCTGGCCGTGTGCGGCCCCCGGGCCTGGCCGCCCGGTGGCGCTGCCATGGGGGAATGCCTCCGCGGCAGGGGCTTGTTGTATAGCACAATGGCCTGTCGGCGCCGCTGCGATGCCAGAACCCTGACCCCCGGCGGGTGGCGTCGCTGCCGGGCGCGACCGCCATTTACCCACGAAGGGGAACCCTCTTGCCTGCCGTCACCGCCGATTCCGCTGGAGCGACTGCCGATCAGGACGCCGAGGCCCTTTCGGAGGGCGAGGCAGGCGACGCGGAGTTCCGGTCCAGCGCGCCGCTGCGGCTGATGGCGGTGCACGCGCATCCCGACGACGAGTCGAGCAAGGGCGCGGCGACGATGGCGCGCTACGCGCGCGACGGCGTCGACGTCCTCGTGGTGACGATGACCGGCGGTGAGCGGGGCGACATCCTGAACAAGGCGATGGACCGCCCGGAGATCCGCGCCAACCTGGCCACCGTGCGCCGCGCCGAGATGGCGCGGGCGCGCGAGATCCTGAACGTGCGGCAGCAGTTTCTCGGTTTCGTCGACTCCGGGCTGCCCGAGGGCGATCCGCTGCCGCCGCTGCCCGAGGGGTGCTTCGCGCTGCAGTCGCTGGAGACCGCGGCGCGCCCGCTCGTGCGTGCGGTGCGGCAGTTCCGGCCGCAGGTGATCATGGGCTACGACGAGAACGGCGGCTACCCGCACCCGGACCACGTCAAGTCCCACGAGGTGACCATCGAGGCGTTCGAGGCCGCCGGGGATCCCGGCCGGTACCCCGGCTGCGGCGAGCCCTGGCAGCCGGCCAAGCTCTACTACTTCGCCACCTTCCACAAGGCCAGGCTGCTGGCCCTGCACGAGGAGATGCTGCGGCGCGGGCTCGAGTCACCGTACGGCGACCGGCTGAACGAGTGGCTGGACGACCCTGACGGCCGCGGCCCGCAGATCACCACGCGGGTGCCGTGTGGCGACTACTTCGACATCCGTGACCAGGCGCTGATCGCCCACGCGACCCAGATCGACCCCGAGGGCGGCTGGTTCGCCTGCCCGCGGGAGGTGCAGCGCGCGGTGTGGCCCACCGAGGATTTCCACCTGGCGCGGTCGGTGGTGGATACTGAGTTCCCTGAGGACGACCTCTTCGCGGGGGTCAGGGACGACGCGCGCTGGACAAGCGGGATGAGCGAGGTGACCAGGTGACGGTTATCGCGGCGTCGTCGGCCAGCAGCGCTGCTGAGCCGGGCACGCTCGCCTTCCTGATCGTGTTCGGCATGGCCGTGATCATGGTCTTCCTGTTCCGCTCGATGAGCAAGCACCTGCGGAAGGTCAACGCGCAGCCGCGCGAGGACCGGCCGGGCGGCGCGGACGAGCCCGCCCGCACCGGGAAGCTACCTGGCGACTGAACCCTTCTCATCCTCCCCGTTGCCGCCCGCGTACTCCGAGCGCGAGACCGACGGATGCAAAGGGTTCACTGAAGAGGCCAGCGGCAGCCCGTAGGCGAGGAGGGTCCGGCCCGGGGCGGGCGACCAGTCCCGCTCAGGAAGCCTGCGGAACCCGGCCCGCCGGTAAAGGCGCTGCGCCCCGAGCATTTCCGGCTGTGTCAGCAGCACCAGGTGGCGGATCCCGCGCCCGGCGGCCCGGCTGATCGCCGCCTCCAGCAACGCGCTCCCCGCTCCCTGTCCCTGGGCGTCAGGCACCACGGCGAGCGCCCGTATCTCGGCCTCGTCCTCGCCGACGCCTACCTGGCCCCCGTTCGGCCAGAACTGCAGCATGACCGTGCCGAGAATCCGGCTGCCGTCCGCCGCGACCAGCACGGTGCCCTCGCCCGCGGCACCGAGGCCGCGCAGCACCGGCGCGTACGCCGAGTCCGGGGCGAGGAACCCGCCGCGGGTGTAGGCGTTCACCCGGATCTCGCCGACCTCGGCAAGCTCGCCGGGCAGCGCGTCACGAACGATCACCTTGGCTCCCTTGCGTACGTTCCCGCGTCGGCGGCCCGGTAGGCAACGCTACTTGCTTGCCCGCAGCGCTCCGCGCCAGCTGAAAATTACCCGTAGGCTGAGGGCAAACGGTTGCTGGTCGGCAGCCGGCATCACAAGGGAGCACTGATCGACTGTGCCAGAGCGGGGCACGCAGGTTCGCCAGGTCCCCGCAGCGAGCGTGCCGGACGGCGCGTGGCTGCTCGACGTGCGCGAAGATGATGAGTGGGCAGCGGGATACGCGCCGGGCGCGCGGCACATCCCGCTCGGGGAGCTCGGCGCTCGCACCGCCGAGATACCGCAGGATCAGGCGGTGTACGTCATCTGCCGGTCGGGGGGACGTTCCGCGCGCGCCGCGGAGGCGCTCGCCGCGGCCGGCTGGGAAGCGGTCAACGTGGCGGGCGGGATGCAGGACTGGGCGGCCGCGGGGCGGCCGATGGCCACGGACTCGGGGGCGCCGCCGTTCGTCGCCTGACCGGCGTGCCTCCGCGGCGGGCCAAGCGGCGCTGCACCGCCTGGATAACGGTGGGCGTTGTTAGCATTCTGAACGTTACGCCACGGCCGTTGCTGGGGTGTTGGCCATGCTGGTGATCCACGCGACCTGGGCCTACGGGGTGCTCAGCCTATGGGCCGAGGACTCGGATGCGCCGCTGCCAGGCGGCGGGCCGCGGCGCGCAGGCCCGTCGCGGGCGCCGCGGCCGCATCCTTTTGCGGCCGACCCGGCCCGGCTCGCCGAGGCTGCCGCCGAGCTCGCCGGGCCGCTATGCGGCCTGGCACGCAAGGCGATCGACGACGAGCTGACCCTGCGGCTGCCCAGCGTGGCAGACGCGCCGCTGTCCTCGCCGGAACTCGTCAGGGTGCCGGCCGCGGACCCCGCCCCCAAGCCAGCCCGGGGCGCGCGGCCCGTGCTGGCCGCCTGGCGCGTGCCCGCGCTCACCTTCGACCCGGCCATCGCGGCCGACCTGCTGCCCGCCCTGGCCGAGCCTGGTGCCGGATCGTCGGCCGCGGTCTCCGGCGGGTCGGTGCTGTACGTGGCCGCGCTGGCCCGGCTGGCCGGGGACCTGGCGGCCCGGGGCCGGGTGGTGCCCGTCCTGGCCGCCAGCGAGGACGGCCGTTACGCGGCCAGGTGGCGGCCGGTGCTGTCCGGCGCGGACGCCCAGCGGGCGCGGGAGCTCGCGGCCGCCATGCCGCCGTTGTGCCGCGCCGACGCCGGCAGCGAGACGTCGGCGCGCCTGGTGACCGACGCGCTGGAGGCGCTCGCCGACGCCGCGGTGCGGGCCAGGCTTGGCCGGGATCCCGAGTTCCGGCTGCTGCCCGCCCGGCGCGGCAGGCCGCGCCGGGCGGCCCGGGTCCCGGTCGCCGAGCGCTGGGCCGCCGCGCTCACCGGTGCTGACGCGCAAGTGCCGGTGGAGTCCCCGGAGGACGAGGCCGAGGCCGCGGACCTCGCCGCCGCGCTGGACGACTGGCGCGCCGCGGCGCAGGCTCCGGCCGGGCCGGTCCGCACCTGCTTCCGGCTGGTCGAGCCCCCGGCAGAGCAGGCCGAGCTCTGGGCAGCGGAGGGCGAGCCCGGGCCGCAGCGGGATGACGCGCCAGCGGCTGGGAGCGCGCCCGAGGCTGGGAACGCGCTTGATGCTGGGGACGGGCCCGAGGCTGGGGACGCGCCAGCGGCTGGGACCGCGCCCGAGGCTGGGGACGCGCTTGATGCTGGGGACGGGCCCGCGGCTGGGGACGGGCCCGAGGCTGGGAACGGGCCCGAGGCTGGGAACGGGCCCGAGGCTGGGAACGCGCCCGAGGCTGGGAACGCGCCCGCGCCAGCGGCCGGGCTGACCTGGACGGTCGAGCTTGCGCTGCAGTCAACCGACGATCCCAGCCTGCTGCTGCCCGCCGCGGACATCTGGTCCGGTGCCTCGGCCGGCGGCTGGGCCGCGGCTGGGATCCGCCATCCGGAGGAAGAGCTGCTCGCCGGGCTGGGCGCCGCGTCACGGCTGTTCGCCGAGCTCGACGCCGAGCTGCGGACGCCCGCCCCGGAAACCGTCACCCTGGACACCGAGGGGGCCGCGCGGTTCCTGCAGCAGACCGGCCCGCTGCTGGCGGGCGCGGGGTTCGGCGTGCTGCTGCCGGACTGGGCCGGCGCCCAGCGCAGGCGGCTGGGCATCAGGATGACGGCCAGGACCAGGCGCACGGCGGCCGGCGCGTCCGCCACCGAGTCCAGGTTCGGCATGAACGACCTGGTGGACTTCCGCTACGACCTGGCGATCGGCGACGAATCACTGGACCCGCGCGAACTCGAGGAGCTGGCCAGGCTCAAGGTCCCCCTGATCCGGCTGCGCGGCCAGTGGGTCGAGCTGGACGACCGGCACCTGCAGGCCGCGCTGAAGTTCCTCGAGCGGAGCCGGGACCGGACCGGGACCATGACCGCGGCCGAGGCGCTCCAGGAGGGCCTCGGCGCGATCGACGACGACCTGCCGGTAGCGGGCGTGGACGCCGACGGATGGCTCGGCGACCTGCTGTCCGGCCAGGCGGACCGGCGGCTCGCGCCGGTCCCCACGCCGGCCTCGTTCCGCGGCGAGCTGCGCCCCTACCAGGAACGCGGCCTGGCCTGGCTCTCCTTCCTCGGTGACCTCGGCCTCGGCGCCGTCCTCGCAGATTCGATGGGGCTCGGCAAAACGGTACAGATGCTTGCTTTGCTCGCGAAATGCCATATAGAAAGCGCAGACCTGGACGCACGGCCAAGCCTGCTGGTGTGCCCGATGTCGCTGGTGGGCAACTGGGAGCGGGAAGCCGCGCGGTTCACTCCCGAGCTGAAGGTGCACGTGCACCACGGTGCGGACCGGCTCAGCGGCGACGACCTGGTCACCGCGCTGAACGAGGCGGACCTGGTCATCACAACGTACGGGCTGGCCGCCCGGGACCAGGAGACTCTCGGCCAGGTTCGGTGGGCCCGGGTCGTCTGCGACGAGGCGCAGAACATCAAGAACGCGGTGACCCGCCAGGCGCGGGCGGTGCGCTCCCTGCCAGCCGCGTCCAGGATCGCGCTGACCGGTACCCCGGTGGAGAACCGGCTGGCCGACCTGTGGTCGATCATGGAGTTCGCCCGGCCCGGCATGCTCGGCCCGGCAGAGCGGTTCCGCACCAGGTTCGCGGTCCCGATCGAGCGCAACGGCGACGAGGAAGCCGCGCAGCGGCTCCGCCGCGTCACCGGGCCGTTCATCCTGCGCAGGCTGAAGACCGACAAGGCGATCATCTCCGACCTGCCGGACAAGCTGGAGATGAAGGTCTGGTGCAACCTCACCGCGGAGCAGGCGTCGCTGTACCAGGCGACGGTCAGCGACATGATGGCGAAGATCGAGGCGGCCGAAGCGGCGGGTGACGGCATCGGCAGGCGGGGCCTGGTGCTGGCCACGATGGCCAAGCTCAAGCAGGTCTGCAACCATCCGGCGCACCTGCTCGGCGACGGCTCGCGGCTGGCCGGCCGGTCCGGCAAGCTGGCCAGGCTGGAGGAGATCTGCGACGAGGTCATCGCCGACGGCGACAAGGCGCTGTGCTTCACGCAGTACGCCGAGTTCGGCCGGATGCTGCAGCCCTACCTGGCCAGCAGGCTCGGCTGCCCGGTGCTCTACCTGCACGGCGGCACCACGAAGCGGCAGCGCGACGCGATCGTCGCCCAGTTCCAGGAGTCGCCCGAGCCGGCGCTGTTCGTGCTGTCGCTCAAGGCCGGGGGGACCGGGCTGAACCTCACCGCGGCCAGCCATGTGATCCACATCGACCGGTGGTGGAACCCGGCCGTCGAGGAGCAGGCCACCGACCGGGCTTTCCGGATCGGCCAGCGCAAGGACGTGCAGGTGCGCACGTTCGTATGCGTCGGCACGCTGGAAGAGCGGATCGATTCCATGATCGAGGAGAAGAAGGCACTCGCCGCGCGCATCGTCGGGAGCGGGGAGAGCTGGCTGACCGAGCTCTCTGCGGCCGACCTGCGTGACGTTCTCGCACTGTCGCCGGAAGCGGCGGTCACGGAGTCGCCGGAGGCGGTGCCGGGGTGAACGCGAACTGGCAGGAATTCGGGCCGCCGCTGCAGGTCGAGGGCGGGATCAGGGCCCGCAGCAGGCGCGGCGCCATCGGCGAGCAGTGGTGGTCGCGCCGGTTCATCGACGTGCTGGAGTCCTTCGGCATGGCGGGCAGGCTGGCCCGCGGCCGCAACTACGCCCGCCGCGGCCAAGTGCTCGGATTCCAGATCTCCTGTGGGTATGTGACCGCGCAGGTGCAAGGATCGCGGCCGAAGCCGTACCGGGTGCGCATCCAGGTCACGCCGCTGACCACGCGGGAGTGGCGGCAGGTGGAGCAGGCGCTCGCCGCGCAGGCGCTGTTCCGGGCCAGGCTGCTGGCCGGTGAGATGCCCAGGGAGATCGAGCAGGTGTTCGCCGGCTGCGGCACCCCGCTGTTCCCGCGCTCGGCCAGGGACCTGGAGATGTCCTGTTCCTGCCCGGACTGGGGAGTGCCGTGCAAGCACCTCGCAGCGGTCTGTTACGTGCTCGCCGAGGCGTTCGACACCGACCCGTTCGGCATCCTCGCCTGGCGCGGCCGGAGCAGGGACGACCTGCTCGCCGCGCTGCGGCTGGCCAGGCGGGAGGGCGACGGGGAGGACGGCGCAGCCCGGCCGCTCATCGACGTTACCGACCGGCCGCTGGCCGAGTGCATGGCCGGGTTCTGGTCGCCGGGGATGAGCGCGGCGCGGCTGCGGGCGCTGCCGCCTGCCCCGGCCACCGCTCCCGACCTGCTGCTGCGCACGTTCGAGCCGCCCGCGGCCGAGGTCCGCGGCACGGACCTGCGCACCCTGCTGACGCCGGCGTACCTGCTGCTCGCCTCCGCCGACGGACCGGCCGCAGATGACGGGTAACGATCTGTAACGGCCAGAGGTTGCGGGCTCAGGTGACGCATCGGCGGCTGGCCGCCATGTGGCTGGGTTCGTGATGCTGGGTGGGTTCGTGATGGTGGATGCGTTCGTCATGCTGGCTGGGTTCGTGGTGGTGGCTGGTTCGTGGTGCTGGCTGGGTTCGCGATGGTGGCTGGGTTCGTGGTGCTGGCTGGGTTCGTGGTGCTGGCTGGTTCGCGATGATGGCTGGGGTTATCGCCGCTGTGTACGTGTCCGGAACCCGTTTTTCGGACGGTCCCGAAGCAGGGTCTTCATGATCCCGGTACATGGCACGCGCTATTCGCGTCTTATGTACCGAGATCATGAAACCGGCGGCGGATCGGGAAATTCGGCACCCGGGCAATTTCGGTTGCGGTGCTTTACCCCGCGCGCCTACCAGACGGTGTCGAGGTGCTCATCACCGAGGATGAGGTTCCGGGAAAGGTCAATAGATTCCAACGTAAATATGAAGACCTTTCCAGCTGCGGCTTCCCCGATTGGCTGCCGGCCGCGCCGCGCGCCTGCCGGCCTGCCTTTTCCCTGCCCGGCGCTGCCGGGGCGCCGGGCGGCGGCGCCGGGCGGGCTGCCGCCGCGTGGCCGGGCGTGCCAGGGAAAGGGCAGCTGGATGCATACGAGTTTCGGCTTCGGGGAGAATGCCGATTCGGCCCACTGCGCCAATCGCAGCGCTCGACGCTGGGCCCACGTCAGGTGCTCCTTCGGGACCGTGACGGTCATCTTGCCCCTGCTCACGACCTGGAGGGCGCTGCGTGCCAGCGGTGTCCAGTAGTGACCGATCACTCTTACCTCGGCAGCCGTCGGCGTGGAGATCTCGTAAGCGCAGAAACGCCTGGACGTGCTCTTCTCCGCTGCTGCATGGCTCTTCTCCGGTGCCGCGTGGCTCTTCTCCGGTGCCGCGTGGCTCTTCTCCGCCGCATGTATGGCGAAAGACTGCGAGGCCGTGGTTGCAGCATCCGCGCAGCCCGCGCTGAATGCGCATATCACGCTCACCGCCGCCGCGCATCCAGCCGCGGCGAAGCCACGCAAAACCCTCACTCTTCGGAACGCTACCAGCAGCGCGTTCACGCCTAGCTTTTGCTGGCGTCACGTTACTGTATTCCCGACCGGGCGTTACGGTTTTTTTGCCGATCACTGGCAATACGCCGCTCGTGCCGCTTTCCCCGCCGGATGCGGCATTGGCCTCGCTCAGGCGGTCGCGTGCTGCTGGGGCGCTGGCTCCTTGGCGGTGGCCGCCCGGGTCCTCGTCCGCCTGGCGGCGGGCTGCCTGGCTTTGGCCGGCTCGGCCGCCGGCTGCCGCTCTGCGGTGGGCGCGCCCGGCTCAGCAGCGGGCTGCTGCTTTGCCTTGGCTGTGGCCGGCTCGGCTGCGGGCTGCTGCTTTGCCTTGGCTGTGGCCGGCTCGGCTGCGGGCTGCTGCTTTGCCTTGGCTGTGGCCGGCTCGGCTGCGGGCTGCTGCTTTGCCTTGGCTGTGGTCGGCTCGGCTGCGGGCTGCTCCGCCTCCGCCTGGCTGGCCGCGGCCTTCTTGCGCTGTCTCGGCGGTGCGGCGGCCGCCTTCGGCTGGCGGGCGTCGGCCAGCGCGACGAGCATGTCGGAGGACGACCGGTCCTTCTTGACCTGGACCAGGTCGGGCATCCGGCTGAGCAGGACGCGGAAACTGCTTGCGCCGTAGTTGCGCTCGTCGAATGAGGGGTCAAGGGCGAGCATCTTGCTCTTCAGCCACGACCCCGTGGCAGAGTCGCCCGGGGTCTCCTCCATCGCCTCGACCACGAGCCGCCTCGCGTCCTCGATGTCGAAGTTGGCGCCCACCTCGGCCCGGACCCGCGGGTTGACGGCGGCGACGATCGTTCCCCAGTACTTGTACTCGGAGCAGACCGCCACCAGGCGCGAGCTCGCCGAGGCCCTCGTGCCGACCCCGACCACCCACTTCCCGAACTCGCGCAGCCGCAGCACCAGCGGCGAGTAGTCGCCATCCCCCGCGACCAGCAGGAAGGTCCCCACGTCGGGATGGGTGATCAGGACCTCCATCGCGTCCACCGCCATCAGGATGTCGGTGGCGTTCTTCTGCTGGGCCCCGAACCGGGTCACCTGGATCAGGCTGATCCCGTTCTGAGCGAGGCTGTGCTGGTACCTTCCGAACTCGGGCCTGGACCAGTCCGCGTACGCCCGGCGGATCGAGGTGCTGCCGTAGTCGCGGCACAGCCGCTCGAGGGCCTTGTACGGGATGGGGTCGGCTTCTCCCGGCAGGTCCTCGCCCGCGCCGAGCGCGAGGTTCTCCAGGTCGATGAAGACCGCGACCTGGTCGGCGGGCGCTGCCTGTGAAGCGCCTGCCCAGGCCATCAGGCGGCCCGCCGTTCCCGCTCGGTGCTCCGCTGCACGACTGGCGCTACCTTTCGTCGTCCCGGCGTCGCCTCCACGTTAGCCTCCTCGTGCATAGCTATAGCTAGGTGCTGACCTGACACGCAACCCTGCCCGCGCCGAAGCTAGGCCGGGTCGGTGGCCGGGCCATCCTGCGCCGGGTACTCCAGGCCGACCATCGGCGCCATCTCCGCCAGCATGAGCTCGAACATCGGCCTGGCGTCGTCGAGCGCGAAGCTGAGCTGGCCGAACACCTCAAGGCTCACGATCCCGTAGAGCCGCACCCAGCAGCGCAGGAACACCAGCAGCAGCCCGAGCGGCAGGCCCCCGGCGAACTGGCCCAGCCCGTCGCGGTAGCGCTCCAGCTGCTCCCTGAGCCCAGGCTCGATCTGGTCGTCCGGGGGCACCGCGAACGGCTGCTTGCGGTACAGCTCCAGCATCAGTGTGAAGAACGTGTTCCCGAACTGGCCGCCGCTCTCCGCGGTGATCTCGTCATGCTGCACGTGCAGCCCGGGCAGCGGGGTGGCGAAGATCAACCCGAACTCCCGGGGGTGGCTCAGCGACCACCGCCGGAACTCCCAGCACGCGGCGAGCACCTTCGCCGTCATGTCACCGCCGGACGCGGCGTCGGCGGATGCGATCGCACTGCGGATGCCGCCGGCGAGCTCAGTGAAGATGTCCGCGATGACGTGCTTGATCAGTTCCTCGTGGCTGCCGAAATAACGGTACAGAGCGGGCGCGGTCATCCCCATCTCGCGCGCGATCGCGCGCAGCGACACCGCGTCGGGCCCCTCCGCGACCAGTATCTGGCGGGCCGTCTGCTTGATCTCCGCCGTCGTCGCGGCCCGGACGCGATCACGGCGCCGGGGTGCCTGAGCCACCTGACCTCCGGAAACTGAACGACGGGCCCGCCTGGCCAGCCGCAATCCTGCGATCTTACCGTTTACAGCGTTAACTGTTCTGCTGCGATTCCCGCTCGCACCCCGCGCCACGTGCTGCCGCACCGCGCCACGTGCTGCCGCACCGCGCCACGTGCTGCCGCACCGCGCCACGTGCTGCCGCACCGCGACACGCGCTGCCGCACCGCGACACGCACACCGCGACACGCGCTGCCGCACCGCGACACGCGCTGGCACCTCGCGACACGCACACCGCGACACGCGCCGGCCGGCGTGCGCGCCCACATGGTGGCCGTGGCCGTCGGTCGCCAGCGTCCCCGGCCCACGTCGTGGCTTGACATCTGTTAACAGTGTATGCGAAGTTAACGCTATTCGCAGTTAACAGTATTCACCATAGTGATGATCGTTAGCCAAGTTCGCGGAGGAACCGATGTTCGACGGCTGGGGGCGCCTCGTGTGCCGGCGCAGGCGACTGGTTCTGGTAATCGCGCTCGTCGTGGTGGCGTTCGCGGCCGCCTGGGGCACGGGGGTGTTCGGGCGGCTGCAGTCATCGGGCGGGTTCACCCCGCCGGACAGCCAGAGCCAGCAGTCCAGCAACCTGGCGACGGCCGCGTTCGGCCGGGACGCCGGCGACGTCGTGGTGCTGTACTCCAGCCCGACGATGAGCGTGCGCTCGCCGGCCTTCGGCGCGGCCGTGACGCACGCGCTGGCGAGCCTGCCGGCCAGCAGGGTCGAGTCGGTCGCGACCTACTGGTCCACCGGCTCGCCGTAGTTCGTCAGCGCCAGCGGGCGGGAAACCTACGCGGTGCTCGAGCTGGCCGGGGCAAGCGACAGCGCGCGGCAGACCAACTACAACGCGATCAAGGCAGAGCTCGGCGCGCCCGGCCTGCGGACCGAGGTGGGCGGGGTGGTGCCCACCAACGAGGCGATCAACAACGAGGTCACCTCCGACATCGGCCGGGCCGAGGCCTTCTCCATGCCGGTGCTGCTGGTCGTGATGCTGATCATCTTCGGCAGCCTGGCCGCGGCCAGCCTGCCCCTAGCCATCGGCGGCGTCGCGATCCTCGGCTCGTTCACCGTGCTGAGGCTGCTGACCCTGGCCACCACGGTCTCGATCTACTCGGTCAACATCACGACGATCCTTGGCCTCGGGCTCGGCATTGACTACGGGCTGTTCATGGTCAGCAGGTTCCGGGAGGAGCTGCACCGCCAGGCAACGGTCCAGGACGCCGTCGCGCGCACCGTGGCCACAGCGGGCCGCACCGTGGCGGTCTCCGGCGTCACCGTCGCGATGGCCCTGGCCAGCCTGATGCTGTTCCCCGAGGACTTCCTGCGCTCGATGGGCTACGGCGGGGTGGCGACCGTCTTTGTCGACGTGCTGGCCGCGCTGACCGTGATGCCCGCGCTGCTCGCGGTCTTCGGCCAGAATGTGAACGCGGTGCGGATCCGCCGGGCGGTGCGCCGGCCGCCGGCCGCCGAAGGCGAGGGCGCGTGGTACCGGCTGGCCAGCAGCGTGATGCGCCGCCCGCTGCTGTACGCGCTGCCGATCGTGGCCGTGCTGCTCGCGCTCGGCGCGCCGTTCCTGCGCGTCACCTGGGGCGGTACCGACGCCACGGTGCTGCCGGCCAGCGCAGAGCCGCGCCTGGTCACCGAGGCGCTTAATCGGGACTTCCCCGGGAACCCGACCGCCCCGATCGAGTCCATCGTGGCGTTCCGCGGGCCGGTGGCCGGCTCGCCGGCCCGCGAGGGCGCCCTCGCCGCGTACGCCGGCCGGCTCGACCGCGTCCCCGGGGTCGTCGGCGCACGGGTGACCGGCGAGCGCGGCGACATCGCGCGGGTGGATATTCGTTATCGCCCGAATCCGTACTCACCGCAGGCCCGCGCGATCGTCGGGCAGGTGAGGGACGTGCCGCCGCCGGCCGGAACCCGGGCGTACGTGGGCGGGCAGGCCGCGCAGCTCGTGGACGAGCTGTCCAGCCTGGGGCAGGTCCTGCCGTGGATGGCGCTGGTGGTGGCGCTTGCCACGTTCCTGCTGCTGTTCCTCGCGTTCGGGTCGGTGGTGCTGCCGGTCAAGGCGATCGTGATGAACGCACTCTCGCTCTCGGCGATGTACGGGGTCGTGGTGTGGATCTTCCAGGAGGGTCACCTGTCCGGGCTGCTGCGGTTCACGCCCAACGGCACGATCGACCCGACGATGCCGATCCTGATGTTCGCGATCATGTTCGGGCTGTCCATGGACTACGAGGTGTTCCTGCTGTCCCGGATCCGCGAGCGCTACGACGTCACCGGCGACAACACCGCCGCGGTGGCCAGCGGGCTGCAGCGCACCGGCGGGCTGATCACGAGCCTGGCGCTGCTGCTGATCCTCGTGGTGGGCGCGTTCTCCGCCTCCGGGATCACGTTCATCAAGCTGCTGGGCGTGGGGATGATCGTCGCGCTGGCCGTTGACGCGTCCATCGTGCGGGTGCTGCTCGTGCCCGCCGTGATGCGGCT
>Ga0335075_10003372_pt1 | contig 25415 bp, 20 predicted proteins | sample Lox_Sample_24_FD_206723 | JGI IMG/M metagenome (GOLD analysis project Ga0335075, IMG submission 206723) | Soil microbial communities from Loxahatchee National Wildlife Refuge, Florida, United States - Lox_Sample_2.4 | ecosystem: Environmental > Terrestrial > Soil > Wetlands | place: USA...
GGCGGTGACGCGGTGCACGCGTTCCCCCGCGGCGGCTACGGGTGGTACCAGTCGCTCGGCTGCGTCGAGCTCCCGTACGACGGGGACGGCCCCGGCGTTGCGGAGAACGTCTGGAACCTGATCACCTACGGGACGCTGGTGACGGTGACCGGGCCGGTGGCCTGACCGGCGGTTGCGGCCAATCCGGGTGCGGCGCGGGGGCCGGCCCGGACGGGGCGGACCGGCATGCTCAGCGTGACCCGCAGGCCGTGCGGTTCTGCCGGCGCGGCCTGGGCGCTGCCACCGTGCGCGGATGCGACCTCCGCCACGATGGCCAGCCCGAGGCCCGATCCGGAGCTGCCAGGCACCCTCGCGGCGCGGTAGAAGCGCTCAAAGATGTGCGGCAGGTGTTCCGGTGGAACACCGGGGCCATCGTCGCTGACCTCGATGGTGACGCGGTCGCCGCGGGCCGCCGCGCTGATCGAGCCCGCCGTGCCGGCCGGGGTGTGGACCAGCACGTTCATGATCAGGTTGTCGATGGCGCGGCGCAGCAGTTCCTGGTCGCCGGTCACCGTCAGGCCTGCGGCGATTCGCGCCTGCCAGGTCCGCGCGGGGTCGGCGATCCGGGCCCGCTCCGCGCACCCGGTGATCACGGCGGTGACGTCGACCGGTTCCTGGGATTGGCCGGGATGCTGACCGAGCCGGGCGAGACGGAGCATGTCGTCGACCAGCCGGCCCATACGCCGCGTCTCCAGCACGATCCGGTCCATCACCTCGTCGACGTCGTCAGAGTCCTGCAGAGCGCCCTGCTGGTAGAGCTGGGCGTTGGCCCGCAGCGACGCCAGCGGCGTACGCAGCTCATGGCTGGCGTCGGCGAAGAACCGCCGCATCTGCTGCTGGCTGGTCTCGATCCGGGCCAGCATGCCGTTCAGGGCCGCGCCCAGCCTGCCCACCTCGGTCCTGGGGTTGTGTGTGGCCACGCGGTCGGTGAGGTCACCGCCGGTGATCCGGTCGGCCTGGCTGGCCATCGTCTCGATCGGGCGCAGCCCACGGCGAACCACGACGAAGACGCCGAGGCCGATGAGCAGCACCACCACGATCGAACCGAGAGCAACGATGAGCTCGATCCGATTGGCGGTCGTCATGACCTGGCTGAGGCTGGTACCGACGACCAGGAAACCTCCCGGGGCACGGGCCGACAGGACGCGGAATACCAGCCCCGAGCCGCTGACGGGCACGGTACGCAGGCCGGGCTGGGCGAGAAGCTTCGGGATGACGGGTGGCGCCAGGAACGACTTGTGCATGCCTCCCGGCGCCGTGCTCAGCTCGAGCAGCACAGCGGGGCCGTGAAAGGGCAGGAAGGCAATGTCAAAATCGCCGGGCAATGCCGGGGACTTGGCGGGGCCAGGGCCCGGCGCGCGCCGGCGGCCGATCCCGGGGGGCGGGTGCGCGGGCACGCGCGGAGAATCTCCGGAAGTCAGCGAATTCAGGATCGGCCGGGCCACGGTCAGCGCCACTTGCAGGTTGTCGTCGGTCTGGGCGGTTAGATACCGGCGCATGGTGATGGACACGCCCACATCGAACGCCGTGAGCGCGGCCAGCGTGACCACCACGACACCGGCCATCACCTTGAGGTGCAACGGAACGGGCAGCGGCCGGCTGGGGGTCCGCGTGCGGGAAGTTCGGCTACGGCTCATCGGAAATCGCCTGGCTTTCGTCCGGGCCGGCCCCGGTGGGGCCCGGCTGGTCGCCGGCCCGGGGCAGGCGCAGGCTGAAACCGACGGCGCGCTGGGTGTGGATCAGGTTCGGCCCGTCGCTGGCCAGCTTGCGCCGCAAATAGGTGACGTAGGTCGACACGACCGTGCTGGTCCCGCCATGGTCGTAGTCCCAGACGTGACTGAGCAACTGGGCCCGGGTGAGCACGCGGCCGGGGTTGAGCATGAAGTAGCGCAGCAGCCGGAACTCGGTCGGTGACAGCTCGATGAGGCGCCCGCCGCGGCGGACCTCGTAGGTGTCCTGATCGAGCGTGAGGTCGGCGAACGACAGGATCGGCTCGGGGGCCGCGGGGCGGCTCCGGCGCAGCACGGTGCGGACCCGGGCGACCAGTTCCTCCAGGTCGAACGGCTTGGCCAGGTAGTCGTCGCCGCCGATGGTGAGCCCGGTGACCTTGTCATCCTGGGTGTCTTTCGCGGTAAGGAAGATCAGCGGAACCTGGTTCCCGTCGCCACGCAGCCTGCGGACGATCTCGAACCCGTCGATGCCCGGCAGCATCACGTCCAGGATGAGCAGGTCAAACCGGCGGCTCCGGGCCAGCCGGAGCGCGTCCGTGCCGTTCTCGACGGCGGTCACCTGGAAGCCGAGGAAGCGCAGTGACGCCACGACGGCCTTCCTCAGGAACGGCTCGTCCTCCACCACGAGCAGGGTCCCGTCCTCGGGCGTCATCACGTCATCGCAGCATACGGCGGTGAAGGCCGCGGGTGAGAACTCGGTGAGTTTCGTGTGAGCCAGATCGCCCGGGCCGTCTTTCGCGGTCGGGGACTCCCCATGGCCGCCCGGTACCGCAGGCCAGCTTCCCGCTGAAGTGCGAGGGGCCGCCAAGCATAGACTTGTCTTGCCTCAAAGGTAAACACGAGTAACTCGAACAACATCCCTAACCCGGGGTGGGGGATCGTGGACCCGATTACTCTGGACGAGCTGATCCGGGCGGCGGAGCTGATGCAGTCCCCGCTGGGCGTGATCGTCTTCGACACGGAATTGCGGATCGTCTGGGCCAATCAGCCAGCCAGGCTCATCGGCGAAGGCGTCCCGGCGGCGCGATGGCCCGGGTGCCGGCTGGACGAGGTGCTGCCGGGCCTCGATGCCGCCTCGATCGAGCAGTCGCTGCGGCGGGTGCTGGACAGTGGCGAGCCCGTGTTCGATCTCGAGGTCGCCGGCGCCGCCACCGGCTGGGCCGACGGTGAGCGATTCTGGAGGTGCATCCAGTTCCCGCTCAGCGGGCCGGACGGTCATCCTGCTCAGGTCGCCCAGGTGATGCAGGAGGTCACCGGGCAGGCTCTCGGCCAGCACCGGCTCGCGCTGGCCGATGAGGCCAGCGCCCGGATCGGCACCACGCTGGACGTCACCCGCACCGCCGAGGAACTGCTGGATGTGGCCATCCCGCACCTGGCCGATGCCGGCCGGGTCAACCTGCTGGGCACCGTCATCGAGGGTGACCGGCACGCGCCGCAGGCCCGTAACCGGAAGATGCGCCTGTTGCAGGTCGCACTGCGGTGGCCGGCCGGCGCGGCGCTCCCGTCGGCCTACTTCCGGGAGGAATGGTACGAGACCGACCCGGCCAAGCTGCTCCATCAGCGCCTGGTCGCCGGCTTGCCCATCTTCCTGCCGACGCTGGGGACCATGACCGAGGAGCAGCTCGGGGAGGTGGCCTCCGGCACGGCCTTCGACCGCGTGATCACCGCGCGCCGGGCCGGGGCCCACTCGCAGATGATCGTCCCGCTGATGGCCAGGGGCGCGATCATGGGCCACGTCATCCTGTACCGCCTGGCCGGCTCGAGGCCATTCACCGCCGCGGACCTGTCCCTGGCCCGTGACTTTGTCGCCCGCGCGGCGGTCAGCATCGATAACGCCCGGCTGTACACCCGGGAGCGGGCCACCGCGCTGGGCCTGCAGCGCGGCCTGCTGCCCCGCCACGTCCCCCAGGTCCCCGGCCTGCAGCTGGCTTACCGGTACGTGCCCGCCCAGGCCACCTCCGAGATCGGCGGCGACTGGTTCGACGTCATTCCCCTGCCCGCGGGCCGCTGCGCCCTGACCGTGGGCGATGTGACCGGCCACGACATCTCCGCCGCCTCGCGGATGGGCCAGCTGCGCACGGCCACTCGCACGCTGGCCGGCCTCGGCCTGACCCCGGCGCAGCTCCTGGCCCGGCTGGACCTGATCACCGCCGACCTGACCGACGCCGAAACCAGCGCCACCTGCCTGTACGCCGCCTGCGACCCTGCCACCGGCACCTGGGAGATGGCCAGCGCCGGCCATCCCCCGCCCGCGCTGGCCCGCCCGGGCCACCACGCCGCGTTCCCCGACCTGCCCCCCGGCCTGCCGCTCGGCACCGGCCTGGCCGACAGCGGCTCCTACCAGGCCGTGCGCCTGCACGTTCCCCCGGGGAGCACCCTGGTCCTATACACCGACGGGCTCATCGAGAAGCCCGCCGCCGACATCGGCACCGGCATGGCGCGCCTGGCCACCACCCTGGCCACCCTCACCCCGCTGCCCCTGGCCCAGGCCTGCGACACCCTGCTGGCCACCCTGGCCGCCCGCCCGGCCGACGATGTCGCCATTCTCATGGCCCGGACCTGATGCCTGGCCGAGGCATCAGCGACCGGATCGCCGTCAAGGCGCTGGCTGGGAGGCCAGACCCGGTTAGGGTTTCCGCGTGACATATCCGCGCGAGCCGGGATCCCGGCCATTCCCCGACCGGCCTGCTGGCACCGACTGCCTGCCCGGCATCGACCACATTGTGGTGCTGATGAAGGAGAACCATTCCTACGACAGCTACTTCGGCATGCTCGGCCGCGGGGACGGTTTCACCCTTGGGCCCGATGGCTCGCCGCTGAACAGCAACCCGGACCGGCAGGGACAGCCGGTCCGGGTTCACCACCTCAGCCTGCCGTTTAATCCGTCGTTTCATGTGGACCAGACCTGGAACGACTCGCACCTTCAGTGGAATGGCGGGGCGATGGACGGCTTCGTCACCACCACCAACAGCAGCGAGCCGATGGGGTATCTCGACGGAACCGATCTGCCCTGGTATTACGGCTTCGCCGAGGCCTACGGAATCGGGGACCGCTACTTCTGCTCGTGCCTGGCCCAGACGTTCCCGAACCGCCGGTTCCTGCAAGCCGCGACGGCGGCCGGCCTGGTCAGCACCACCATCCCGAACCCTTTCACCCGCCCGCCGGCGACCGGGCTCATCTGGGACCGGCTCGACGCCCACAACATCGGCTGGGCCAATTACTTCGCGGAGATCCCCGAACTGGGGCTGTGGCCACGGAACCTGCTCCGCTGGCACGGCAACCTCCATGACCTCGACCACTTCTACGACGACTGCCGCAACGGCACGCTGCCGCCGGTGAGCCTGATAACGCCGGAAATCCTGGTCAGCACCGAGGGGGAATATCAGGACGACCAGATTGGGGAGGCCTTCACGGCCAGCATCTTCGAGGCGGCGGCCAGCGGCCCGCAATGGGCGCGGATGCTCTTCATCATCGTGTGGGACGAGGGCGGCGGCTTCTACGACCACGTGCCCCCGCCCGCGGCCGTTGCCCCGGACGACATTCCGCCCGACATCCACGTACCGCCGGATGAGCCCGGGGGTTACGACCGCTACGGGTTCCGCGTCCCGTGCCTGATCGCTTCGCCGTTCGCCAAGCCCGGCCATGTCTCGTCGGTCGTCTACGACCACACATCGATCCTGGCCACCATCGAGCTGAAGTGGAATCTTCCGGCCCTGACCCGGCGCGATGCGGCGGCCAGCCCGCTGACCGACTTCATCGACCTCAGCCAGGCTCCGCATTTCGCCACGCCGGCGCCACTCCCCCGCCCTGCCATCTGGCCATTCACCGGCCGCCGCTGACGGGCGCGGCGCCCTCCGCGTCGCGCCAGATGAGCAGCCCCCAGGCTGCCCTGCCTTGACAACAGTGCCGGCCGCATTAGTCTTTACCTATGACTATAGATAAAGGGAGTAGCTCGGCCGGCGGCCCCGGCGGCTCCCCGTCACCCGGGGCTGGCGGCCGGGAGGGGGACCGGCCCAGGACGGGTTTCGCGTCGCCGATCGAGTTCCGGCTCGACGCTGGCTCGGGTGTGCCCACCTATCTGCAGCTTGTGCAGCAGGTCGAGCACGCGCTTCGGCTGGGCTACCTGAAGCCTGCTGACCAGCTGCCCAAGGTTCTGGACGTGGTCGCCTCGCTGGCGATCAACGCCAACACGGTGCTCAAGGCCTACAAGGAGCTGGAGACCAAGGGCCTGGTGGTGGGCCGCCCCGGCCAGGGCACGTTCGTGCAGGCCACCTTGAGCCAGGTCGCCCTGCCCGAACTGGCCACGCTGCGCAAGTCGCTGCTGGCCTGGCTGGGCACCGCAAAGGGGGCCGGGCTGGATGAGGACGGGATGGTGGCGCTGTTCACCAGCGTGCTGCGGGATTTCCTGGGGGCCGCTTCCCCGGGGCAGCACGGCCCTGAACGGCGCGGCGGCGCTCCGGCACGCCGTGGCCCGGCCGACACCGGAACGGAGGGCGTCGCATGAATGCCATCGAGGCCAGCGGCCTGAGCAAGCGCTACGGGAGCACCTGGGCGCTGCGCGATTTCTCGGTGTCGGTCCCGGCCGGACAGGTGGCGGCGCTGGTCGGTCCCAACGGCGCGGGCAAGACCACCTTGCTGAACCTGACGGTGGGCCTGACCACGCCGACCGGCGGGACCGTGACCGTGCTCGGGGGCCAGCCGGCCGGATCACCGGGCGCGCTGGACGGCATCGCGTTTGTCGCCCAGGACGCACCGCTGTACAAGAACCTGCCCGTGGCCGACATGCTGCAGCTGACCAGCAACCTCAACCGGCGCTTCGACCACGGCTACGCGCGGGAACGGCTGTCGGAGCTGGGCATCCCCCTCAAGCGGAAGGCGGGCAAGCTGTCGGGAGGGCAGCAGGCGCAGCTCGCGCTGACCCTGGCGCTGGCTCGCCGGCCACGGCTGCTGGTGCTCGATGAGCCACTGGCCAACCTCGACCCGCTGGCCCGGCACGACTTCATGGCCGCGGTGCTGGCGGCCGCGGCGAAGCGGGAAGTGGACGGGGACGGACAGGCGGGTGGGGGGATGTCGGTGCTGCTGTCCTCACACGTGCTGGCCGAGCTGGAACGGGTCGCCGACTATCTGATCCTGCTTTCCGGGGGCCGGGCCCAGATGGCCGGCGAGGTCGACGGCCTGCTGGCCGGCCACCGGGTGCTGACCGGCCCGGCGGCCGAGGCCGACCTGATTGCGCGGCAACTGCCCGTGGTGCACACCACCCGCGCGCAGGCCCAGGCCCACCTGCTGGTGCGGACCAGCGGGCCGGCCGAGGCGGTGCCGCCCGGCTGGGAGACGCACCCGGTCGGGCTGGAAGAACTCGTGCTCGCCTACCTGCGCGAGCCCGGCGCCGCGGCGCTGCCCGGCCCGGCCCGCACCCGCAAGCCAGAACCCATGGAGATGAGCAGATGACCACCGTGAACACGCCGGCGCCATGGCGTCCCGGCAGCAGCACCCGGCCGGTGCGGTGGCGGCGGCTGGGCGCGGTGAGCTGGCGGCAATACCGGTTCTCCGCGGCGGGCGCGGCCGTGTTTCTCGGGGTGCTGGCCGCCTATCTGCTGATCATGGGGCTGCGGATCCGCAGCGGCTACGCCAGCGTGGGTTCATGCTCCCTAGCGGCACGTCACATTCCCCGGACCTGCCAGATCGCGTTGATGTTGTTCGGCGGCTACCACGTCTGGGGCGAGACCACCGCGGCCGTAATGCTGACGGTTCCGATGCTGATCGGGGCGTTCGCCGGAGCGCCGATCCTGGGCCGGGAACTGGAGACCGGCACGTTCCGGTTCGCCTGGACCCAGGGCGCCGGGCGGACCCGGTGGGCCCTGGCCCGCCTCGCGCTGCCCGCGGTGACGGTCACCGCCGCGGCTGCGGCGTTCAGCCAGCTGTTCGGCTGGTTCTACTACCCGTTCTTCGCCTTCCCCGCCGACAGCGCGTTCTCCCCCCAGTACTTCGAGCTGACCGGGATCGCGTTCGCTGCCTGGACGCTGGCCGCGTTCGCCATCGGCGCCCTGGCCGGGGCGGGAATCCGCAAGGTCGTCCCCGCGATCGCCGCCGCCATGGCCGTTTGGGCCGGGCTGCTGCTGGTCACGATTCTGTACCTGCGCCCGCACTACCAGGCCCCGCTGACCGCCCGCGGCAGCCAGGGCGCTCCCGGGGCCGCCCCCTGGGTGATCCACCAGTGGTGGACCGGGCCGAACGGCCAGACCGTCACCAGCGAGAACAAGATCGTGGCACTGCTCAGTCACCCGGAGCGCGGCTACGCCCAGTGGACGACCTACCAGCCCGAAACCCGGTACTGGCACTTCCAGTTCATCGAGGGCGGCTGGCTGCTGGTGCTGTCGCTGCTGCTCCTGGCCGTGACGATCTGGCTGGTCCGCCGGCGCGCGGCCTGAGTCAGGGCGTGCTATCCGTGCGCGCGAGGACAAGCCGGTACCGCGGGCTGCCGTCCTCGCGCCGCCCCAGAACGGTCAAGGGAACTGTCGTCACCGTGAACCCGGATGCGGTCAGGTCGCTGCGGACCGCGGGCAGCGGGCAGGTGCCGTAGTACATGACGAACGGGGGCCGCCACACGGCGTTGCGGACCCGCATGGCCAGGTCGAACCCCAGCAGGGCCCAGTACATGCGTGAGGTGACCGGCTGCGGCGCGGGGACGGGGAAGGCGAAAACCCCGCCGGGCCGCAGAGCGCGGTACACCCCGGCGAACAGGGCAGGCCGCTGCGCCGGCAGGAAGTGCCCGAGCGCTCCGAAGCTGACCGCCAGGTCGAAGGCCTCAGCAAAAGGCAGGGCCCGGGCGTCGGCCCGTACCCACCCGGCGTCCGGATGCGCGCGGCGCGCCTGCCCGAGCATGCCCGAGCTGAAGTCGACGCCCACGATCTGTCCCTGGCAAGCGGATCTGAGGACCCGCAGGCCCGCGCCGGTGCCACAGCACACGTCCAGGCCCGAGCCGAACGGGCCGAGCGAACGCAACACGTCCTCGGTCGCGTCGAGAATGCCATCGGCGGTCCGGAAAGGCGTGTGGTCGAACTTCGGGGCCAGCAAGTCGTAGCCGCCCTCGACCGAGGACAGCGCCTGCATGGCCAGTTCACGCATTGACGGGCCTCGAGGTGAGAACATCGGTCAACAGTACGCGGGCCACCCCGGCAGCCTCGGCCATGCGCCCGCCCACCTGCGGCCAGCTAACTGCCCAGGGGATCGGCGATGAGGTCCCACTTCTTGCCGTTCCAGCCCAGCCAACCTATGCCCGGCCCGGGGTATACGCGCATGATGTCATGATCTGTTAGGAATGCGGTAAGTGCCCCGCCGGGCGGCGCGCGGTGTCGCCGTGACGCTCGAGACCGTCGAGGATCAGGTTGATGGTGAAGTCGAAACGATCGGGGCCGGTTCCCGAGGTGAGTTCCGCTGCGTAGCGTTTGGTCTGCGGAAAGGCGTCGGGCAGCTCGGTGAATCGGCGCAGCAGTTCGTCGCGGCCGACGACCCAGCTGTCGCCGTGCCGGGTGACCTGGTTGTCCTTCAGTGATGTCTCGAGGCAGTAGGCGTTGACGTAGAGCGTCAGGGCGTCGATGGCCCAGGCGGCCGTCTGCGGGTCGGCACCGCCCGCCAGCACGATGGCGAACAGTCCCTCATTGACGCGCATGGTCTCAAGGTTGGTTGGCACGATGGCGAGCGCCGCCCGGGAGATGCCGGGGTAACGCGAATACTGATCGCGCATCTGGGTGTAGACGCTGGTGATCTGCGGCCGCCAGGCACCGGGGTCCGGTTCGGGGAGTTCGATCTGGGCGTAGAGGCGGCCCAGGAGCAGCTCGTCCAGGTCGTCTTTGTTGACCACGTGGGCGTACAGGGACGCTGGGCCGGTTTCGAGCGCGGTGGCCACCCGGCGCATGGTCAGGGCCTCGTATCCCTCGCCGGCCACGATGCCGAACGCGGTGTCGATGATCGCCTCGACCGTGATCGGCTTCTTCCGCCCGCCGGACGGCCCACGGCGCTTCACCGGAGTGACCGGATCGCTGCCGAGCTGCAGGTGGCGGGCGGCGCGCCGTCGCTGTGGAGCCGATGCCATGGACGCAGTGTAGCAACTGTGGAACGCGCTTCTAGTAATCCAGATCGTCGTTCGTCTTGACACGATCAATGTTCGTATTCAGAATGCTGTTCGTGTCTACTAACACTGAGTCAGCCCGATCCGGCCAGAGCCGTACCGAGCCGCTCGATCCCGCGCTGATCAAGCTCGCGCTGGCCATCACCGTGGGGGTCGTCGCGGCGATCCTCGACCTCACGATCGTCAACGTCGCGATCGACACTCTGCAGCGTCGCCTGCACACCAGCGTCGCCACGATCCAGTGGGTCAGCACCGGCTACGTGCTGGCCGTGGCGATGACCATTCCCGTCAGCGGCTGGGCCTTCCAGCGCTTCGGCGCGCGGCGCTCCTGGATGCTCTCGCTGATCATCTTCGTGACCGGTTCGGCGTTGTGCGGCGTCGCCTGGTCGACCGGCAGCCTCATCGCCTTTCGCATTTTCCAGGGCATCGGCGGCGGGATGCTGCTCCCGCTCGCGCAGACGATCCTGGCCAGCGCGGCCGGCCGCGAGCGACTGGCACGCATCGTGCCGTTCATCGCCATCCCCTCCCAGGCCGGCCCGGTCCTCGGCCCGGTGATCGGCGGGCTGATCCTCAGCAACGCGAGCTGGCGCTGGATCTTCTACGTCAACGTCCCAGTCGTCCTGGTCGCGCTCGTGCTCGCCTGGCGCACCGTGCCCCAGACCGAGATCAACGCGGGCCGCCGCATCGACCTGCTCGGTCTCGCGCTGCTCTCACCCGCCCTGGCGCTCTTGGTGTACGGGTTCTCCGAAGCAGGCGTGACCGGCGGGTTTGATCATGCCAAGGTGATCGCGCCGCTGGCGGCCGGCCTGGCGATCCTCGCCGGGTACTGCGGGCACGCGCTGCGCTCCCGCGTCGAGCCGGTCCTCAACCTGCGCCTCCTGCGGTACCGCGGCTACGCGACGTCCTCGGCGATGATGTTCCTGTCCGGCGTCACACTCTTCGGCGCGCTGTTCCTGCTGCCGCTCTATTACCAGCAGGCCCGCGGCGCGTCCGCGCTGCAGGCCGGCCTGCTGCTCGCCCCCCAGGGCGTTGGCGTGGCGATCGGCGCGCTCGGCGCCGGACGGCTGGTCGACAAGATGGGCGTCAGCGCTCGTCTCGTCGCTCTCATCGGCATGGTGCTGCTCACCGTCGCGACCATCCCGTACGTGTTCGCTGCCGACCACACCAGCGAAGCGCTGCTCAGCGTGGTGCTCGCCGTCCGCGGCGCCGGGCTCGGCCTCGTACTCGTTCCCATCACCACCGCGGCGTACATCGGCCTGCCCCACCGCGCCATCCCATCAGCCACCACCGGAGTGCGGATCTTCCAGCAGGTCGGCGGCGCGCTCGGCACCGCGATCCTGGCCGTCATCCTGCAGCACGCGATCTCGGCCGCCCGCAGCCCCCACGGGATCCCCCAGGCCTTCGACACGACATTCACCTGGGTCCTCGGGCTGACCGTCCTCTCCTTCGTGCCCGCGCTCCTGCTGCCCGGCCGTGACCACGATGACCAGGCCGCTTGAACCAGGACTCGGGCCGGGAGGCTCAGCTGAGCCAACTCGCCGTGGAGGATGAATGCGACGCGCTCGGCCGGGGTCATCGACTCGAGCACGACGAGGAAGGCCATGCTGACCGACTCGTCGAGCGTGACTCGGTCGGCCGGGTCCATGGTGGTACCGCCCGGCCGCCCGGTGGCCCACCCCGCACCTTCGGGCAGCGGCTCGGGGATCCATTCCCCCACGTAGGCCTCCCGCCGGGCCCGGGCCGAGCTCAGCAGGTTGAGGCAGATGCGGCTGGTGACCTTGCTCAGCCAGGCGCCGGGGGATGCGATTGCGTCCTGCTCCGGCCCGGACATGGCGTACCAGCGGGCGTAGGTCTCCTGGACGGCATCCTCGGCCTCGGCCAGGGAGCCGAGCAGCCGGTAGGCCAGATTGATCAGCGGCCGCCGCTCGCTCATGACCGCGTCCAGGCCCGGGGCGGGTCCGTTGCCTGCTGGCTCTGACGGGGTGTTCATGGTGCCGGCCGCCTTCCTCGGTCGCAGCTGCCCTCACCACTTCGACAAAACAGCGCACCGGAACGTGCGGCCGCACCTCGCCTCACGTTCTGGCCGGTTGCCTTGTCGTAACGATGAGAACGGCACCGGCTTATGCCGAAGGAGGTCAATCGCGCATGACAGGGTTTACAACACCGGGCGCCACGTCGCAGCTGGCTGACGGGACGGCGGCCGGCCGCTGGGTGCTCGACCCCGCGGGGTCAACCGCCGAGTTCCGGGTCAGGCACTTCTGGGGCGCCATCACCGTGCGCGGCACGCTGGGGCCCATGGCCGGCGAGGCCGCGGTCGGCCCGGACGGCACCGTGACCGGACGGATCAGCTTCGACACCCGCTCGCTCGATACCGGCCACAAGCAGCGCGACAAGCACCTGCGTTCCGCCGACTTCTTCCACGCCGATGAGCATCCCCAGGCCGTCCTGACCGTGGCCTCGGCCCGCCCGGCCGGCCCGGACCGGCTGGACTGCCAGGGAGCGCTCGACGTGGCCGGCCAGCCCAGGCCCGTCACCTTCACCGCGCGTATCCAGGAGGCGACCGGGCAGGCCGTCGTGCTCACCGCCGAGCTCCAGGTCGACCGAACGGAGTTCGGCATGACCTGGAGCCCGCTGCACATGGCCTCGATGACGGCACTGGGCACCGTGACGGCGCGGTTCACCCGCGCGCGTTAACCCTCGGCCCATATCTCGCCCGCGGTTCCGTAACACGGCTCTGCGACGAGCTTGGCGGAACCGCGGCCGAGGTTGTCCAGGCACAACAGGCTGTCGAAGTTCTGCACCATGCCGTCCGGAAGCGGATACCAGTCGAAGTACCCCTCGTACTGGTCGGTGAGCTGGCAGCTCTCGAGCTCGGCCGGGCTTCCGCCAATCACGGCCAGCTCCCCGCCGACCTGCACCGTCATTCCCAGGCAGAGACCGTTATGTTCGGCAAGTCCGGCATTCGAGAACAGAGACCAGTCTTGCGCGGCGCTGCCGTTGCATGGGCTGGCGTCCGCCCGGACGGGCTTATCGCTGTTGTGCGGGTCGTTCAGGCAGGTGCCGCCGACGGCCGAAAGCGCCGGGCCCGGGGGCAGGATGAACTCCTCGCCTCCCGGGGGAATGAGGCAGGCAGAAACGCCCACCCAGGTGCCATTGCTCGTGCTTCCGCCGGCGTCGTCCATGCAGCCATTGAAGGCAATGTTGGCCAGCCACTCCGTCCCGAGCTGGAGCGTCCACTGCTGGCTCGCTGCGCCGGTGCACTTCTCCAGCACCACCATGGGCGAGTGGCCCGGCCCAGCCTTGCGGATCGTCGCGCACTGGCCGTGGATCAGCAGCGTGGCTTCGCTGTCCGGGCCGGCGTCCGGCAGGTAGGTCCACTGCTCGGCAGCTTCGCCGTTGCACGACCAGACCTCCACTTTGGTTCCGCTGGCCGCACTGCCGCGTGCGTCGTACAGGCACATCGTGCGATTCTGCAGCGGCAGCCGGACGGGGCCGGTCACCCGGTGGTAGGCAGCGTTCAGATCCGGAACGGCAACGATGTCGAACGACACAGAACCGCGGGCGCCGGATGAGTCGGTCGCCGTGACGGTGACCACGCTGGTCCCGGCGCGGCCGGGCAGCCGGCCAGAGATGATTCCGGTTTCCGCGTTCATGTGCACGCCAGAAGGAAGGCCGGCGGCGGAGAAAGCCAGCGTCTGTCCCTGGGCTGAGTCGACCGCGCTGACCGGGACTCTCAGCGTCGCTCCGGCCCCGTAGTCCTGCGTGCCGGGGTCGATGACTGTGATCGTATGGCCGGTCGCGGTGTCAGTGAATGCCGCGGTGCCATCCGGCGTCCCCCAGCCGGCCGGCCCGTTGTAGCTGGTTCCAGGGTAGTCATCGGCGGCATCGCACAGGTACGCCGGCGCGCAGTAGCCGTTACGCCCTTGGGTGACCTTGAACAGCTCCGCCGCGTGACCTCTCTGATACAGGTAGGACGCCGGGTAGGTGCCGGGCCTGGGCGGGCCGGCCAGTGCGTAGACCGACGCGATGATCGGCGATGCGACGCTGGTGCCGCCGACCGGGCTCCAGCCCGGCGGCTTCCCGGAGTAGGGGTAGCTGTCGTAGGACCAGACCGGCGTGTCCGGGTCGGCGACCGCAGCGACGTCGTTATCGGTACGGTTCGCACAGCCGCGCGCGGCGTTAGCGTCAACGGCCTGCCAGGCCGGCTTGGCCGAGGCGTTCGGGTCGAAGCCGCAGCCCGACCCGGTCGCGCCGTCTGGCAGACCGGGTTGTGCGCTCCACACCGTCTCTCGCCACCCCCGCGCCGTGCCCTTGGCGGGCAGCAGCGTGGTGCCGCCGACCGCGGTGACGAATTGCGTCGAGGCGGGAGAGTAAGTCCCGATCCCGTAGTCACCAGCGGCGGCGGTGACGGCCACGCCCGGGTGATTGAAGTAGTGGTTGAGGGCCGCGTCGGGGGGGCTGCCCCAGCTGTTGGAAACGAACTTCGCGCCGAGCCGCACCGCGGTGTCCTCGGCCTGGCCGAGATCGGTGGTCTCAGCCGAGCTGGCCTCGACCAGCAGGATGTGGCAGTTCGGGCAGATCGCCGACACCATATCCATGTCGAGCGACTCTTCAACCTCCCAGCTACCGGTCGGGTCAGCGGCCGGCAGCGGATGACTGGCACCGCGTTCGTTGACGACGGTGACACACCCCGCCCTGGTTGCGCTGTCACAGGCCGGCAACTTCCAGGCAGCGCGGTAGACAGCCAAATCGCTGGCCGCGTGCGGGTCGTTGTACGCGTCCACCAGCGCAACGGTCTCGCCGATCCCGCGGGCGGCAGATGCAGAATTCAGCTTGTAAGCGTTTTGCAGGCCGGCCGGGCCGTAGGTGTCGGCAGCGCTCAGGTCAGGACGAGCGCCACCGTGGCCGCCGGTGCGCAGGAGGGCCATGCACTGCGCCTGGCCGGGGTCCGGCGCGCCACAGACCTGCCGCACTCCCCGGGCCAAGTGCAGCGAACGCGGCTGGCTGCCCGCCGGCACACCCGCCCCGGCCGCCCCGGCCCGAGCGACAGCCGCCAGTGTCGCCGTCGCACCCGGACGGGCCCCGTTCTGGTCGATCTCGTAGCGCGCGGTCGCCGTGGCCGGCCGCGCGGCCGGGGTGGCCGGTGCGGGCGCGGCGCTGGCCCCGGGCGTCGCCGTTCCCATGGCGCTCGCCGCGACCGCCGCGGCCAGGATGCTGCGCGCCCATGCGTTCAGGTTCACGAATGCTCCGTTGTGTGGCGGTGATGATAAATCGGGATGTGTTCCGCTAGGAGGTAACGAGCGCGGCGGCGGTGTGTGACGGCCGGGGATCGGGACTGAGGTGCCTTCCGGCCGGAGTGAAGGTGTCGTTCCGGTTCGTCACAGATCGGGTGCGGGCTCGTTTCCTTAGGCGTCGGCTGGTCGGCTGCGGAACGGAGCTGAAGCGTCTTGGACTACGGGTTCAGCGCAGGGAACGGCCGGGAGCTGGCCGACCCCGATCATCGTCTCGATGACGCGACGCTCCTGTCGCGGGCCAGGTCCGGTGACCGGCGCGCGCTCGAGACGTTGTGCCAGCGCACCTGGCGCCCGGTCTACCGGTCATTCGCCAGGTACACCAAGGACCCGGCCGAGGCCGAGGACCTGACGCAGGAGGTGTTCCTGCGCGCCCTGCGCGCCTTGCCGCAGTATTCCGACCGTGGCGTGCCGTATCTGGCTTACCTGCTGCGGATCGCGGCCAACCTGGCCCGCGACCGCTGGCGGGCCGGGCCGCCGCGCCTCGTGCCGGTCGGCGACCTCCCCGACCGCCCGGCCCCGGGGCCGGGCCCGGATGGCCTGGCCGTGGAGAGCGACCGGCGCGCCGTCCTGCTGCGCGCGCTCGACCGGCTCGGACCCGACCAGCGGGCGGTGCTGCGGCTGCGCATCCTGGAGGGCCGCAGCTCCGCCGAGGTGGGCGCCCTGACCAATCGCAGCCCGGCGGCCGTGCGCCAGCTCAGCGTGCGGGCGCTGGCCGCGCTGCGCGCCGCCCTGGCCGACCAGCCCGGCGCGATGATGACCGACCTCGAGAGGGACTGACGATGACCGACACGGATAGCAACGGCGCCGATCTGCGGGTCGATCTGCTGATCGACACGGTGGTTGCCCGCCGCCGGGCCGCCGGCGCCGCCGACGCCACCGAGGATCCGGTGCCCGGCGGGCTCAGCCCGGACGAGGCTCTCGTGGCCGAACTCGCCCGGCTGGGCGAGATCGACTGGCCTGCCGACGAGGCCGGCGACCGGATCGCGATGCGCGTCGCCGCCGCCACCGGGCAAAAGGCCGCCGGGCCCGGCTCGGTGACCGACGCCGGGGCCGGCCGGGGCCGACGGGCCAACCCGCGGCAGCGGGCCAACCCGCGGCGGGCCCGGCCGGCCGGCCGGCGCTGGCTCGCGGCGGCCGTGGTCGCGGCCGCGGCCGCCGCGCTGGCGGTGGCGGGCGTCGTCCAGCTCACCGGGGCACAGCACTCCGCCCGGCACCTGTCCGCGCCTGCCTCGGCGGGACCGACGGGCAGCGCCCGGGCGGCAGCGCCCGCGACCAAGCCCCCGGCCGCGCCGCCGACGTGGCTGACGGCCATGCGGGTCGTGAGCCAGGGCGGGGCGCTGAGCGCCATCGGCGCCGCCAACAGCAACGACAACTTCCTGACCTGCGTAACCAGCTCGGTCTGCTACACCCTCGGATCACTCGGCGGCAACAGCGCCGACATCGCGCGCACCGTGAACGGCGGTGCCACCTGGACCTCGGGTGCGCCGCTGCCGGCTGCCAACGGCCAGTTCGACAGTCAGGCCGCCGTGTCCTGCCCGCAGCCGCTGAGGTGCTTCCTGCCGTGGGGAACCGACGTCCTGGAAACCGACGACGGCTTCGCGCAGGTCCAGGCCGTGCCGGTGAGCACCCCGGCCAACCCGTCCGGCCTGGTTTCGGCGGTTTCCTGCCCGACCACGCTGCATTGCGTGGCCGCCTTCTTTCCCAGCGGCAACGGCCCGGCGTTCGCTTACTCCGGCGACGGCGGCGCTTCCTGGACCTCGGCCAGCTCACCCGCGATCAGCACCGCTGACATCACCGGCGGCCTGCGCTGCGACCCGGACGGAACGTGCATCACCGCGATAATCGCCGGCGGCGCGGCCAATCCGCAGGTCGCCGCGCTGACGTCCACCGACGGCGGCCGGACCTGGAGCATGTCCGCGGCCGCCTCGATCGTGTCCATGGAGCAGTACATGATTTCGTGCGGCAACGGAAGCAGTTGCGTGGTCGGCTCCAACGACGGCTATCTGGCCTGGATCCACGCCACCGACGGCCGCGCCGCCATCCGGGTCCAGACGCTCCCGGGCAGCTGGGGCCCGGAGCTTTCCGCGGTGAGCTGCGCCACCGGCAGCGACTGCTTCCTGGTGGCCTCCAGGCTGCTCCAGGCCACCCGCGATCAGGGTCTGAGCTGGACCTCGACGCCCCTGACGGCGCCGGGCGTGACGCAGGGCAACGTGGTCTACTTCAGCTGCCCGGCCACGGCCGGGTGCATCGCGCTGGCCAACGACGGCAGCGGTGACACATCGTCATGGGCCGTGCTGTCCGACCTGCGCAACTCCGGCTGAGCCGGTGCCGAGGCCGTCCGCCGCTTCCGCCCACGCCGTTGAGCGGGCACTAAACTGCGCCGGTGCCCAGCCGAGCCGAGATCGTGACGTTCGACGACTTCCCGACGCCGCCTGGAGCAACGCCCTGGGTGGCCGGCGTCCCGCGGGCCGCTGGCATCGAGGTAGCCGATCCCGATCCGCACTGGCCGCAGCGGTACCGCGATCTCGCCGCCCGGATCCGGGCGGCCCTGGGCTGGCGGGCGCTGCAGCTTGAGCACGTGGGCTCCACCTCGGTCCCCGGGCTGGCGGCCAAGCCCATCATCGATATCGACCTGACGGTGGCCGACCCCGGGCGCGAACAGGACTACATACCGGCGCTCGAGAAGATCGGGTTCCGGCTGGTCATCCGCGAGCCCTGGTGGTACGGCCACCGGGTTCTGCGCGCGGATGAGCCGCGCTGCAATCTGCATGTTTTCGGGTTCGACAGTCCCGAACTGGTGAAGCACCGGATCTTCCGTGACTGGCTCCGGGGTAACCCCGGGGAGCGCGACCTTTATGCCGCCGCCAAGCGCCAGGCCGCAGCCGAGGCCAACGCGCGCGGAGAGCACGACATGCAATACAACGCCCGCAAGGAGCAGGTCATCAGGGACATCTATCACCGGGCGTTCATGGCCGCTGGCCTGCTCGAGGAGTAAAGTCGCGGCGCATTAAATATCGCGCCTTAACTGAGCGGCCGCCAAAGAGAGGGCACGGCTAAACCAGCCCGGTGTTGCCCTCAGTTTGACTCGGCGTCCCCGGAACAAGCTCGGTTTTCTTCAGAGAAACGTTAAGTGTTTCTAATAGCTCAGATCTTGAGCTATTCCGGCATCGCCGCCTATATTAGGCACGGAGGGTGCTCTGCATCCGGATGCTCCATATGAACTGGGCCCGCAATCGTCAGGGCCAATTGTCTGCCTGACCCGCCGTCAGGTGTCAATGACCACGGAGGATAGTTATGGGGTCAGCTCGTATACGGCACCCTAGATCGCTGCCACGGCTATGGCGCCGGCTGGTGCTGCCGGCGGCTGGAGTGGTAGCGCTGGCGCTCGTGGCAGGCGGCTGCACCAGCAGCAGCACGGCGTCTGGAGGAAACACGCCGGTCAAGGGCGGAACCGCGGTGTTCGCCGAGCCGCCGGACTCACCGCCGGACTACATCTTCCCGTTCATGGACGCGGCTATGTCCAGCAACGTGAACCTGTTCGACTTCACCTACCTGATGTACCGGCCGCTGTACTGGTTCGGTGAAGGCGTCCAGCCGACGTTCAACCCCTCCCTCAGCCTGGCCAGCGCGCCCGTCTTCAGCGGCCGGAACGTGACCATCAACCTCAAGCACTACATGTGGTCCAACGGCCAGCCGGTCACCGCGCAGGACGTCATGTTCTGGATCAACCTGGACCGAGCGCTGCCACAGGACTGGTTCGACTTCAGCCCAGGCGAATTCCCGTCGAACGTCTCGAACATCAGGGCGGTCAGCTCGACCGAGCTGACCATGACGATGAACCGGGCGTATTCGCCGACCTGGTTCCAGTACAACGAGCTGAGCCAGATCACCCCGATGCCCGCCGCGTGGGACCGGACCGCGACCGGCCCCAGCAACTGCGACACGACGCTTAGCGACTGCGCCGCGGTGTACAACTACCTCAACGACCAGGCCAAGAACCTGACCACGTATGCGACCTCGCCGATCTGGGGGATCGTGGACGGGCCGTGGAAGCTGAGCGCGTTCAACGCCGACGGCCACATGACGTTCGTGCCGAACAAGTCTTACTCCGGGCCAATCAAGCCCAAGCTGTCGGCGTTCGAGGAGGTGCCGTTCACCACCGACGCCGCCGAGTACGACGTGCTGCAGTCACCGAACTCGAGCACCAAGATCGACGTCGGCTACCTGCCCCAGCAGGACGCCCCGGCCAAGCCGGCCAACGCCGCAGTCGGGCCCAACCCGCTGGCCTCGAAGGGCTACACCCTGGCCCCGCTGTACACCTGGGGGTTCAACTTCTTCGTGATGAACTTCCAGTCCACCACCGGCAACGGCCCGGTCATCCGGCAGCTGTACTTCCGGCAGGCGCTGGCCTACCTGACCGACCAGAAGGCCGACATCGAGGGACCGATGCGCGGCTACGGCGATCCCACCGTCGGCCCGGTCGGCAGTACCCCGGTGAGCCAGTTCCTGTCGCCAGAGGGCCGGGCCGAGACCAATGCCGACACCGGCCCGTACCCGTTCAGCATCGCCAAGGCCAAGGCGCTGCTATCCAGCCACGGCTGGACCGTGGTCCCGGGCGGCACCACCACCTGCACCGATCCGGCCAAGTGCGGGCCGGGGATCGCCAAGGGCAAGACCTTGAACTTCACCTTCCCGTACGCCACCGGCCTCGGCTGGCTCGCGTCGGCAATGGATGCCCTGCAGTCGAACGCGGCGCAGGTGGGCATCAAGCTGAACCTGGAGGCCAAGCCGATCAATCAGATCACCGAGACGAGCCTGGCCAACTGCGTGGTGGTGAAGATCTCTTGTGACTGGGACCTGGCCGCCTGGGGCGGAGGCACGTTCTCGCCCGATTACCTGCCGACCGGCGAGATACCGTTCCTGACCGGCGCGGCGTCAAACCCCGGCGGCTACAGCAACGCGGAAGACGACGCCATGATCGAGAAGACGCTCACCAGCGGAAACCTGTCCTACATGTACACCTGGCAGGATTACCTGGCCAAGCAGCTTCCGTTTGAGTGGCAGCCGACCCCCGCCTTCCAGCTGACCGAGGTCGCGAATAACCTCAAGGGCGTCCTGCCGCAATCGTCGACGGAGTCCATCAACCCGGAGAACTGGTACTTCGTGAAGTAGAGCGGTCCCCGGCGGGGCGCCCGGCCGCTGGCCAGGCGTCCCGTCCTGGTCTGGCCAGTAACCAGCTTGAGGAGGCGACGATGAACGCCGGCCGGCCCGTCCGGTGGGGCATCCTGGGCACCGCCAACATCGCCCGCGCGCAGTTTCTGCCCGGCCTGCGCGCCGCCGGGGGGATCCCGGCCGCGGTCGCCGGGCGCGAGGTGGCCAGGGCGGAGAAGTTCGCTCGCGACAACGGCGTGCAGCGGGCCGTCGCCGGATACCAGGGCCTCCTCGAGGATCCAGGCATCGACGCGATCTACAACCTGCTGCCGAACGCGCTGCACGCCGAGTGGACGATCCGCGCCCTCGATGCGGGCAAGCCGACCCTGTGCGAGAAGCCGCTCTGCGGCAGGCTGCCCGACACGCAGCGGGTGCTGGCGGCCGCCGAGCGGACCGGTACCCCGCTGTGGGAGGCGTTCGTCTTCCCGTTCCATCCGCAGATGCAGGCCGTCGGGGAGCTCATCGCCGGGGGCGCCATCGGCGAGCTTATGGAGATCAAGTCCAACTTCCACTTCGCGGTCCGCGGCCCGGCCAACATCCGGTTGTCCCGGCAACTGCAGGGCGGAGCGCTGCTCGATGTCGGCTGCTACCCGGTCCGGCTGGCCCAGGAGCTCTTCGGGCCGGCCCACGAAGACGCATGGGCCCGCGCCATCATGGGCGGCGACGGCGTCGACGTGGACACCTGGGGGGTGCTCGGCTACTCCGGCGGCCGCAGGCTGATGCTGTCAGCCGGGATGAACCGCAGCTACGACACGTTCACCTCGCTCGAGGGGACCGGCGGGCAGATCAGGATCACCAATCCGTTCCATCCCGGGCCGTCCGACACCTGCCAGGTGACGACGGCCGGCGCCGAGCCCCGCACCCTCCCCGCCAGCACGGGCGAGCCGTCGTTCACGCGGGCCATCGCCCACATCAACTCCGTGATAAGCGAGAACGTGACGCCACGGATGCTGGCCACCGAAACCTCGCTGGCCACCGCCAGGGCACTCAACGACCTGGCCGGGTCCTTTCTGGCCGCCGAGCCGTCTCGGTGAGCTATTTCACGAAGTACCAGTTTCGGGGTCGATGCTGAGCGTCGGGCTCTGCGGCAGGGCGCCTTTCAGGTTGCCGGCCACCCGGGTCAGCTGATAGGCGGCGTTCGGTGCCGCGCAGCGGGCCCCTGATCACCGCGGCCTGGTTCATCAGGCAGGCCAGCGCCTGGCGGCCACACCGCTGGGGCCCGCTACCCGGCCAAGACGCTAGCGAGCATATGGAAAACGTTTGTTCTCCGGTCTGAATATAGGACGCTGGCCGAAAACGCTCAAGCCACCCGTCCTCGGCGTCATCTAAGAACAGGATGATCCGCCAGCTCATTGCTGCTGCTGCGAGCCTTCTTTTAGGAACGCTTAACGCTCTTTTGAAGCAAGCCGCACTTGTATGCGGAGCGGGGTTTGGCCAGGCTAGACCCCGTCGGAGCGTGCTGGTTAGTCATGACTGCTCGTTAATGTGATCGATAACAAAGTGAAGGCAGAGTAATGGAATCGGTAGTTCCCTCGGTCGGTTCCCGCCGCCTCCTGGATACGCACTTTATGGACGGCGCAGCGGAATTTCCCATTTCCGGGCGGCAAGCCGATTTGGAACTCCGCCTCGATGGCGCTGCTCATGGCTTGATCGACACGACGCACTTCGACGTGACGCGGTTTCCGCCGCCCGACTACGCACTTCCGGCGTTCGTGAGCGCGGCCGGCTCCGGAGCCTCCGCGTACACCGCCTACCGTGGGGGGTCGGGCGTCCGCGAGCGGTGCGCCGCGGCGGTCTCCGCCCTGCTGTCGGTCAGCATCGACCCCGACCGGAACCTGATCCTGACCACCGGCACCCAGGGCGGCCTGTTCGCCGTGCTGAGCGCGCTGGTAGATGCCGGGGACCGGGTAGCGCTTACCGACCCCGAGTACCTGTTCGCCGAGCGGATCCTGCGGTTCCTCGGTGCCGAGGTGATCCGCATACCGCTGCACACCGGCGGCGGCGGGCCCCGTCTGGACCTGCAGCGGCTCGAGGATGCCGCGGCCGGCGGGATCCGGCTTTTCCTGACCTCTAACCCGAACAACCCGACGGGCACGGTTTACAGCCAAGAGACGGTCCAGGGAATTGCCCGGCTAGCCGCCGCGCACGACTTCATGGTGGTCGTGGACCAGCTCTACTGCCGGCTCGTCTACGACGAGACCCCTTTCACGCACCTGGCCAGCCAGCCGGGCATGGACACCCGGGCGGTGACGCTCCTGGGCGGTTCCAAGACCGAATCGCTCAGCGGCTACCGCATCGGCGCCGTCGTGGCCAGCGCTGAGATCATCGACGCCGTCGAGCAGATCGTCGCGTTCAGCGCGCTCAGGGCGCCGGCCTATGCCCAGCATGTCCTGACCGGATGGCTGCACGACGACCAGGGCTTCGTCCGGGAGCGGGTACGCCAGCTGCACCTCTTGCAGCGACACGCGGCCGGGCGGCTGCGCGGCATCCCTGGTCTCGGTGTCGACCCGGGAGCGGGCACCGCGTACCTGTGGCCGGACATATCCGGGCTAGGCCTGACCTCCCTGGAGGCGGCGCGGCTGATCTACGACGCCGGTGTCGTCGTCAGCCCCGGATACCAGTTCGGCCCGTCCGGAAAAAGCCGGTTCCGGATGTGCTTCGCGCAGGACGAAGCCCGGCTGGATGCGGCACTCGACCGCATCAACACCGCGCTGGCCGGCGCGACGCGTAATTGAGCGAAGGGCAGATGCTGTGAAACAGATGGATGACCGGGTGGTTTTCCTCACCGGGGCGGCCGAGGGCCTGGGCCGCGAGGTGGCCCGGGAGCTGGCCAAGGCGGGCAAGCACCTGGCCCTGTTTGACGTGCAGGCGGAGAAGCTCCAGGCGATCACGGACGAACTGGCCTCGGTCACCGAGGTTCTGCCGCTGGCCGTCGATCTGGCCGACGCTGCCGCCACCGAACAGGCCGCTGCGCGGGCGCTCGAGCACTATGGGCCGCCCCGGGCCCTGATCCACGATGCGGCCGTGCTCAAGGAGGTGGCCATGATCGATGTCACCTTCGAGAACTGGCGGCGCGAGGTCGACATCATCCTGCAGGCGGCGTTCATTCTGTCGCGGGCCGTGTGGCCCGGGATGGCCGAGGCGCGCCGGGGAAGCATCCTGTACGTTTCCTCGGGCTCGGCGCTCGGCGGGTTCGTGAAGGAGACGGCCTACACGCCGGGCAAGCACGGCCAGGAGGGCCTGATGCGGGTGCTGGCCCTCGAAGGGCGGGAATTCAACATCGCGGTGAACACCATTACGACCGGCAAGTCGATCGATACCCCCATGTCCGCGGGGCACTACACGCCGGAAATGTGGGTGGGCGCGGTGCACCCGTCACGGCTGGCGCCCGCGTTCGCCTTCCTGGCCGGCATAGACGCGGACTTCGCCACCGGTCAGCGCTTCAACGCCTTCCAGATGTCGGAAGCGATGCGGTCCGCCGTCGCATGAGCAGCGATATCAGCGTCCTGGTCTGCTCGTTCCTCGAAAAGGAGCAGGTGGCGCGCATCGCGGCCCATCCGGGCGTCGAGGTCCGCTCCCGGCCGGACCTGCTGCCACAGCCGCGCTACCCATGTGACCATCACGGCCCGGCCCCGGCCCTGACCACGGCGCAACGGGCCGAGTGGGCCACCCTCCTGCGCCAGGCCGACGTCTGCTTTGACTTCGACTGGGAGGAGCCAGCCGAGATGCCGGCCCGCGCGCCCGGCGTGAAATGGGTCCAGGCCAGCAGCTCCGGGATCGGCCAGTTCATGGGGCGTACCGGCCTGGCCGGCTGGGGCGCGGTGGTCACCACCGCGGCCGGCATTCACGCCCAGCCGCTCACCGAGTGGGCGGTAACCGGGATCTTGTACTTCGTTAAAGACGTGCCCGGCCTGCAAGCCCGGCAGGCGGCTCATCGGTGGGAGCGGATGGCGATGGGCGGGCTGGCCGGGCGGCGCGCCCTCGTGGTCGGCCTTGGCCACGTCGGGCGCGCCGTGGCCGCGGCTCTGGCTGGGCTCGGCGTCGAGGTGTGGGGCGTGCGGCGCGAGGCGAGCACTGGCCCGATCGACGGCGTCTCCCGAACGGGCACCGCCGCCGGCCTGCGGGAGTTGCTGCGTTCCTGCGACATCATGGTGCTGACGTGCCCGCTCACGCCGGAGACGTTCCGGCTGATCGGGGCGCCGGAACTGGCCGCGCTCGGCCCGGACGGCATCCTGGTCAACATCGCGCGCGGCGCCATCGTCGACGAGCCAGGGCTGATCGATGCCCTCCGTCAGCGGACCATCCGCGGTGCCGTGCTCGACGTCGCGCTGGCCGAGCCGCTAGCCGCCGATTCCCCGCTGTGGGATCTCGGCAACGTCCTGATCAGCCCGCATTCAGCATCAACTCTGGCGACAGAGAACGTGGTCCTGGTCGACCTTTTTCTCCGCAACCTCGAGCTGTTCCGGGCGGGGAAGCCACTGCTAAACCGGTACGATCCGGCACGGGGCTACTGAGCGGCTGATCTTGGGCCCAGGCCGGCTGCGGCACGTGGACGGGCGGGCCGGGGCGAGCCTGGTCAGGGTCGAGCGCGCCCGAGAACGAGTCCTTGAGGGCCAGCACCGCGGCCTGCAGGGCCGGGCGTGTTCCGGTGGCGGCCCGCCAGACCGCGTAGACCTGCCTGGTCGGGGCGGGCTCCACCGGCAGCACCCGGACGGTGTCCGGCACGGCTCCGCGGCCCATCCGGGGCACCAGGGCCACGCCGAGTCCCGCTCCGGCCATTGCGATCTGGCTCGCGTACTCCGAGACACCGTGCCCGACGAGGCGGGTACTGGTGAACGACCGGATGAGCAGGTCGTGCGACACCGAGCCGGGCTCGTACAGCCAGACCTCACCGCCGAGTTCGGACATCGCCACCGAGCCGCGGCCGGCCAGGTGATGGGTGACCGGCACGAGTACATCGGAGATGTCATTGCCGAGGTGCCGTGCGCTCAGGCCCGCGGACAGCACGAGCGG
>Ga0335075_10003373_pt1 | contig 25414 bp, 22 predicted proteins | sample Lox_Sample_24_FD_206723 | JGI IMG/M metagenome (GOLD analysis project Ga0335075, IMG submission 206723) | Soil microbial communities from Loxahatchee National Wildlife Refuge, Florida, United States - Lox_Sample_2.4 | ecosystem: Environmental > Terrestrial > Soil > Wetlands | place: USA...
GCTGAATTGGCAGCCGACGAGGAGCGCATCCAGTCGCTCGCCGGCGCTTCGGCGGAGGAATGGACATTCGATGATGACCTGACCCCGACCGAGGCGGTGGCGCTGAGCCATCAGACATCCGAGGTGGGTTGATACGGGCGCGGCCCTTACTGACCATGTCAGCGCCAGCTATGCCGAGCGTCAGAACCTATTTGTGCGCATGGGCAACCGCGGGACATGGTTGACGAACGCCTTCCCCAAACAAGCTGAGAACCACGCTTGCAGCAGGCAATCCATTTCGTGCACTATAACTACATCCGCATACACCAGACCTTGCGACACACACTGGCGATGGCTGCAAGTGTCACGACAAAGGCTGTGGGAACTAAGTGTCACGACAAAGGCTGTGGGAACTCGCCGATCTTGCTGAAAGTGTTGGAGGAAATAGGAGCGCCTCAGGAATAGGTCAGCACCCCTGCACTAGTACGCAGGTCGAAAATGCGGTACAACCCCTTCGATATTGGAGGGGAAGATGCCAGAGGAACAGCATTCAACGGTGATTAGCGGCCACGAGCTCATACACGGGAATTGCCTGGATGTACTCGCGGGAAAGATGTTCGCGCCTGTTGACGTAGTGGTAACCTCGCCGCCTTATAACCTGAACATGGCGTACGGGACCTACGAGGACTCAAAGACAGAGACGGACTACGTGGAATGGTTGGTCGAGGTTTCCAGGGCGATCAAGCGCATTCTCAAGCCAGACGGTTCCTTTTTCCTGAATTTGTCCGGCTCGAACAGTCGGCCATATGTGCCGTTTGAAGTGATGGTTAGCCTACGCAGCAAGGTCGGCTTCCACCTCCAAAATCACATAACTTGGATCAAGTCTATCGGCATCGGCTCAGGATCAACTGGTCATTTCAAGCCAGTCCCTGGCCAGCGCTTTATGCACCACAACCATGAACACATTTTCCATCTGACGCACGCGAACGATGTCAAACTGGACCGCTTGGCTATCGGCATCCCATTCCAAGACAAATCGAACATACCACGCCGCCGCCATCCGCGCGACCTGCGTTGTCGGGGCAACACTTGGTTCATTCCGTATCCCACAGTGAAATCGAAGGCGCAGAAATACTGGCACCCGGCCACATTCCCAGTTGAGTTGCCCCTGTGGTGCATCTACCTCCACGGGCGAAGGAATGCGCGAGTGCTTGACCCCTTCCTTGGCACCGGCACCACATTGGTTGCGGCGCACATAGGCGGAGCGATGGGCATTGGAATCGACATCGACGCGACCTATATAGCTACCGCGAAGCAGCGACTAACCGAGATCGTGGGGGCATCAATGCGCGTCGTCCTTAACAAGCAGGAAATGGAAGCTCTGTTCAGACAGGACGAAGCCGGCCGCGATGGCGGCGGTTACCAACGCCGTATCGTGTCCTTTCAGGAACGAACAAACAAAACCACTGGCGAACTCATCCTCGCGGATGACGACATTGAATGGATCAAACGGCACGGCTCCCACCCAGAAAAGGGCAGTTGGCAAAAATGGATTAAAGCCGCATTCGAGCGCCACATTGATCTATCGATCCCAGCTTGACCGATGGACTGTCTGGAAGAGGAATTGAGGGAGACCGACAGGCGGCAATTTGGCAGTAGGATGGCGCGTCAGAGATATTGATGGATGGTTCCAGGTGCCACCCGGCGGCCTTTCATTAGGCCCAGATTGGGAAGCCGCAGCCGCCTTTAACGAGACTAGATTTGCGTACGTTAATGGGCTGTGGATATCTGCAATCCTTTGTGCGCTAACGGCGCTTGAGCGTCACCTGGCATGGCGTCTGATGCACGCCCTCAACAAAAACACTGAACACCTCACGGCCAAGGCGATCACGGATAACGCGGTGGAGACTGGTCTTATCAACAGACAACAAGCTGATGAAATCTCAAAACTGCGAAGCTACAGGAACGCGTATGCGCATTTTCGAGGAATCTCGCGCTACGTCGGGACGTTCCGTGCCCAGATGGAGTCCTTGCACGACGACGCGTCAGTAAATGGCGGAGATATAAACCTGGTCCTCGAGCCAGAAGCTAGGGCCGCCGTCATGTTGGCGAGTGCCTACTTCCTCGTAGGAGGAATTGACAGGTTCTCCTACCCAAAAGAGCTGGGGGCATAGGAGCGCCCGAGACAGTGGCGGGAATCTTTGTCGATCAAAATCGAGATCGACCTCACTACCCATCGTCACATGCACTCGCAAAAGGCCCAGCTTAGAGGATAAGGGGGGCTCCACAGAGCCCGTCTGTTCGGCAAAAGGCCGCAATACAACTAACGTCGCCGCATCGACCCCGGGCCTCGCCCAAGCCGCTACCTTGATGGCACACTAGGCGGCAATGCTCCTCCCTCGCACGCCCTCCTTCCGCCTCGACGGACGCCATGCGCGGCATCGGGCTCGCCGCCACGCTCGCCGAGGTCGGCGCGCGTGTCGTGCTGGCAGCGCGCACAGAAGCCGAGATTGAAGCCGCGCCAACACGATCCGCGCGACCGGAGGCAGCGCCGAAGCGTTGGCGCTCGACGTGACTGATCTGCCGAGGGTCCGCGCTGCTTTCTTCGTCGCGCAGGCTGTCGCCCACTGTCACGGCCAAATCATGCGGACCGCTCAAACTCCGGCGCAAGCTGGCCCGCCGAGGCCGAAAGCAGCTTCGCGTTCGTGACCCTCTTCCCCAAGGCCGCAGCTGCGCTAGCATCGGATGGCACGCACGTTGCGGGCGGTTACGCGGCCGCTAGACGATGCAACCGGAGCGACATCAGGAAGCCTCCAATGAGCACGGTCGGCCAAAGTCTTGTCGCGTTGGTGACCGGCGGAACCAGCGGCATCGGTCTCGCCCTCGTCGAAGCCCTCTGTGCACGCGGCTCTGTCGTGTGGTTTTGTGCGCGGAATGCCGAGGCCGTTGACGCGCTGCAGTCTCGCTTGCCTGGGACGAAGGGCCGCGTTTGCGATGTGACGGTCGCATCCGCGCTGACATCGATGGCCAATGAGATCAAGAACCATGAGGGAAAGCTCGATGTTCTGGTCGCCAACGTCGGCGCTATGCACCGCCTGGACTTCACCAAAGCGCCCCTCGGTGAGAGTTCGATCCGGTCCGAAATCGATCTGAACCTGACGTCGGTTGTATTGACGGTAAACGCGTTCCTCCCGGTGGTGACGAAGTCGCCAGTGCCGCACATCGTTGTTGTCGGCTCGGGCTATGGCTGGTCGCCGGCAGGTAGCGCGCCGCTTTATTCGGCCGCCAAGGCGGGTCTGCGCGCATTCGTCAAGTCCCTCCGCGCGCAGGTGCGCGCTTCCGGCGTGCATGTGATGGAGGTCGTTCCCCCTGTGGTCGACACACCCGGTGCCGTCGAGGGATCCGGGCCCCGGCTTGCACCTTCGGAAATCGCGCGACTGACCCTTCGAGGTATCGACCGCCGGCTCCCTGTGGTCTTCGCCGGTCGAACCAGGCTGCTTCCGTTCATGTTGTGCGTGGCCCCGGCGGTGCTGGAACGCATGACGTTGCGCGGCTAGTAGTCAATGCTGGCGATTCATGGTTCAGGTTGTCCGGCTCTGCCTGCGCACTGCGGCGTCTTGCCGCTGCCGTGATCGAACGTTGCCCGGCTTTGCGGTTTTCACTTCGCGGCGACTTCGTGTCACGGTTGTCTTGTTGACCCGTCGGCGGCATGCAATCACCGCGAGGGCAAAAAGAACAACGCCCGCCAGGATCGCCCAAAATGATATCCTGCCGCACGCGCCGCTCGCACAACCGAAGATGAAGCGAAGCACGACTGCGGTGTCCAGCAGTAACCCCGCGGCAAATGCCAGCGCCGCGAGCGTCGTAACCGCGGCGATTCGCGCGAATCGTATGCTTCGCCGGGGTGCGGCGCGCCGAGATCGGCTACGGCCGCCGGCGACTGTGCGGCTTGACACTGCAGTCGTCCATTGGGCTTGGCTCTCTTCCATTTCCGACGGGTTCGAGTCGGCGTTGCCCAGGATATCGCTGATCCGTATCGGCTTCACTGGCGGCTGGTGAGCTTGGGTGCCACAGCTTGTGCTACGCTACCCGCGGAATGACCGGTCGGCGGGGGCCCCTGATCAGCCTTCTACGACCTGATCCGTATTACCTGCCCTTGGCAGCCTCATAGCGCGCCTTGTTCTCGGCGTTCGGCGGGTAAAGACCGGGCAGTTTCGCCCCCGCCTCGACCTCGTTCATGATCCAGGCCTCCAGCCGTTCCTGCTCGGGACCCGCGGCGGCGACCATCTCGGCCAGCGCGGCCGGGATCAGCACGGCGCCATCCGCATCGACCAGCACGAAATCGCCGGGAAACACCGCCACGCCGCCGCAGCCGATCGGCTCCTGCCAGTTCACGAAGGTCAATCCGGCCACGGACGGCGGCGCGGCGGCACCTTGGCACCACACGGGCAACCGGGTGCCGAGCACGCCGGCGGCATCGCGCACCACGCCATCCGTCACCAGCGCCGCGACGCCGCGCTTCTTCATCCGGGCGCACAGGATGTCGCCGAAAATGCCGGCATCGGTGATGCCCATCGCATCGACCACGGCAATACAGCCTTCCGGCATGTCCTCGATCGCGGCGCGCGTCGAACGCGGCGAGGACCAGGATTCGGGCGTGGCCAGGTCCTCGCGGGCCGGAATGAAGCGAAGGGTGAAGGCGCGGCCGACAACACGCGGCTGATCGGGCCGCAGGGGCCGCGTGCCGCGCATCCAGACGTTCCGCAGCCCCTGCTTCAGCAGGATCGTTGTGACGGTGGCGGACGAGACGTGTTCAAGCGCTTCGATGATGGCGCGGTCATCGGGCATGGGTGTCTTTCCTATCTTGGGTCACTCGACAACATTCGAGCGGACCCAGGTGATGACCTCGGCTTCGGGAATATCACCCGCTGCCAGCCGCAACGTCATGATCACCGCATCCGCGTCGCTGACCGGAAAGCGGAGGCCGTTCAACCTGATGAACAACTCCAGGGCAACGTAAGCGGTCCGCTTGTTTCCATCGACGAACGGATGGTTCTTGATGATCCCGGGTGCGTACACCGCCGCCATCTCGGCGACATCAGGATCGCCGTAGCCAGCCCGGTTCAGCGGGCGTGCCAGCGCGCTTTCAAGCTGGCCTTCATCGCGAATACCGGTGGCGCCCCCGTGCTCTGCGAGCTGCTCGTCATGCACCGCAAGGACCAACTCCCGCGACAGCCAGACCGTCACTTCGCCAATTCGCGCAGGACCGCCCGCCGTTCCTTCATGATCCGCCGGGCCACTTTCATCTGCGCCTCGAACTCGGCATTGGCCGGAGTCAAGCGCAGCCCGCCCGGTGTTTCCACCGCGTAGAGCGTGTCGCCTTTCTGCACCCCGAGCCGCGCGAGCAGCTCCTTGGGCAAGACCACGCCCACCGAGTTGCCTATGCCGGTCAGCTTTAAGGCTGTCATGATCCGCCTCCGAGGGGTGTTATAACACAGGTTCGAACCGTGACAACAGGATGAAGCAGCTCAGGTCGCCCTTCTGGGCCAGCGGGGCCCACGCGCTCGTTCACGTAGGCGGCATCACGTGTGATCGTCTTGCTGATTCAGACGGCGTGAGGCCGTGACCAGACGGCACCGGGCGGACTGTTCGGACTTGCGCGACTCGCAAGTGGTTGGGCAGGGTTCGCTACATGCTATCGTACCCGCCTTTGCCAGAAGTTGACAGACACAGTCGCGCAATGGGTGCCGCGCTTCGAGCGGTAAGCATTCCGGGCAAGATCGTAACATCAATCCAGACAAAGGCGCTGCGGACTGGCAGGAAAGTCACCGGAACCTTTCAGACCAACCGGAGTACCGGTGGCAAATAGCGCCGGATCATCCCCAATATGGCACAGAGGTCGATTGCAAGGTCATCTTCATAAAGCTTTGCGCTCAGATCTTTTGTTTTGACAACGCACCGCCAGTTCCCTCGACTCTGCCTCGAGTAACCCCGGACATCAAGACACTCGGTTCCAATCTGCAAACCATTCTTGAGGAGCAGTATCTGGCATCACCAATCGCTCCGAACAGCTATCGCGATTCGCTGCTGCTCGAACGGTTCGATTTCAACGATTTGGTGGCAGAGGGGCTCAACCCTGTGCATGGACATTCCAGTTTTCATATCGGTCATGAAGACCCCACTCGCAAACCCAAGCACACGCCAGACAACATTGGCTGGCGTACATTCCGGAGCAACCTCATCCAGGGCAATATGACGCTCAGACAAGCGCGCATCTACTTCGTGAAGCTCATTGGCCGGTACTTCGAACTTGGTGAAATCACGATAGAGGGCGAGGCAGATGCAGCCACGGCAGCAGCTCTCCCGCTAGACACGTTGGCTGCTGATGCAGCTACGCGACAGCGGGAGTGAGTGCCTGTACATTCGGCTACTACCCAAAGCTGATATCGACCACCAGCGTCTTCGCACGGCGCGCTAGTTCGCGAGCTTCGGCCCGATCTTCTACTACTTTGCGGACCAGGCGTTCGATGTGGTGTCGCGCGGATGGACGCTTTGGAAGCGGGATTACAACCTCGGAGATGCGGCTTCCTAGAGAATCAATGATATCCTGGGTGAACGTCTTCGCCTTGATCTGCCGCTGCACAGGCTCCGACGATAGCGCCGCAAGCAGCAGATATGGTGATAGTCTTGATGGCTTTAGACAACGTATTTTTAAGATGTGGCTCTGGTACACGATCCGCTCGTCATATTCGCTTACGATGGCACAGCTACCTATCAGGTACGTGCCGTCGCGGACCATGAGGATGTCGTTGCGGCGTACATCCTGCGCCGGCCGTAGCCGCTCGAACAGCTCCTCAGATATGCAATGCTTGGGGTCGATCTTGATCTCCCAACCGGATATGTCCGAAGTACGGACGAAGGGGATAGGCCCGGTGCCGTACGCAAGCTTACCCACTTCGTTGCCAGTCCTGATGTCGAGGAGCTTGTCCGCCAATAACTCGCCAACTGCGACGAGCTCATGTGTCTTGGCGAGGTGCTCGATCGCTCGCGCTGCGGCGGGTTCGTGGTAACGCGGGGAGAGGATGTTGGGCGACAACTGGTCATGAATGACGCTATATCCGGCCATCGGCGGCATTCCCGCACGGAACGCCGCGTAACCTTGGGCGATCGGCGGTAGGTCATCCTTAGGGATGCTTCGGCCTCGAGAATCATGCCCACACCATTTGGCCTCAGCCATAAACACGCTTGACTGCTTTGCACCCTTCTCGAGGACCAGTAGACATGTCTTGGTGTGGGTGCCTCCCTTTCCCGAGGATTTGAACAAATTCTCAGGCATTCCAACGACCGCGCGAATCGCCGCGTGATCCCTGATATATTGGACCACATGGGCGTAGGACTGACTACCCAACACACTTTCAGGTATCACCATTCCCGCCCGCCCGCCCTTCTTGAGCAGTGATATTACGCGTTCGACGAACAGCACCTGCGGCGGCGCTTTGCTTGCCGGAAGCCTCGTCCTGACGTAGCGACCCCCGTCCCCACGTCGCCACTTGCGACCCAACTCGAAGCCATGCTGCGTACTTGCCGACACGCTTTGAATATTCTTGCCGAACGGAGGGTTGGTCAGTACGATGTCAAATTTGCCAAGAAGGTCGGCCAGCTGTGGGCACTGCGTTTCGCTCTCAAACGAAAGCGCATTGGCTTCGAATACGGTTGCATCAATACCTACGATTGCCGTTCGCGCACGCGCCAGAGCAGCCAAATAGCCATCCTTCTCGATTCCAAACGCGCGTATACTATCCGACGCATGTTGCGCCGCCCACACCAGGAACCCACCGGCACCACAGGCGGGATCAATTATCATTTCGCCTGCCATAGGCCCTATGGCCTCTACGAGCCACCTTCCCGCATTCTGCGGAGTGAAGAATTGTCCCTCCTGGCCGCGCACTGAGGAACCGATGAACGTCTCGTAGAGGTCTCCGATCGGATCGCGGTCAGCGGCAAACAAATCGATCCGAGATAGCCTGTCATCGACAAAGCGGATAGAGTCGGCGTCCAACAGGATCCGATCTCCCTCGTCGAAAATTCCAGGAATCGGTCTAAAGGACGAACGATAGAGTAGGGCCAACTCGGGCGTGCTACGGACCATTGATTTTGGCTGCGTGCCATTCAGCAGCATTTGCTTCTTGGTGAACAGGCATTTCATTACCTCCTCCAAGAGCGCCCGATCCCGCGTGGCGCCTAGCATTCGGCCAGCGAGAAAATTACGAATCTCTTGGAACAGCGTCTTTTGGTCACCTGCCCGTGCAATGGCATCCATGGCGTATCACTCGTCCCAGGCTGAAGGGGGTCGCGAGTCGACTCGAACGCGTTAGGATACCGCTACCGCGGTCAAATTTCTATGCCCCGCGAGCAAGGTGGCTCGCCCAGCATACGATCGCGTGACGGAGCGGTAGTAGGGTAACACCCCTACTCGGAGGTGCGACGGACCCTACAGGATGAACCGGCTCAGGTCACCCTTCTGTGCCAGTGGGGCCACCCGCTCGTTCACATAGGCAGCGTCCACCGTGATCGTCTCGCCGGTACGGTCGGTGGCGGTGAAGCTGATTTCGTCCAGCAGCCGCTCGAGCACCGTATGCAGCCGGCGGGCACCGATATTCTCCACCCGCTCGTTGATGTCGGCGGCGAGCTGGGCCAGCGCGTCGATCGCCCCGTCGGTGAATTCCAGCGTGACGCCCTCGGTGCCCAGCAGCGCGCCATACTGCTTGATCAGCGAGTGCTCCGGCTCGGTCAGGATGCGGCGCAAATCGTCGCGCGACAGCGGCGACAGCTCGACGCGGATCGGCAGGCGGCCTTGCAGCTCGGGCAGCAGGTCGGACGGCTTGGCGAGGTGGAAGGCGCCGGAGGCAATGAACAGCACGTGATCGGTTTTCACCGGCCCGTATTTGGTGTTGACGGTGGTGCCCTCTATCAGCGGCAGCAGGTCGCGCTGCACGCCCTCGCGGGAGACATCGCCGCCGCGGAAGCCGCCCTCGATGGTGCGGGCGCAGATCTTGTCGATCTCGTCGACGAAGACGATGCCGTTGTTCTCGGCATGCGCCACCGCATCCTTCGCCAACCGGTCGTTGTCGAGCAAGCGGTCGGCCTCTTCGCGCTGCAGGGCCTCGCGCGCGGCCTCCACGGTCATGCGGCGCTGCTGCGGGGGGCGGCCGAACATCCCTTTCATCATCTCGGTCAGATTGATCATCTGGCCGGGCGGCATGCCGGGAATGTCGAGCTGGCCGATCGGCAGGCCGGTGGGCGGCTCGCTGATGGCGACCTCGATCTCCTTCTGCTCGAACTCGCCATTGCGCAGCATGCGGCGGAACTTGGAGCGAGTGTCGGCCGCGGCGCCCTCGCCGACCAGGGCGGTGACCAGGCGCTCTTCGGCGGCGAGCTCGGCCTTGGCCTGCACGTCCTTGCGGGATGCGTCGCGCAGCATCACCAGGCTGGCCTCGACAAGGTCGCGGACGATGCTTTCCACGTCGCGGCCGACATAGCCGACTTCGGTGAACTTGGTTGCCTCGACTTTCAGGAACGGCGCCTGTGCCAGCTTGGCAAGCCGGCGCGCGATCTCGGTCTTGCCGACGCCGGTGGGGCCGATCATCAGGATGTTCTTCGGCACCACTTCCTCGCGCATCCCCTCCGGCAGGCGCTGGCGGCGCCAGCGGTTGCGCAGCGCGACGGCGACGGCGCGCTTGGCATCGTCCTGGCCGACGATGAAGCGGTCGAGCTCGGAGACGATCTCCCGCGGCGAATAGGTAGGGACTTCCATCAGATGGTCTCGACTATTACGTTGTCGTTGGTATAGATACAGATATCGGCCGCGATGCGCATTGCGCGGCGGGCAATCTCTTCCGCCGATAGGTCCTCGACCTCCATGAGCGCGCGTGCCGCCGCCAGCGCATAGTTGCCGCCGGAACCGATGGCGATCACGCCCCCTTCGGGCTCCAGCACGTCGCCGTTGCCGGTCAGCGTGAAGCTGCGGTCCTTGTCGGCGACCGCCATCATCGCTTCCAGCCGGCGCAGGTAGCGGTCGGTGCGCCAATCCTTGGCGAGCTCGACACAGGCGCGCTCAAGCTGGTTGGGGAAGCGCTCCAGCTTGGACTCGAGCCGCTCGAGTAAGGTGAACGCATCCGCGGTCGCCCCGGCGAATCCGGCCAGGATCGCACCCGAGGGGCCGATCCGACGCACCTTTCGGGCGTTGCCTTTGACGACGGTCTGGCCAAGGCTGACCTGGCCGTCGCCGGCCATGGCTACGTGCCCGTCGCGGCGGACGCACAGAATCGTCGTCCCGTGCCAGCCGACCGGATCGGGCAGGGTGAATGGTGTGTGCTGCATTTGTCCCGCAACATGGCGTCCCGGAAGCGCATCAACAAGTACGCGAACCGGCGGGAGATGGCCGGCACAAGGCCGGCCATGACGGGGGTGGCGGCCATTAGGGCGGCTGGCCATTGAGGGGGGCGGCCATTAGGGCGGCGGGGCCGAGGGACGGCGGCTATGAGGGGGCGCGGCGAATGGATGGCGGCCTCTTGACGCGACGCGATGCGCCGGTGCTGCATGGCCGGAATGACCGCATGGCGGATCGCCGGCGACAGCATCGAGGGAGGATGAGCCTATGGCCATCAGTGCGGCTGATCTTGCGGCGCGGCTCGATCGGCTGCCCACCAGTAGCCATATCTGGCGGCTGATCCTGCTGATCTCGCTTGGCGCCTGCTTCGAGCTCTACGACCTGTTCCTGACCGCCTACATCGTACCAGGCATGAACGCACAGGGGTTGTTCAGCGATGCCTCGCTGGGCCCGTTCAGCGTGCTGAAATCGATCCACGCCCCCGGCGCCGGAACCTTCGTCTTTGCTCTTTTCGCCGGCCTGTTCGTTGGGACGATTATCTTCGGATGGGTCCCCGACGCCTATGGGCGGCGCACGATCTTTACATTCTCGCTGCTGTGGTATTCGGCCTGCACGCTGATCATGGCATTCATGCCGAACGGCTTCTGGATCGATATCTGGCGCTTCATCGCCGGCATTGGGATCGGTATCGAGTTGGTTACAATAGATACCTATGTCTCGGAGCTGATCCCCCGCGGCGAACGCGGCCGTGCCTTCGCGTTCAGCCAGTTCGTCAGCTTCTGTGCGGTTCCTGTCGTCGCGTTTCTCGCATGGCTCGTGGGCGTCCAGAACTGGCGCTGGGTGGTGATCATCGGCTCGATCGGGGCGGTGTTCGTCTGGTGGCTGCGGCGCGGGCTGCCGGAGTCGCCGCGCTGGCTCGCCCGTGTCGGCCGTCTTGCCGAGGCAGAGCGGGTGGTGAGCGAGATCGAGGCCAGGATCGAGGCCGAGAAAGGGCCACTGCCGCCGGTTGGCGTCGCGATCGCTGAAGAGGGAAGCGCAAGCTTCTCCGAGATGTGGCACTCCCCCTATCGCGGCCGGGCCATCATGCTGTCGATCTTCAACTTCTTTCAGACCTTCGGCTATTACGGGTTCGCCGCCTGGGTGCCGACATTGCTGATCGCCAAGGGCATCACCATCACGCGCAGCCTGGAGTTCGCGTTCATCATCGCGATCGCCAATCCGGTGGGGCCGTTGCTTGGGATGCTGGTGGCGGACCGGATGGAGCGCAAGGCGCAGATCGTCTGCGCGGCGATCGGCATCGGCGTGTTCGGCATGCTGTTCTCGCAGCAGACGACGGAGGCCCTGCTGATCGTGTTCGGCGTGCTGATCACCCTGTCCAACAACTGGATGTCTTACGCCTTCCACAATTATCAGGCGGAGGTGTTCCCCACTCGCATCCGCTCGCGCGCCGTAGGGTTCGTTTATGCCTGGAGCCGGTTGTCGGCAGCGCTTTCGGGTCTTGCCATCGCATTCTTCCTCGGGCTGGGCGGCACCACGGCGGTGTTCGGCTTTATCGCGGTGGCGATGCTGATCGTCGTGGTGGTGATCGGGGGATTTGGCCCGCGTACGCGTGGCCTCGCGCTGGAGGCGATCTCCGGGTAGGCTCGGGCTGCCACCTCGTCTCTTGGGAGCCGCCCATGGCGCTGAACGTCGCGGTCCAGATGGACCCGATCGAGAGCATCAATATCGACGCCGACTCGACTTTCCCGCTGATGCTGGAGGCGCAGGTGCGCGGGCACGCGCTCTGGCATTACGAAGTGCGGCATATGTCTCTGCGCGAGGGCGGCTCGAAGCCGGATGACGGACGGCGGGAGCGCCTGTTCGCCCGCGCCCGGCCGGTCACGGTGCGACGCGAGCATGGCGCTCATTACCGGTTCGGCGAGCTGGCGTTGCTCGACCTCGGCAGCATGGACGTGGTGCTGATGCGCCAGGATCCGCCGTTCGACATGGCCTATATCGCCGCAACCCATCTTCTGGAGCATATCCACCCGCGCACGCTGGTGGTGAATGACCCAGCCGCTGTACGCAACGCGCCGGAAAAGATCCTGGTCACGCATTTTCCGGAACTGATGCCGCCCACGATGATCACCTGGGACCTGGAAGCGGTCCGGTCGTTCCGCGAGGAGTATAAGGACATCGTGGTGAAGCCGCTGTTCGGCTGCGGCGGCGCCGGCGTGTTCCGCATCAAGCCGGACGACGAGAATCTGGCGGCGCTGCTGGAGATGCATTTCGCCCGCTCGCGTGAGCCGCTGATGTTCCAGCGCTACGAGCCCGCCGTGCGGCGCGGCGACAAGCGGATCATTCTCGTGGACGGCGAGGCGATGGGGGTGATCAACCGTGTGCCGGCGGTCGGCGAGGCGCGATCGAACATGCATGTCGGGGGCCGGCCGGAGAAGGCTACTCTGACAGCGCGCGACAGGGAGATCTGCACGGCGATCGGACCGACCTTGCGCGAGCAGGGCATGATCTTCGTCGGCATCGACGTGATCGGCGACTGGCTGACCGAGATCAATGTTACATCGCCGACGGGGATCCAGGAGATTGCGCGATTCGACGGCGTGCACCTGGAACAGGCGATCTGGGACCGGATCGAGGCGCGTGTTGCCGCGTCGGCGTGAATCCGGCCCAGCCGGAACCAATAAACGTGGTGTAGCGTCCCCTCGCGGGTGTCACCTGGCGGGGCGCTTATATTATACCAGGAGCCCGAAAGAATGACGCTCTACCGCCGTCGCCGACGTGCCGGAACTGGCCGGAGATGGCCGGCACAAGGCCGGCCATGAGGTATGGGGCGGCCATGACGTTGGGGCCGCGAGCGCCGGAGAGTCGATCGTTCGGGCGGTCGGTATTAAGAGGCTAAACCACTACGTCCGTGTGGTGAGCAGGAATTCAAGGTGCACCGCAGAGGCGCAGAGGTTTTCACTGCTCTGCGACCTCTGCGTCTCTGCGGTTACTCTTTTTTGTCCCCTCGCCCCGCAAGGGGGAGTATTCAGACCACGAGTTCGATCAGGAACGGCCCTCGCCGGCGCACCGAGCCTTCGAACAGATCGGCGAACGCCTCGCAGCTTTGAGCCCGCGCCGCCTCCACTCCCATCGCCTGCGCCAATCCCACCCAGTTCAGGTCCGGGTTGCCCAGGTCCAGCATATCCAGCGCAGTCCGCCCGGGATTGGCCCCGACATTCGCCAGCTCCCCCAGCAGGATCGCGTATTTCCGGTTGGAGAAGATCACCGTGGTCACGTCCAGCCGTTCGCGTGCCTGCGTCCACAGCGCCTGCAGCGTGTACATCGCCGAGCCGTCCGCCTGCAGGTTGACCACCCGCCGCCCCGGCGACGCCACCGCCGCGCCGGTGGCCAGAGGCGGACCGCCGCCGATTGCGCCCCCGGTCACCTGTAACCAGTCGTGCGGCGCTGCGACGTAGGTCGCAGGAAAGAAGCCGCGGCCGAAGGTGACTGCCTCGTCGGCCACCACCGCTTGATCGGGCAACAGCGCCGCCAGGGTGCGGGCCACGTTCTCCGGGGTCAGCGGCCCTCGGGCCGGTTCGGGCCGAGGCCCCGGATCCGGTACCGCCACTGCCGGCGCGCCCAGCTCGTCGGCCAGCCGGGCGAGCGCATCCACTGGATCCTGCTCGGGCCGGGCGAGCACATGCAGCTCGGTGTCTCCCGCCACCGGCGTTCCTGGCTTGCCCGGATAGGCGAAGAAGATCACCGGCTTGCGGGCGCCGATCAGGATCAGGTGGCGGAATCCGGCCAGCGCGGCCACCGCCTGGTCCACCGGATAAGGGATACGGTTGACCGGCACCCGCCCGCGCCCGCGGGCGGTCCGGGCATTCGAGCCCAGCGCCATCAGGGCTGCCCCGGTATGGGCCGCGACCCGATGAGCTGTCTCCAGCGCCTCCACTCGCAGCGCGTCGCCGCCCAGCAGGATCAGCGTCCTCTCGCCTCGCCGCAGCACGCGCGCGGCTACCGCCACCTGGTGCGGATCGGCCAGCGGCCGCGCCGGCGGCTCCAGTTTCTCCGCGACCACCCCGCCCTCGGTCCAGGCGGTGTCAGCGGGCAGGATCAGGGTCGCGATCTGGCCTGGCGCCGTGCGGGCTGCCTGCACCGCGGCCGCCGCGTCGCGCCCGACCGTGGCGGCATCCGTCGCCGTCCGCACCCAGCCTGAAACCGGCCGCGCCCAGCCCTCGGTGTCCGCCGTCAGCGGGGCATCCAGCGGCCGGTGATACGTCGCCTGGTCGCCGACGATGTTCACGACCCGGCTGGAGGCGCGGCGCGCGTTGTGCAGGTTCGCCAGCCCGTTCGCCATCCCGGGCCCGCAATGCAGCAGCGTCGCTGCCGGCTCGCCCGCCATCCGCCCATAGCCGTCGGCCGCGCCGGTCACTACACCCTCGAACAGCCCCAGCACGCAGCGCATGCCGGGGATCCGGTCCAATGCAGCGACGAAATGCATCTCCGAGGTGCCGGGATTGGCGAAACACGTATCGACGCCGCTGGCCAGCAGCGTGTGAACAAGGGATTCGGCGCCGTTCATCCTTGGTGCTCCGATAGGGTGTGGAATGGCTCGACGCTACGCCACGCGAGCTTCCGCCACCACTGATACGAAGGAGCCTGTTCGCGCGAGGAGCAAAAGCCGCATGACGCCGCCGTGCGTTGCTGCCCGCGGGTGCCCTCCTTACTCTGGCGCCGCCAGGAAAAAGGACAACGCCATGAGGAAATGTGCCGCCATCGGGTCGGTGCTGACCGCGTGCCTGCTGCAAGCGGGTCCGGTCCACGCCGCCCCGGCCAAGCTCGTCTATTTCATCTTCACCGGCTACGCCTACCCCTACTTCGCCCCGATGGCCGCGGCGGTGAAACAGGCCGCCGCCCATTATCCGGACCTCTCGATCCGGATCGTGAATGCCAACAACTCGGCCTCGCAGGAGATCACCGACATCAACGAGGCGGTTGCCGCCGGCGCCAAGGGCATCATCCTCAACACCATCCAGGAATCGGTGACCGGCGCGGCGCGGCAGGCGATGCGCCAGGGCATTCCGGTCGTCACCGTGGACCGGGACGTTTCCTCGCCGGCCGCCCGCACCGCCTTTATTGGCGACAACGACGAGACCCTCGGGCGGGAAGAGACACAGTACGCCGTCACTTGGCTTGGCCAGCATAACGTGCACAAGCCATGGCATGTCGTGGTGCTGCAGGGCACGCTGGGCGCATCGGTCAGCATCGGGCGACTCAAGGGCACGATGGACGTGCTCGATCCGCTGGTGAAGGACGGCACGGTGCAGGTGGTGCTGAACCAATCGGCCAATTTCGAGACCGCCACGGCGCAGTCGATGATCTCGGCCGAGCTTGCCAAAACGACCGACATCCAACTTATCGACTGCGCCAACGACGCCATGGCGCTCGGTGCCATCAACGCGCTCAAGTCACACGGGATCATGCCCGGACAGCAGACGGTGGTCGCCGGGGCCGACGCGCAGCCGGAAAGCCTCGACGCGATCAGGACCGGAACGCAACTCGATACCGTGACACATTCGCCCTTCGTCGAAGCCTACTGGGCGGTCGAGGCAATGGAGAACGTGCTGATCGACGGGGTGAAGCCGCCGCCCGCCAAGTTTCCCCATGGTGACGTCATCATCCCGATGACGCTGGTGACGCAGCAGAACGTCAACCAGATCGCCGCCTGGGGTACGCCCGAAACGATCCCGCCCTTGCCCTACGGCAAGTCGCAGCCCTTCCCGGTGACGGCCGCCAGGTGAACGAAGCCGACGAAGCGGGCCGGGAGCCGCTGCTCTCGGCCCGCGCACTGGTCAAGACCTTCGGTCCGGTGCACGCAGTTGATGGCGTCAGCCTGGACATCTATCCGCAGGAGGTGGTGGGCATCGTCGGCGACAATGGCGCCGGGAAATCCACCTTCCTGTCGCTGCTGACCGGGTTTTACCGACCTGACTCGGGCCGCATCCTTTATCGCGGACGCCCGGTCGCGATCGGCTCCCCGCGTGTTGCCCGTAATGCGCTGAAGATCGAGATGATCTACCAGAAGCTGGAACTGGCCCCCGATCTGACAGTCTGGGAGAATCTGTTCCTGGGCGAGGAACCGCGCCGGCTCGGTCTGTTTGCCGACCGGCGGCAAATGCAGCGCCGGGCTGCCGAGGTGCTTCGGGAGCTCGGCCTGAAGATCTTGCCGTGGGACGTCGTGGGCGAGCTCTCGGGTGGCGAGCAACAGGCGGTGGCAATCGGCCGTGCGCTGCTGTTCGATCGGCGGATCATCATCATGGACGAGCCGACCGCGGCGATTTCGGTGCAGAAAGTGGGCGATGTGCTGAACCTGATCCGCCGGCTGCGAGCGGCAGGGAAGTCGATTCTGCTTGTAAGCCACCGGCTGGAGGACCTGTTGGCGGTGTCGGATCGCATCGCTGTTTTCTACCACGGCACCATTCGCCGGGTGCTGCCCAATCAGGGCATTAGTGTGAGCGATCTGGTGCATGCGATGTTTTGAACCGAGTCAGCGGCGTTCATCAAGATCGCTGCGTTACGACCCATAACCCCGTTTGAGCAATATACTGGCAGCACGATCGAACTCCTTGGCCGAGGGCATCGCAAAATCGACTGCACCGGCATATCGCGTGATGATGTTGAACAACAGGCCCAGCGCCATCGCGTCCTTCAAGGCGCCGGCAGTCAAGTCTGAATGAAGAGCTGCCTTCGCATGCTCGGCCGACTGCTCCATGGGCCGTAGCGTCATGACTTCAAGGAACGCGAGGCATCCCCTGAGAGCTTCGGATATCGGTGCTGAACAATAGTCGGTGAGCAGCGCATCAACCAATGGCCGTTCCATTGTCTTTGCCGCGACCCGCTACACGCTGCCGCAAGGCTGGGTCAGTCTCGCCTGGTCCTTCGAGAACCCTGCGTCTCAGCCGTTCGACAAACGAGTCATGATCGGGCCGACTGGATGCCATCGTCGAGCGCGACCTCCTGTGCCGTGCGGGCGTATTTGGGGCGCCAGCTCGATCTGATGCCGCCACGACCGGCCCCGCTCCACGTGATGCTTATCCCACGACGACGGCTCAGCCAAAGGCCCAGCAACCCCGTGGCGAACAGGCCAGCGGTTCCCGGTTCGGGGACCGGCGACCCAACAGGGGTAAGCGGAGTAAAGCTGATGCCGGCGAAGCCGTTATCGTTCTCGATCAGGAAGGATACCTGTCGGAGCTCATTCACACCGAAATAATATAAATGGACAGCAGCAAATGTGCCGATCGTGGCGAAATAGGTTGCCGCTGTTATCCGACCATTCGTTACAGTAAACATATTTGTGAAGACGTCGCTCCCTGGGGTGCCGTCGCCAAAAAGAAGGCTGGATGAGGCGGGCCCGGTCTCGATGAAGTCCGCCGTGTACAGGCCATTGGATGGGCCATTGTACACCAACACACCGATTATGCCGGTGACTTTCCCGGAAGTCGGGCTCGTGCCCGTGAAAGAGAAGTGGGCGACGTACGGCACCGGCACCGCATGAGCGGGCGTCGTCACGGCGAGCAGGAGCGCGACAACCATAGCCGCGACGCAGTGGATCGGCTTCACCCGCGTCTCCTCCCTGTTTCCGCCGTCACATGCTTACTATGCACTGTGGCGTTTGAAGACGCGGTCACTCTGCTGTGAGCGCGGCGCTCACGAATTCCCGAAATGATGTTTTGTGAAGGCTGGGTCTGAGTCGGTCACCTTCTCTCGATAAATCTTGGTGCCGCCCGTCGCCTGGAGTTGCGCGGCGAGCATCTGCCCATGGGTGCTGACGCAGGCACAGACACGGCGACGATTTTATGGGTTCTTATTGGTCATATCTCACGGAACGTGTAACCCTCTGCCCCCGGCAAGGCGGTCGGTGTTTCCGAACCTCTTGGTTCTCGCAAGAGTGACCTGCCTCATCCTGATTGGTCGTTCCGGCACACATTGCGCGTCGGTCCAGGACGTTGCAAAATCCACGGCGGCTCCAGATCCCGACCTCCGCATCATGTAAGTAGGGAATCGAGGTGATAGCAATCCGACAAGCCAGTATCCAGGATGCTGAAATTGTGAGCAGCATGGTCACCGCCCTGCTCAGAGAGCTCAGCGGCAATGCTGAGCGACCCGCAATCGGGCCTGAGCTTGCCGCCGAGCTCCTCGCGATGAGGAGCCGTGTGTTCGGCTTCCTTGCGTTCGACGATGATCGACCGGTCGGCCTCATCATGGTCACCGAGGCGACGGCGCTGTTCGCGAGTGGGATCTACGGCATCATCACCGAGTTGTATGTGGTGCCCGAACTTCGATCTTCGGGTGTGGCAAAGCTTCTCGTTGGTGCAGCCGCCGAGCTGGGCGAGCGGCAAGGCTGGAAACGATTGGAGGTTGGGGCGCCGAGACAGCCAACCTGGAGCCGGTCACTGGCTTTCTACATCAATTTTGGCTTTGCCGAGATTGGGCCACGGCTGCACCTAAGTCTCACTTAGTGGCGCGCTATTAATATCCCAACATTATACCTGATGTCCTGGAGCGATTCTGTTATCGTTTGGTGCACGAACTATCGACCGCCGGAGTGGTGTGGGGAGGCAACGGGGGCAGACTGGCTGAGGCAATACTCGACTTATCCGGGAACATCGGCACGTAGGTTCAGGCTACGAGCCTCCTACTGTGTGCAATCGCGCCGGAAAGAGAGAAAAGAAGGAAGGAAGTCTAACCACGGAGACACGGAGGCACGGAGGCACGGAGAAGAACGCCGAGAGCAAAACTGCGCTTTGCGGCAACGGTCCTCATCCAGCGGGTTCGTTGCGGGTGATGCAGACGATCAGTCCAGGTCTGCTCGAGTCAGCTTATGCAGAATGCGTATGCGTCGAGCTGCGACAAGCCAGATACCGTGCGCACGCCCTAGCCAAAAGACAGCATCCGTCGCCCCGTCCTGTAATCCGTTCTCCGCTTCTCCGTGTCTCCGTGGTGAATCTTTCTTCCTTCATTTCTGAACTGCGGAGCCCGCCCGATGGTGCTGCAACAGATAACACCGCATCAGGTCATCGAATGCATCGATGAGCGCTCCAGCGCAGCCGCCCGGACCTAGCAGTTTGCTGAAAGACCTCTATATGGACGAAATGGAATAAGAAAAAGAATCCGAACGTGCTAGTTCTTGAATCTTTCGTGCGCACACATGAGCCGCGGCGAATAGATCTTGCGTCCCGCCGTTCGGAAAATCGTTTTTCAGCAAATTGCTAGTGCTCGGCGCCCCTGTCCGACGATCAGAGGGCACCTCCATCACAAGGATACGAGGATGTTCGTTAGGCTGGTTGATGTCGGGTATAGTGCTAGGATATTAGTAATCTGGCTAGGCTTCTGTTCCAGGCGCACCGTGTGGGAGTGAACCGTCGGGCGGTCGTAGGCTACGTTTCCAAAATACGCCGGCCACCCTCAAGCAGCATGTCGCTGACCCCTGCAGACTTCATCACGTCCGCTTGCATCTTGCGTCCCGCCTGTTGGATGCGCCTTGTGATCTCCTGCTTCGCCTTCACGACTTCCGGATGGTCCAACTCGCCGGGATACCCCATGCTCTGCGCGAAGTCATTCGGCCCGATGCTGTAAAGATCGATACCCGGCACCGCGAGAATGGCGTCCAGGTTCTCCAGTACGGCCGCGTCTTCCAGCAAGGCGCAAACCAGCATCTGTTCGTTTGCCTCGCGGTAGTACGCCGCCTTGTCCGGGATGCCGGCATTGTAGTCTGTGCCGCGGTTGCCGCCGAATGAACGTTCACCCAACGGGCCGAAATAGCACGCCCGCACCAACTGGCGGGCATCCGCCTCGGTGGCGATGTGGGGGCCCAGAATGCCCCTGATTCCGCGGTCGAGATACCGCAGGATGGTTGATGAGCCGATGTCGGGCACACGGGCGAACGTCGTCAGGTTATAGCGCTCGGCGGTCCGGCACAGGTCCTCGAGCCGCTCCAGATCGAAGGGCCCGTGCTCACCGTCGATGAAGACATAGTCAAAGTCGAGCTTCCCCAGAATGTCGATCACCCATGGAGAGGGGAAGGTAAGGCCGTAGCCATACGCCTTGCGCCCGGCGTGTATGGCGTCCTTGATCCGGTTCGGTTGCTTCATTGGACATCCTCCTGTTGTGCTGGCGTGCCGGAAGAATGGCGCATTCGCCTCGCCGCGTCATGCCGGGGCCAGCGGCTGTGGGGACCTGCGCAGCGTCCACTGATGCGACGGCGCGCACAATGCATCAATGCCGGGCAGACCAAGGATCACGACGGGGGTTGCACTCAACGCCAGCCGTGCCGTGAGAAAAACCCCTCGATCTCCCGGGCCGCGCGGTCTGGATCTTCGCGGTGCGGGAAATGACCGACACCCGGAAAGGACGCCAGGTCAAGATCGGCAAAGCTCTCTTTCAACCGATCGGTCCAGGAGTAAGGAAACATTGGGTCGTGTTCTGCCCAGCGCACGCACGTTGGCGTCGTAATCGGCGGAAGCGTCGGTGTCTCGCCCTTCATCATTGCGACGCGGCCAGCATGTGACGCTTTGTAATGGGCGAAACCACCCTCGAGGTTGCCAGGTTTCAGGAAGTTGTCGACATAGGACTCGAGAACGTCGTCATGCGCGTCCTTCCGATGCGCCCAATGTCGCAGGAAATGACCGATATAGGCTCGGCAGGTCTGACGCGTCGCCCCAACAAGCGCCGGTGCCATCTCCATCTGGTGGAAGGACTGGTACCAGATCTCGTTCAGCCGGTCGGGCGTGCCCATGCGAGACCCGATACCCGGATAGACGAAATCGAAGAAGAAAAGCCCGACGACCCGCTCAGGAGCCGTGCGCGCCAGCGGCTGCATAGCGGCACCACCGACATCATGACCCACGACCCCGACCCGGCGGATGCCAAGCTTATCGAGGAGCGCCAGCATGTCCGCCGCATGGTCGTCAGGACCGAAAGGACCCGTGGGCTTGTCGCTGTCGCCGAAACCGCGGAGATCAGGGGCGACGAGTGTATAGCGATCGGCGAGGCGCTGCATCAAGGGTTCCCAGGCGAACCAGAATTCCGGCCAACCATGGAGGAGAACCAGCGCCGGACCGCTGCCGGACCGCGCTATATGAAAGGATGCGCCGTTGGCCTCGACGGTCACGTGCTCCACGGTCTATTTCCTTTCCGGTCAGGCGCGCCCCCGCGGCCTATTTCGCCGCCACCGCCGCCCGCGCTTGCAGCCCAGCCAGCACCAGGATGCACGCCACGAAGATATATTCGTAAAGCGCCGGCAATCCCACCAGCACGATCACGTCGTTGATCACCCCGATCACCAGCGCCCCAATCGCCGCGCCGATGATGGTGCCACGTCCGCCGGTGAAAGGAATTCCGCCCAGGATCACCGCGGCGATCGCCTCCAGCGAGTAGCCCTGCCCGGTCAGCGGATAGACCGAATCCTGCCAGGTAGTAATCATGATCCCGGCCGCCGCCGCAGCCAGGCCGGACGCCCCGAGGACCGCGACCTTCACCAGCCCGGTCCGCAGGCCCACGGCGCGGGCCGCGCTCTCGTTGGACCCGGTGGCCTTGATCCACGACCCGGCCGGGGTCAGCGACAGCACCGCCTGAGCCACCAGCACCACGGCGGCCGCGATCAGGATCAGCACCGGCACACCAGCAACACGGCCGGCAATCCAGTCGAAGCCGAATTCGCGCGACGGGCTGACGGTGTCGGGACTGATGTAGTTTCCGCCATTGAACAGCAGTGCCACGCCGCGGAAGCCCCAATACGTGCCCAGCGTGACAATGAACGACGGGATGCGCCCTCGCGCCACCAGCCCGCCGACGAGGCAGCCGGCCGCGGCGCCAGCCAGCAGCGTGAGCAGCAAGGTCGGCGCGGTCCCAAGCCCATGCATCACGTAAAGCCACGCCGCCAGCATGCCAGACGCGGCAAGCACGCTTTCCACCCCGAGATCGATCATCCCCACCAGGATGACGAAAGCCTCGCCCACCGTAGCGACGACCAGGAAGCTCGTGCTGGTGAGCAGCGCCTCGACGTTGCGCAGGGTCAGGAAGGAACCGGAACTCAGACTGGCGGCGAGCCCGATCAGCACCAGAAAGCCGAGCGGCCGGCGGATGCTGCCGGGCCGGCCGAGCAGCAGACGCAGCCCCCGCCGCCGGCGGTCGCCGAGCGTGGCCGGTTTTGCTTCGGCTGCTTCGACATCCATGGTGCGTTTCTTTGCCTGGGCAGCATGCCCTGGGCAACCTGCCGGCAACGCGTTGAGCGAAGACGTGAAAAGTGCCACGCCCAAGCAGGGCAGGGCTTGCCTTCAGGCACATTATCCTTATCTCCTGCCTTTAGGCACCCCCGCGAGACTCGATGCCCCACGCCCCTGTAACCCGTGTCGCCGAACCTGCGATCAGCCGGGACCAGGCGCGGAACGCTCTTCTCGGCTTTTTCCGGATCATGGAACTCTGGGACGTGGACAACGCCCGCGCTCGCGCGATCCTTGGCCATCCTGCCGAGCGAACCTTCTACAAATGGCGTGCCGGTGAGGTCGGGACGGTGCCGAACGACGTGATCCGGCGCATCGGCTATGTCAGCGGCATCTGGAAGGCGCTCCAGATCCTTTATTTGAACCACGAGCAGGCCGACAGTTGGGTTCGGCGGCCGAACCGTCATTTCGGGGGGCAAGCGCCGTTGAACCGGATGAGCGCCGGCGATGTCACCGACCTCGCCGCAGTCCGGCAGTATCTGGATGCTGCGCGCGGCCCATGGTCCTGATCCCGCCGCTCCGGCGGATTACCTGGCCGGCCGCGACACGGATCGTTGCGTCGAAGTATCCGCCCATCGATCTTTATGAAAGGGTATCACCCGATCCGGCCGTCTGGGACGCCCTGATCGCGGCGGAGATGCTCACCAATCCGCGGGTGCGCGACGAGGTTGGCGCCATCCATCTCGTTCCGGTCGAGGAGCGGATCAGCGGCCCTGGCGCGAGCTATGTCATGGCATCATTCACGCACCTGAACCCGAAGGGAGGGCGGTTCTCGGACGCGACGCATGGCGCGTATTACGCGGCCGGCGACCTGCCAACTGCCGTGGCCGAGACGGTTTATCATTTCGGGCAGTTCGCCGCTGACTCTGCCGACGGCCCGCGCTACGAGGAGATGCGCGTCATTGTCGGACGCATCGATGCCGATCTGCATGATATCGAACAGCTCGACGCCGACAGGCGGCAGCGTCTGCTTGATCCGAACGACTACGCGTTCGGCCAGGCGCTCGCGTTGGCTTTGCGCGGTGCCGGGAGCACGGGCGTGCATTACCCAAGCGTCCGGCACGCGGGCGGTAAGTGCGTGGCGATGTTCCGGCCGAGTACTGTAGGACTGCCTGTGCAGACGAAACACCTGAAATATCATTGGGATGGAACTGCGGTGCGACGGTACTTCGATTATGAGCTGGACAGGTGGATCGATATCGAACCGGCGGAGAGTGCGAGCCGCGGGGCCACGCGCTCAAGCCAGTCGCCATAGATTTCCGCCACAGCAGCGCGGAAGCGCATCAACACCGGATCGTTTTGCAGCTTCTCGACCATAGCCATCTTTTATATCACAAACCGACTTCAGGTCTGCCATGCCAATGCATGGGTTGTGGCGCTGCTACCCAACTTGAGCATCGCACGGACTTGCCCATGGTACGACCGGGATCCCGCCCTGCGTGAGTCGAAACTAGCCTGAATTACATGCCGCCGGCATTGGCCATCATGATGCGAAGAGTTCAACGGCGGATGCCGATTATCACGAGATAGTCGCGCGGCATGGCAATGCCCATTTCGGTGCGATAGGCTTCGTGGAATGCGACGAACTCGCGCTCAAACGCGGCATCCGGCAGCTCGATCTGCTCAGCGTCGCCGACCTGGAAATCGATCTCGAGGTTGGCTTCGCTCGCGAAGTGACGCGCCGCGGCAATCACGCCTCTACCAATGTCGACACCGGCGACCTGCGCGCCCTTTTGAGCCAATCGCCTCGCTGTCCAGCCGGTGCCGGTGGCAAGGTCGAGCACGCGCTCGTCAGGTTGAACGTCAATGCGATTGAGCATGTGCTCGATGGAGTCGGCGATATATTCACTGACCTTGTCGTAGCCGCGGCCGCCGGAACCCCACACCGTCGCCGCCCGCACGTTGTGCGCCTGGACTTGCATGTTCCTTCCCCTTGCGGACATCTGTCCGTAACGTACGCCTTGAGAGGCGTAAATGCAACGAACCCAGCCGTTTGCGGTCGACATGCCGGCCCTCGCTGCCACCAGAGGGGAGCCGGGCCTCGTTCCATCGAAGGTTGCACAATTCTTTGACGTCCGCATGGTACGTCTCATCAGTCGACTGAGTTTGGGTGACTGACCGCGATTGCGCCCCCCACCGGGGCTGTTGCAGCCAGATCCAACTGGGGTCTATCCTTCGTGCTTCCATATGGTGCGACTGTGGTGGGACCTCGGCGTCCTTCATGAACGACAGGATCTGACAGCTCTCATCTGGTTTGGCTTTCCAACTCGGCGTGTAACTTTTGACAACTCGTGCAACGGCTCCCGGGCGCGGGCATCCCGCGCCCCCACAAGGAGGACGCAGCGGTGGCAAAAATGCGGGCAGTGCAGGCCGCCAGGGCTGGTTCACTTGAACTCGTCGAGCACGACCTACCCGAGCCGGCGCAGGGCGAGGTCCGCGTCCGAATCGAAGCCTGCGGTGTATGCCACAGCGACAGTTTCACCATTGAAGGACAATGGCCTGGCCTCTCCTTTCCGCGCATCCCTGGGCACGAGATCGCCGGCGTGATCGATGCAGTCGGTGCCGGCGTGGTCGGCTGGCGCACCGGGCAGCGCGTCGGCGTCGGCTGGTTTGGAGGGCATTGCGGGCATTGCGAACCGTGCCGGCGTGGCTGGCTGATCGACTGCCGCAACCTGCGCATACCCGGCATTTCGTATGACGGCGGGTATGCCGAGGCGATGGTGGCCCCCGCCGATGCGCTTGTTGCGATCCCCGACGAGTTTGGCGCCGCCGAAGCCGCCCC
>Ga0335075_10003374_pt1 | contig 25410 bp, 28 predicted proteins | sample Lox_Sample_24_FD_206723 | JGI IMG/M metagenome (GOLD analysis project Ga0335075, IMG submission 206723) | Soil microbial communities from Loxahatchee National Wildlife Refuge, Florida, United States - Lox_Sample_2.4 | ecosystem: Environmental > Terrestrial > Soil > Wetlands | place: USA...
GTTTCGCAGGAGAGCCTGCGGGCAGCGATTGCGGTGGTGACCCAGGATACGTCTCTGCTGCACCGTTCGATCCGCGACAATATCCGCTACGGACGGCCGGGTGCGACGGACGACATGATCGAGGAGGCAGCGCGGCGAGCGGAGGCGCATTCGTTCATCACGGGGCTCGAGGATTGGCACGGCAGGCGCGGCTACGAGGCACATGTCGGAGAGCGAGGGGTGAAGCTTTCCGGCGGGCAGCGCCAGAGGATCGCAATCGCGCGCGTGATCCTCAAGGATGCACCGATCCTGGTCCTGGACGAGGCGACCTCGGCGCTCGATTCGGAGGCGGAGGCAGCGGTGCATGAGCAGCTCGACGCGCTGATGCGCGGGCGGACGGTGATCGCGATTGCGCACCGGCTTTCCACGATCGCACGGCTGGACCGCCTTGTGGTTCTGGAGGAGGGGCGAATCCGTGAAATTGGCACACATGCGGAATTGCTGGTGGCAGGCGGGCTTTATGCCCGGCTGTGGCGGCGGCAGTCGGGAGGGTTCCTGCCGGCGGAAGGGCCGCGAGTGGCGGCGGGAGTGACGTGATTGACGGACCCGGCGCGGCGGCCGGATGATGGGAAGGATAAGCGCCGAGGAGGATGGGATGGCACCTGTCTGGCCGAGGATGGCATTCGGCTTCTTTGCCGCCGCACTTTCCGTACTGACGTTCCACCAGGGAATGTGGGCGATCCTGCACGCGCTGCATGAGATGCCGCCGCCCTTCCCGACCGCTGCCGTGGCGCCCTTCGGACTGCCGCGAACGGTCGATCTCTGTTTCTGGGGCGGGGTTTGGGGGGCTTTGTTCGGACTCGTTCTGCCGATATTGCCGCGCGGATTGCCGATCTGGCTGCTTGGGCTCGGGCTTGGAATTCTGGCAGCGCTGGTCGGGCTGTTCGTGGTGCCGGCTCTGAAAGGGCTGCCGGAGGCCGGCGGGTACGCGACGATGTCGTTCGTGCGGTCGTTCCTGATCAACGGATTCTGGGGAATTGGAGTCGGGCTCATCCTGCCGCTCTTGCTGGCGGGTGTCATGGAGCCGGCCTGAGCAGGAGACAGCGTATGCAGCTTGATGCGATAGCAGTGGGCCACAATCCACCGGACGACGTGAACGTCATCATCGAGGTGCCGATCGGAGGCGAGCCGATCAAGTACGAAATGAACAAGGAGGCTGGTGCGCTGGTGGTGGACCGGTTCCTCTACACGCCGATGAGATATCCCGGGAATTACGGCTTCGTGCCGCACACGCTATCGGAGGATGGGGATCCGATCGACGTGCTGGTTGCGAATACGCGGCCGATTGCGCATGGCGCGGTGATCAATGTCCGTCCGGTGGGCGTGCTCTGGATGACCGATGAAAACGGAGCGGACGAGAAGATCATCGGGGTGCCGACGCCGAAGCTGACGCACCGCTATATTCACGTGAAAGAGGTTTCCGACCTGCCTGACATCACGTTGGCGCAGATCCGGCATTTCTTCGAGCACTATAAAGACCTTGAAGAAGGGAAGTGGGTGAAGGTCGAGGGCTGGGGCAGCGCCGAGGAGGCACGCCGGATGATTGTCGCGGCGATGGCGCGGATGAAAGCCGAGGTGACCTGAGCGGCGGGGTTTGGCGCGCCCGACGCGTGTAAAGGTTATGGATGGATGATGAGCGCGGCCACGCCGGTCCAGAGGATCTGGATGCCGATGCAGAGCATAATGAAGGCCGAGAGCTGTGTGAGCACAGTGGTGCCGTGTTCGCCGAGCATGTCGCCGAGGCGCTCGGCGGAGCGGTAGCAGGCGTAGACGGTTACGGCGATGGCTGCCAGCCCGATGACCGCGCCGATGGCGGGCAGCGCGAGCGTGGCAAGATTGTGGGGGCCGGGAGGACGCTGGCTGCCGAGGGTGATCGCGACCGAGATCGAGCCGGGACCAACCGTGAGCGGCATGGTAAGGGGATAGAACGCATCCGGATGGCGTTCGGGCTGGGCGCTGACGGACCGTTCTTCGATGTGGCCGCCGCTTTGCAGCAGGGTCCAGCCGAAGACACTGACGACGAGGCCGCCGGCGATGCGGACCACCGGCAGCGTGATGCCGAAGAATTCGAGAACGGCGGAACCGAAGAAGAGTGAGCCGAGCAGGAGGAACAGGCTGTTGATGCCGACGCGGCGGGCGAGAAGGTGACGCTCCTCGTCGGTGCAATGACGGGTGGCACCGAGGAACAGTGGCGCGCCGCCGACCGGGTTCACGATCGGGAAGAGGCCGGCATAGACGAGCAGGAAGGCGTTGACGACGGGATTCATGGTGGCACGGCGCGGCTCGTTGCGAATGGTCAGGTCGGGCGGATCGGAGCGCTCCTGGATCGCTTCGCGATCGCGGTCAAGCGTGATCCGCTCCGGAGTCGGGGGTTCCGGGCAGCGGGTGAGGCAGGCGGGATGACGCTGACGCCCGCCGAGGCGGCGGCGCTGCTCCGTGCGGCCGGCATCGAGGAGGCGGAGCGCGAGGTGCGACTTCTGCTGGCGCACGGGCGGAGCGGGGCGGGGGATTCGACGGCGGCGGGAGAGACCGAGCCGGGGGTTGGGTTCGCAGCGCTGGTGGAACGGCGAGCGAAGCGAGAGCCGCTGGCGCTGATTGTGGGCAAGCGGGAGTTCTGGAGCCTTTCATTCGCCGTTTCGCGGGCGACGCTCATTCCCCGCCCGGAGAGCGAAACGCTCATCGAGGCGGCCCTGGCCGCGTTTCCGGAGCGAAGGGCGGTGCGCCGGATCCTCGATCTCGGGACAGGGACGGGCGCTTTGCTGCTGGCGCTGCTCAGCGAGTTCGCCGGCGCATTCGGGGTCGGGATCGATCGGGTAGCAGCGGCGGCACGGCTTGCGGATGCCAATGCCCGGGTGCTCGGGCTGAGGGAGCGGGCCCGGTTCCTTGTGGGTGACTGGGGGGAAGCGGTTGCAGGGGGCTTCGATCTGGTGGTGGCCAACCCCCCCTATGTGGAACGAGGGGCGATTGGCGCGTTGATGCCGGAAGTCGCGCTTTACGAGCCTGCCAGTGCGCTCGATGGGGGGACGGACGGGCTGGATGCCTATCGGAGCATCTTTCCGGACCTGCCACGGCTGCTGGCTCCGCACGGAATGGCGATCGTGGAGATCGGGGCGGGAGCCGGGGCGGCCGTTATCGAACTGGCGCTCAGGGCGGGGCTCGAGTTGCGTGGGGTCAGAGCCGATCTATCGGGTATCCCGCGGGCACTGGAGCTGGCCAAGGCCGCCGAAAAAAATCGTTTGGCATGGAAGGACGGGGCGGCTAGCTTGCCGGCCGAGGAGAGGCTGCCGGGTGCGGCCGACTCCGGGGCTCCGGGCGGGCCGATCTGCACTCCATCTTCTGTGAGGGGTGAGCCGAGGCCTGCAGCAGAGCGTGGCACCGAAGCCAAGCATGAAGAGGGTGCCTTTGGCCGCCATCAGAGCGGGTGAAGGGACTGGCCGTACCACTTCCGAGGTGGGCTGCGAACAGGAAGGCGTAATGCGAGCATGAACATCAAACGGATGCGCGGGCGAAGTCATCGCGGAGGCAACGGCGGCGGCGGCATGCGGCAGCATGGCGGGGGGATTCCGCTCAACCGAAATCATGTGTTCGACAGCAACGGGCCGGATCTGCGCATCCGTGGCACGGCGCAGCAATTGTTCGAGAAATATCTGCAGCTTGGGCGCGATGCGACCAGCGGCGGCGATCGGGTGATGGCAGAGAGCTACTTCCAGCACGCCGAGCACTATTTCCGCATCATGAATGCCATGAACCAGGCACAGCAGCAGAGCCAAATGCCTCCGCCGCAGGGCCCGGCGCCGCGCTATCAGGGCGAGCGCGACGGAGCGAACGGCGAGGCGGATGGACAACCGGCCGGGCTTGGCGAGCAGCCGGGGAACGAGGCGCGGGAGATTCCGATGGGCACCCTGTCCGCGGAGAGTCATCCCAACGGGCCGAGCGCCTGAGGGCGGCGCGACGGTAGCCAAGCAAGACGATAGCCAAGAGAGGTCAGCCAAGAGAGGGCGCTATTCGGATCCGGCCAGGCGGGCACCTGCTTGCCCGGATGAAGCAGCCGAATGCAGCTTCGGGGCTGACGAACTTTGCCGGGAGAGGGCGGCAAAGCGATTGCTTGACCGCTGCGAAGTCATAGGCTAGCAGCCGAGCAGTCACGTCGGCGGGCAACGAGAACAGAAGCCGACACGGAGCGCCGGCAGAATGTGCTCTGCGGCTCGCATGGGGGGTGAGCGGGGCGATGGATTCGGGGCTGCCCCGCGTGGGTAGTGCGCCGGAGGGGACGCGTTCGTCCGGGGACGACACGATTCCCAAGCTTCTGCTGCACCACGCCAGGGTCCGACCGAACCGTCCCGCCATGCGCGAGAAGAGGCTCGGCATCTGGCATTCCTGGACATGGCGCGAAGTGGAAAGCGAGATTCGTCGGATTGCCTCAGCGCTTTCGGCGCTCGGGTTCCAGCGCGGCGATCGGCTGGCGGTGATCGGCGATAATCGCCCGCTTCTCTATTGGTCGATGGTTGCGGCACAGGCACTCGGTGGGGCGCCCGTGCCACTCCACCAGGACGCCGGCGCGGACGAAATTGCCGATGCGCTGGCCCGCGCCGACGTGCGGTTTGTCGTCGCCGAAGACCAGGAGCAGGTGGATAAGCTCATCAGGGTCCGGGAATGGTACCCGTGCCTTGAGCAGATCCTCTACACCGATCCGCGCGGGCTCAGGACTTACCGCCAACCCTTCCTGCACGAGCTTGCCGCCGTGGTTCGGAAGGCGGCGGAGGGCGAGGGCCGGAATGCCGACTTCCTGACCGCAGAAATCGCCCGCGGCAGCGGCGCGGACCCAGCCGGGATCTATTTCACGTCTGGAACCAACCGCCCACCCAAGGCGGTTGTCCTCAGCTTCGACAATGTGCTTGCAACGTCCCGCGCGGCGGTTGCGTTCGAGGAACTGACCGAGCGGGAGGACGTGCTCGCCTATCTGCCAATGGCGTGCATTGGCGATCATCTGATCTCGATCGGCCAGGCTTATTGCACCGGTTTCTGCGTGAACTGCCCGGAATCGCGAACGACCGTCATGGCGGACTTGCGGGAAATCGGCCCGACCTACTTTTTGGCGCCGCCACGAATCTGGGACAATATGCGGAGCACGGTGACGCTCCGGATGGAGGACGCAGGCCCGTTCAAGCGCTGGCTGTACGGCTTGTTCATGAGGCTGGCTGAAAGGGTGGATCGGCGCATCCTCGATGCGGAACATGGCGGGGCGGGCAGGCGCCTTTGCTGCTGGTTCGGCGAGCGGATGGTCTACGGGCCGCTCAAGAACGCGCTCGGCATGAGCCGGGTCAGGCTTGCTTACACATGGGGCGAGGCGATCAGCCCCGGCACGTTCGACTTCATTCGATCGCTTGGCATCAACATCAAGCAGATCTACGGGCCAACCGAGGGCGCCCTGTTCGTCACGGTGCAATCCGATCGCGAGGCCTCCGCCGAAGCGGTCGGGAGGCCGCTCCCGGGAGTCGCGCTTCGAATCGGTGACGAAGGCGAAGTGCTGTTCCGCGGCGCCGGTGCATTTCAAGAATATTGCAAGGACCCGACGGCGACGTTGGCGGCGAAGACTGCGGATGGCTGGATCCACAGCGGCGATGCCGGTTTCGTCGACACGCATGGCGATCTTCACATCGTGGACCGCGTTGAGGAGGCTGGGCATCTCACCGACGGGACGGTGTTCGCTCCGATGCAGATCGAAAACAGGTTCCGCGCGGCGGGGCCAATACGGGAGATCCTCATCTTCGGACACGGCCGCGAGTACGTGGCGGCATTCGTGACGATCGACGGGCTGGTTGTCGGTCATTGGGCCGAGCGCCAAGGGCTTCCCTACACGAACTACCGGGAACTCGCCCAAGGGCCGGAAGTGCGCGATCTGGTGCGGCAGACTATCGAGGCCGTCAACCGGGAGATGGCACAGGATGCGATGCTTGCCAGGGTGCAGGTGCGCCGCTTCCTCGTCCTGGAGAAAGAGTTCGATCCGGACGACGGTGAACTGACGCGAAGCCGCAAGCTCAGGAGGCAATTCATCGCCGCGCAGTACGCGGCCTTGGTCGATATGCTCTATGCCGATGAAATGAGAGGCGAAATCGACGTGCCAGTTGCGGAAAAGGAGGGCGGAGCCACAATGCGGCGAACGAAATTCACCGTTGTGGAGGCGGCGATCTTTCGGGCGAGGCAAGGTGATGCCGAGACGGTGTCGAGAGCGGTCGCCACGCCGGGATGAATAAGGAAAGCCCCATGCTTTCAGGCGACGGGGTGCTGCTCAAGGTCGAGGGCGTTGCGCTTGCCTTCGGCGGGGTGACCGCGCTCTCGGATGTCAGCTTCGACATCCGGCGAGGCGAAATTCGTGCCATCATCGGGCCAAATGGAGCGGGAAAGAGCTCCATGCTCAATGTGATCAACGGTTTCTACAGGCCGCACAGCGGCCGCATCACCTACAAGGGACGCACAGTCGGGCACATGCGGCCGCATCAGGCGGCAAAAGCCGGGATTGCCCGCACGTTCCAGAACATCGCCCTCTTCAAGGGAATGACGACGCTCGACAACATCATGACCGGGCGGCTTTTGAAGATGCGCGGCAACTTTCTGCTGGACGCCCTGCATGTCGGCCCGGCGCAGCGCGAGGAGGCGGCGCATCGCGCGGTCGCCGAACGGATCATCGAGTTCCTCGAAATCCAGGCAGTTCGCAAGGTTCCTGTCGGGCGGCTTCCCTACGGGCTGCAGAAACGCGTCGAGCTTGGGCGAGCGCTTGCCGCCGAACCCGACCTTCTCCTGCTCGATGAGCCGATGGCCGGAATGAATTTCGAGGAAAAGGAGGATATGAGCCGATTTATCCTCGATGTGAACGAGGAATTCGGGACCACGATCGCGCTCATCGAGCACGATATGGGAGTGGTGATGGATCTTTCGAGCCGCATCGTCGTACTCGATTACGGCCGCAAGATTGCCGACGGCACGCCCGAGGAAGTGCGCCACGACCAGGCGGTGATCGATGCCTATCTTGGCGTTGCACATGACGACGAGAGAGGGGCATGGGGATGATCCCGGGTACGGATTGATCCTGTCCGACCAAGATAGAACAGGGAGGTGCCGTGCATATCTTCTACGCGATCCTGATCGGACCCTTCGTAACAATGGCGAAGGAACCCGCGTTCCTGGTCGAAGTATTGATCGGCGGCCTGCTGACGGGCGTGATGTATTCGCTGGTGGCGCTCGGGTTCGTGCTCATCTACAAGGCTTCGGGCGTGTTCAATTACGCGCAGGGGACGATGGTCCTGTTCGCGGCGCTGACGTTTGTCGGCATGCTGGAGGCGGGCCTTCCCGCATGGCTTTCGTTGATCGCGGTCATAGTCGTCATGATCGCGCTTGCCTGCGCGGTCGAGCGCATGGTGCTGCGGCCGCTGGTGAACCAGTCCCAGATCATCCTGTTCATGTCGACGCTCGGCATCAGCTATTTCCTGGTTGGCCTCGGGCAGCTTCTATGGGGCGGCGATGTGCATCCGCTCGATATTGGCATCCCCTCCGGGCCGCTCACCGTGCATGGCATCCTGATCAACCAACTTGATCTTTATGCTGCGGTCGTCGCCGGCACGCTGGTCGCGGCGTTGGCGTTGTTTTTCCAGAAGACGGCGGTCGGGCGTGCTTTGCGCGCCGTTGCCGACGATCATCAGGCGGCGATGAGCGTGGGCATCCCGCTGAAGCAAATCTGGATCCTCATCTGGGCCATCGCGGGGCTGGTGGCGCTGGCGGCGGGCATCATGTGGGGGGCCAGCCTCGGGGTGCAGTTCTCGCTCGCAGAGGTCGCGCTGAAGGCACTCCCGGTGCTGATACTGGGCGGCTTCACCTCGATACCGGGCGCAATCGTTGGCGGGCTGATCGTGGGCGCCGCGGAGAAGCTCGGAGAGGTGTTCTGGGGGCCAGTGATCGGCAGCGGCGTGGAGGACTGGTTCGCCTATCTTCTGGCGCTGATCTTTCTTTTGTTTCGCCCGCAAGGGCTATTCGGCGAACGGATCATCGAACGGGTATAGGCCATGCTGTACCGCGAGGTCGGGCAGTTTGCAACGAGCTACGCCGCCGATCAGGCGATTTTTCCGATTCGCCAGGATCGGTTCGGAATGCTGGTCCTTGTCCTCGTTGCCTACCTTGCCGTGCCGCTGGTGGCGAACGAGTATTGGCTGAGCACGATCTTTGTACCGTTCTTCGTGTTTTCGCTGGCTGCTCTGGGCCTCAATATTCTGACCGGCTATGCCGGGCTGCTCTCCCTGGGCACCGGCGGATTCATGGCGGTCGGCGCCTTCACGGCGTACAAGCTTGCAACCGCCTTTCCCGGCATCAATATCGTTCTGGTGTTCGTGGCTGCCGGCATCGTCACCGCGCTGGTCGGACTCCTGTTCGGCATCCCGAGCCTGCGGATCAAGGGGTTCTATCTCGCGGTTGCGACGCTGGCCGCGCAATTCTTTCTGATCTGGTTGTTCGTCAGGATTGCCTGGTTCCAGAACTACAGCCCGTCCGGTGTCATCACGGCGCCGCCACGTGCGGTGTTCGGGCATTTCTTCGTCACGGGGCCGGAGGCGCGGGCAGCCTACAAGTACTGGTTCACCCTCACCTTCGCCGCTGTGCTTGCGCTGGCTGCCAAGAACATGGTACGCGGAGCGACAGGGCGGAAGTGGATGGCGATCCGCGATATGGATATTGCGGCCGAGATCATCGGCATCCGGCCACTCAGCACCAAGCTGCTGGCCTTCGCAGTGAGCTCTTTTTACATCGGGATCGCCGGTGCGCTGTGGGCCTTCATCTACACGGCGAGCGTGGAAGCGAGCGCCTTCGATATCGACCGCTCGTTCCAGATTCTTTTCATGATCATCATCGGTGGATTGGGCAGCATCCTCGGTTCGTTCCTGGGTGCCGCCTTCATCGTGCTGTTGCCGATTTTTCTCAACAACCTGCCCAATCAGCTCGGGCTGCATGTCGGCGTAGCTCTGGTCACCAATCTACAGGATATGATCTACGGTGCCTTGATCGTGTTTTTCCTGATTGCCGAACCGAACGGGCTGGCGGCGCTCTGGCGGGCCGGGAAGGAGAAGCTCAGGCTCTGGCCGTTTCCGCATTGATGGCAACCGAGCGGAGGACGGAAGCATTTGCGGGCGGCCATGCCGGCGTGCTAACATTATAAAATAAACACCGTCGGGCGCGCGAAATGCGCAGCTTCGAAGCAGGCGGGTTTTGGCGGAGGGAGCAATGAAACTGCGAAAGTTGGCGATCGGACTGGCGTTCACGGGGGCCATCGGTTGGGCCTCGGGGGGTGGGCCCGCGTTCGCCCAGAACGACCAATTCATTCCGAGGCTGGTGTACCGGACCGGGCCATTTGCGCCGGACGGTATTCCGTTTGCGAACGGCTATGCCGACTATCTCGACATGATCGATGCCCGAGATGGCGGCGTCAACGGCGTCAAGATCACCTATCAGGAGTGCGAGACCGGGTACAACAACGACCGCGGTGTCGAGTGCTACGAGAGGTTGAAGAATCATCCGCCGACGGGCGCATCGCTGGTGGACCCTCTTTCGACCGGCATCACGTATGCGCTGATCAGCCGGGCAACCGCCGACAAGATTCCGGTGGTCTCGATGGGCTATGGCCGGGCGGATGCGAGCTATGGCCCTGTCTTTCCCTATGTCTTCACCTTCCCGGTGACGTACTGGGCCGGTGCGGACGCGATCATCAAGTATATCGGCTCACAGGTCGGCGGGATGGACAAGCTCAAGGGCAAGAAGATCGCCCTTGTCTATCTGAATGCGGCCTATGGCAAGGAGCCGATACCGACTCTCAAGACACTGGCCGCCAAGTTCGGCTACATCTTCACCGGGTATGCGGTGAACTCTCCGGGCCTCGACCAGCAAGCGACCTGGCTGCAAATCCATCAGGCGAATCCCGATTATGTGCTGATGTGGGGCTGGGGTGTGATGAACTCGACCGCGATCAAGGACGCGGCGTCGGTCGGCTATCCGATGGACCATTTCATCGGCATCTGGTGGTCGGGGGATGATCCGGATGTCGATCCGGCCGGGATGGCTGCGAAGGGGTACAAGGCGGCAGAGTTCAATGGCGTGGGTGCGAACTACCCGGTGATTCAAGACATTCTCAAATATGTCTACGACAAGGGACACGGGCACGGACCGAGGAGCGACGTCGGCGACCCACTTTATGATCGTGGCGTGATCAATGCGATCTATGATCTCCAGGCGATTCGTACGGCGCAGAAAAAGTTCGGGGTCAAGCCCTTGACCGGAGAGCAGGTGCGCTGGGGCCTCGAGAATCTCGATCTGACGGACGCCCGGATCAAGGCGCTTGGCGGACAGGGTCTGGTCACGCCAATCCACCTCTCTTGTGAAGATCATGAAGGCAGCGGAAACGTGCGGATCCAACAGTGGGACGGCAAGTCCTGGCACATGATCACAGGCTGGATCGTGCCTGATCGCACATTCCTGCGCGAGATGTACAAAGCATCGGCCATGCAGTACGCGAAGGAGAACAACATCACGCCGGTCAACTGCGCCGAGGAGCACGCCTCCAGGTAGCCTCCTCTGGGCGTTTTCTCTCCGTCTGTCGCCTTGAGAGGCGCGCGTCGGGCATGGGCAGAGTTTGCCGTCTACCCAGCGTTCCGCCGAGGGAGCGGGGTGTGGAAGCGTTCCGCATTCGCGCGCAACGCTGCGGTGCGACAAGGCGACGGATGTGAGTGAATCGGGCCTTCTGCTCAGGGTGAACAATGTCGAGGTCATCTACGACCATGTCATCCTGGTGCTGAAAGGCGTCTCGCTTGCCGTGCCCGAGGGGGGCATCGTTGCCCTTCTCGGCGCGAATGGTGCCGGCAAGACGACGACGTTGAAGGCGATCTCCAACCTGCTTCGCATGGAGCGCGGAGAAGTCACCAAGGGCAGTATCGAGTTCCTGGGCGCGCGCGTGGACCGGCTTTCGCCAAACGAATTGGTACGGCGCGGCGTGGTCCAGGTCATGGAGGGTCGCCGCGTTTTCCAGCACCTGACGGTGGAGGACAATCTGCTCACTGGCGCCTTCACAAGGCGCGACGGCCGCGGCGGGATCGCGCGGGACCTCGAGCGCGTTTATCACCACTTTCCACGCCTCAAGGAACGACGGCACGCGCAGGCGGGCTATACTTCGGGCGGCGAGCAGCAGATGATCGCGATTGGTCGGGCGTTCATGTCGCGCCCAAGGTTGATCCTGCTCGACGAGCCGTCGATGGGGCTAGCCCCGCAGCTTGTCGAGGAGATTTTCGACATTGTGACGAACCTCAATCGCGAGGACGGCCTGACTGTGCTGCTGGCTGAGCAGAACGCCAGTCTTGCGCTCCGTTTCGCCGAGTACGGCTATATCCTCGAGAACGGGCGTGTCGTTCTGGATGCCCCCGCCGCGGCACTGCGCCAGAATGCCGATGTGAAGGAGTTCTACCTCGGGCTCGGCGGCAAGGGGCGCAAGAGCTATCGCGACGTCAAGCATTACAGGCGACGCAAACGCTGGCTCGTGTGAGACGATGATCGTGGGCGGTGCGGACCGGCAGCCGGGGAACCGGCAAGGACTGCACGGGCGGGGAAGGGCCGGGCACAGGAGGAGATCGGAGCGGGTGAGGGGAATCGAACCCCCGTGTGCAGCTTGGGAAGCTGCCGTTCTGCCATTGAACTACACCCGCGACGGGCGGCCTTTATAGGAAAGGCGGGTTGACTGCGCAATCGGCTGGCCGTAAGCGTGCGGCGGCGGAGGTCCGCCCCTCGTGATTTGTCCGGCCGGCTTGCGGCGAGGCGAAAGAAACGCGCTAAAGAGGCCCGGGGTGCGGCGGCGGGAATCGAGCGCACTGCGGTATTCCAGGCCGGGCCGATGCAGAGGGCCCGCTTTGATGACGGATCCGACCTTCGCTCCCGCGACCGCAATGGTGCATGGCGGGATCAACCGTAGCCAGTTCGCCGAGACCGCGGAGGCCCTCTATCTGACCTCCGGGTTTGTTTATGAGAGTGCCGAAGAGGCCGAAGCAACGTTCGAGGGCACGGTCGAGCATTACCAGTACACCCGCTTTGGCAACCCGACTCTCTCGATGCTGGAGACGAGGCTTGCGCTGCTAGAGGGCGCGGAGGCGTGCCGGGTCACGGCAAGCGGCATGGCTGCGGTCCACGCGACACTGTTCGCGGGGCTGAAGAGCGGAGAGCGCGTGGTGGCGTCACGGGCGCTGTTCGGTGGTTGCCACTGGATCGTATCGACGCTGTTGCCGAAATACGGCGTCGAAACAGAATTCGTCGATGGGACGGATCTTTCCGGATGGGAATCGGCGCTGTCGCGACCGACCGCCATGGTCCTCCTGGAAACGCCGTCGAATCCCATGCTGGAAATCATCGATCTTCCGGCCGTGGCACGGTTGGCGCACGAAGCAGGGGCAATCGTGGTGGTCGACAATGTTTTCGCGACGCCGCTTCTGCAAAAGCCGCTGGCGCTTGGCGCGGATGTCGTCGTTTATTCCGCCACCAAACACATCGATGGCCAGGGACGCGTATTGGGCGGAGCGGTGCTGGGGCGGAAGGAGTGGGTCGAGGGTACGCTGCATCCCTTCCTGCGCAACACCGGGGCGACGCTTTCGCCGTTCAATGCGTGGGTGCTGTTGAAGGGTTTGGAGACGCTCTCGCTGCGGGTTACGGCGGCCGGGCGGACGGCTGCCCGCATTGCCGACTTCCTGGCCGCGCGGGCCGAGGTAGCGCGGGTGTGGTATCCGTTCCGGGCCGATCATCCGCAGGAGCGCTTGGCACGCGCACAGATGCAGGGCGGGGGAACGGTGGTCAGCTTCGCGGTGAAGGGAGGAAAGAGGACGGCATTTGCAGTTTTGAATGCGCTCAGATTGATTGCGATTGCGAACAATCTGGGCGATGCGAAGTCGCTGGCGACCCACCCGGCGACGACGACGCACTTAAAGATCGGTGTCGCGGAGCGGGCGCGGCTTGGGATCACCGATGCGGTGATTCGGCTCTCGATCGGGCTCGAGGATGCGGCGGACCTGGAGGCGGATCTCGACGAGGCGCTCGCAGCCGGGCGGCGCGAACGCGCAGCGGCGTAAGAACCGGCCTGGACAGGGGTGGGCTCGCAGGCGTTTGATCGGGGGGCTGGGAGCGAGCGATGGCGGGAGATTATTCGCAGACAACGCGCGGCATCCGGGTGAGCGTGCATCCTTTCTACCTCGAGGACCAGTCGGAACCCGAGACGAATCACTTCGTTTGGGCGTATCGGGTGAAGATCGAGAACCGAGGGGACGTCGCAGTGCAGCTTTTGCGCCGGACCTGGCAGATCACTGACGCACATGGCCGCGTCCAGCATGTGCACGGCGCGGGAGTGGTAGGCGAGCAACCGCTGCTCGAGCCTGGGGAAGCGTTCGAGTACACCTCCGGGACGCCGCTCGAGACACCATCGGGCTTCATGACCGGGGCCTATCATATGATGGTGGCTGCGTCGGGCGAGCCGTTCGACGTGGCCATTCCGACGTTCAGCCTGGACAGTCCGCACCAGGACCGACGCGTGCATTGAGACCAGGATCACAGAGGGCGGGTTGCCTCCGGGTGGCGCGCGCCCAATATCCAGGGAGAGCGAGGTTTCGATCATCGATGCGAGAAAAGGAACGATATCCGTGAATGTTGTGACTGCTGTTGCTGAAGAGACGCCGGCCCGCCCAAGCCGGGAAGAGGCAGAGGAGGCCGTGCGTGTGCTGTTGCGCTGGGCGGGCGAGGACCCGCGGCGCGAGGGACTGCTCGACACGCCAGGACGCGTGGTGAAGGCGTACGAGGAGTTCTACGCCGGCTACGAAGTGGATCCCGTCGCCGTTCTGGAACGGACTTTCGAAGAGACGGACGGCTACGACGAGATCGTCCTGCTGCGTGACATCCGCATCGAGAGCCATTGCGAGCATCATATGCTGCCCATCCTTGGCAAGGCGCACGTTGCCTATCTGCCGGGACGGCGGGTGGTTGGAATCAGCAAGCTCGCGCGCGTGGTGGAGGCCTATTCAAAGCGATTGCAGATTCAAGAGAAGCTGACAGCGCAGATTGCCAACACCATCAACGACGTGCTGCAGCCGCGCGGAGTTGCGGTGGTGATCGAAGCGGAACACCAATGCATGTCCACGCGGGGCGTGCACAAGCCGGGCGTGGGAATGGTGACAAGCCGGATGCTGGGAGTATTCCGCGACGATCCGGCGACGCGGCGCGAGCTGCATGCATTGATCGGCAACCACCTGAGCATCGGGTAGTCGCGGGAAGTCATCGGCTCATCCGGAAGGGTCAGCGAAGAGCGGGATGATGGACATTCATCCTGCTCGGGCGGACGCTTATCCGGAAGGGTGGAACAGATCCTCGAGCACTTCGTAATGGCGAACGCTTTGGTCGAAATCGTCGAGCGCCGCGACGGCGCCCGGCTCGACGACGGCGGCGGTCATGTCGTCACCGGCGAAGCTTCGGATTGCATCCAGCGATTGCCATCGGGTCAGAACAAGAAATTCGATCTGGCTGTCGAGCCGACGCATGGTGAGGCAGGCGCCGAGGAAGCCCGGAAGGCTTCGGAGTTCGGGCAGGACGGAGGCGCGGAAATGTGCTGGATAGGCCTCGGCATTCGCCAAGGCTGCGCGTCCACGCCATTCACGAATGATCATGCGATTGACTCCCGTTCGGCCATGCTGGAGCTGCCGGTCGTTCGCGCGATGCCGAGAGTGAAGTCCCCTCCCCTGCCCTGCAACTGATGAACCCATGCTTCAGGATGGCAATGGTGGAAAGCGGCCAGGAAGCGGCAGCGGCGAGCTGAGGCGCATTCGATCAAGGGGTCGAGGAACTGGCGTTCGCGGCTTCATGGCGCAGCAGCCAGGCTTTCCGGTGAAGGCCACCGCCGTAGCCAGTCAGGCTGGCATCGGCGCCGATGACGCGATGACAGGGAATGACGATCGCGAGCGGGTTGGCGCCATTGGCCAGACCGACGGCACGGCTCGATCGGGGTGCCGAAATTGCGACGGCGAGGCGCCCATAGGTGGTTGTCGTGCCCGGCGGAATGCGTCGTAAAGCCTGCCAGACCCGACGCTGGAATTCCGTGCCGCGCGGACGGACGGGGATGTCATCGAGCGCGTTCAGATTGCCGTCGAAATAGGCTGCGATATGCCTGATGGCGCCGTTGCCGGAGCGCGCAGGCGCGAGTGCGCATGCCGGGTCGAGGCGGCGCAACGCACGGTGCAGACGATCTTCATGATCCTCGAATTCGAGGAGGCAAAGCGCCTCGCCGTCCGACACCAGAAGAAGTGTGCCGATCGGCGAGGACATGCGATCGAGGACAAGGTTCATGCAGCGTTACCTTTTCGCCGTCGCGTTGCGCGGGGCTGGTGAGAAGCGGACGCCCAGAGGTGCATCGCAGCATAGGCGCGCCACGGCTGCCAGGCAGCGGCCCGTGCAAGGAGGCGCGAGGGGGTCGGGCGGCCAGCGGGGGTCTTCATCGCGCGCAGGAGACCGATATCGGAATGGGGGAAGGCATCGGGCAGATGGAATGCGCGCATGGCGATGTACTGGGCGGTCCATTCTCCGATCCCAGGGAGTTGTCGGAGTCGCGCGAGGGATTCCTCCGCGCCAGGACACGGTTCGAGCAGGTTTGTGTCGGCTGCAGCGGCCTTGGCGAGTGCCGTGATCGCGGCGGCGCGGGCGCGCGGCATGCCGAGGGCCAAGCCGAGGTCATCCGTTCGGGCGAGTTGGATGGCAGTTGGGAAGAGATGGGTGAGGCGATCGAGATGCGGATCATTTGCATCAAGCGGGGTGCCGCATAGCGCGACGAGCCGACCGGCGAGGGTGGTCGCCCTGGCGACCGAGATCTGCTGGCCGAGGATGGCGCGGACGGCAAGTTCGAAGGCATCCCATGCTCCCGGCAGGCGCAGGCCCGGGCGGGTTGCGACGAGGCGCGCCATGAGCGGATCCGAAGAAAGAGCAGCGGCGATGCGGGAGGGATCGGCGTCGAGGTCGAAGAGGTGGCGAAGACGCTGTTCGATCAGGGGCAGCGCCGCGGCCAGGGGAAAGCGGATGGTGGCGAGCAGCGTGGCGGGCTCATCGGCAGGTTGAACACGAATCGTTCCCACTCTGCCCCAGAAGGCGATCGTTCGCCGATAGGCGCCTTCCGATACGATTTCGACGCCCGGGGTGGCACGGGGCGCGAGGAAAGCGATCAGAGAGCGCCAGTCATAGGGCGGCTTGAAAGGAAGCGTCAGAGCCGCGGGCAGGCCTCGCTCCTGCTGCGAATCGGTGGATGACTCTGGCATCCTGCCCTCGAGAGCTTCAAAACCAAGCATATCATGCCTGAGGCAACGCCTTCTGCACTCCCTGCCGACTGCCGAGCGCATATCGCCTGCGAGGGCAACCTCGCGTTCATGCGGTCGCTCGAGAGTGGGTCGATGCAGCTCATCGTGACCTCCCCTCCCTACAATATCGGAAAGCCCTATGAGCGACGGAAGTTGCTGCAACATTATGTCGAGCAGCAGGCCAGGGTCATTGCCGAGTGCGTGCGCCTGCTGAGTGAGCGGGGTTCGCTCTGCTGGCAGGTCGGCAACCACGTGGAGAGCGGCGAGATTTTCCCGCTCGATATGGTTCTGTATCCGATCTTCCAGGAGCACGGGTTGCGGTTACGGAATCGGATCGTCTGGCACTTCGAGCACGGATTGCATTGCAGCAATCGGCTCTCCGGGCGCTATGAAACGATTCTCTGGTTCACGAAGACGAACGACTACATCTTCCATCTCGATCCGATCCGTGTGCCATCCAAGTATCCGGGCAAGAAATATTTCAAGGGGCCAAGGGCCGGACAGCTTTCAAGTCATCCTCTCGGGAAGAATCCCGGGGATGTGTGGATTTTTCCGAACGTCAAGAACAATCACGTGGAAAAGACCCTGCACCCTTGCCAGTTCCCGGTCGAGCTGGTCGAAAGGCTCGTGCTCGCGCTGAGCGATGGGGGGGACTCCGTTTTCGACCCGTATATGGGGGTTGGGACAAGCGTCGTTGCCGCGCTCAGGCACGGCCGCGTCGGCTACGGCTGTGACATTGTGCAGGAATACGTCGAAATCGCCCGGGAGCGGATCCGCAGGCTTCGTGCCGGGACGCTCCGGACGAGGCCCATGCATAAGCCTGTCTACGATCCGTCCCTGCCCTACGGTGGGCATCGTTGAGGGCTGAGTTCGACTGTCCACCTTGGAATGGTCGATATCGGAAGGCCGAGCGAAGAAAAATCGCGAGGGCGGTGCCGAGAGCCGAGGCGTTCAGGCGCCACCGCAGGCATGTTCGGAGTCCGACAGGACCCAGAAGAGCACGGATCTGAGATCGGCGGTGGCGTAGACGCCGCCGCGCAGGTCCCTGGCACGGCCGGGAGCGGGCCCGCGGGCGCTCAATCCACGCGAGAGTCAGAGCGGAAGAGTGGTGGTTCCTTCCGCTCGCGCAGAAAATCCTCAGTGAACGGGAGAGAAGTCGGTGGGGCGGAGAAAACGGTTCTCTTGCGCAACAAGGAGGCCGAGCTCGGCGGACTTCTTGAGATAGGCTGCCCAGGCGGGATCGGCGGCCATGGCGGCGCGGCGGGCTTCGCGGTCGGCCTGGCTTTCATAGCCCCAGAGATGCACCAACTGATTGAGCGGGCCCTCCGCGGAGACGAACCAGCCGAGGCAGCGGCCAAGATATTTCTGCTGCAGGGGCCAGCCTTCCGACTTGTAGAGAGCGACAGCCTCCGCGGTCTTGCCGGGGCGGACAGTGTAGATGCGCAGGTCGACGATCATGCCGTTTCTCCTTCTGGCGGGGACACGTCCCCTTGGAGAGGCTGCCTGAGCGGGCGGCAGACGTAAACCCGGCCGCGCTCGAGGCGGCTCCTCCCACCGGAGGTTCAGCCGGGGAGTTCGAGGACGTTCTTGGCGATGATATTGCGCTGGATCTCGTTGGTGCCGCCGTAGATGGAAGTCGGGCGGGACTGGATGAACAGCCCGGATGGGTGCATCTCGCGGTTGCCGCCCATCGGATCGAGCAGGCCGGCGTTTTCGCCAGCGATCTCGAGCATCGTTTCGGTGATACGCTGATAAAGCTCGCTCTGGTTCACCTTGAGCATGGAAACATCGGCGCCGAGTGACTCGCCACGCCGCACCTGCTCTGCAAAGCTCTCATAGAGCGCTTTATGGTCGGCGAGATCGAGGCGGAGGCGCGTATAGCGGTCCTGGAAGGCGGGATCGTCGGCGAGATCCATGTGCTCGGCGAGGAGGCGGAGGCGCGCCAGTGCATAAGAAGCCTGCCTGGGCGAACCGAGGAGGAGGCGCTCGAAGCCGAGCAAATTCTTGGCCATGGTCCAGCCGTGATTGATCTCGCCCACGAGGTTCTCACGCGGCACACGCACATTGTCGAAGAACGTCTCGCAGAATTCGTCGTGCAGATCGAGATTGATGATCGGGCGGACGGTGATGCCCGGGAGGTCCATCGGGACGAGAAGGAAGCTGATGCCCTGCTGCGGTTTGGCACTTTTATCGGTTCGGACGAGAAGGAAAATCCAGTTGGCGTCGGTGGCGAGGGTCGTCCAGGTCTTCTGGCCGTTGACGACCCAGCGATCGCCATCGAGCACCGCCTCGGTGCGGAGGCTGGCAAGATCAGAGCCGGCATTTGGCTCGCTGTAACCCTGGCACCAGATATGCTCACCGGAAAGGATCTTGGGGAGGAAGAAGCGCCTCTGTGCATCGGTCCCGAAACGGATGAGCAGCGGGCCGATCATGGTGACGCCCATATCGTTGAAGCGGGCGCAACCGTGACGCTCGAACTCCGCGATCATGATGAGCTGCTGAGCTGCGGAGAGGCCCATGCCACCCCATTCGCGCGGCCAGCCAGGAGCGAGCCAGCCGGCGCGAGAGAGCGTGAGGTACCACGGTTTCGTGTCGCGAAAATGCAGTCGCTTCGGCGGATTGCGCAGCGCCGGTGGATAGTTGGCTTCAAGGAATTCGCGGACAGCGGCGCGGAAGGCGGGCTCGTCAAGTGAAGCGAGAGCGTCGGGCGACATCTCAGGCATCCTGCTCCTCCGGTGCAAGGGCGGCGTAGCGGGCGCGGTGCAACGCCGCGGAGCCGTAGAGATTGGCGTGTACCATGGCTTTGCGCAGAAAGAGACCGATATCAGCTTCGTCGGTATAGCCGATACCGCCGTGAAGCTGGATGGCCTGACGGGTGATGAAGAGCGAGGCGTCAGCGGCGCGGGCCTTGGCGCGGGAGACGGCGGCACGGCAGAGGGGAAGATCGGGATCGAGGTCGAGTGTAGTGGCGGCGGATTGAACGCTGGCGCGCATCAGCTCCCATTGAATCTTGAGATCGGCGGCGCGATGGCGGAGGGCCTGGAAACTCGCGATGGGGTGGCCGAATTGCACGCGGGTGGCGATGTAGTCGAGCGTGAGCGCAAAGGCCCGGCGCGAGAGGCCAAGGAGATAGGCGGCAGTGGCAAGCGTCGCTTCTTCGAGCGCACGATCGAGATTGCCGGGGAGCGGAGTTGCCGGCGCGTCATCGAAAGCGACGGTGCCGAAGGTGCCGCCATCCTGCGTGCGATCGAGGGAGAGGGTGACGCCGGCAGCATCACGGGGGACAAGGGCCAGCCCTTCGCGCGCGGAGACGAGGAAAAGATCGGCACCGGCGGCCATCGGAACGAAGAGCTTCTTGCCGGCGAGGCGGCCGTTGCGAAGGGTGGTGCCGGAAGCGGGATCGAGGCTGTTCGGTCGTTCCTGCCAGGCCGGGATGACGATGGAATGGCCGGCGAGAAGATCGGCGAGTGGCGCGCCGGACAGGACCTGGGCTGCCATGGCGGCAGGAATCAGTGGCTCCGGGACGAGTCCGGAGCCGAGTTCTTCGGCGAGGGCGACGAAGCCGCGCATGCCGAGGCCGCTGCCATCTTTGGATTCGGGGAGCGGCAAAGCCAGCCAACCGAGGTCGCAGATCTGCTTCCAGGTGCTGCGATCAAAGCCCGGGTCAGTGAAGCGGAGCGCGCGGATGCGGCGGAGATCGCCGCGCGGGACGATCGCGGCGGCGCTGTCGCGGACCATACGGAGGCTTTCCCTGAACTCCCCGGCCTGATCCATCGGTTTCCCTCGCCTGGGACACAATGCTGGCGCGCGAGGGGCAGAAGGGTCAATCCCGGCGGTGCGTGTGGTAACCTCCGGCGCGCTCAAAAGCTGCGGTGGCCTGCGCGGACAGTGCGGGGCGGCCTCAGCGCGTGACGGTTGGGAGAATGGCCGATGTCCGGGGCAGATGATGGGAAGGGTCGCAGGGCGGCGGGCAACCGGCGCGGCAAAGCGGTAGCGGGGCTGATCATGATGGCGCTGTTCGCCTGCCTCAGCGCCTGCGCTCAGACGGTGCCGGCGCCGGCGGGCAGCGCCGAGCAGCCGCCCGGGAGCTTCAATGTGCAAATTGGCGGGCGGATGACGTACGCGATCGGTGCAGCGGCGGCGCAGTAGGTCAAAGTGTCGGTCACTGGAAGCTTTCCTTGTCCGCTTTGCCGTGAAGGCGGCGCGTACGGAATGCAGTGATGCGGCGCGTCGTGGTTCAGACAGCGCTCACACTGGCAGTGATGGGCGCGATCCTGTTCCTTGCCGCCGGGGATTGGCTCTGGCTGCAGGCCTGGGTGTGGCTCGTCGTGCTGGCACTCGGCAGCATCGCGATCAGCGTCTGGCTGTTGCGCCACGATCCCGGGCTGCTCGAATCGCGCATGTCGCTGCCGTGGCACCGCGACCAGATGCGCTGGGATCGCTTTTTCATACTGGCGGCGATCGTTGTTTTCGTGGGCTGGCTGGCGCTGATGGGACTGGACGCGCAGCGCATGCGATGGTCCGTGGTGCCGCTTCCCGTCGAGGTGTTCGGGGGTGTGCTGGCTGCGCTGGGTTTGATGGCAACCTGGCAGGTCTTCCGCTTCAACAGCTTCGCCGCACCACAGGTGCGCGTGCAAACGGAGCGTGCGCACCGGGTGGTCAGCGACGGGCCGTACCGCATCGTCCGGCATCCAATGTATGCCGGGATGATTTTGTGGCTGGGAGGCACGCCGCTGCTGCTCGGGTCCTGGTGGGGTCTTGCCGTGGCTCTCTTGATGGTTGTCGGCCTGGGGTTTCGGGCGGTTGGCGAGGAGCAGATGCTGCGGCAGAAACTCACTGGTTACGACGCCTATGCGCGACGGGTGCGGTGGCGGCTGGTTCCGGGAATCTGGTGACCTCGGTCGTTGCGCGGACAGAGGAGCAGTATTCAGGTCCAGCCAGGAATGGACGGAACGCGCAGTTGCTCAAGCTCCGGAAGGTCGAAACCGAAGTGCCGGGCGAGCAGCGCGCGCAGGGCACGGCGGTCGGGCAATTCGAATTTCGCGACCTGGCTGCCGCTCAGATGTGTGACATCGCGATTCATGATGCTCACGCGCCCATCTGGCGTGACGGCGCTGGCGAGGATTGAATTTTTGAACAGCGAGGCCGGATGGGTGGCGGTGAAATGGTTCGCCACTTCGAAATCGATTGGATTCTCGACCTCGAAACTGGATATCCAGGCCGGGATGTCGATGCCGTCGCGCGCGGCATGCAGGACCCAGTTGGCTCCCTCACGGGCGAGGCGATGTGTCGGGTGTTTAGGGGGAACGGCGGATTCGTCGAGCGGCACGGGCAGAAGAGAGGCGAACGGCCCAAATCCGGGATCGACGACATAGCGGACATCGCTGACCGTGACGGTGAGGAACATGTGCGTGCGCGGGGCTTCGTTGCGAGGCCGGAAGGCAATCACCCGGGCGGCGTGACGGAGAGGTGCAAAGCCGAGCGCCTCAAGGACGGCGGCGAAGAGGCTGGCGTGCTCGAAGCAGTAGCCGCCGCGACGGGCCCGAATCAGCTTGGCCTGAAGCGCATCAAGGTCGAGCCTGATTCCGCGCCCGAGCAGAACATCGAAATTCTCGAATGGAATCTGTGCCAGATGATGGGACAGAAGTCCGGCGAGTGTCGGGTAGGTCGGGGCGTTCGGGCCCTGCCACTGGATGCGGGCGAAATAGGCATCGAGGTCGAGGGGATCTGCCATCGTAGCCCTGGAGTTCCGGCGCGTGGCGGCAGCTATCACATAACGGTGGATCGGGGCCGGCCGGTGAAGTGTGGCTGCCGTTTTTCGAGAAACGCCGTCACTCCTTCCTGATAGTCTGGCGTGCGGCCGGCCTCGCGCTGGAGATCGCGTTCAAGGTCGAGCTGGGTGTCGAGAGTGTTGGCCGCAGATGCCGCAAGCGCCCGTTTGCAGAGAGCCAGCGCCTGGGTCGGCTGGGTTGCGAGATGTGCGGTGAGGGCCTCGGCCTCATCGATCAGCTTGTCGTCATCGAGTGACTTCCATATCAGGCCCCAGGAGGCGGCGGTTTCGGCGGGTAATGGCTCGGCGGTGAGCACGAGCGCCCGGGCCCGTGCGTCGCCGACCAGGCGGGGCAGAAGGAATGTCCCGCCGCAATCGGGAATGAGGCCGATCCTTGTGAAGGCCTGGACAAATCGTGCCGAGCGCGCGGCGAGAACGATGTCGCAGGCGAGGGCGATGTTCGCACCGGCGCCGGCGGCGACACCATTGACCGCGCAGACGATCGGCTTGGGCAGGCTGCGAAGCTTGCGGATCAGCGGGTTGTAAAAGCGTTCGATCGTGCGACCGAGGTCGATTTTGGAGAAATCGGCGCCCATGCGGTCATTGAGATCCTGACCGGCGCAGAAGCCGCGGCCTTCACCCGTGAGCAGAAGGGCGCGGCACTCGAGATCCAGCGCTGCGTCGTCGAGCGCCTGCGAAAGCAGCAGGTGCATCTCCTCGTTGAAGGCATTCAATTTGTGCGGCCGGTTCAGCACGAGCTTGCGCCAGCCTTCGTGTCGTTCCAATCGAATTGAATCTGCCACCGGTCTTGCTCCCCTCTGCATCGGTTTTTTGCGATTTGCGGACCCGGATTGAACGGGATCGACGGTGATCGGAGCGGGATGATTTTTGATTATCCCGCTCTTCGTTTATTTTCTCGATCAATGTCATGGCTTTGGCGGTCAGCGAGGCAATTCCGCCAAAGCCACGGTGATCTAGCGCGATCCTGCGGTGTGGAGGCGAGCGGCGGTGCGTTCCTGCACCATTTCGAAAGAGATGCCCGGGGCAGTTTCGAGGAGGGAAAAGCCCGCCGGTGTGACGTCGATGACGGCGAGGTTGGTGTAAATGCGCAGGACGCAAACGCGTGCCGTGAGGGGAAAGGAGCAGCGCGGGACGAGGCGCGAGGCACCTTCTTTCGTGGTGTGCTCCATCGCGACCCAGAGCCGCTTCGCGCCGACGGCGAGGTCCATCGCCCCGCCGACGGCGGCCGCGGCGTCGTTGCGGCCGGTTGTCCAGTTGGCGAGATCACCGTTCTCCGCCACCTCGAACGCGCCGAGCACGCAGAGATCGAGATGGCCGCCGCGGATGATGGCGAAACTGTCGGCGTGATGGACAAAGGCGCCGCCCGGGCGGAGGGTGACGGGCTCCTTGCCGGCGTTGATGAGCCAGGGATCGACCGATTCCGGCGGCGGAGCGGGGCCGATGCCGAGCACGCCGTTCTCGGAATGGAAGATGACCTCGCGTTCCGGGGGCACGTGGTCGGCGATGAGGGTCGGAATGCCGATGCCGAGATTGACGTACCAGCCTGCGGGAATGTCCTGAGCGATGCGGCGGGCGATTGCGGAACGTGCAAGGCCGGCAGGCGCGGGGTGAGTGTCTGGCATGGATCTATTCTCTCGCCTGAGCGTAGGGCACGTGGAGGACGCGATTGACGAAAATCCCGGGTGTGACGATCGCCTCGGGGTCGAGTGTGCCGAGTTCGACGAGATGCTGGGTCTGGACAATGGTGAGACGGGCGGCCATGGCCATCACCGGATTGAAATTGCGTGCGGATTCCCGGTAGGTGAGATTGCCGAAACGATCGGCGCGCCACGCCTCGATCAGGGCCACGTCGCCGGGGAGCGCGTATTCGAGGATGCAGTCGCGGCCGTTGAAGGAGCGCTGCTCCTTGTTGTCCGCGAGCGGCGTGCCGGCGGCAGTTGGCGTGAAGAAGGCGGGGATGCCGGCGCCGGCGGCGCGGATGCGTTCGGCGAGCGTGCCCTGCGGGACGATTTCGAGCTCGATTCGGCCGGCGGAGTAGAGCTCCTCGAAAACCACCGAGCCGCGACTGCGGGGAAAGCTGCAGACGATGCGCCGGACGCGACCGAGTTCCATCAGACGGGCGAGGCCGGCGCGACCTCGGCCGGCGTTGTTGGCAACGACGGTAAGGTCTGAAGCGCCCTGAGCGATCAGGCCCTCGATCAAGGCATCCGGCTGGCCGACATCGCCGAAACCGCCGAGGAGAATGACCGATCCGTCGCTGATTCCCGTCATCGCTTCGGCCATGCCGGCCACTCGCTTGTCGATCATGGCGCAATCGCGACCCGGCCATTGGTGACCACGAGCACGTTGCGCTCGAGAGCGCGGGCCTGGAAGGCGCCGCCCTTCCAGATCTCAGTGCGAATGGTCTCCCCTGGAAAGATGGGGGCAGAGAAGCGGAGATCGAGCGCGGTCAGGCGGGCGGCGTCATAGTCGGCAAGCGTGGCGAGGAGCGCGTGACAGACGATTCCGAGAGTGCAGAGTCCGTGCAGGATGGGGCGGGGAAAGCCGGCGCGGGTCGCGACGGCGGGATCGGAATGGATGGGATTGTCGTCACCATTGAGACGGTAATAGAGGGCCTGCTCGGGACGTGTCGCAAGATCGTGTGTGATCTCGGGCGGATTGGAGGGCACCTGATGCACTTCCTTCAGCGGGCCTGAGGGGCCACCGAAGCCGCCCTGGCCGCGCAAGAAGGTGGTGCTCGTCGTGGTGGCGATCCGGGCGCCGGTGGCGGCCTCGATCACGTCCTTTTCCGTGTAGAGGAGTGCGGCGGCGCCGGCGCCTTTGTCGATGAGGCCGGTGACGCGGGTGCGGCCGATGATGTCGCCGGCGATGGGGAGCGGGCGATGGATGACGAAGCCCTGCTCGCCATGCACGAGCCGCACCGCATCGACGCCGGTTTTCGGATTGGCGAGCCAGAAGCCGGGATGGCCGAGCACGACGGCCATGCTGGGCATGGCTTTGAGTTCGCGGCGGTGATCGACGAAGTCGAGCTGGCGGAGATCCAGCGGATCCTGGGCGAGGCCAATCGAGAGTGCATAGAGGATGGTATCGCGCGCAGTCAGGCGCTGGCGGATTTCAGGGATGGGGAAGTGGCGCAATATTTCGTAGTCGATCGGCATCGGTTCAGCCTTGCAGCTCGATCACGGCATC
>Ga0335075_10003375_pt1 | contig 25406 bp, 24 predicted proteins | sample Lox_Sample_24_FD_206723 | JGI IMG/M metagenome (GOLD analysis project Ga0335075, IMG submission 206723) | Soil microbial communities from Loxahatchee National Wildlife Refuge, Florida, United States - Lox_Sample_2.4 | ecosystem: Environmental > Terrestrial > Soil > Wetlands | place: USA...
GAGGACCAGCGCACTCGGTGCGCACAGGCTGGGCAGGGCCGCCACCGTGGCCTGGATGTCGCTGGCGGCAATGTTGCCGAACACGCCGCACACCACGACGACCTGCGCGGGCACCGCGCCCGCGCAGACATCGGTGATCCCGGCGTCGGCCTGTACCACCTCGACGCCGTCCAGCCCAGCCGCCCGCGCCGCCCGCCGCGCGACCGCGACGTTGCGCTCGTCCAGCTCGACGAGCCGGGCGAGTACGTCGTCCCGGCGCGGATGCCCGGCCAGCACGCCGATCACGTCCCTGCCCTGCCCGGCGCAGAGGCTCATCAGCCGGATGTCCCCGGCCGGTGCACGGTCGAACTCGGCGCGCAGGTGCCCCTGCACGAGTTCCAGCCGCCGCGAGAGCAGGGAGCCTGGATCATCGTAGTCCCGGTGCCATTCCGCCCAGTCGTGCTGCGCCACCTGACGACCCTACGACCCACCTGGGTCTGGCACTCAGCCGGACGGATATCGGGATGTCGCTGCGGCCGGCCAGAGCCTGGCCGGCTACGCACCTAGCTAGGTCAGGGCCAGCACCGCGTAGGCGGCCAGCCAGTGCTCGACCATGTAGTCGTCGCCGACGACGTGCGGCAGTGCGGCGTCCAGGTGGGTGCGCGCCGCTGCGAGGGCTGGCGCGATCCGCGCGTCCCCGTCGGGCAGGCTCTCCGCGATTCGCCGCCAGCAATAGGCGCGGCTGGCGTTCAGGCCGTGCAGGTGCGCGATCAGCCCGTCGCTGGCATCAGAGACCACCGCAGGGGCGAACAGCGGGACCGGCTCGCCGTCGGCGATCCCCGGCAGGAACGCGGCCAGCCAGTCGGCGAACTCCGGCTGCGCGAGCAGCCTGCTCATCAGCTCTGCCTCGGTCAGCGCCGGTGACAGGAAGTCGTGCCCGGACGGTTCGTACCCGCCTGGATAGTCGGTATCGCCTGCGAACCAGCCGAGCGCCTTGGCCTCCATCGCCGCCGCCAGTTCCGGCCGGCCTGCCTGCGCCTGCCTGGCCGCGAACGGCAGCGCGACCGACAGGCTGAAGGCGCTGTTGGCGTGCATGCCGTAACGGATCGGATAGGTGTCCTTGGGCAGCCACTCGAGGAAGCCCTTCGTGAGCGCGTCGGCGAGCGGCGCGATCGCGGTCAGCCAGCGGTGCGCCTGAGCATCATCCAGGCTCGCGATCTCGTGCACCAGGGCCAGCGCCCAGGCCCAGCCGTACGGCCACTCGTGCCGGCCGGCGCCGGCCACGAAGTTCGCCTCTGCGGCGAGCTTGTCCGCGGTGAACTGAGCGTCCAGCAGTTCCCTGATCTTGCTGGCCGGCACCGAGTCCTCAGCCAGCCGCAGCAGCCGGACCAGCAGCCAGTGCATCTCGACGCAGGAGTGCCAGTCCAGGCTGCCGTAGAACACCGGCGTCCGCTCGGCGGGGCGGGGAGGGAGGTCGCCAGGTTCCTTCATCAGGTGGAACAGGAGCGCCGGGAACTCCCTGCCGATGTTGGCCATCGCCACCTCGGCGTAGGCGGTTGCCTGCTGGTTCAGGATGTTCAGGCACTCCGCCGCGGCCGCACCGGCCGGCCCGGTCTGACTGTCACGCACCCGAGCAGCCTAAGGCTTTCCGATGATCAGATGTGCCGGGCTATCATGGTTCAACTACTAATGTCTGAACCGTCAAGCTGGGGATGAGCGCTGCGGACCCGGGTACTGGCAACCCTGTCGCCGGTGACCCAACTGCTGAAAATAGCGCCACTGGCACCAATGTAACCCCGGCCGGCGAGACACTCACCACTCTGCTCGAGCGCGGAAATCCTGCCAGCCCGGCACTCGTCGTTCCCGACGCGGGTCTGGTTTTGACCTACGCACAGACCGCCACGAGGACGTACACGCTGGCGCGGCGGCTGGCCGCCCTAGGCGTCCGGCGCGGTGATCGCGTCGCGTTCGCCCTCCCCAATGGCCCGGACCTAGTGCTGCTCCTGCTTGCCATCACCGCGCTCGGAGCCGCCGCGGCGCCGCTTAACCCCGCGTATACGGAAACCGAGTTCGGGTTCTTTCTCACCGACATCGCGCCCAGGCTGATGCTGGTACCCGCCAGTGGGGTGGCCGCGGCCAGCGCCGCGTCGGCTGCGAGCTCGACACCGCTGGTGGCCGTCACCGACAGCGCTGACGGTCCGCCCGACCTGCTCTCGGACGGTCAGCCTGGCCGGCTTGAGCAGTCGTTCGAGTACGCAAGTCCTGACGACGTAGCCGTCGTGCTGCATACCAGCGGCACGACCAGCCGGCCGAAGCAGGTCCCGCTGCGCCAGCGCAACCTGATGGCCTCCGCTCACACGATCGCCGCGCACTACCGGCTCGGGCCGGCCGACGTGTCGTTCTGCGTGATGCCGCTGTTCCACATTCACGGCCTGGTGGCGTCGACCTTCGCGGCGCTCGGTGCGGGCGGCGCGGTCATCACGCCGCGGCGGTTCACCCCCAGCCGGTTCTGGCCGCAGGCTCGCGAGCACGGCGCCACCTGGCTGTCGGCCGGCCCGACTCTGCACCAGATGATTCTCGACAAGGCTGACGACGGCGGGCCGCCGGACACGCTGCGGTTCGTCCGGTCGTGCAGTTCGGCGCTGCCGGCGGCGCTGGCAGCCAGGGCCGAGAACGACTACCGGGCACCGATGCTCGAGGCCTACGGCATGACTGAGGCCAGCCACCAGATGAGCTCGAACCCGCTGCCTCCGGCGGCCAGACTGCCAGGGTCAGTGGGAGTAGCGACCGGTACGGAGATTGCCATCGTGGACGGCACGGGAACCCTGCTGCCCGACGGCCGTCCAGGCGAAGTCGTGATCCGTGGTCCGGGAGTCATGTCCGGTTACGTCAACAATGCCGCTGCGACAGCCGAGGCGTTCTTCGGCGACTGGTTCCGTACCGGGGACCAGGGAGTGCTGCGGGACGGTTACCTGTTCCTGTCCGGGCGGCTCAAAGAGATGATCATCCGCGGTGGCGAGAACATCGCGCCAGCGGAGATCGAGCAAGTCCTCATGACCCATCCGGCCGTGCGCGACGCTGTCTGCTTCGGCGTACCGGACGACAAGTACGGTGAGCTTGTCGGCGCAGCGGTCACGCTCGAAGCGGATGCCGAGATCGCCGGTCTGATCGACCACTGCCGGCAGCAACTGGCCGCGTTCAAGGTGCCAGTCAGGATCGACGTGCTGCCCGCGATCCCGCGCACGCCCACCGGAAAGGTGCAGCGGCGGCGGGTGGCCGAGGCTGTCGCGCAGCGCCGGGCTGGCGCATGAAGTTCGCAGTGCTCGGAGCCGGCGCAATCGGCGCTTACGTCGGCGCCGCGCTGTCTCGTGGCGGCGCTGACGTGACGCTGATTGCCAGGGGAGCGCACCTGCAGGCGATGGCCGGCCACGGCGTCCGCGTCGTGTCGCCGCGCGGTGACTTCACTGCGCACCCGCAGGTGAGCGGTGACATCGAAGCGGTCCGGGACGCCGACGTGGTATTCGTGGCGCTGAAGGCCTACAGCCTGGCCGACGTGGCGCCGCGCCTCGGTGCCGCGCTAGCGCCCGGTGCGGCGGTTATCTGGGCGCAGAACGGCCTTCCCTGGTGGTATTTCCAGTCGCTGCCAGGCCCCGGCGGACTCACGGGGTTGCAATCGGTGGATCCCGGCGGGCTCATTGCGTCGTCGATCGCCGCGGAGCACAACGTCGGGTGCGTCGTCTACAGCTCGACCGAGATCATCGAGCCGGGCGTCATCCGGCACGTCGAGGGCACGCGGTTCACCCTCGGTGAGCCAGACGGGTCAGACTCGGAGCGGTGCAAGCTGATCTCGGCGGCGTTCGCGGCGGGCGGCCTTCGCGCGCCGGTCGAGGCCAGGCTGCGCGACCAGATCTGGCTGAAGCTCGTGGGCAATGTGGCGTTCAACCCGGTTACGGCGCTGACCGGGGCAACGCTTGGCCAGCTAGGCGATCTGCCTGAGATGCGCGAGCTGCTGCGCGCTGTGTTCGCTGAATGCGCCGAGGTAGCCGGCCGGCTCGGGATTACCTTCCCGGTGTCGCTGGACCGGCGGCTCGAGGCGGGGCTGGCGGTCGGCGATCACAAGACCTCAATGCTGCAGGATCTGGAGGCCGGCAAGCCGCTGGAGCTGGAGTGCATGACCGGAGCGGTCATCGAGCTAGCCCGGCACCTTAATGTCGATGTGCCGCATACTGAGGCCGTTTACGCCTGTGCGAAGCTGCTTGGCCGGCTCCGGGCCGAGAAATAACGGTCGCGAGAAACAACGGTCCCTAGAAACAACGGTCGCGGGTAGGCCGCCGGGCGGGCTAAGTCCCCGTTCCCCCGTTCGACTGATTTGCCTGGGTTTGTAGTGACTGGCGCCGTTCGAGAGCGGCGAGCCTCAGCTCAAGCTGGTCGATCCGGTGCCGCAGGATCTCCAGCTGAGCCTCGTCGGCGAGGCGTCGCTCAGCTGTCTTGCGAAGCCTGGGCGACGCCTCCGCCCGTGCCGCGACAACCGCGAGTGGCACGAGTCGCTGTGGTCCGTGCGGTCCGTCGACCAGCCGGGACGGGATCTGACCAGTCCGGTACCAGTTACGCAGCACGGCGCGGGATGCGCCGGTGTCTGCCGCTGCCCGCTCCAGCGTGACCCAGTCCGAGCCGGCGAGGCGGGCGGCCAGGTCGAGCTCGAGTTCCCACTCGTCGAGCCGGTCGTCCCAATCCACGATGCCCGATTCTAGCTGCCGGTACCGTTGCAGGCCATGCTGACCCTAGTAATAGCATGGTATTGACGGGGTTTCTGATGTCGTCCAGCATGGTCCTATGTTTGAGCGATTCACGAACCGCGCCCGGCATGTTGTCGTGCTTGCCCAGGAGGAAGCCCGGCAGTTGCAGCACAACTACATCGGCACCGAGCACGTACTGCTCGGGCTGCTTGGCGACTCCGGCGGCGTGGCCTTCAAGACCCTGCAGGGCTTCGGGATCACGCTCGACGGCACCCGCGAGGAGGTCAAGGCCATCATCGGTCTCGGTCAGAATCCGGTTTCCGGGCATATCCCGTTCACCCCGCGGGCCAAGAAGACACTTGAGCTCGCGCTTCGTGAGTCGCTGCAACTGCACCACGACTACATCGGCACCGACCACATCCTGCTCGGCTTGCTCCGGGAAGGCCAGGGCGTCGCGGCGCAGATCATGAAGCAGCATTCAGGCGGTGATCTCACGCCGATCCGGATGGCGGTGCTCGACCTGGTGTCCGCGATGCCGAGCGAGATGAGCCGCGCGCGGGGACCCCGCTGGCTCCGGCGCCGCTCGGGAGCTGATCTTGGCGGACCCGTTCACCTGGGTTGGCCGGCGCGGGCCGGCGAGGCAGGCTTGCCAGCTGACGAGGTCGGCGGGCCAGCCGAAATGCGCACCACGCCGGCCGCTGACACCAGCCTGACCGAAGCCGCCCGCCTGGCCGGCCCGCATCCGGTCGGCTCGCATCACCTGCTGCTCGCAGCCCTTGGTGATCCCGATACCGCGGCCGCACGGGCGCTGGCCGCGCTCGGCGTTGACCTGGAGCAGGCGCGCGAGGCGCTGCGGTCCGCGGACGTCACCGGCACGAGCGACGAGCAGCCGGAAGAGGCGGGCCGGCGTCAGATGGTGGTCAGGGTGACGGAGGAGCAGGTCACGATCGAGGCAAGGGACCCGCTGATCATCCGCGTCGGCCGGGCCGCAGCCGATGCGCTTGGCGGTACGGCCGACCCGCCCGGCACCATCCGTGGTGATCTCGCCGGCAGCGCTGCCTTGACGGCCGTCTGGCAGGCGCTTCACGACAGCCTCGAAGCCATCCGGCAACGTGCGACGCCGCTGCAGCAAGCCGGCGGCCCGGAGGGCGCCGCGAGTGCGGCCGATCAGCCGGGAACGCCGGAGCGGCCCACAGACCCGGAGCCCGGAAAAGAGGTTGCGTGACCGACGGTGTCAGTCACGCACTGCCAGCCCGTCGACCGGACGCGTGGGCATGCCGGTAGCTTCCAGCAGGGCGCGAAGCTCTCGTTGCTCGGCGCTGGTGACCTTGGCCCCGCTGTTGGCGAGCGTGGCGGTGAGTTCAATGGTGAGCTCGCCGTACTCGCCGCCGCGTTCCATCGCCTTGAGGCCCGCGAGCTTGCCGGCCGGCAGCCGGGCCGCGAACTGATCGGGAAGCGCGCTTGCCCGCCGGGCGATTTCATATTCGTCCATCAGCTGTCCTCAACAGAGTTCTTCGCTGCCGCGTTCTTCACTACACCGGGAGAATCTTCTTCGGGCCAGGCAGTCCAGATGCGGCCGTCGGGTTCGACGACGGCGAAGATCTTGACACCATCGTGCTGGCCGCTGACCTGCCAGCGCCCATTCCAGTCCTGGCGCTCAGGTTCCTGATCGGGATTGCGCGCGACCGCGAGGATGGCGTCGACGATGCGGTCGTCGCCCCATCCGGCGGGGAACTCTGTCTTGCCCGGCCGGCCTGTGCCGTGCCGGTGACCGCCGCCTGTCTGGTCGCCGTCAAGGATGTGGGTGCGCCGGTCGGTCAGCTGGCATTCCTCGGGGGCCGCGTAGTCCGTGGTTGCGGGCGTTTCGCGGGGTGAGTCGCTGCGGCGGAGCTCCGGCGACGAGGCGGGCTCATGCACCGCGCGGTGGTCGCTGACGTAGCCGGATGACGACGGATGCGATCCGGGCAGGTCGGCGAGCCGGACGGAGAGGCCACGAGCAGGCTCGGGACTGCGGGTGTCCGGGGATAACTTAGCGTTGCCTGCGTCCTTAATGTCGGGCATACCGCGTGTCACTGGCGATCACCTGACCCGGCGAGACCAGCTGGCTGGAGAGTTTCTGCTCACGCTGTACATCCTGACTCGCCGGATCTGGCTGCCGGGCAGCGTTCGCGGGTCGGCCGACTGGTGTCACGCCTAAGCAATGCAGCGGTTATGCCCGGGCGCGAGCCTGTCGCGCGTTGGCCGGCGGCCGTTACGCTCCGCCGACGGCGAGGAGTGGCGGGCAGCCACTGTCAGCCGATGTTCATGCGCGCGGCGAGGCCGTCGAGCATGGCTTCCAGGCCACGCTCGAACTGGCTGGTCAGGGCCGCTTCGGTCATCGGCGGTCCGGCGGGTTCTCCGCTCTGCGCGCTGGTTTGCGCGTAGATGGCGCTGAGCTGGGGGAAGTCGCCGGACTGGAGCTGCGCGATGCCGTAGGAGACCGCGGCCTCGACCATGGCCGGGTCGGCTTCGGCCGCCTTCGCCCTGGTCAGAGCCTCGACGGCATGCATGGCGTTGCCGGACACGTAGTCGTCAACAGCGGCGATGAGCTCGAACCTGGCCGCAGTCGGGAGCCCGGTGCTGGCCACCGCGGCGAGTGACTGCTCGAAATGGCGCATCGCGTTGGGACCGAACTGCGCTTCGGTCAGCGACGCCAGCGACCATGGATGGGCCATGAGCACGTACCTGGTGCGCCGGGCCACGGATGCGATGGCGGTCCGCCAGCTGCCGCGCAGGTCGTCGTCGGGAACGAGCGCCTCGGCGAGCATCGCGTCATGCATGAGCGCGACGACGTCGGTCTTGTTACGCACGTAGTAGTAGAGGGTCATGGTTCCCGCGCCGAGTTCGGCAGCGATCCGCTTCATCGTGACCGCCTCGAATCCCTCCTGGTCCGCGATCCGCAGCGCGGCGTCAGCGATCTGCTCGCGGGTGTAGCGCGGCTTCCGGTCGGCTGGGGCCGGGAGAGCCCAGATGGTTCGGTGGTCCTGATCGCTTGCCATTCGTATAGCGTACGAATAGAGTCTGTTCGTACCAAGTACGAATAAGACTCTCTGCAAAAAGGACGGATCTCAGATGGGCCTCAGTACTGCTCTCGGCACGGTGGCGCATGACGCGATGCACCGGGTGCCAGGGATGCCCGATCACGCCAGGAAAGGTCAGCTGAACGAGCACCAGCATCAGCCCGGGCTGCGTAATAGTCCGCTGCGCAACCGCCCGCTGCGCAACCGCTCGCTGCGTGACCCGGACGGCCGCCATGGACGGCCGCCGCGCGTGTTCGCTGGCTGGCAGGCATGGCTCGGCCAGCGCTTCAGGAACGGGCAGCGGTGACCGCCGCAGCGGAGTCCTCGATCGTCGCGGCCGGCCTGGCAAGGCGCTACGGGAAGACCGTGGCGTTGCGGGACGTCAGCTTCGAAGCCAGGGCGGGGGCGGTCACCGCCCTCCTCGGGCCAAACGGTGCGGGCAAGTCCACTGTGGTCCGCATCCTGTCCACGCTGCTTCGGGCGGACACCGGTACGGCACTGGTCGGCGGCTACGACGTCGCGCGTGACCCGGAGGGAGTCCGGGCGGTCATCGGGCTGACCGGCCAGTCACAGGCTGTCGACGGCAAGCTGTCCGGTCCGGAGAACCTCGCGATGTTCGGCCGCCTGCACCGGTTGGCCTGGCCGGTCGTGCGCCAGCGCTCAGCGTGGCTGCTGGACCTTTTCGACCTCGCTGGCGCGGGAAAGCGAGCGGTGAAGACGTACTCGGGCGGCATGCGCCGCAAGCTCGATCTCGCGGTAAGCCTGATGGCTGAGCCCCGGATCCTGTTCCTCGATGAGCCCACCACCGGGCTGGATCTCGTCAGTCGTCGCGCACTGTGGGACGTCATCCGTGGCCTCATCGGACGCGGGACCACCGTGCTGCTGACAACCCAGTACCTTGACGAAGCAGACGCGCTCGCCGACTCCGTCGTCTTCATCGATGCTGGCAGCGTCGTGGCCACCGGAACACCAGCCGAGCTCAAGGCCCGCGCCGGGCAGGCGCAGTTCGACTTGACCGCGGCCACTGACGCCGATGTCGCCCGGCTGACCGGCGCTCTCGGCGCCACCGGTGCCCTCGGCGCCCTCGCCGTCGTGACCGACGAAGCGCGCCGCGTCGTGCGGGTAACCGTCCAGGGTAGCGGGCAGGCCGGCCTCACCGAACTGAACGCCATTACCGCCGCAGCCATGCAAGCGGGCGTCAGCATCGAACGGTTCGCGCTGCGCGAGCCAGATCTTGACGACGTGTACGTGCACCTCACCGGTCGTGCCCGCGCTGCCGCAGTGCCAGTGGACGCGGCGTGACCGCCGTGTCGCTGCGCGCGCGCCCTGCCTCAGTGGCGTGGCTGGCGAGCGATTACTGGGAGATGGTCAAGCGAAGTCTCCGGCACATCCGCAACGATCCTGAGCAGCTCGGGAACGTCACGGTGACGCCCGTCCTGCTCGTCGTCCTCATGAAGTACCTATTCGGCGGCGCCATCAGTACCGGCACGCACGGCAGCTACATCAACTTCGTCATGCCGGGCGTGTTCATCGCGGCTGCGGCTTTCGCCGCGGTCACGAGCACCGTCAGCGTTGCGGCCGACATGCACGAGGGCGTCATCGACCGGTTCCGTACCCTGCCCATCGCCAGGTCGTCCGTCATCACCGGCCACGTCATCGCCGACCTTGCCCGCTGCTTCATCGGTCTCGCCGTCACCATCGGGGCGGGCTACGCTGCCGGATTCCGCCCGGCGGCCGGGCCGGGCGGCTGGGCGCTTGCGCTGGCCGTGATTCTGCTGGTCACGTTCGCTCTGTCCTGGCTGGCTGTGCTGCTCGGCCTGGCTGGCCGGAGTGTCGAGGGCGCGCAGCAGCTTGGCGCGATCGTCGTCATCCCGGTCTTCTTCAGCAGCGCTCTCGTCCCGGCTGAAACGATGCCGTCCTGGCTCCGCGTCTTCACCGGCAACCAGCCCATCACCCAGGCCCTCGACACCCTGCGCGCCCTGCTGGCAGGCCAGCCCGCCGGAGACCACCTCTGGCTTACGATCACCGAGTTCTCCGGCATCATCGTCATCGCCTTCGCCCTTGCCACGATCCTGTTCAGGCGCGCCGCGAATGCCTGACAACACCCGCATCGCCGCCGGCAGGCGAGGAAAGCCACCGCGACGTAGTCACGCCGAGCTCTTCGTGAAGAGAGCTACCGCGTCCGCTATGAGGCCGTCGACCTGCCCGGAGCTGACAGCGCCGGACGTGACGAGTGCGGCAATGCCCTGCATGGTGGCGAACAGGAGCAGACGCAGACGGTCGGGATCGCCCCGCTGCAGCTTTCCGGCCTGCTGCGCCCGGCGGACCATGCCGTCGACGGCGGCGTAGAGGCGTCCGAACGCGTCCTGCAGCGCGGCGGACTGCTCGCCTCGCTTGGCGGTAAACATCAACTCCAGGAGAGCGGCATCCCGGGTCGCGAAGCGTATGTAGGTGGTTGCCGCCGCACGCAGTTGCGCTTCGTAGTCGTCGCCGGCGTCCTCGATCGCCGCGCGCAGCTCGTCGCTCAGCCGCAGGAATCCGGCAGCCGCGAGTGCATCGAGTAGCGCCTGGCGGTCGGCGAAGTGGCGGCGCGGCGCGGCGTGGCTGACTCCCGCCTGCCGGGCCAGGTCGCGCAGTGAAAGCCGGTCGATGCCGTCCTCCCGGAGCGTGCGCTCAGCCTCGGCGAGCAGCGCAGCGCGGAGGTTGCCGTGGTGGTACGGACGATCGGCCATGACCGCACGATAGCACTCAATGTAGTCATTGACAGCTTAGTTGTCGGCGTCTACATTGTAGTCCATGACTACTTTTAGTGTCGCAGACGTCCCCGAGATGACTGGCCGGACCGTGATCGTGACCGGCGCGAACAGCGGCATCGGGCTCGCGACGGCGCACGCACTCGCGGCCGCTGGTGCGCGAGTCGTGTTCGCGGTTCGCAACATCGAGAAGGGCAAAGCCGCGGCGGCCACAGTGCGCGGCACTACCGAGGTCCGCGAACTCGACCTGGCCAGCCTGGACTCCGTTCGCGCGTTCGCGTCCGGCTGGGACGGCGAGATCCACTTGCTCATCAACAACGCGGGCGCGTCACCGCCGTCGCTTGCCCGGACCGCCGACGGGTTCGAGCTAAAGTTCGGCGTCAACCACCTGGGCCATTTCGCCCTCACGAACCTGCTCATCCAGCACGTCACCGGCCGCGTGGTGACCGTTGCCTCGCAGGCTGAGCGGTTTGCCCGTCTCGACTTCGATGACCTGAACTGGGAGCGCAGGCCCTACCGGGCCGCCCGCGCCTACAGCGACTCGAAGCTGGCGAACCTGCTGTTCACCGCAGAGCTACAGCGCCGGCTCGCGGCCGCCGGATCTGTCGTGCTGGCGAGCGCCGCGCATCCGGGCTTTGTCGCCACCAGCATCTACCGCCATGACGGTCCGCGCAGGCCGGCTGACCTGGCCTGGGCACTCGCGATCCGGCTGCTAGCGCAGGACGCCGCCCTCGGAGCGCTGCCGGTTCTGTACGCCGCAGTCGCCAACGCCCCCGGCAACAGCTTCGCCGGACCGAGCCGGCGGGCTCACATGCGCGGCGACCCGGAACTCATCGCACGCTCGGCGGCAGCCGAGGATACCGAGCTCGCGCGCCGCCTGTGGGCTGTCTCGGAGCAGCTGACTTCAGTCCGCTGGAGCTTGACAGACCCCTCTGCGGCCGCGGCATCGTCCATCGCCGGAACCGGAAAAGGAGATCAATGACCACCGCTACGGTCGTCGACACGGCCCGTTCGGCACTGGGGACTGTCGGCGTGTACTTGCCGCTCCCGGTCAGCACCGCGACAGCGATCAGCGCGCAGCGAGAGGCCGTCGGCCGGCTGGAACGCGCCGGCTACCAGGCTGCCTGGACCAATGAGCCGCTCGGCGGCAAGGACGCGCTCGTGCAACTGGGCATACTGCTGGCCGAAACGAAGCGGATGACGTTCGGAACCGGTATCGCCAACATCTGGGCCCGGCCGCCGCAGACTGCGCATGGTGCGTCCGCACTGCTCGCTGAGGCCTACCCCGGCCGGTTCGTGCTCGGCCTGGGCGTGGGCTACCCGCAGCAGGCAGCGAGCACCGGCCAGGAATTCGGCAAGCCGCTCACCACGATGCGCAACTACCTGGACCGGATGGCTGCCCCTGGCATGCTGCCCGCGCCCGAGGCAGCCTATCCGCGGATCATTGCCGCGAACGGGCCGAAGATGCTGACGCTGGCCGGCCAGATTGCCGACGGCGCGATGCCCGCGAGGCTGCCGCCGGAGTTCACCGCGCAAGCCAGGCAGCGCCAGGCAGGCGGGTGGTGATCTCCTGAAGGAATCAGCCATTGCCGTCCGGGTCGGTGAACGAGGCAAAGGACCCGTAGGTGTCGTGGCCGGGAGCCGGGCCAGCCACCCGGTCCTTAGTCCCGGCGTGACGGAAAACTCCGCCCGCGTCGTGGAACACCTCGCTCACTTCCGCGCCGCGCCCGGTCCACGTCCGCGACGGGCAGCACCGCGACCTCAAGATCCATGTCCACGATGTCAGCTCCTTCCCCATTGATGTCAGCGGCCAGTGCCCGTTCCCGCACCGCACGTCCTCATTCCTGGCGCCGCCGCGAACGAAAGCCCGGCCCGCGCCGCCGCAAGGCTGGGGCTTTGCCCAGGTAACGGCGGGAACGCACGGCTACGCGAGGCAGTCGTTCGTACCTTCACGCGTCCCTGAGGCGGAACACCAGCCCGCCAAGCAGCAGCGCACCCGCGGCCCAGGCTGCCAGCACGCCAAGACCTGCCCACGGGCTGATCGGCAGGCTGCTCAGATTCGTCGTGGCCTGAATCGCAAGCCCGGCGGTCATCGGCGCGTACCGGTCGATGAATTTGTGCCAGTGCGCGCCGTGCAGGACGGCAGCGATGATCGGATCGAGGTAGAGCAGGCCGAGCACGGTCCCGATGGCGGGCGCCGGATCCCGGATGACGGTGGCGACACCGAGGCTGAGCAGCGCGATCAGGGCCAGATACAGGACCGAGCCGGCGGCGGCGCGCAGAACCGGGCCGTCACCAACCGTCAGTGCCGGGTATCCGTGCGCCGGAGTGAACCCATGCCTGGTCAGCAAGGCCCCACCGGCCAGCAGAGAGCCGGCCACGGCGACGGCCCCGGCCGCCAGCGCCAGGCCGCCGATGATGGCGGCCTTGGCGGTCAGGACTGTGGTCCGGCGCGGCAGAGCGGTGAACGTGACGCGGATCATCCCGGTGCTGTACTCACTGCTGACGACCAGCACCCCGAGGACGGCGGCGACGGCCTGGCCGAGGTAAATCCCGGTCAGGCTGACCTTGACCGGATCGACGCTACAGCCTCCGTGCGGGCAGCTGACGGCCGCGGTGGCGGCGGTGCTGACCGCCACGGTCGTCGCTACGACTGCTGCCAGCAGCCAGAACGTGCCGGGCAGCGTGCGCAGCTTGGCCCACTCCGCGCTCAGCGCGGGCGGCACTGTGCTGATGACGCGGCGCATCATGCGTCCCTGCGGCGCAGCAGGTACCAGGCAACGGCGAGAGCGACCGCGGTGTAGCCGCACAGCACGGCGAAACCTGCCCACGGGGCGAGCGGGAAGTAACCGGCCGTCGGCGTGTAGCTCGCGGTCACCTGCGGGTAGGCCGGAACGCTCTGCTGGATAGCGAACGCCGCGGCCGGGGTGACCCGCAGTAGCCACTGCGCGGCGCCGGCGGGCAGGACGCCGGTTGTGCCGAGGGTGTACGGCAAGACGATCACCATGATGCCGGTCGTGACGGCTGCGGCGCTGCGCCGGAGCATGGTTCCCACTGCGACGGCCAGGACGGCGGCGACCGCCAGCACCGCGGCGGTGCCGGCAATCACCCGCAGTTCGGTCAGCCCGGAAACCGGGAGCACGTAGGCGCCCTTGTTGCGCGCCAGGTGGTCCGCGAGCGGGACTACGACAGCGGCCGCGGCCAGCCCGGCCACGAAGGTCGCGGCGCCGGCCACGACGGCCTTGGCCATCAGTACCCCGCCGCGCCGCGGGCTGGCCGCCAGCGTCACCCGGATCAAGCCCCGCCGGTACTCGGCGGTGATGAGCATGACCGCTACGACGGCCGCCGCGATCAGTGCCGCGAACGCGCCGGTCAGGTACTGGCCGATGGCCGAGGCATCCGAGCCGGCCACAACGGGGGCGATGTCGCCGGTTCCGGTGATCGTGAAACGTTCGCCGGCCTGCGCGAACCTGCTGGCCGACGCCGGGAGTCCGCTGCTGCCTCCGACGATGCCACCGCTCCACCTGCCTGGCCGCGCGCCTGACAGGCTGACGTGGTCGAACGTGGCGGTGGCCAGGCTGGGGCCGCCGGTAACGGTACCGCCGCCCAGCGACTGTGACACAACCTTTGCCACGTCGGGCGAGGCGGCGAACATCCCGACTTGCGCGATCGCGGGCAGTCCGGTCAACTGCACGATCCCCGCGACGCTCCAGTGGGTGCCGTTGGCGGACTCGTATCCGGTGATGGTGTCACCGGACCGAGTCAGGCGCAGCCAGCGCGGTGATGCCGGGGACGCGGTACCGGGAGGGCCGGCGATGTCGCCGGTGTAGTCGTACTGCATCCGGACTCCATGGCCGCCGGTGATCATCATCGCCGCGTAGGCCGAGCCGGGCTTTGCTGACGCCTTGATGATGATCCCGGCCTTGGACCACGGCTGGACGCCGCTACTGAAGTTCGCTTCCGGGTCCGGGCCCGGCGCGATCCCGCCGTGCGAGTACCGGCCGGTCAGCGACGTTACCCGGACGGTAAGGCTGCCGCCCGCGGACAGCGGCCGATGCACGAAGTAGAAGCTGTCGGTGACCGCCTCGTCGGCCGGACCCAGCGGAAATTGCGGCACGCAAGCCGCGCCGCTGAGGACCGGACTGGTCGGGCTGGCCTGACAGGTAGTGCTGCCGCCGCCTGCGACGAGCAGGCCCCACGCGACCATCACCAGCGCCCCGACGACGATGGCTATGGTCCAGCCGCGCACGGTCCTGAATTTGATCCACTCCGCCCTCAGCAGCTGCCCGAAACCCGCATGCCCGGCCGGAGTACCCGGCCGCGCAGGCGTCATGGTTGTCATTTCGCAACCTCCGTCGCCGGATCGGCGCGATATTCGACCGCGTCACGGGTGAGTTCCAGGTAGGCCTCCTCCAGGCTGGCGCGATGCGCGGACACCTCGGAAAACGGAACTGCCTGCCCGCTGAGAAGCGTCACGATCTTCTCGGCCGTCAGTCCGGAAACCGCAAGGGTGTCGTCGCTGCCGGTGGCGGTGACCACTGCACCGGCTCGTTCCAGCAGCGCAGCGGCATTGGCTTGCGCGGTGGTGCGCAGTGTCACCCGGTCACCGGACATGGCCTTAAGCAGGTCGTGCGTGCCGGTATCGGCGATTACCCTGCCGCGGCCGACGATCACGAGGTGGTCGGCAGTGTCCTGCAGTTCGCTCATCAGGTGGCTGGACACCAGAACCGCGCGGCCCTGGCTGGCCAGGGATCGGAGGAAGCCGCGCATCCATACGATGCCCTCGGGGTCCATGCCGTTGAACGGCTCATCCAGCATCAGCATCGGCGGGTTGCCGAGCATGGCCGCGGCGATTCCCAGTCGCTGGCGCATGCCGAGGGAGAAACCGCCGGCCTTGCGCCGGGCGGCTGCCGTCAGGCCAGCCTGGTCGATCACCTCATCGATCCGGTTGACGGGCAGGCCCTGGGAGCGGGCCAGCCACAGCAGGTGATTACGGGCGGTCCGGCTAGGCTGCAGCGCTGCCGCGTCGAGCAGCGACCCGACCACGGTCAGTGGATGCCGCAGGGACCGGTATGGCGCGCCACCCACCAGGGCAGTGCCCGCGTCGGCCGCGTCCAGGCCAAGGATGACCCGCATCGTGGTGGACTTCCCCGCGCCATTCGGTCCGATGAACCCGGTGACCTGGCCCGGCTGGACGGTGAACGACATGCCGTCCAAGGCCAGCACCGGCCCGAACCGTTTGCGCAGCCCGCTCACTTCAATGGTTGCTTCGCTCATCTAGCCGCCTTCTGGCTCAGTGGTGCTATCGCTTCGAAGGTGGTTGTACGCCGGCGCCGGTATCAGCCCGGTGCCATCGCCTGAAACCTTGCTGATACCGCTGACCTGGCATCGTCGGTCCAACTCACCTAACCTCGACCCGGGGTAACGGGCGGAGCGGCAACGAGAAGTACACAGTCAGATCAAAGGACACGGTCAGATCATGAGAGTGCTGGTCGCTGAAGACGTCGAGGACCTGGCCACGGCGATCGCCACCGGGCTGAGGCGCGAGGGCATGGCAGTCGACGTCGTGCTGGACGGCGCCGCTGCCCTCGACCACCTTGACGTCACGCCCTACGACGTGGTGGTGCTGGACCGGGACCTGCCTGGCGTGCACGGGGACGAGATCTGCCGGAAGCTAGCGGCAGACCGATCCGGCAGCCGGGTGCTGATGCTGACAGCCGCCAGCACCGTCAGGGACAGGGTGGCGGGTCTCGGCCTCGGCGCCGACGACTACCTGCCCAAACCGTTCGACTTCGCCGAACTCGTCGCGCGCATTCGCGCCGTTGTCCGCCGCCCGGCAGTCTCGCTGCCGCCGGTGCTCGAACACGGCGACCTGACACTCGACCCGAGCCGCCGGGTAGCGCTCCGGGCAGGACGCCGCCTTGACCTGAGCACCAAGGAGTTTGCGCTGCTTGAGTACCTGCTCGCTGCTGGTGGCCGAGTGGTCTCCGCCGAAGAACTGCTGGATCGAGTTTGGGACGAGGCGGCCGACCCGTTCACCACCGCGGTCAAGCAGGCCATGCGCCGGCTGCGAGTCAAGCTGGGCGAGCCGCCCGTCGTACGCACCGTCCGAGAGGGCGGCTACCAGATCGGAGACTTCTGATGCGCCTTCTCGATGCCGCCACGTCAGCTCTCCGCTTGCCGCGGCGCACCCTGCGGGCGCAGCTCGCCCTGCTGTACGCCGCCGTGTTCGGCCTCTCCTGCGTCGCCGTTGCCGCAGTCGCGGTGATCTTCAAGCCCAACTTTCTGGTGCACACGGGTTGCGCGGCCGCCCCCGCTACCCCGAGTCACCCGGGCTCATGCGGGCAGTACGGGGGGTTGTCCTTTGCCGGCACTATCGTGCACGACGCGAGCCAGAACGTCGCGGGCATCGCGATGGTGGCGGTCGTAGCCGTGCTCGCTCTCGGTGTGGGCTGGCTGATCGCCGGCCGGGTCCTGCGGCCGTTGCGCACCATAACGGCAGCAGCCCGCGACATCTCGGCAACGAACCTGAGCAAGCGACTCGCCGTTGACGGCCCCGACGACGAGTTCAGGCGACTGGGGGAGACGCTTGACAGCCTGTTCGGACGGCTAGAGGCGTCGTTCCAGACGCAGCGGCACTTCGTGGCCAACGCTTCCCACGAGCTGCGCACCCCGCTCACAGCAGAGAAAACCGTGCTCCAGGTGGCGCTCGCTGACCCGGCAGCCACCACCGCCACGCTGCGGTCCGCCTGCGAGAAGGCCCTGCACTGGAACGACCAGCAGGAGCGGCTCATCGACTCGCTGCTCACGCTGGCCAGCAGCGAGCGCGAGATTGACCGCTGGGAGCCGGTGGATCTCGCTGACAGCGCCAGTAAGGCGATCCTGAGCTGCCAAGAAGAAGCCGAGCGCCAGGGCATCCGCATCGACGCGACGCTCTCTTCGGCACCGGTCACTGGTGACCCGGCTCTCGCCGAGAGTCTCGTTGCGAACCTGGTCGGCAACGCCATTCAGCACAACCTGGACGGGGGCCTCGTCGAGATCACCACCGGCATCACCGACGGGCTGGCTGTGATCAGGGTCAGCAACACCGGGCCGCTGGTCCCCGCCGACGAGGTCGAGCGGCTCTTCCAGCCCTTCCAGCGGCTCGGGACCCCGCGGGTCGGGACGCAGCGGCCCGGAACCCAGCGGCCCGGAACCCAGCGGCCCGGAACCCAGCGGCCCGGAACCCAGCGGCACAGTCGGCCGGCCGGACACGGACTCGGCCTGGCGATCGTCAGCGCCATCGTCAGTGTCCACGGTGCAACGCTGGCAGCGAATCCCGGCCCCGCGGGCGGCCTGGACATCACGGTCAGCTTCCCTTGAGCGGGTGGCCCCGCTGAGCTGATGTCACGGGCGGTCGCGCCCGGCAGAAGCCGGTCAACCGGCCGTGATGCGATAAGAGCATGGAGATCCGGGAGCTTCGCGCGTTCGTGGCCGTCGCCGACGAGGGCGGGATGTCCGCGGCGGCCCGTCGCCTGCACGTCAGCCAGTCAGCGCTGTCGCAGACAATCCAGTCACTTGAACGACAGCTCGGCGCGCAGTTGCTGGTCAGGGACCACGCGGGGGCACGGCCAACTGATACCGGGAAGGCGCTGCTTGAGGAGGCCCGCGCGCTGCTTGACCATCATGACCGGGCGGTGGCCGCCATCTCCGGCGCGGCAGCCAGCACGGCGACGCTGCGGATTGGCGTGCCACTGGAATTCCCGCCGGACGTGCTGCCCGCGGCCCTGGCGGAAGTGGCAACCGCTCATCCGGCCACCCGAGTGGAGGTCCGCCACTCCTCCAGCGCGGCGCAGCTCACCGCGCTCCGGGAGCGCGAGCTCGACCTCGTGCTCGTCCGCTACCGTCCGGCCGACCTCGCCCTGGATGCGGTCCTCGCCGGCACCGAAGCCATGGGCGTGATCATCGCCGCTGTCCGCTCTGCAGAGATAGCCGAGCCAGGCGGCGTCCAGCTGCACAAGCTCTCCAGCCTGACGTGGATCGCGTTCCCGCGCTCGGATGGACCGCCGTGGCATGACCAGGTCACTGCGATCCTTCGCGGGCACGGCATCGACACTCCGAGCTCCGACGACGACGGCCTCGTTACCGCCGAAGTGAAGCTCGCCGCCGTAGGGACCGGCCGGGCATTCGCGCTAGCCTCGCCGAGCTGGGCGCAGCCGCTGCCTGACGGCATCTGCTGGCATCCGCTTGTCGGCAACCCTATCGTCCGCCGAACCTGGGCTGTCTGGCACGCCGACTCGCGGCGGCGCGACCTTGCCACTCTTGTTGCCGCGCTGGATGCCACTGGCCGCTATTAGGAGGACGCTCCGGTAAGCGTGCGCGACGTCAGACCGCGATGCGCCCGCCGTCGACGGGCAGGACGGCGCCATGCACGTAAGCGGCGTCGTCGCTGGCGAGAAACGTGATCGCGGCAGCGATATCCTCCGGCGTGCCTGGCCGCCCATGCGGGGTGCCGGCCGCAAGCTGGTCCAGAGCCTCGCCCATCGGCGCGGTGCCCTCAGTACGCGTCGGCCCGGGGCTGACGGCGTTGACCCGGACGCCGGACGGGCCGTACTCGGCTGCCCAGGCCTTCGTCAGCAGGACCAGGGCGGCCTTGCTCGAGCCGTAGAGCGCCATGCCGTCCTGGCCGAACTGGGCGACCATCGTGGTGACGTTGACGATGGCGCCCTTGCCGCGCGCGGCCATAGCCGGCGCGAGCTCAGCTACCAGGAAGAACGGCACCTTGACGTTGACGGCATAGACCGAGTCGAAGTCGGCCTCGGTCGCCGCCGCGGTCGGGCCGAACGGGAAGATTCCGGCGTTGTTGACGAGAATGTCCACGTGGCCGCCGCCCAGGCCGACGGCCTGGCGTGCCAGGTCACGGGCGCTCGCTTCGTCTCCGAGCGAGGCGGCGACGAAGTCCGCCTTGCCGGCGTTCGCCCGGATCTTATCGACGACCTCCTCGCCGCGGGCGGTGTCGCGGCCGGCGATGACGACGTGCGCTCCGCGCGCCGCAAGGTCGAAGGCCGTGGCCCGGCCGATGCCGCTATTGCCGCCAGTGACCAGAGCAGAAGAGCCGTGCAGTGTTGCAGTCACGAGATGCGTCCTTTGTGTTGACGACCGGTTCGCTAGCCGATCGAGCGTTGATCTTGCCGACGGGACAGCAGCCCGTGGCAGATGGCCGGCACCTTGCCCGGCCGGTCGCTGCAACTGTGGCCCCCGGACCGGTATTGCGGTTCGGCTCGCGCGCTTGACGCTGCCGCCTATAAGCGCGGCTGATATCCCCGCGGTGGGGTCTGCCGGACGGGCAGGACGCCGCGCACCGGCTGGTAGCCGGCGAACGAGGACTCCAGGACACCCTCGCCGCCGGTCAGGCCGGGTAGCTGCTGCTGGATCAGATGCACCGAGGCGGCCGGAAGTGCCGCTTCGAGCAGCGAAAGATCGCCCTGCGGCCGCGGCGTGTCTACCGTGGCACCGAGCCGGGCCAACGCGGCCAGCACAGCTCCGAGTCGTGCGGCGGGAACCTCCAGCCGTGCACTGGCCATCGGCTCGCAGACCACGGTCCCGGCGCGGGCGAGAGCTTGCGTCAGGACCACGGGCGTGAGCTTGCGGAAGTCGGCCGCCGTCGTTTTCGGGGTGCTGAGGACCTGCTTCGCCGGTCCGTCACCGACGTAGTAGCCGCACCGGGTCATCGTGACCTGGCAGTCGGTCACCTCCCAGCCGTAGCGGCCAGTGCGGAGCGTAGCGCGGACATAGGAGGTCATCGCCGCGGCGAAGCTGCCGGCGTTCTTGTAGATGAACAGTGGCAGAGTGCGCGGATCCACCTCCAGCCGGAAGCTAATTCCGGAACCGGGAGCAGCGGGCTCGATGGTCAGCCCGATCGTGGCCGAGTACGGATGATCGTCCGACTGGAGCACTTCGACGGCGCTGCCGGCCTGCGCCGGGCGCTCGACGTAGATGGTGGTCGTCTCCCTGAAGATCACCTGGATGCCGTAGTCGTCCGCGAGCGTGGCCTGGATGACCTCCTTCTGGACTTCCCCGTACAGCGAGACGGAGATCTCCTGCCGCTCATCGTCCTGGCGCAGGTTAATCAGCGGGTCCTGTTCGGCGATCTGCTCCAGCGCGACGCGCATGCGGCCCCGCTCAGCGCGATCGCACGGGACGACGACCGACTCGAGGGCCGGCGGCGGAAACTGCCGGGCGAGTTCGCCAGCGTCCGGCTCACCGATCCAGTCGCCGATCTGGATCTCGGCAAGCCCCCAGACTTTGGCGATCTCGCGAGCTGTGACCGACGGCCGGGCCGCGGCTGGCCCGCGGTCGATGACCGCCAGCGCGATGACTCGTCCCTCCCGGTCAGCACCGAACCGGAGCCGGTCCCGGAGCCGCACCGTACCGGAGAACATCCGGACGTATGCCACCTTTTCCCCGTTGGCGCCGCGCTCGATCTTGAAAATCCGGCCGGTCACCGGGCCGTCCGCAGCGCCGGCAGCGGCGGGCAGCAACTCGGCGATGCCAGCGGTGAGCCCGGCGACGCCCGCGCCGGTGATCGCCGAGCCGAAGAACACCGGGTACACCAGCGCACGTGCGGTCTGGACAGCGAGCTCCGATCGCAGCCGCTGGTACCCGACTGCCTGCTCGCCCGCGACGTAGTCGGCCAGCAGCACCTCGTCGTGCTCGGCCAGCAGTTCGGTCAGCCGGAGCCCGAAATCCTCGTCGTCCGGCCGGTACGGCAGCACGCTCGCCTGCCGTGTCCCGGCAGCGTGTACGGAGCCCATCGCGACGGCTGCCACACCTAGCCGGCCGCGGATGTCCTGCAGCACCCGCAGCGGGTTGGCGCCCGCCCGGTCGACCTTGTTCACGAACAGCAGCGCCGGGATCCGCAGCCGCTGCAGCGTGCGCATCAGGATGCGAGTCTGCGGCTGTACGCCTTCCACAGCCGAGATCACCAGGACCGCGCCGTCGAGCACACTCAGCACCCGCTCTACCTCAGCTATGAAGTCCGGGTGGCCTGGCGTGTCGATCAGGTTGACGGTGACATCGCCGACCCCGAACGAGGCGACAGCCGACTTGATCGTGATGCCCCGCTGCCGTTCGAGCGCGAGAGAGTCGGTCTGCGTCGTCCCGGCATCGACGCTGCCGAGGTGCTGGATGACACCGGCGGCGTACAGAAGCCGTTCGGTGAGTGTTGTCTTGCCGGCGTCTACATGCGCCAGGATTCCCAGGTTGAGTATCGTCCGCGGCACGCGCCCATACCCTTCGGCGAGGTCTTAACGGCCATCACGATGGACATGGACGCCTGGCGCATAGCTACCCTCCCGGTTCGGCTTCCCGACTGATCCGGGCAGTCAATCACACCACGGGGCGGGAACGCTCCTGAGTTTCCGGCCCCGGCGACACTCACCCTGTGCTGACAGCGAGCGCCAGGGACAGCGGACCGCGAAGCACGACGTTCCCGTTACGTGAGCAGGGCCTGCCCGTACCAGTCAGTCGAGTCCCGCACGCCCGGCAGGGCGAAGAAATACCCGCCGCCGAATGGCTGCACGTAGTCGACGAGCGGCTCATTGATCAGCCGTTTCTGGACCGTCTCGAACTGCCGCTGAATGTCTTGCTGATAGGCCATGAAGATGTGTCCCGCCTGCAGGTTCCCGTTCTCGTCTACGCCAAGGTCGTAGTTGTACGAGCGGCGCACCAGCCGCTGATCCGCGGTCGCCTTGGTGCGAGGGTTGGCGAGCCGGATGTGGGAGTCCAGCGGGATGACGTATCCGTGCGGGTCAGCGGCGTAGTCGGGGATATCGAACTCGCTGTTGCCGTCCAGCGGCGCGCCGTTGTCACGGCGCCGGCCGAACATGTTCTGCTGCTCGTTGATGGACACCCGGTCCCAGAACTCGACGAGCATGCGGATCAGCCGGACGACCTGGTAGGAGCCGCCCTGCGCCCAGGCAGGCTCGGCGGGATCGTCAACCCAGACCAGGTCGCTCGCCAGCGTTCCGGTCGGGTTCGCGGTGCCGTCCTTGAACCCGAGCAGGTTCCGCGGTGTCCCGGACGGGCGCGGCGGGGAGCCGTAGCCCTCGATCCGCCAGCGCAACTGCATGTAGCCGCTGGTGTGCTTGGCGATGTCGCGGAGGGCGTGGTGAACCGTGTCGGGATGGTTTGCGCACACCTGGAGCAGCAAGTCGCCGTGCAGCCAGGCCGGTTCGAGGAAGTCGTTAGGGAACGGCGGCATCTGGGTCAGATACTGCGGTTTGCGGCTCGCGAGGCCATAACGGTCGTCGAAGAGGCTCGACCCGACGGACAGCGTGACGGTCAGCCCGTCTGCCGGGACCGTGGGCCCGAGCACGCCGCTGTCGGAGGGCGGCTGCCCGACGCCGAGGTCCGGCGGGGAACCGCCGGTGGTGAGGAAAAAGGCGCGGCTCGTCAGTTCGTAGAAAAGCAGCGTGAGGTCCGCCTTATTGGTGGCGGTGCAGTCGAACGCGACGACGGTGGCGTACGGCTGCTTGCCGTGTGGTCCCGGCGTGAGAATGCCGGACTGATACTCACCGTGGAACGGGTAGGCCGGCTCGGTGAGCGGGCTGCCGCTTTTAACCGCCCCGGCATCCGCGCGTGCACCACCGACCAGCACGCCGCCGGCCAGCGCTGCCCCGGCCGCGCCCGATGCGGTGCCCTTGAGGAAGTTGCGTCGGTTGACGTTCACAGGGGTGTGCGCTCCTTAGGCGGAATTTCAGGTGGGGTCAGGACGGCCTCAGTGCTTCGGGGGAACTTCAAGCAGGTCCGGAACGGCGGAGAGCGTCTCTAGCGTCGCGTCGATCGCCGCATCGACGTTCTGGCGCGCCGTCAGGGAGGCTGTGCCGAGCGACTCCCACTGGCCGTTGACGCGGGTCGCCAGCAGTGCCTGCTTCAGGATGCTCAGCTCGTTGGCGGCGATGGCAGGCAGGCCCGGCTGGCGGGCATTGAGCAGCGGGGTCAGGTAGCCAAGGACCGCGCTGGCGACCTGCGTATCGGCGTAGGTCATGTCGAACGCCGCGCTCCCGCCCAGGTCATCAATCCCGGACAGGTGGTCGCGCAGCGCGTCCTCGAGGATCTCGTGCGCGCGGATCGGCAGGTTCGTCGGGTCGCCGGCCAGGTTGCCGGAAGTCAGGTTGCGCCGCACAATCGCGACGTTGCTGGCCAGCTTCACTGCCACGGGCAGCAGGGCGGCCGCGCTCTGGCCGTGCCAGAGGCCGTATTCCAGCCGGTGCAAACCGGTGAAGTTCTTGCTGTTGACTCCGCCCACGAGGCCGTTCGGCAGGCCATCGACCGCTAGGCCAAGGGTGCCGAAGCTGTCGTAGGAGGCGCCGACACGCTCCCAGTCGAGCTGGGCGGGGAGCCAGTCCGTCTTCGCCGTGCCGATCTTGCCGCTGCGCAGGTCAGCTTCGATCCGGGTGACTGCTTGCGCCAGTGCAGCGAGCTGACCCGCCGCGTAGGCCTGGTACTTCTTATTCGGGCCAGCGAGTTCGCTGACGGTCACTGGCTTGACTGCGACCGGACCGGAGGAGACAGGGCTGTTAGCAGTGCGACTGGGTGGCGGGGCGTTGCCGGTCGCGGTCACCTGGACCGGCTGCGACGCCGTCGCCGGCTGGCTCCCCATGAAGCACTTCCACACATACGTTCCGCTGCTGAGCGTGGCGGTGAGCGGTGCGCTTGTCGCTGGCCCGATGGTCTCGATCTCGGCGACGATGTCGCCGGAGGAGTCGTCGAGGTTGATCTCGCCTGGCATGCCGGACTCGTTGTCGACGGTGAATGTCTGGGTTCCCGCAGTGGCTGAGGTCCAGTCCGGCGCGCACGCGTTGCGCGTGATCGTCACCGTCGTGGTTGACGCCGCGCTCGCGGCCGGCAGCGCTGCGATGGTCGCGCCCGCGGCGACGGCCGGAATCACGACGAGCACTCCGGCCACGGCCCACGGCCGGCGTCCGGCGAGGCGCTCCCACCCGTGGCTGGCAGCCCGTCTCCGCCGGCCGGCACTGGCTGTTGCGGCACTGCCTGCAGTGACCGCTTCCGGTGCGGTCGCGGTGTTCGGTGCGGTGGCCCGGCCGGCCGTCGCGAACGCCGGGATGACCACGCCGGCGTATGCAATCCACGCGACGACCTGAAGAACCGTCATCTTCGGTGACAGGTCGGTGACCCCGCTGATCAGCGAGACCCACCAGGATCCAGGGTGGGCGTGCGCGGTCAGGTCGAAAGCTATCCAGCGCTGTCCCGACAACAGGCCCGCGTCCTGCAGGTCACCGAGCCCGTACGCAAGCACCCCGGCGGCGATCACGATCAGAGCGACCGCTGTCCGGTTGAAGAACGCGCCCACGTTCAGACTGACCGCCCGGTGGTACAGCAGCCAGCAGAGCACCACTGCGGCTGCCACCCCGGCGCCCGCGCCCACGAGCGGCCCGACGGTCTGTCCCGACGCACGGGCGGCCGTCCACAAGAACAGTGTCGTCTCCAGGCCCTCGCGGCCGACCGCCAGGAACGCGGTAATCGTCAGCGCTCCTGCCCCGATCGCCGTCGCGCGGGCTACCTCGCCGCGCAGGTGAGCCGTCAAGCCTGCCGCTGTGCGGCGCATCCAGAAGATCATCGCTGTGACCAGGCCCACCGCGAGCACGCTGAGCAGTCCGCCCGCCGCCTGCTGGGCCCGGCTGGATAGCGAATCGGTCGAGAAGGTCAGGACGGCTGCGAAACTGCCCGACAGCATTACCGCTGCGAGCACGCCGAGCCATATCGACGCTGTGGATATCTTGCTGGCCGGGCCGTCTGAACCAGCGTCGTCAGCGCCTGCCGGTGCTGCCTTGCGCACGGCGGCCAGCAGGATGCTGACGATCAGGCCAGCCTCGAGG
>Ga0335075_10003379_pt1 | contig 25388 bp, 21 predicted proteins | sample Lox_Sample_24_FD_206723 | JGI IMG/M metagenome (GOLD analysis project Ga0335075, IMG submission 206723) | Soil microbial communities from Loxahatchee National Wildlife Refuge, Florida, United States - Lox_Sample_2.4 | ecosystem: Environmental > Terrestrial > Soil > Wetlands | place: USA...
AACCTCGACCGAGTGGAAGCCGGGATCCGCCGCATGCACTCCTACGAATTGCCTGAATTCCTTGTGCTTACTCCCGACGCTGCCAGCCAGGCGTACCTCGACTGGCTCCTGAACTCCACAGAGCCCCTTCGCTGAGGGAAAGAGGCTCCCTGTTGTGCGGAATCCGAGATCGGGCCGTGCGTCGCAGGACCTGCGCTTCCTTCCAAAATCAAAGGGCGCGGGGTTCACCCCACGCCCTCCCTGAGTTCTGAGCTCTGCGTCCGGAAATCTATCCTTCAGTCGCCCCGTGGCATTTCTTGTATTTCTTGCCCGAGCCGCATGGGCAGGGATCGTTTCGGCCCACTTTTTCGCCGGTCCGCCGCTGCGTCACCGTGCCGCCGCTGTCGCCCGCGCCCGCCATCCGCGCATGCTCCAGCTCGCGCTGTTTCTTCCGCTGGAACTCCTTCTCCAGCTCGTCGATCGTGGTCTGTGGCGCGCGTGTTGGGATCGGCACCGGCGCTTCGGCGGGCGGTCGGTGTCCGTTACCCATACCTCCCTCGGCGGACGCCACCTGGGGTGCAGCAGGAATCGCCGTTCGCGGTCGCGCGGCAATCTCCACCGGTCGCCCATCCGGCCCCACAATCTTCATCAGGAACAGGAAACGCACCGTGTCTTCCTGGAAGCGCTCCATCATTCCCTCGAACATCTCGAACGACTCTTTCTTATAGGCCACCAGCGGATCCTGCTGAGCGTAGCCCCGCAGCCCGATTCCTTCCTTCAGGTGATCCATGTTGAGCAGATGATCCTTCCACAGCCCGTCAATCACGCTCAGCATGATCATCCGCTCGTGGAAACGCATCGCCTGCTCGCCGATCAGCTGCTCTTTGGCTTCATACTTTTCTTTCAGCTGCTCGAACAGCGTCTCGCCCAGCTCGTGCCGCGTCATGTGCGAGGTGTCGGCCGTCTCGGCGCTCAGCTCGAAGCCAAACTGCGAAGCCAGCTTTTCCTGGAGCCCCTTCGTGTCCCACTGGTCGGGGTGAACCTTCTCGCTCGCAAACTCGTCCAGCATCTCGCTCAGCAGGTTCGGGACGTAATCCTCGACGATCAGTTCCTTCTGGTCCAGTCCTTCCAGCAGCTGTCGCCGCAGCCCGTAGACTGCCTCGCGCTGCTTGTTCATCACATCGTCGTATTCGAGCAGATGCTTGCGGGCCTCGAAATTCTGCGATTCCACTGCTTTCTGCGCGGCCTCGATTCGCTTCGAAATCATCCGCGACTCGATCGGCATGCCTTCTTCCATGCCCAGCTTCTGCAGCAGCGTCCCCACCCACTCGCGCGCAAAAATGCGCATCAGGTCGTCTTCGAGCGACAGGTAGAACCGCGAAGCGCCCGGATCGCCCTGGCGGCCGGCGCGTCCGCGCAGCTGGTTGTCGATGCGCCGCGACTCGTGCCGTTCCGTGCCGATAATGTGCAGCCCGCCTGCGGCAATCACCCCTTCGTGCTCTTCTCCGGCGCTCGCCGCGTGGCCCTGGTACACGCGATCCCAGTTCTCCTGGCTCGTCTCATATTCCTGACCCTGGTAATAAAAGCGCAGCATGCCCGGCGCCGCCATGGGATTGATCGCACCTTCGGCCGCACTGATCGCCCGCGCCATCGACTTCTTCACCAGCTCCTGCCGCGCGACAAAATCCGCGTTGCCCCCCAGCAGAATGTCCGTGCCGCGCCCGGCCATGTTCGTCGCGATGGTCACCATCCCAAGCCGGCCCGCCTGCGCCACAATCTCCGCCTCGCGCTCGTGATACTTCGCGTTCAGCACCACGTGCCGCACGCCCTTGCGCGCCAGGATCTGCGACAACAGCTCCGATTTTTCAATCGAGGTGGTGCCCACCAGCACCGGCTGCTGTTTCTCGTGCAGCGTCGCAATCTCGTCTGCTACGGCGTGATACTTCTCCTTCGCCGTGCGGAACACCACATCCGCATTCTCAATGCGCAGCAGCGGCCGGTTCGTGGGGATCACTACAATGTCGAGCTTGTAGATCTCTCCGAACTCCGATGCCTCGGTCTCGGCGGTGCCCGTCATGCCCGCCAGCTTCTTGTAGAGGCGGAAATAGTTCTGGAACGTGATCGTCGCCAGGGTCTGATCCTCGCGCCGGATGTTCACGCCCTCCTTGGCCTCGACCGCCTGGTGCAGCCCATCCGACCACCGCCGCCCCGGCATCAGCCGCCCCGTGAACTCGTCGACGATGATCACCTCGCCGTCTTTTACCACATACTGCACATCCCGCTTGTACAGCGTGTGCGCCTTGATGGCTGTCTCGACGTGATGCTTCAGGTCCCAATTCTCCGGGTCCGCAATGTTCCCGATCCCGAGAAGCTTCTCGATCTTTTCCCACCCCTCGTCCGTCACGCTGATGGTCTTGTGCTTCTCATCCACCACGTAATCGCCGGTCAGGATCTTTTCTTCGATGCTCTTCTCGATCTCCTCGCCCTGCTCCAGCGACGGAATGATCCGGTTCACCCGCGCGTACTTGTCCGTCGTCTGGTCGGTCGGACCGGAGATGATCAGCGGCGTTCGCGCTTCGTCGATCAGGATCGAGTCCACCTCGTCCACAATCGAGAAATAGTGCCCGCGCTGCACGCAGTCCGCCAGCTCGAACTTCATGTTGTCGCGCAGGTAGTCGAACCCAAACTCGTTGTTCGTTCCATAGGTGATGTCCGCGCCATACGCCTTGCGCCTCTGGTTGTCGTCCAGATCGTGCACGATTACGCCGACCGTCAAACCCAGGAACTCGTAGATCTTGCCCATCCACTCGGCATCGCGTTTGGCCAGATAGTCGTTCACCGTGACCACGTGAACGCCGTGCCCGGCCAGCGCGTTCAGGTACACGGGCAGCGTGGCCACCAGCGTTTTGCCTTCGCCGGTCTTCATTTCGGCAATCTTGCCCTGGTGCAGCACCATGCCGCCCACCAGCTGCACGTCGAAGTGCCGCATGTTGACAGCCCGCCACCCCGCTTCGCGGACGACCGCAAACGCCTCCGGCAGCAGGTCGTCCAGCGCCTGCTTCTCCGCCGCCACGCGAGCTTCCTCTTCCGTGATCCCTTCGAGCTCTGCGGCGACCCGCGCCCTGAATTCCACTGTCTTGGCCCGCAGCTGTTCGTCCGTCAGCGCCTGAACCTGCGGTTCCAGCGCGTTGATCGCGTGGACGTTCGGGAGCAGGCGCTTCACCACCCGTTCGTTACTGGTTCCAAATATCCTGGTAAGAAAGTTCGCGCTCAAGATGATCCTTTGGCGGCCGTCGCGACGGATCGCCGCAACCCCTTCCGCTGTGAAAAGAAACGCTCCTTCATCATTTTAGTCGAGCCGTGCCGATTGCGCGTCTTCGCTCTCCGGGCATAGCCCCTCACCCTGCTTGTCCTCGCGTTGCTGATTCTCATCAAAGGCGGGGAGGCGGTTTCCATTGATGGCGCCGTCGCAGCCGACTGATTCCACCGCCCTGCCTCGTCTGCATTGACCCGTTTTCACCGGGCCGATATACTCAGGTGGAACCGTGCGGGAGTAGCTCAGTGGTAGAGCATCGCCTTGCCAAGGCGAGGGTCGCGGGTTCAAGTCCCGTCTCCCGCTCCAGCCTGCTGCCTCCGGTTCCCCTTCTGGATTATCATTTCCTGTTCAGGGCGCGGTACCCAAGTGGTAAGGGAGAGGTCTGCAAAACCTTTATGCGTCGGTTCGATTCCGACCCGCGCCTCCACGAGTTTCCTCTGATTCACCGGCTCCCCATTCCAGCTGTGTTGATTGATTTGTGGCGGAGTTTCCATGAACCTGACATTCCGCGGCGTGCGCGGCTCGCTGCCGACTCCGCAGGCCAATCGTCTGCGTTACGGCGGCAACACCACCTGCCTCGAAATCGGCACGCCTGATCCCGAACAGGCCCTCCTGATCGATTGCGGCAGCGGCGCCCGTGAGCTGGGCGATCAGCTCCTCGCCGGTGCGGCGGACAAAATCAATATTCTTTTCACCCATTTCCACTGGGACCACATCCAGGGCCTGCCCTATTTCGCCCCGCTCTTCAATCCCCGTTTTGAGGTGGTCTTCTGGGCCCGCCGTCCTGAAGATGAGCTGCGCCGTTGCCTCCGAATCCAGATGGACCATCCCTTCTTTCCGCTGCCGCTCGATGAGGTCCCTGCTCGGGTTCAATTCCGCTCCGTCCGCAGTGGCGAACCATTCGAGGCCGCCGGCCTGCGCATCGAATGCTTCCCGCTCTGCCATCCCCAGGGAGCTGCCGGGTATCGTCTGGAAGGTGGCGCCGGCGCCATCGTTCATGCCTCCGACCATGAATGTGGCCTGCAGCAGGACGTCGACGATGGAATCCGGCGCGCTGCCCAGGGGGCACGCCTTCTCGTCATGGACGCGCAGTACACCCCCGAGGAACACGCGGGCAAAATCGGCTGGGGCCACAGCAGCTTTGCCCACGCCGCCCAGATCGCTCGCGACGCGGGTGTCGAACGCCTTGCCCTCTTCCATCACGACCCCGCGCACGACGACGACTTCCTCGATGCGATGCTCGCCCGCGCTCAGGAGATCTTTCCGTTCAGCATCATGGCGCGAGAACGCGAAACGCTATAGTCGCGAAGCAACGAGCACCGGTGACGCTGCTTATGAACCGGCAATCGGCAGAGAAGCCGCGGCGTCCGAGGCGGAATGAAAGTGCGCGTGGATCGCCTCCGCTGTCTTCGGGGGCACCACCGCCGCCAGCGCCTCCAGAGTTGCATCCGACACCGACCGCATGCTCCCGAAGTGCTCGAGCAGCCGCTGCCGTGTCCTCGCTCCCACTCCCGGAATCTCCAGCAGTTCTGAATTCCGGTCTCTCATCTCGCGCCGCTTGCGGTGATACGCAATGGCGAACCGGTGCGACTCGTCCCGAATCCGCTGGACCAGGTGCAGCACCGGCGACCGCCGGTCCAGCACAATCGGCTCGTCTTCCTGCCCGTAGAGGTAGATGACCTCTTCGCGCTTCGCAATCGACGCCAGCGGTTGCGCGACAATGCCCAGGCTCTCCAGCGCCTGCGCTGCGGCGTGCAATTGCCCCAGTCCTCCGTCGATCAGGATCAGGCTGGGGAGCGATTCGCTGGTTCCTTCCGGGTCCTCGCCGGGCGCGCACCGCCGATACCGCCGCGTGATCACCTCCCGCATCGCTGCAAAATCGTCGACGCCTTCGACAGTCTTGATCCGGAACTTACGATACGCGGACTTGTTCATCTCGCCGTCCTGCCAGACGACCATCGATGCCACCGTCTCCGCGCCCTGAATGTGCGAGATGTCGAAGCATTCAATTCGCTGCGGAGGCTCTTCCAGCGTCAGCGCGTCCTGCAAAGCCTCCTGCACTGCCTTGCGGCTCGGCTGCAGCACGCGGAAACGCTGATCGTACGACTGCTTCGCATTTTGCCCGGCCAGATCCACCAGCGACCGCTTCTCCCCGCGTTGAGGCGCCGCCAGTTCCACCCTGTGGTGTGTCTGTTGCGCCAGCAGCGCGGCCAGCGTGCCCCGATCCGCGAAGTCCACCGGCAGATAGATCGCCGCCGGCACGTACGGTTGGTCGATGTACAGCTGCTTCAGAAGGGCAGAGAAGAACGCGCCCGGCTCGAACGCCGCGACCGTCTCCTCGGTGGCCGCGCTTGCCTCATCTACCTCGCCGATCTCGCCCACAAAGTCCGGCAGGTCCTCCCAGAAAAACTCCCGCCGGTCGACGATCTTGCCCGCCCGCATGTGGAACAGATTGACGGCGATCATTCCGTTCTCGTAGTGGAAGCCGAAAACGTCGGCATCATCCGACTCCGCCGATGCGATTCGCTGCTTCTCCTGAAGCTGATCGATCGTCACCAGCAGATCCCGATACCGTGCCGCCAATTCGTACTGCTCCGCCGCCGCCGCCTGCGCCATGCGCTCATGCAGCGACCGGTTCAGATCCGCCGTCCGCCCCTCCAGGAACATCTGTGCGTCGCGTACCGCCTCAGCGTAGGCCTCAGGTGTCGTCAATCCGCGCACGCACGGCCCCAGGCAGCGGTGGATGTAGTACTGCAGGCACGGCCGCGGGTGGTCCCGCGACAAATCAACTTTGCAGCTTGGCAGCAGGAACCCCCTGTGGATCAGCTCAGCCACGCGATAGGCCAAATTTCCAGGGAAATATGGCCCGTAGTACGCACTCCCGTCGCGCCGCAGCCGCCGCGTCACAAATACTTTCGGATAGCGATCCGCCAGCGTCAGCTTCACGTACGGGTAGGTCTTGTCATCTCGCAGCAGAATGTTGAAGCGCGGCTTCCGCTGCTTGATGAGGTTGTTCTCGAGCGCCAGCGCCTCATGTTCGTTGTCGACCAGGATGTACTCGACATCGACTGCGTCGCGCATCAGCGAGCCGGTCTTGGCGTTGGCCTGGTTCGCCTCCAGCAGGTACGAACGCACGCGGGACCGGAGATTCTTGGCCTTCCCGACGTAGATCACCTCGCCGTCGGCATTGCGGTAGAGATACACACCGGGCCGAGTCGGCAAAGTACGTATCTTCTCCTGCAAATCCATGGCTTTTCCTATTTTAGAGGTTCGTTGAAAGACGGATTTTTGGCTGGAAACCGGCTCCTGGCCAGGTAAAAAGTACTCGTTTCACGCCAAGCAGAGCCAATATACCTGCGGCAACCTGTTTTTGATCAGCTAGTTACAGGAATCAGGCGGTTTGGTCCTGCGGGTGCATCGTATTGGCTGAACAAGGGGAAGCACGTTCTCCCCACAAAAGAAGAACTAACAATAAACGGAGCTACACCATGACCCGCATATCCGGCTACGCGGCAGCCTCGGCCGCGGCGGCTCTTGCATTGTTGATGACCACGGGCTGCACGACCAAGAATTACGCCCGCAGCCAGACCACCCCAGTGATTCAGCAGACGAACGAGCTGGACGAAGCCACCGCGAACACGCAGCGCGACATCCGCGACACCGACGCCCGTGCGCAGCAGGGAATTCAGAACGCGCAGAACTCTGCCAATCAGGCCCAACAGTCGGCACAGAACGCTCAGCAGGCCGCCAACGGTGCTCAGCAGTCCGCCCAGGATGCCGTCAATCGCGCCGATTCACTCGAAGGCGTGATCTCCAATCTTGAGAATTATCAGCAGGTTGCGGTTGTCTCTGTGAACTTTGGCTTTAACAGAAGCAACCTCACCCGCGCCGATAAGCAGGACCTCGACCAGTTTGGCACCCAGCTCTCCGGCACGAAGAGCTACATTCTTGAGGTCACCGGCGGCACCGATTCCGTCGGCTCAAAGCAGTACAACTATGCCCTCAGCGATCGCCGTGCCATGACAGTGGTTCAGTACCTCGCCTCGAAGTACAACATTCCTGCGCACAAGTTCTATCTCGTGGGGCTGGGCAAGGATGAAGAAGTGGCGAGCAACAACACTGCTGCTGGCCGCGCCAAAAACCGCCGCGTGGAAATTCAGCTGCTCAGCAATCAGGCTGGCGCCAACGCTCCCCAGCAGACCGGGCAGCTGACCGCTCCGGCAAACGGAACTCCTTCGGCACAGTAAGCTTTCTCCCAGGGTCGTAGCGAGGGCGCATGCGAACCGGCATGCGCCCTTTCCCTTTGGAGTTATGACTCAATCTGGCGCACATGCGCCGCGCGCACATCGTTCGCCGTGTAGAGGCTCAGGAACGGCGCGCCCTCGCACGCAGCCTCCAGCGCCGCGCGTCCTCGAGCTTCCTCACGCTCCACCAGACAAACTGCTGCGATCACCCGCATGCCGGCTTCCCGTGCCGCTTCGATGGCGGTGATGGTCGAAGCACCCGTCGTGCACACGTCGTCGACAATCAGCACCGGCGTGCCCGCCTCGCAAAAGCCCTCGATGCGCCGCCCTGTCCCGTGGGCCTTCTCCGCTTTGCGAACCAGGAATCCGTGGATCAGCCCCGCGGCGCGATCCTGCTGCGCCCGCGCAGCGCTCGCGATGGCCACGGCTGAGACCACTGGATCGGCCCCCATCGTCAGCCCGCCGACCGCGCCAGGATGAAGATCGTGCTCCCGCAGCAGATCGAGGATTGCCAGCCCCGTCAGCCGTGCGCCTTCCGCGTGGAGCGTCGTCGTGCGGCAATCGATGTAGTAATCGCTCTTCGCGCCCGAAGACAATGTGAAGTTGCCGAGGCGAAACGACATGAGGGCGAGCAGATCGAGCAGTGCGGAGCGAGGGTCGGTCGTGGTCATTTTGCCTTCCGGTGCGAGGATGAAGCTCCAGTGTACGGAATTCGGGTATCGCCCACTCGCCGCCATTATCGAGGAACTTTCGCTCGCGCTGTCAACCAAATCGCCTCCCACGCGTTATAGAGGGTGAAGCGGCATGAATCTCAGCCCTTGGGGGAAACGCAATGAGATTTTGGGACATAGCACAGGATGCCATTGTTGCCTTTACTTTCTGCTGGATCATTTGGGTCATCTTCACGACGGTCCGGCGCTATCTGATCGCCAGAGCGCGGGCCGGCCTCCAGGAAAAGATTCTGCAACGCATCGATTCCTCCGAGTCGCTGGTGACGCTGGCCAGCAGCGATACCGGACGCCGCTTTCTCGAGTCGATCACCGTGGAGGAAACTCACGTCGAAGCGCCTTTTAACCGCATCCTCTTCGGACTCCAGGCGGGCATCGTCCTTCTCTGTTTCGGGATCTCCATGCTCGTCCTGCACCACCACGTGGACGACATGAACGAAGGATTTATCATCTTTGGCACAGGAGCGATTGGCCTTGGACTCGGGTTTCTCTTTGCCGCGGCCGCCAGCCTGTTTGTCTCCCGGCGGCTTGGTCTCATGGACCATGCAAACCGCGGCTGAAACGGGCGGCGCAGCACTCGCGGGTGCGCTTGACGGCGCGCCCGCGGATTCGTCTGCCATGGCTTTCAGCGAGGCTGAGTTTCAGCGCATCTACGACGCCAACGCCGGCCCGATCCTGGGATACCTGACCGCCTCTACGGCGCTCCGCGACATCGCCGACGACCTGCTGCAGGAGACCTTCTGCCGGCTTCTCGTGCAGGGAAAATCGGGTATGGATGCAGACGCCTTACGCCGCTATCTCTTCCGGATCGCAACCAATCTGCTCCGCGACCGCTGGCGTTCCGGCGAAGGCCGCGCGTTCGATGAGCCGGCCGAAGCGGGAGCCATCACTGATCTGGACGCCTCGATAGATGTGCGGGCGATGCTGGAGCATCTCAATCCCAGAGAGCGCCAGTTGCTGTGGCTGGCCTACGTGGAGGGCATGGATCACGCCGAGATTGCTGCGGCTACCGGACTCGGCCGCCTGAGCGTGCGCACGCTGCTCTTTCGCGCACGGAGCCGGGCAAAGCAGTTTCTGAGCGCACGAGGAGAGCTGCGATGAATCGTTCCGATGAGACCCTGCGCGAGGCCCTGCGCGGCTACTCCGCAAAGATCACCGAGAGCCACCCGGTTCCGCCGTCCTCGGTGATCTGGCTGCGAGCCGAGCGCCGCAAACGCCGGCTGGCGGTCGAACGCGCCGAGCGCCCGTTGCGCATCATGCAGGCGCTCGGACTGGTCTGTGCTGTAATCGCCGCCGGCTGGCTGTTATTCCAGGCCGGCTCGTTGCATCCGCTGCCGGCTTTCCGAACCGCGGTGCTGGTCTCGGCCTTTGCTTCGCTTCTGCTCGTCGTTGCCGGTTGCTGGACGATGGTGCTCGCGAGCCGTCGATCCTTGTAAACTCGCCTATTTCTTCACAGGCGTGGCGGCTTTTGCCGGTTTCACGCCGCTGATGGCGCCCTCGAGCATGCTCATGGTGTCCGCGTCAATCGCGTACAGCGTCGGCCCGTCTGCACGCCTGGCAATTCCGCCATCCTTCGTTTTCTGGATCTCCACCGTCTCCACCTGCTTGCCACCGCCCGAGGTCACCGTGACGCGAATATCGGGCGCGGTGAATCCGGAATCGACAAATTTCGTCGCCGCCAGCGAGCGCAGCGCAGAGACCAGGTCCTCAATGCTGTCGCTGTCCATCTTCGTGCCGACGGACCACCAGTCGCTGCCCGCCCGGTTCAGAAACAGCGCCGTCGTCCCGGAGTGAACCTCCAGCTTATTCGGCTCCGCGTAGGCAAAGTCGAAGAGCTGCTTGTTGCGGAAGCTGTCCACGGTGCGGCCCAGCGCTTCGCCCAGTGCAACCTGCACCTTCCAGGTCCCCGGTGCAGCGCTGGACTTCGCGTAGTAGTCATCGTGATCCTGCCGCACTTCGAGCGTCTGTTCGCCGGTGCTGCCCATCAGCTTCACCGACGCGTACGGCTTGGCATGCGCGAATGCCTGCTCCGCCTGGGCGGGATCGATGCCGGGATCCCACTGTGCCCCTGTCACCTGATCCAGCAGATCGTCGACTTGGAACGTGTCCGTGCGATAGGTCTGCGGCTTCTGGATCTGCCAGCCGTTGCCAACGCGCGCAAATTCGATGGTTTGTCCGTTCCGTATCAGATCGAAGCGCACTACCGTCGCCGCGGGGACAGGCATCACCCGCTTGTCTCGCAGAGCGTCGAGCGATTTGTTCAGATCGCCCCTTACCCAACTGGGCGTCATATACACCCGCGGATCGCCGGCCACCGTTACGTACACACCTCCGCCGGTGGGGCTGTTGTCGCCAAACGACACCTCGCGGGTCTGATGATTCTCTGTGAAGTCGAGCTGAAAGGAGGGCTGGCTGAGCCCGTAACGAGAAAGGTCGGTCGGCTTTTCTTCGATCACTCGCTCCGACCGCATCTCGCCGAGCGTCGAGATCATGCCGGTAACCGCCGTAGCGCTTGCGGGATACTGCCCCGGCGCCTGAATCTGCCAGGTATGCGGGCCGGACTTCGCGAGCACGATTGTTTGGCCGCCATTCGGCTTCAGAGTGAGCCCTGTGACCGCTGCTGTCTGAACCTTCAAAATGGGCGGCGTAGCGGAGTTTGTCGGGTTCGCCGGCTTCCGGTGATTGGACCAGTAAAGCACCCCGCCCAGCGCCAGCAGGACAACCACGGCTGCAAGAAGACCGCGAAACTTCATAGCAAAGCTTCCATCCGGGCTCGACCGAAATCGCGCATTATCTCCGCTTCCACCACACCAGAATTCCGGCAATGATCACGATCAGCGGCAGCACGAACTGGCTGATGATTCGCACTGTCACCATCTGTCCGCCGGTCATCGTAATCGGACGGTTCTCCGGCGGCTTCGGGCGGATCGAAATGAGGTCCTCATCCGAGCACAGCCAGTTGATCGCGTTGGCCGCCAGATCGCCATTGCCGTTGAAGCTCAGGAAGCGGTTTGAGGCCCAGATCGAACTGCCCACCACCACGAACCGCCCCTGCGCATTCGGCTTCCCGGTGTCGTAAGTCCCGGCCGCAGCCAGGGTCAGCGGTCCCTTGATGTTGTTCGGATCGCTTACGCTCACCTTCGGCGAACTCAGATTCATCGTCGCCAGGCTTGAATCCGAAGAGTTGAAAAGTGGCTGCACCGTCGTGTGATCGGCGTTCTTTGCCGTGAGCGAGCGCGACATGGGGAAGCCGGTCGTCGAGCCCTTCATCTCCGCAACGATTGGCTGCGAGGTGTAGCGCGTTACCAGGGACACCTGCGGACCAAGTCCGAGGATCTGACCGATAGGGTTCAGATCGAGCACCAGATCCTTATCCATGGTTACGCCCCAGCTCGCCAGCAGAGAAGTCAGCGCATCGTTATCTGCGATGGTGTTTGGGCCCATCTGCAGCGGCGGATCCAGCAGGAACATTGCCCGCCCGCCGTTCTCCACATAGGTCCTGATGGCGTTGACTTCCGGTTGCTCATAGTTGCCAACAGGTCCCGCAACTACCGTGGCCGTGCAATCGGAGGGAATCTGGTCGCTCTCAACCAGGTTAATGGTCTTCGTCTCGTAGCTGTCTCGGCCCAGCAGCGTCTTCAGATCGGTCAGGCCGCTCGGAGTGCTGTCGTCAAGCTGGTGCTCGCCGCTGCCGGTCACGAAACACACCGTGCGCGTGTTGCCCTTGATGTCGCGGATGAACGCGCCAGTAACGCCTTCCTCGCTGATGTCGCTGGCCTTCTCGGTGCGGCCGTCCAGAGTCACGGTCACTGCTGGCATCGTCTCGATGCCGTATTCGCGCGCAGATTCCGGGTCCTTTTCCGGGTCGACGTAGTCCACTTTCACTTTCGGCGAGAGGCTCGCATACTCGTCCAGCAGATCCTTGCCCTGCGCGAAGCGCGTGCTCACGTTGAAGTACGTGATAGTCGCGTCCTGGGTCAGCCCGCCGACAATCTTATGCGTTTCCTCCGAGAGGCTGTACCGCTTGTTCGAGGTCGCATCGTATTGCTTGCTGTATCGGTTGGCGAGAACGTTGGCCACCACCACTACCGCCAGCACTACTACGATGTAGGTAGTCGCAAACGCCGCATATTTGGTCTGTCTCGCCTTCAGCCACTGACTTGCCATTCCCGGTTATGACCTCCAGCGCAGGGATTCCATCGAGCGCGCGGTGAAAAAGAGCCCGAGAAAGATCACGCTCACGTAATAGACCGCGTCTTTCGACTCCAGCACTCCCCGGCCGAAGGATTCGAAGTGAGTGATGATCGAGAGATAAGAGAGCACTGCGGCCCACGTTGCCGAGTTATAACTGCTCACCCAGGAGAAGACCCACAGCATCAGGCACGCTGCAAACGTGCCCGCGGCTGCGACAATCTGGTTGCGCGTCAGCGAGGAGATAAAGGTCCCGATCGCCAGCAGCGCCGCGCCCTGCAGGAACAGCCCGAGAAATCCAATCGCCATCGGCTTCCAGTCGGGATGGCCGTACATGAAAAGAAAGATGAAGCTGAGAAATCCATAGAGCAGAAGCCAGCAGTACAGAATCGTTGCCGCCGCCCACTTGCCCACGATGATCTCGCCATCGCGCACCGGCGACGTGGCCAGCAGTTCAATCGTCCCGTTGCGCTTCTCTTCCGCGAACAGGCGCATCGAGATCAGCGGAATAAAGAAGATTCCCAGGAAGCTCGCGTTCGCGATCAGCGGACGAATGATCTCCTCATTCACGTTCACCGGGCCCGCCTGGCCCAGCATCTGCATCTCCAGGGCTTCCATGGCGAAGTGCCCGAGGTAATTCCAGAAGAAAAACCCGAAGATCAGGCTGTACATGGTAACCAACAGCCAGGCGATCGGGGAGGCGAAATAACTGTTCAGTTCGCGGCGACAGATAATCCAGGCGTTCTTCATGCGGCGCTCTCCGGAGGCGCAGGGGTTGCGGGTGCGGCATTGCTGCCCGTGAGCTGCAGGAAAATCTCCTCCAGGCTCAGGGCTGCGGGCCGCATCTCGTTCAGGTCCCACCCGGCCTCGACCACGGCGCGAGCCAGATCGCCGCGGACCAGCCGTCCCTTGTCGCTCTCCACTTCAAACACCGTGCTCGTGCCGCGGCCTTCTTTCTCCAGCACCCGGCTTACGCCAGGCAGCTTCTCCAGCCGCTCCAGCACCAGCGAAGCGTTCAGTTCGCCCACGCGTGCCGCTACCTCCAGCAGCATCGTCTCTGCACCGCGGGCCCGCGCCTGGAGATTATGCACTGAGTCAGTCGCAGCCAGCTTGCCTTTGTTGATGATGATCACCTGCTCGCAGGTCTGCTCCACTTCCGGCAGGATGTGCGTGCTCAGAATGATCGTGTGGTCGCCGGCCAGGCTTTTGATCAGGTCGCGGGTCTCGTTGATCTGCCTTGGATCCAGCCCGGACGTGGGCTCGTCCAGGATCAGCACATCGGGATTGTGAATGATCGCCTGCGCCAGCCCGACCCTCTGCCGATAACCCTTGGAGAGCTTGCCCAACAGCTTCTTTTTCACGTCGCCAATGGCGCACCGATCGCACACGAAGGCCAAGCGCTTCTCCAGTTCCGCCCCGGCCAGACCCTTCAGCCTGCCCACAAAGCGCAGATACTCGATCGTCTCCATCTCCAGATACAGCGGCGGAGACTCGGGCAGATAGCCGATGTGCTTTCTCACCTCCAGCGGCTGCGTGAAGATATCGAAGCCCGCAACCGTGGCGGTGCCCGCCGACGGCGGAAAGAAGCACGTCAGCATGCGCATGGTGGTGGTTTTGCCGGCGCCGTTGGGGCCGAGAAATCCGACGATCTGGCCTTTGGCTACTTCAAAGGAGATGTGGTCGACGGCGGTGGTCCGTGCGTACCTCTTGGTCAGGTCCTGAACAGTAATCATGTCTGACTGAAGACTTGGACTTTGATTTGAAGAAGTCGTTACCAGCGTTGATCCGTTGCATCATCCGCAATTGCGCAGAAATCACAACTGCGACCGCGCGCTGCGCAACGCACAGGAAACCAATACTCATGCTAGAACAAGCGTGCCTCGCTGTGTCAATGCGACCAACGCGGCAAGGAAAAAAAGGTACCCTGCCGATACGGAGCTCCGCCGCGACTTACTCTTCAGTGTCGATCTGCGCCCTCTGCAGCTTGTCGGAGTAATCCACGTACACGGATTTCCACGTCGTGAAAAATTCCAGCGCGCCGATCCCGCCTTCGCGATGGCCGTTGCCCGTCTGCTTCACCCCGCCGAAAGGCAAATGCACTTCCGCGCCGATGGTCGGAGCGTTGATGTAGGTGATGCCCGCTTCCAAATCCCGCATGGCGCGGAAAGCCCGGTTGACGTCGCGCGAGTAGAGCGCCGTCGACAAGCCGAACTGGATTCCGTTGGCGATCCCGATGGCTTCGTCAAAGCTCGCGCATTCCAGCACGCTGACCACCGGCCCAAAAACCTCTTCCTGGGCAATCCGCATGCCAGGCTTCACGCCTCCCACCACGGTGGCCTCGAAAAAGTGTCCCTGGGCGAAAGCTCCTTCGGTGAGCGCGTGTCCGCCGGTCAGAATTTTCGCCCCCTCATTCTTCGCGATCTCGCAATACCGCGCTGAGGTCTCGATTTGCGAGTGATTCACCTGCGGTCCCATCTGTACCGATTCATCCAGTCCGTCTCCGACCTTCAGCGCACTGGCGCGCTCCACCAGCTTCTCGGTGAATTCCTTCGCCACCGCGCGGTGCACGATGATGCGGCTGGTCGCCGTGCAGCGTTGCCCGGTCGTCCCAAACGCACCCCACAGCGTCCCATCCAGCGCGAGTTCGAGATTGGCGTCATCCATCACGATCATCGCGTTCTTGCCGCCCATTTCCAGCGAGCACGGCTTGTAATGCCCGGCCGCCGACATCCCCACCTGCCGCCCCACTTCCGACGAACCTGTAAAGGAAATCGCGGCTACGCTCGGATGCTCCACCAGCGGCGACCCCACCTGAGAGCCCGATCCGGTCACGATGTTTACTACTCCCTCGGGTAGTCCCGCATCCACCAGCGCCTGCACCAGGTTTAAAGTCGACAGCGGCGTATCCTGCGCTGGCTTGATTACGGACGTGTTGCCGCAGATCAGAGCCGCCAGCAGTTTCCACGAAGGGATGGCCATGGGGAAGTTCCATGGCGTGATCATTCCGCAAACGCCCACCGGCATCCGGACGCACATGGCGAACTTGTTGCGCAATTCCGACGGCGTGGTATGGCCGAAGAGGCGCCGTCCCTCCCCGGCCATATAAAACGCGCAGTCGATCGCTTCCTGCACGTCACCCCGCGTTTCCGCCAGCACTTTGCCCATTTCCCGCGTCATATCGCGGGCATACTGCTCCTTGCGCTCGCGGAGGATCTGCCCGGTGCGGTTCAGAATTTCGCCGCGCTGGGGCGCCGGCGTCAGCCGCCAGGTCTTGAAGGCTTCGGTGGCCGCGGCCACGGCATCGTTGACATCCTCAGGGCCGGAGGCCTGAAATTCTCCGACGATGTCGTCCTTGCGGGCGGGATTCACGTTGTGGAAGGTCTTGCCGGTGCGCGCGGGCACCCACCGGCCGCCAATGAGATTCTTGTAAACCTGAACGGACACGCGGGGTATCTCCTCGGAAGCAAACATCTCAGAATACCCTGAACCAGCGGTAGTCACCCAAAGGTGACACTCCCGGCACATGCCAGAAAGACGTGCCGCGGCGCCCCACAGGCCTTACAATAGAAGCGAGTTCCTCTCGGATTAGTAATTTCCTCCATGTCATCGAATGGTTTTCAGCCGCGCTCGTCACGATCGCACGGTTTGCGGTCGTTGTTTAGTGTCTTCTCTAACGATCTCGCCATCGACTTAGGCACCGCCAACACCCTCGTCTTCGCGGCCAACAAGGGCATTGTCGTCAACGAGCCCTCCATCGTTGCCATCAACAAAAACACCGGCGAAGTTGAGGCGGTCGGCAAGGAAGCCAAGGAGATGCTGGGCCGCACGCCCGGCAATATCGTGGCCATCAAGCCGATGAAGGACGGCGTCATCGCGGACTTTAAAGTCACCGAGAAGATGCTGAACTACTTCATTCAGAAGGCGCACAACCGCAAGATGCTCGTTCATCCGCGCATCGTCATCGGTGTCCCTTCTGAGATCACCCAGGTGGAAAAGCGCGCCGTCGAGGACTCCGCCTACCGCGCCAAGGCGAGCGAAGTCTTCCTCGTCGAGCAGGCGATGGTGGCGGCCATTGGCGCCGGCCTGCCCATCACCGAGCCCAGCGGCAACATGGTCGTCGACATCGGGGGCGGTACCACCGATATCGCCGTGATTTCGCTCTCCGGCATCGTCTATTCGCGGTCGGTCCGCATGGCCGGCAACCAGATGGACGAAGCCATCATGAATTACCTCAAGCGGAAATACAATCTGCTCATCGGCGAGCGCACCGCCGAGCAGATCAAGATGGACATCGGTTCCGCCTACCCCCTCGACAAGCCGGTGACCATGGAGATCAAGGGCCGCAACCTGATCGAAGGCGTGCCCAAGACCATCACCATCGACGATGGCGAAATCCGCGAGGCTCTCGGCGAGTCCATCGCCACCATTCTCAACGCCATCCGTGTGGCCCTGGAGCGGACGCCGCCCGAACTGAGCGCCGACATCAGCGACCGCGGAATCGTGCTCACCGGAGGCGGCGCGCTCATCAGGAACCTCGATAAGCGCATTCGCGAGGAAACCGGCCTGCCTGTCTCCATTGCTGACGATCCGCTGGCCAGCGTGGTGCTGGGCACCGGCAAAATGCTCAGCGACTTCCGTCTGCTGCGCAAGATCAAGATCGACTGAAGCTGGTGGCGCGCCGCGCTCGCTGGAGCGGGCCCTGATTTCATGGAATCGTTCTTCAGCCGTTACCGTAACGTTCTGGTGCTGATTACCGTGCTCCTGGCGCAGGTGATCGGCCTGGCCGTGCAGGTCCGCGCCCCCGGGCCGGGACCGGCGGACAAGGGCGGCGTGCGGCTCATTCGCTCCTGGGTGGTCGGCATGGTAACCCCGCCGGAGCGCCTCTTTCGCTGGACCGGCCACAGTATTCGCGGCGTCTGGTTCGGCTACATCGACCTCATTCACGTGCGAAAGCAGAACCGGGACCTGCAGACGCAGCTCGGCCAGTTGCGCCTCGAAGAGGATTCCCTCGCCGAGGATGCACGTCAGGGGCTGCGCCTTCAGGCGCTGCTCGGCTTTCAGGAGAAATACATCTATAAAACAATCGCCGCCCAGGTCATCGGAACCTCCGGCACAGAGCAGTCCCACGTCCTCTTCATCGACAAGGGGGCCGACGAAGGCCTCCGGCCGGATATGCCCGTCATCACTCCCGACGGCATCGTCGGCAAGACCCGCGACGTTTTCGCCCACACCAGTCAGGTACTGGAGATCTCCGACGCCACCAGCGGCGCCGGCGTCATTCTCGTGAATACTCGCATTCGCGGGGTTCTGCGCGGCGACAGCTGGGGCCAGCCGCAGATCGTCAACGTCTCTCCCGACGAGCGGATCAAACCGGGTGAGCCGGTCGTCACCAGCGGCGGCGACGGTATCTTCCCGCGTGGTCTGGCGGTGGGGTCCGTCCAGCGGGTCGTCTCCGAGCCCGAAGGCACGCTCGTGAACATTCAGGTGAAACCGGCCGCAAACCTCTCCCGTCTCGAGGAAGTCCTGGTCATCACCAGCACTGGATCGCAGATGCCGTCCCAGATGCAGGACGATCTCAGCCAGGCCGAACAAAAGACCGCCGATATTCTTGCGGAGCGGCTGCCCTCGCGTTCCGAACCGAATGCCGCACCGGCTGCATCCGGAAGCACCGCCGCCCAGCAGCCCTCCCCGGACACTGGACTTCCCACCACCCCGCCTCCTCCGCCCCCGGCCGAGCATCCCGACCGCTTCTCCATGGGAGCCACGCCGCCGGCAGCCGATATGGTGCCAGGTCAGCCAATCAGCCCGAATGCGGTCGAGCCGACAGGCGGCAGCAACCCCTCCGCCAGCCCCCCGGCTCCGGACGATCGCCACGCCCGCCCCGCGACCACCGCCGGTTCCGGCTCGTCCGGCTCTGTTTCGCCTCAGACCGCCAAACCGGGCGCCCGCAATCAGGGCACAGCCTCCCAGCATCCCGCCAAGCCCGCCCCGGGAAGCCCCGGAACCGGGTCCGGATCCACGCCCCAGGGAGGGAACTGATGGCCCTGATCGCGTCGTCGCGGCACGAGGCTGGTAGCCGTTCCTTTCCGCCTCTGGTCTACATCCTCGCCCCGTTACTCGCTCTCGGTCTGCAGTCCTTTCTGTCGCTGCACTTTACCAGCTTCGATCTCATTGATCTCCCGCTCCTGATCACCATCTATTACGGCATATCGATGCGCGAGCCGATGAGCGCCACAGTGGTGGGCGCCATCGTCGGCATCGCTCAGGACGCCCTCACCCACCACCCGCTCGGCATCTTCGGCATTACCAAGGCAGTCATCGGATACCTGGCGGCCTCGCTGGGCGTTCGCGTTGATACCGAAAACCATGGCAGCCGCGTGCTCCTGACATTTGCCTTCACCCTCGCCCAGACGGGCATGTTGTGGCTCCTGGAGCGACGTATGCTCGGCCAGCCCTTCGCCTGGCACTGGGTGCATGAGATCATCCGCGCCGCCGCAAACTCGCTCTTCGCCGTGATCCTCTTTGCTCTGCTCGATCGCACCCGGCGCGAATCCTGAGCCGGCGCCCCTTTGTCGCGAATACAGGGGCGCCAACCGCCCTGGATTTGGCGGTAACCAGCCATTCTCTGCATCCCCCAGCGGGTTACAATCGTCCTAGGAAGTACGGTCGATCCCTCTTCCGGGCGGCCGTTTGATGCCTTGCAGCCTGGCTGCCTTTGGGGCCCGGTGAAGGTGTCCGGAACAGGAAGTTTCCTATTCATGAAGAACCTCTCGTACCGTCTCTCGCCATTCTGCATGGTTGCCGCGCTGGCGCTCGCTTCAGGATTATCGGCTCAGACTCCCGCTCCTGCCCCCCAGGCTCCGGCTGCCGGCAAGAATTCCGGCGAGTCTGCTGCCGACCTCGGGAATGCCTATTACCACTACATGATGGCGCACGAGTACGAGGAGATGGCGGCGAACTACGGCCGCAGCGAGTACGCTACGCGCGCGATTGAAGAGTACAAGATGGCGCTGAACGACGACCCCACGTCAAAGTACCTGAACAGCCATCTGGCCGAGCTCTATTTCCGGACTGGGCACATTCGCGAGGCTATCGTTGCGGCGCAGGATCGAATTAAGCAGGACCCCAACGATCTGGATGCGCACCGGCTTCTCGCCGAAGTCTATCTGCGCTCGCTGAGCGACGATCAACAGGGCGATGTATCCGGCCAGATGCTCAAACTGGCCATCGCTGAGTACGAGAAAATCGTCCAGCTCCAGCCGGACAGCGTCGACGATCACCTCATGCTGGCTCGCCTCTATGCCGCCGATCACGACTCCGCGCAGGCCGATGCTCAGATCGCCGCGGCGCAGCGCATCGATCCCGGCTCGGAAGAGGCCGCGCTGATCGCCAACCGCTTCTATACCGACCTGGGCGACACCAAAAAGGCTATCCAGGTCCTTCAGTCCCTCCCCGACGACGATCAGACGCCCCGCACCGAATTTCAGCTCGGATCCACCTACGACCAGACCAAAGACACGAAGGACGCGGTAACGGCCTACAGAAAGGCCCTCGACCTTGAGCCTGACAATCTTGACGTGGAGCGCGCCCTCGCCCGCGACCTGATGGCCCTGAACCAGAACGACGCTGCGCTCACAGCCTGGAAGGATATCGCCGCCGGCGATCCTACCGACCCTGAAGCCTGGAGTCAGATCTCCGAAATCGAAGAGGACAACGGTAATTTCAACGATGCTCTGGCCGCGATCAAGAAGGCGCGCGAACAGGCACCGGATAACCTCGAGTACGAGTTTCAGGAAGCGACCATCGACGACGCCCTCGGCCACCTCGACGATTCCGTGAAAGATTACAGCGAGCTGGCCTCGGCCACGGAACATCCCAGCGGCCAGTACTCCGACCAGGAAAAGAGCAACTACTCCCTCATCCTTGATCGCCTCGCCCAGGTCTATCGCGAGCAGAGCCGTCCCGACCAGGCAATTGCCGCCTATCAGAAAAAGGCGACGCTCGGCGGAGATTACGAGGAGCAGGCGTACGACGAGCAAGTGGATACTTACCGCGAGGCGCGTGAGTACGACCAGGCCGTCGCCACCGCCCGCGAGGCGGTCGACAAGCAGCCCAAGAGCGTCGATGCCAAGCTGACTCTGGCCCGCCAGCTCGCCGACACAGGCCATCCCGATGAGGGCATCAACATGGCCAAAGATGTTCTCCAGAGCGCCCCGAAGAACCTCGAGGTCTATTATCAGCTCGCCCAGATTTATACCGACCTGCACAAGTGGAAAGAGGCGAACGACGTTCTGGATGCTGCCGACAAACAGGCCACGAAGAAGGATGACCAGCTTATGGTGGCCTTTGAGCGCGCGATGAATGCGGATCGCGCCAGGCACTACGAAGAGGCCGAGACCGAATTTCGCAAAGTGCTGGCCATGGACCCCAACAACGCGCTCACCCTGAACAATTTCGGATTCATGCAGGCCGACCGCGGCGTCGACCTCGACGAAGCGCTCTCCATGATTCAGAAAGCCGTGAAGCTGGAGCCCACCAACTACGCCTACCTCGATTCCCTGGGTTGGGCCTACTACCGTCTGGGCCAGTACACCCAGGCCGAAGATAATCTCGAGCGCGCCATCGCCCGCGACGGCAACGACCCCACCGTCCATGAACACCTCGGCGACGTCTACGAGAAAACCGGGCAGCTCAAACAGGCCGCGGCCCAGTGGGAGCTCTCGCTGAACGAGTTTGCCCACACCGTCCAGGCGGATATCGATTCCAACGACGTAAGCAAAGTGCAGAAGAAACTGGACAGTGCGCGCATCCGCCTCGCCAGGGAGTCGAATACGCCTCCGCAGCCCGCGAAACCGGAGTAGGCGTCCACGGAGGGTTACTGCGCGAATGCAAGCGATCAAGGCTCTGCCCGCCGCCTGCGCGGTACCGCAGCACGGGCCGCTGGTGCAGCGCGCGGTGCCCGAAACCGACCATCCCTATCGCTCGCCGTTCCAGCGGGACTGCGGGCGCGTCATTCACTCGCGCGCATTTCGCCGGCTCGCAGGCAAGACCCAGGTTTTCACCCATCGTGGATCCGACCACTTCCGCAGCCGCCTCACTCACACCATGGAGGTCGCGCAGATCGCGCGCACCATCGCCCGCGCGCTGGCGCTGAACGAGGACCTGACGGAAGCGCTTGCTCTGGCCCACGACATCGGGCACCCCCCCTTCGGCCATGCCGGCGAGCGCGCCCTCGACGAGGCTCTGCGCCAGTATGGCCTGCGCTTCGACCACAATCTCCACGCGCTGCGGATCGTCGAGCACTTCGAGAATCGCCATCTCGAGTTTCGTGGCCTCAACCTCACCCTCGCCGTCCGCGAAGGCATCGTCAAGCACTCGCGCGATTACTCGGCACAGGAGCATCCCGAACTGGCCGAGTATTTCCTCGACTCCCGCCCGCCGCTCGAAGCGCAGCTCATCGACCTCGCCGATGAAGTCGCCTACCTCACAGCCGACCTGGACGACGGCGTCGAAGCGGAGATCCTCTCTGTCCCACAGATTCGCGAGGGGGTGGCGCTGTTCGAGCGCTTCTACCGGCCGCTGGCCGCGAAACATGCCGGTGCGTCCGAAAAGCTGCTCTTCCAGGAGTCGCTCAAGCTGATGCTCAACGCCCTCGTCGACGACCTGATCGCTGAAATCGGCCGCCGCGTCGCGGAGCGGGGAATTGTCAGCCTCGAGGCGGTTCGCCGCGCCCCCGGGCGCTTGGCGGCGTTTTCGACGGAAATGGAGCAACTGCGCCGGGAAGCGAAGGAGTTTCTCTATCGGCAGCTGTATCTCTGCGAAGATCTGGAGCGCGGACACCACCATGCCGCCGAGGTAATCGCCGAGCTATTTGCCGCCTGGATTGTCGATCCTTCCTCCATGCCCGCCAGCTACGCTACCCAGATTCCCGTCGAGGGCGCGCCTCGGGTCATCGCGGATTATATTGCCGGAATGACGGACCATTTTATTCTCGACGTGCATCGTAACTTACGTAGGGTGCCGTTTACCGGCTAGGGCTGATTCCGGGCGTCGTCGCTGCGTGGATGTGCACTTCTGCCTGACCAGCATCAACGTAGTCGCTTCCCCTTCCGGATTCGGTTATCCAACTCATTGAGGTGGTGTGTATGCATCCCTGGGTCCGATTCCTGACCGGCTTGATCTCCGGATGCTGGATTGGCGTGGTTGTCGGATGCGCTGTCACCCTCGTCATGGTGGGCAAGCGCATGCGGCAGCTGCAGAATACGAATCTGGTGCTGCGCCTTAAGCTGCGGTCGCGCGCGAAACCGAGGCCGACCGGAACCGCCGGATCAGGTCCGTTGCTGGTCTTCCCACTGCGCGAGATGAATCGCCCGGCGAGCGCGCCTATGGCCAAGGTTGCCTCCGGCGGCCGCTGATCGTCACGGTCTGAGTTACGCTGGTTAGGTGAAACGCAGGCTCACTCTCTCCTGGAGCAGCGGTAAGGACAGCGCCTGGGCGCTCCATCTCCTCAGGCAGCGCAGCGACTACGAAGTGGCCGGTCTGCTCACCACGCTCAACGCCAAGTTCGATCGTGTCGCCATGCACAGCACGCGCCGCGCACTATTGGAAGCTCAGGCCGCCGCTGCCGGACTGCCCTTGCACGTCGTCCCCCTGCCGTGGCCCTGTTCGAACGAGCACTATGAAGCCGCCATGCAGACAGCCTGCGCGGGCATCCTTGCTTCAGGCGTGGATATGATCGCGTTCGGCGATCTCTTCCTCGAGGACGTGCGCCGTTATCGTGAGGAAAAGCTGCAGGGAACCGGACTGACGCCCGTCTTTCCCGTCTGGGGGCTCGACACGCGCGAACTCTCTCGGCAGATGATTGCTGCAGGTCTGCGCGCCCGCATCGTCTGTGTCGATCCGCGCAAACTGCCGTCCGATTTTGCCGGACGTGATTTCGATGAAGATTTTCTCCGCGAACTGCCCCCGGGCGTTGATCCCTGCGGCGAAAACGGCGAGTTCCACAGCTTCGTTTATGCCGGGCCCATCTTCCGCGAGCCGATTCCCATCGAAAGCGGCGACGTCGTCGAACGCGACGGCTTTGTCTTCGCCGATGTGCGGCTGGCCGAGCCGGTCGCCGCTTCCTGAAGCATGGCGATCGCTGCCGGCGCATTCACTTTGCGCACGTAGATTCGATAGCCCGGCGGCTGCTCGGCAATCGGCCACCATCGAATCGGGCGCGTTGGCTCCCTTTGCACATACAGCGAGTAGTTTGCCTCGCGCCACAGGCGGAACTCCGGCCAAGCGTCCAGCCCGCCCCAACCGAGCGGCTCACCCAGACAATTCTGGTCGGATTCAATCAGCACTTCGGGCGGTGCGTGGCCCATATCCTCCAGGAACTCCTCGCGAAGCCGTTCCGTCACCGCCGTCTGCGGCTGATGGAAGAAATAGCAGTCGTACAGAAACCCGGTGCTCTGCACCAGCCGCATCCGGTAGAGCACGCCCAGGCAGCCGGCGGTCATATCGAGGCATTGCACGTGACCTGAAAGCGCAGGACCGCCAAGGATGTTCAGATCGGACGTCAGCGATTGCGTGAAGTCATCGTGCCGCCAGTCATAGTGGTCCGCGCGAATCAGCCAGGAAGGCGCCAGCGCCAGCGTCGCAAATCCCAGCAGGGCCGCTGCTGTGAACGCTCGCCACCGTGATCGCGCTGCGCGCAGGCCCACCGCCGCGTCGATCCCCATCGGCACCAGCAAAAACGCCTCCAGCGGATAGCGCTGGTAGGGAAATGCCTTGCCCTGTGCAACAAACGATGCGACGCCGACGCCAATGGACCACAATAGCGCCGCTCCCTCCCATGTCCGCCATTGCCGGCCCGCAAACGCCAGCGCCAGCCACAGCACGATCACGGGATACAGCGCCGACGGCACCAGATGCGTGAGCAGGAATCGCAGCGGAAAGCGATCGATGTGCGCGTGGTAAACCATCAGGCCGTTGACGGTCTGCACAAACGCACTGGCAGCATCTTCATGGGAGAGATAAACGAAAATGAACGCAATCGGAGCCGCGCACCCCGCGCACGCCGCTAGCAGGTGCCGGGCCATTGGCCGGCGTCGCCGCTGCAGCGCTGCTGCCGCGAGTACCAGCATGCCCGGGAACCAGAGGATCGCCGTCGGCTTGATGGTCATGGCCGCGCCGGACGCGATGCCGAAAATCCCACTCCACGCCCACGAGGATCGCCGCAGCGCCAGAAAGATCGCGGCGCATCCCAGCAGCATCAGCACAGCAAGCACCAGATCGCGCTCGCCGGCCTGGTCGATGCCGTCGTGTACATGCAGGATGAAGAAAAATCCCGCGGCAAACACCCCGCCGAACCAATCATATGGCCTGGCGATAACAATCACCGCCGCCGCAGCCGCGCCGATCAGAGCGAAATCGAAAATCCGCCATGCCGCCGCCCCGGGACCGAAGACGTGGATCACCCCCCAGTCCAGCAGGAAGCACCCTGGCATATTCATGTCGATAATCTGCCGATACGGCGCGAATCCGTGGCTCAACAGGAATGCGCCGTAGTGCATCAGCGTCGCATCCCCAGCAAGCGGCCAATGCCGCGTACCGGCCACGGCCAGCGCCGCCAGCGCGAACAGGGCGGGTGCCAGCACCCAGCGAAAAACTTCGGCCAGGCGAGACGCGGACGGCCCTTCCCGTGCTTCAGCCGATGAAGGTCTCACGAGCGATTCCGCCACGGTGCGCTTCAGTACTTCGCCATCTCCGCAATCGCCTGGAAGATCCGCTCCGGCTGCGGCAGGATCACATCCTCGAGTGCCGGCTGGTAGGCGACGAAGCTGTCCAGCGCCGCAATACGCCGCACCGGCGCGTCCAGTTCGTCGAACAGATCCTCGCCGATGCGCGCCGCAATCTCCGCGCCATACCCCCAGCTCAGCGTGTCCT
>Ga0335075_10003380_pt1 | contig 25388 bp, 22 predicted proteins | sample Lox_Sample_24_FD_206723 | JGI IMG/M metagenome (GOLD analysis project Ga0335075, IMG submission 206723) | Soil microbial communities from Loxahatchee National Wildlife Refuge, Florida, United States - Lox_Sample_2.4 | ecosystem: Environmental > Terrestrial > Soil > Wetlands | place: USA...
CAGGCGTTGGCGGCCGCATGCTCCTCCGCCCTCCCGAGTAAGCCTCTTCGCAGCTCAGATTATGAGCATTGTGCGAAGTTTCGCAATGGAAACACGGTTAATGTCGCGTCAAATGGCAAGCCGGTCGCGCTTCGATGTCGGCCGTACTGGCAAAGCTGCGGAGACAGCACCACGACAGATCGGCCGGCGAACAACATACGAAACGTGGCTCTGCACCGCAGCGTTACTGCCTGCCAGCACGGCAGTGCTGCTCGCAGCAGGCGCCCGCATGCCTGGCCGCCGAGGGCGCATAGGACCGCTTTCGCCATCCGTTTTCCCGGCGGGCTGATTCAGCCGCGGCGGTTAGAAAGGCTGCGCGATTTAGAAATCCGGTGCCTTTAAATTACAAGTAAGTAGAAGTAACCCCGCGGACGGCACCGAACAGGCGCGGGCCACCTCAACCGGGATGCAACCGGGATGCATCGCTAGCGCTCGGCCCCGGCGCCGTTCCGGCTGACGCACCCGGCCAGGTGATCGTTGACGATGCCGCAGGCTTGCATCGTGGCGTAGGCAGTGACCGGACCGGTGAACCTGAACCCCCGCCCGCGAAGGTCTTTCGCCAGGGCCTTGGACTGGCCCGTCGTGGCGGGAACATCGGCGAGGCTCACCGGTGCCGCCCGCTCGTCCTCGGCGTACTGCCAGACGAGATCGGCCAGCCCGGCCGGCAGCCGCAGCGTCGCCTGGGCGTTGGCAATCGCGGCCTCGATCTTGGCCCGGTTCCGCACGATGCCGGGATCGGCAAGTAGCCGCGCAATGTCATCGGGGCCGAAACCGGCTACTGCCTCGATGTCGAAACCGCGAAAGGCCAGCCGGAAGTTCTCCCGCTTGCGCAGGATCGTCAGCCACGAAAGGCCGGACTGGAACGCCTCCAGGCACAGCCGCTCGAACATCCCCACATCGTCGCGGACCGGTCGTCCCCATTCCTCGTCGTGATACGTGAGGTACTCGGGGGCGCTCAGGCTCCACGGACAGCGCAGCAGCCCGTCGGGCCCGGCCGCGGGCAGCCCGGCCGTCATTCGTCCTCGCCGATCCGGACGCCGGCCGCGCTTGCGTCCGGCACCGGATGAGCTTCGCGTGCCGGGCCGTCGTCCGCCCCGGTCGGGTCGTACGGGCTATCTGAGCTGTACGGGCCGAATTCTGGCCGCGCTTCGGCGAGCCGCTTTCTCAGCCACTCGATCTCGGCATCCCGCTCCGCGATAGTCCGGGCGATGAGCGACAGGGCATGCTGAGTCGTCCTGGCGTGATAACCGAGCAACGCCGCAGGGGGCCGGTAGTGGGCAACGTCGGACCAGGTGCGGAACTCGGCGGAGTCGGGCACATCTGGCCGCTCACGGGCAAGTTCTCCACCCCGGCCCATGGCGACCACCACCACGCCGCCGATGATCACCACTGCGGCGAGGATGATTGCAACAGGCACATCGCAATCGTGCCATGGCCGGCGGCATGCTGACGCCCGACCATAGCCGGGAATCCTTAGGTCATCTCGGTGAAATTCTGCCGGCCGGCGCTCAGGGTGTGCGCCTCGACTATGACCCGGACAACCTCGGCCGGGTCGTCGACGATCTGGACCAGGCCAGGATCAGAAGGCGAGATCTTGCCAGCCGGCAGCATGGTGTCGTAGATCCAGCTCCGCAGCCCTGCCCAGTACTCGCTGCCGACCAGGACGATGGGAAACCTGGTGATCTTGCCGGTCTGAACCAGCGTCACGGCCTCGAAAAGCTCATCCAGCGTCCCGAATCCGCCCGGCAGCACGACGAAGGCCTGCGAGTACTTGACGAACACAGTCTTGCGCACGAAGAAGTACCGGAACTCCAGGCCGATCTCGACGTACTCATTGAGGCCCTGCTCGAGCGGCAACTCGATACCGAGCCCCACCGAGACGCCGCCCGCCGAGGCCGCGCCCTTGTTCGCGGCCTCCATGATGCCCGGACCGCCACCAGTGATTATTGCGTAGCCCGCCCTGGCCAGGCCCGATCCGATCTGCTCCGCGCACTCGTACTCCGGAGTGCCCGGCCGGGTTCTGGCGGAGCCGAAGACCGAGACCGCCTGACCGAGCTCCGCCAGTAGTCCGAAGCCCTCGACGAACTCCGCCTGGATGCGCAGCACGCGCCACGGGTCGGTGTGCACCCAATCGCTGGGTCCGCGCCAGTCGAGCAGCCGCTGATCGGTCGTCGTCTTCGGGATGTGCTTACCGCGCAGCGTGGCGGGGCCCTGGCGGCGCAGCCGGCGGCGTGGCTCGGAGAGACTCATGGCCCATAAGGTAGCCGTCGCGGTGCGGTGATCAGCCACGACACCGCCGCGCACCGCCGAGCCGACCAGCCACGGGCCGCCCGTTCCCGGCCTGGAAGCGCTTAGGAACCGACGCCGTGGTCGCGGAGAATCTCGTTCAGTGCTGCCTTGTCGTGGACGCTGCCTTCGGGCAGCCGCTTGAGCACCAGGACGCATGGCATCCCGAACTCGCCGCCGGCGAAGCTGCGCGTCCGGGTGCCGCTGACGCAGACCGACCACCCCGGCACTTCACCCCGCGGCAGCTCCTCGCCGGTCTCCACGTCGATCACGTGCGTGCTGTCGGTCAGGATCGTGCCGGCACCGAGGACGGCACCGGCGCGGACCCTGGTGCCATTGACCACCATGCAGCGAGAGCCGATGAAGGCGTCGTCCTCGATGACCACCGGCCGCGCGTTCGGCGGCTCAAGCACCCCGCCGATGCCGACTCCGCCCGCCAGGTGCACGTTCTTGCCGACCTGGGCGCACGAGCCGACGGTGGCCCAGGTATCTACCATCGTGCCGGTGTCGACGTAGGCGCCGATGTTCACGAACGACGGCATCAGCACCGCGCCGGGCGCGACGTAAGCGCCCCACCGCACGATCGAGCCGGGTACGGCGCGGACCCCGTCGAGCTCCGACGTCAGTGGTACCCGGTCGTTATAGCGGAACTCCCCGACCTCCGAGCTCACCATCGGCAGCAGCCGGAAGGCCAGCAGGATCGCGCGCTTGGCCCGCTCGTCCACGATGACCTCATCGGCGGCCGGATCCACCCAGGCGACCCTGGCCTGCCCAGTGTCGATCTTGTCCACCGACGCCATGACCAGATCCCTGGCGACGGCGTCCGACGGCGTCAGCTCCGCCCGCCGCTCCCACAGCTCGTCAATGTCGGCCGAAAGGACCGATGGCACCGTTCCCGGCACTGGAGGTTGCGTCATAGCGTCGGAGCCTAGTGCTGTCCTGGCAGGCGCGCCGCTGCGGGCGCGACGCTTCTCGCCGCGCTGAGCGGGTAGCGTCGTACCGTGCCGAGCCGCCGCCCGCCAGCCCGAGCCAGTCGGCTGTCCCGGATCTGGGCCGCGGTCGTCGTCATCCTGGCCGGCCTTGTGGTCGGTTACCTGGCACTGAAATCCTCGCCGCAGTTGCTGCGGCGGCCGACCGCGTGCGTGGCTGGCCAGGGCAGCCAGCAGTTGCAGCTGAGCGTCAGCCAGGCCGGGATCGCGGCCACCATCGCCGGCGTGGCCAGCCGCCAGGATCTCCCGACCCGTGCGGTGGCCATCGCTTACGCGACTGCCCTGCAGGAGTCGAAGCTGGCGAACCTGCACTACGGCACCATGGACTCCGTCGGCGTCTTCCAGCAACGCCCATCCGAGGGCTGGGGAACGGTGCGGGAGATCGAGAACCCGGTCTACGCGACCAGCCGGTTCTTCGCCGCGCTGGTGCAAGTGCCGCGCTACCGGCACCTGCCGATCGATCAGGCGGCACAGGATGTCCAGCACAGTGCTGACGGCTCCGCCTACGAGCAATACGCAGGCGTCGCCACCAGCCTGGCCCGCGCGTTCACCGGGACGCAGCCGCATGCAGTCTGGTGCAGCTACGGCTCGCCGGTCGGACGGCCCCGGCTGGCTGCTGCCAAACGGGGTCTGACCGGCGCTTTCGGCGAGCTAGGCGGCAAGGTGACCGGCGACCCGGCAGCCGCCGTGAATGTCGAAGACTCCCGCGAGGGCTGGTCCGTGGCGGCCTGGCTGGTCTCGCATGCAGCCGCCTATGGCATATCGGACGTCCGGTATGCCGGCTATGAGTGGCGGGCCGATAAGGGCTCGGGCCAGTGGGATGCGCTCAAGCCGTCGCGTCGCGCGCGGCCTGCCACCGCCAGCGTGGTCTTCGGCTGATAGCCTGCGAACTCCCCGAGGGTCGGCTGCATGTGCCCGATCCCGCCGGGAACGCGATACTGGTGGGAAGCCGCGATACTTGGGTCAGCCGCACCGCTGGTGCGCCAGGGCGCGGACGGAAGAGGAGAACGCGGAAGTGACCTACATCATCACGCAGCCTTGCGTCGATGTGCTCGACAAGGCGTGCATCGAGGAGTGCCCGGTCGACTGCATCTACGAGGGTGAGCGGATGCTCTACATTCACCCGGACGAGTGCGTGGACTGCGGCGCCTGCGAGCCAGTCTGCCCGGTTGAGGCCATCTTCTACGAGGACGACGTGCCGGACCAGTGGAAGGACTACTACAAGGTCAATGTGGAGTTCTTCGCTGACCTGGGCTCGCCCGGCGGCGCATCCAAGGTCGGAAAGATCGGCAAGGATCACCCGATCGTGGCCGCGTTGCCGCCGCAGGAGACCGAGCACTAGACGGGGAACGGGGCGGTGACGGCCGGCAGCACGACGGCGCGTGCGCCGTCGACGCTGGCTGCCCGGCTGCCCTCGTTCCCGTGGGATTCGCTGGCCGGCGCGGCGCAGCTCGCCAGGCAGCATCCGGGCGGGATCGTCGACTTGTCCGTCGGCACGCCGGTCGATCCGGTGCCCGACGTCGTGCGGGCGGCGCTCCGCGCTGCGGACGATTCCCCTGGCTATCCGTCCACGGCGGGAACGGCCGCTCTCCGCGAGGCCGCCGCGAGCTGGCTCAGCCGACGGCACGGGGTCAGCGTCGACCCCGCCGCAGTGCTGCCCGTGATCGGCACGAAGGAATTCATCGCATGGCTGCCAACCCTGCTCGGCTGCGGCCCGGGTGACATCGTCGTGCACCCGGCGCTTGCCTACCCCACCTATGACGTTGGGGCCCGGTTGGCAGGCGCTCGACCGGTATCCGCGGACGGCCTGCTCTCGCTGGGCCCGCAGCGGGTCCGGCTGGCCTGGCTGAACTCGCCGTCCAACCCGACCGGTCAGGTCCTTCCGGCTGAGCACCTGCGGAAGGTGGTTAGCTGGGGTCGTGACCGCGGCACGGTGATCGCTTCCGACGAGTGCTACATCGAGCTTGGCTGGGATTCAACGCCCCTGTCGGTCCTGCACCCGGACGCCTGCGGCGGCTCCCATCAGGGCCTGCTCGCGGTGCACTCCCTGTCCAAGCGCTCCAACCTGGCCGGATACCGGGCCGGCTTCGTGACCGGCGATGCCGACCTGATCGCGGAGCTGCTCGAGGTTCGTAAGCACGCCGGGATGATCGTCCCTGCGCCGGTGCAGGCCGCGATGACCGCGGCACTGAACGACGACGCTCACGCCGAAGTGCAGCGGGCCCGCTACGCCGCGCGGCGGGAGCGCCTCAGGGATGCGCTGCGGACCGCCGGCTGGGTCGTCGAGCCCTCGCCCGCCGGGCTTTATCTGTGGGCGACGCACCCAGACCTTGACTGCCGCGCCTCAGTGCAGCGGCTGGCCGAGGCTGGCATCCTGGTCGCGCCGGGTGAGATTTACGGGCCTGGCGGCGTCCGGCACATTCGCGTCGCGCTGACGGCTACCGACGAGCGAATCGAGGCCGCCGCCAGCCGGCTGGCCCAGCTCGCCTGACCTGACCGATACATAACGATCTAAGCAATATCGTCGCGCCATCTCTGCCGGTATGTCTGGCTAGAGCTGCGAACATGCGGGTTTTCCGCTCCTGCGGGCGGCGGTGGGAGGTGCTGGGCGGATGCCCGAGTCTGAGACTTTCGATGCCTTCTACGCGCGTACGGTCGGGCGCATCACCGGCCAGATGCACGAACTCACCGGCAATGACGCTCTCGCGGACCATGCCATCCGCGAGGCCTATGCCAAGGCATACCAGCAGTGGTATGAGGTGTCGGGCTACCGCGACAGCGAAGAGTGGGTGCTCTCCACCGCCCAGGACGCTTACGAGCGGCGGCGAGCTGAAACCGGATTCGACCGGCACGCTGCCGCAGCGCAGGCGGCGGATTCGGGGACCTGGCCGGGGATTTATCGGCCGCGGGCCAATGCGGGCGACCCTGCTGCCCCCGACCTGGGCCAGCCCGCAGCCGACCCGGATGCCACTATGGCTCGCCCGCGTAGGCACGCGGCCGGGCGGCGGCCGGCGGGCGACCTGCGCGCGGGGGTCCCGGCAGCGGATACGCCGGATTACGCTGCGGCCGCAAGCTACCCGACCGCCGGCGCCATGCCCGCCGACCGCGCCGGGCCCGGCCGGCCGGTGTCTCGAAGGACGCTGCTGATCGCGGGCAGCGCGATCGCCGCGCTGGTAATCGGCAGCGTCGCGTACATCGCGTCCGGTGGCCATAACAGCCCTTCCTCCGCCAGCAGCCACAGTTCCTCATCGGTCGTCACTAAGCCGAAGGTGCAGATGCTTCCGGCCGGCAAGACCGGCCAGCTCTCGGCTGTCCCCTGGACGCTGGTCGGAACGGGCTGGGCTCTTGCCGAGCTATCCACGGCTCAGCCGAACTCAGCCGGGCAACCTTTCGGTACCGGCACGTACGCGTACACCACGTACCTGGTGGACCCAGACGGCGGCAAGTACACGATCACCACATCGTCTGGCAGCACCGAGCCGCAGCTGATGGCGTGGTCCGGTAACGCCAAGACGGCGCTGTTCGACACCGGCGGAACCTCCGGCGGCGCTGGCAGCTATCAGCTGCTGGATGTGCAGACAGGCCAGCTGGCGCCGCTGCTAATGCCGGCGGGCGTGGTCCCGTTCGGTTTCACCCGGCCCGACGGCCTGGCCATCCTGGCCGTGAGTGAGGGACCGGCCAAGTTCCGGCTCCAGCGCTACACGCTGGCCGGGCAGCTTGAGGCCTCGCTGGCCTCGCTCCCGCGCAGGGCGGGCGAGACCCTGGCGCCAGATGGCTGCGAATCCGCATGCGCGCTGAGCTCGCCAGACGGCCTGAGGGACGTCTGGGGCATAGTCGGCGAGGGCACGCAGGTGCTGAGCAACGCCGCCGGGGGCAAGCCGCGCCGAATGCACGTGAACGGCGGCGGTCACCCATCGTCCTGCATGCCGCTGACGTGGTGGAACGACACCACCGTCCTGGTCAACTGCGCCGCCAGCGCCGGCCAATCGCGGCTCTGGCTGGTGCCCGTAGCCGGCGGCTCACCCACGCCACTGACGGCCGCGGCAGGATCCCCAGTTGGGGAGGGTGACATCGTCGGAGCCTGGCAGGCTGACGGTGCGGTCTACCTGACGCAGATGAGCCTCCGCCAGTGCCAGGGAGCACCCAGCGGTCCCGGTGGCATGAACATCCTGCCTCTTGGCCAGGGCGCGATCACGGTTCCCGGCAGCACCGGCAACTACAGCACCATCGTTGCCATCCAGGGCAAGCGCCTGCTCGTGCTGACCCAGACCAGCTGCCCTGGCACCTCATCGCTGCTCTGGCTCAATCCTTCGACTGGTCGCAGCCAGATGGTGCTGACCCCGCCAGCCTCCGAGGTGGGGGTCATCGCCGCTGTCCCGTACGGCAACGGGCCGACCGCTGTCACCAGCGGGAATTCCTAGCGCGGCTAACCGAGCTGGGCTATGACTGAACAGGACCGCCGATGCGCCAGTACTCGCCGTCAGCGCGCTCCATCAGCTGCTCGTCGACCAGGTACCTGCGAAGCGCCGCGTAGTCGCTGAACATTTCGCCGAGCACTCGGTTCACCTCGGACTCTGGGTAGCGGACGCCCGGCTCGAAGGCCTGCGCGACTTCGTTCAGCAACGACAGGCGCCGAGACCACTTGGCGGGCATCGCGTCGATCCTTCCGTCACGGACGAACACGCTGAGCTTGACGTCCCTGGCCAGCGCTTCCATGACGCTCGCCGTACTCGATTCAGGCATGCGGCGATTATCGCCGAACCCACCGCCTGCGGATCAACCCATTTCGGCTCGCGGCGTCTCCGCAGGCGCGGCCGGCGAAGGCCGCGGCGAGCAGGTCATAGGCTGGCAGGCGTGTTCAGCCTCTACGACACCCGCCTGCGGGACGTCACCGAGATCAGGCCAGTCCGTGGTCAATTGCGGATCTACGCCTGCGGACCGACGGTGTACCGGTTCGCCCACGTCGGCAATCTGCGGACGTTCGTGCTCCACGATCTGATCCGGCGTAACGCCGAACGCCACGCTCGACCCGTCCTTCTCTGCCAGAACATCACCGACGTCGGTCACCTGGCCGATGACAGCGAGGTCGATCCGGAAGGCGAGGACAAGATCCTCGCGCAAGCCCGGGCGGAAGGTAAGTCCGCGCTGGATGTTGCGCGGTTCTACGAGAGCGCATTCTGGGCCGACTGCGCTGCGCTGAACATCGCTCCGCCGGATTATGCCCCGCGGGCCTCGGAATCGATCGACCTGATGATCGACATGATCAGCAAGCTGATAGCGACCGGCCACGCTTACCCCGCCGGAAGCGGCTCGGTGTACCTCGATGCACGTAGCGTGCCCGACTACGGGGCGCTGTCCGGTAACCGGCTGACGGACCTGCGGCCAGGCAGCAGGCTCTCGAGCAGCGTCGATGAAGACAAGCGGTTCCACGCTGACTGGGCACTGTGGAAGGGGGCCGCGCCCGGCCGGGAGCTGACCTGGCAGTCGCCCTGGGGCACCGGCTTTCCAGGCTGGCATACCGAGTGCTCGGCGATGTCCCTGCAATGCCTTGGCGACGTGATTGACATCCACACCGGCGGCATTGACCTGCGGTTCCCCCATCACGAGGACGAGCGGGCCCAGTCCAACGCGCTGACCGGGCACGAAGTCGTCCAGCACTGGGTCCATGGGGAGCACGTGCTGTTCGAGGGCCGCAAGATGGCCAAGTCCACGCGTAACGTGGTGCTGCTGTCGGACGTCACTGCGCGCGGGCTCGACCCTCTCGCGGTGCGGCTTGCCTTCCTCGAGCACCGGTACCGCCAGCAGATGAACCTGACCTGGGACACCCTGACCGCCGCTGACAGCACCGTCCGGCGCTGGCGGGACCAGGTGGCCGACTGGGCCAACGAGCCGAGCAGACCCATGTGCGCTGACTACTGGTCCCGGATCTCGGGCGCGATCGACGAGGACCTGGATACCCCGGCGGCGCTGCGGGCGCTGCGGGAGCTCGCCAAGGACCCGGACATCCCGGCAGGGTCGAAGTTTGAGACCTTCGCGGCCGCCGACCGCGTGCTCGGCCTTGATCTGGTGAGCCTGGTGGGGCGGCCGCGGACCGCTGAGCGGCTACCAGCTGGAGCGGAGGCGATGCTGGCCGAGCGGGCCGCGGCGCGCGACCGCCAGGACTTCGCGACATCGGACCGGCTCCGGAACGAGCTCGCTGACCTGGGGGTTTCTGTGGCAGACACGCCCGACGGCCAGACCTGGTCGCTCTCCCCCGCCGCCAGGGCGGCCGGCTAGCCAAGGTCAGGCAGCGATCTGGGCTCTGGCCTGGTGGTCCCGTAGCTGCGCAACGAATCGGTCTCGGGCAGCCGGATTACGCAACAGATCGGCACTGAGACGCATGAGGCGCAAGCGCGGCCTGGTGCGCCGCACTTCTAGGCTGGACTGACCTAGATCATCGGCTCGCATGCCGGATCTCAGATCATCCGCCCAGATCATCCGCTGAACGGAGCGCCTGACCCATGACGGAGCCAACGCGCCGCTACACGCACTCGAGGACCTACCTGATGTGCCCCCCCGAGCACTTCGCGGTGGAGTACTCCATAAACCCGTGGATGGACCCGGACAAACCCGTCGACGTGGCGCTGGCCATGCGACAGTGGAGCGGGCTGGCGGAGACATACACGCGCCTGGGCCATACCGTGCACAGGATCGCTCCAGAGCCTGGGCTGCCCGACATGGTGTTCGCCGCGAACGGCGCAACGGTGATCGACGGCAAGGTGCTCGGCTCTCGGTTCAAGTATCCGCAGCGCCAGCCGGAGGCTGCGGCGTACCTCAACTGGTTTCGTGGTCGTGGCTACGGCCAGATCCGCGAGTCGCTGGTGCCCAACGAGGGCGAGGGCGACATCGTCTTCGCCGGGCGCGCCATCCTGGCCGGTCACGGCTTCCGCAGCGAAGAAGCTGTCAGGGATGAGCTGACCGAGCTCTACGGTCGTCCGGTTATCAGCCTGCGTCTGGTGGACCCTCGCTTTTATCACCTCGACACCGCGCTCGTCGTGCTGGACGCGGACACCGTCGCCTACTACCCGGCCGCGTTCGACGACGCGGGGCGGGCCGCACTAGCGTCGCACTTCACCGAGCTGATCGAGGCCAAGGACGAGGACGCGGAGGTGCTCGGCCTTAACGCCATCAGCGATGGCCGCAACGTAGTGCTGCCCGTGCAGGCGACGGGCCTGATAGCTCAGCTAACGGCCGCGGGCTTCAACCCGGTCGGTGTTGATCTGTCGGAGCTGCTGAAGGCCGGCGGCGGGCCGAAGTGCTGCACCCTCGAACTGAGATAGCTACCGAACGTCGGCGAATCGCGAGAGGCACGTACATGGCAAGCACAGCAGGCACTGGGTCGGCGGCCCAGCTGCGCGCGCAGTCGGCGGCACACAGCGCACACAACTACCACCCGCTGCCGGTGGTCATCTCAGCAGCCGAGGGCGCCTGGGTGACCGACGTCGACGGCAAGCGGTATCTGGACATGCTCGCTGCTTACTCGGCAATCAACTTCGGTCACCGGCACCCCAGGCTCGTCACCGCGGCACAGCGACAGCTCGAGCGCGTGACACTAGTCAGCCGGGCATTCGAGCACGACCAGTTCGGACCGTTCTGCGCCGAGCTCGCCGCTCTGGCAGGCATGGAGATGGTCCTGCCGATGAACACCGGCGCCGAGGCGGTAGAGACGGCCATCAAGACGGCGCGTAAGTGGGGCTATGAGGTCAAGGGCGTCCCGGATGGCGAGGCCGTCATCGTCGTGTTCGACGGCAACTTCCATGGCCGGACCACGACGATCGTCAGCTTCTCCACCGACCCGGACGCACGTGACGGATTCGGGCCGTACACGCCGGGCTTCAGGGTGGTTCCCTACGGCGATCTGACGGCGCTCGCCGACGCGATGGACGACAAGGTCGTCGCGGTGCTAGCCGAGCCCATCCAGGGCGAGGCAGGCGTGCTCGTGCCGCCGCCCGGCTGGCTGGCCGGCGTCCGCGAGCTGTGTACCGCTCACGGCGCGCTGTTCATCGCCGACGAGATCCAGTCCGGCCTCGGCCGCACTGGCGCGACGTTCGCCTGCGAGCACGAGGACGTCGTTCCCGACATGTACATTCTCGGCAAGGCGCTCGGCGGCGGGATAGTGCCGGTCTCGGCGGTCGTCTCCTCCAGCGCGGTCCTCGGCGTCTTCAAGCCGGGCCAGCATGGCTCCACCTTCGGCGGCAATCCGCTGGCCTGCGCGGTCGCTCGGGAAGTCATCGCCATGCTGGCGACCGGCGAGTTCCAGGAACGCTCGGCCAAGCTCGGCGCTCACATGCACGACCGGCTGAACGCACTGCCACAGAGCAAGGTAAGGGACGTGCGGGGCCGCGGACTGTGGGCAGGCATCGAGTTTGCCAGCCTCAGCGGCCGGGTCGCGTGCGAGAAGCTGGCCGGCCGGGGCGTGCTGGCCAAGGACACCCATGGCTCCACGATCCGGCTCGCGCCGCCGCTGGTCATCAGCGCCGAAGACCTGGACTGGGCCATCGACCAGGTCGAGGCGCTGGTTCACTGAGGTCCGGTTCACCAAGGCCCGGCCGGGCCGCCCTGCCGGCGGCCCGGCCGGAGTCAGGTCCGTGGCGGCTGCGTCTCGTCGAATATGCGCAGCCGGTGCGCGATGGCCGCGGCCTCGCCTCTGTTTCCCGCACCGAGCTTCCCCATGATGTTCGATACGTGCACGCTGACCGTCTTCGTTGAAATGAACAGCTCCGCTGCAATCGCCGCGTTACTGCGTCCGGCTGAGACGAGCCGGAGAACGTCGAGTTCGCGCGCGGTGAGGCTCCGTGCGGAACGGCCCACCCCGGTGCCCGCATTACTGGCTCCGGTCAGCGAGATGCGCGCCCGACGGGCAAGCAAGGCGACGTCCTCGCCCAGCGGCCGTGCACCCAGGTCTCGGGCGATCGCGGCGGCCCTGGTCAGCGCCTCGGCGGCGGAGCCGCGGTCCGCCTGATCGGCAAGCTGGACCTCTGCCACCCGGTACAGTGCGCGCCCAAGAGCGAACGGCTCGCCTAGCTCCTCCCAGGCGGCTGCTGCCTCCTGCCAGAGGACCAGGTCGTCCGGACTGGCCTCGGCCTCGGGTCGGCCAGCCCGAGCCATCTCAGCGGCGAGCGTACGGCGGAACGCTGTCTGCACCGGGCCCACGACGTCAAGCTTCCTGGCCTCGCTGCGCGCGGCCTGCAGCACCGCGTCGGCAAGATCGAGGTCACCCTCGCCTCTGGCCGCAGCCGGCAGCTGGACCACATCAGCCGCGATGCGGGCTGCCGCGGTGAGCAGCGGCCAGGAATAGCGAGGACTGGTCTGCAGGTCGGCGGTCTGCAGCACCTGCCGAGCGGTGGCCAGCGCGCTCGCGAGCTGGCCCTCCGCAGCTGCGAGCTCGAACTCCATGCGGAAGTGCGGCAGGTGCTTCTGATCCTCGTATGTCGTGCTGGCCAGCAGCTCGCTCGCATTCGAGAGCGCCCGACGAGCCACATCGAGGTCACCGCGCGCCAGCGCCAGTTCGCCGGCCAGCCGCCAGAGTGACGACCGGTGCGGACCGGCCAGCGGAGCTCCGAGTGCCCTGGCAATGACCTCGCTGGCCTCGGCCCACTTGCCCGCCGCGGCCAGCGGCTCCGCCACATTGACGGCAAGTATCGCGCCGGATGTCCGGGACAGACCGTAGCCTGCCGCGTCCGCCACTCCGGTCCTGGCGACCTCGGCTGCCTCCACATGCCGGCCCATGCCCTCGAGAACGTGCGATTCATTGATGGCCGCCAGTACGAGCAGCTGGTAATCCTGCGCGTCGGCGGCTGCGGCTCGCGCCTGCCCGAGCAGGTCAAGCGCGTTGCTATCCCTGGAGTAACTGTCCGGCTCCAGTATCGCCAGAGTTATCATCGCCCGCGCCTGCACTGCCGGCAGGTGGTGCGCCCGTGCGACCTCCAGTGCTTCCTCGGCATACATCCTGGCCTGCGCGTCCGCATTCAGCTTGCGCTGCGACTGCGCCAGGCTGGCTAGCACCTGCGCCCGCGCTGCCTCGTGCTGACCATCACTGACCAGGCGCAGCGCCTCGTTCAGGTCGCCGCCATCCACAGTCAGGTGGCCCTGCTCACAGAGCGAGCCACGGCGTACCAGCAGGATCGCCGCCCGCCCCGGATCGGCAGCCGTATCGATCTCGCGCAACGCCGCAGCGGCAAAGGCGACGCCACGCTCCGACTCGCCCGCCAGCTGCGATATTTCGACGGCTTCCTCAAGTACCCGGATGTGATCGGCGCCGATGCGCACCTCCGCATCGGGCACATTGTCCCAGAGCTCGAGGACGCGGGAGAGCATGCTCAGCTGCTCGGAATAGGCAAGCGCATGACCAGCCTCGGAGGCTGCCTGCCAGGCGCTGACCAGTGCCCAGGTGACGTCGTGCGCGGAGTGCCAGTGGTGCGCGAGAGAGATCGCGGCGCGACCGGCCGGCACCAGCGACGGCCTGAGCTGAATCGCCTCGGCGTAGCGCGCATGCAGCCGGCCGTGCTCGCCGGGCAGCAGGTCGTCGTGCATGACCTCCTGGATCAGGGCGTGCCTGAACTGGTACCCATCGGCGTCGGCCAACAGCACGTTCGCGGCAACTGCGGGCCGAAGCACGCGCGACAGGTCCTCGTCGCTGAGTCCGCTGACCTCAGCAAGCAGCGCATGCCCGACCCGGGTCCCGCCGGCACTGGCGACACGCAGCAGGTCTGTCGTCTCTTCCGGAAGCCGCTGCACGCTGGCCAGCACCATGTCCCGCAGTGAATCGGGCACTTCGGTCTCGCAGCCGATCAGATGCTCGACGAACAGCGGATTCCCTTCGCTGCGCCGGAATACGGTGTCGGCGAGATCCGGCGCCGGCTCGTGCGCCAGGATCGCTGAGATCAGCGCGGCAGCCTCGGCACTGGAGAGCCTCGGCAGCTCCATGCGCTCGACCCAGGCAATGCGGCCGAGCTCCGCAAGCAGCGGGCGAAGCGGGTGGGTGCGGTGCAGCTCATCAGACCTGAAGGTAATGACGATCAGCAAGCCGGTCAGAACCTGCTGATTACCGATCAGGAACGTCAGCAAGTCCCTGGTCGACCTGTCGGCCCAGTGCGCATCCTCGATGATCAGGGTCAGTGGCCCGGCCTGCGCCAGTCCCTGCAGCAGTGCGAGCACCTGCTCGAAAAGCCTGGCCCGCGCCTCGCCGGGATATGCCTCACCGGGATAGGGCCCGCCCTCGCGCGTTGTCGGTTCGGCCAGCTCGGGAAGCAGCCTGCCCAGCTCTCCGCTCGCCCGGCCGGACAGCAGACTAATGATGCCGGGCACGCCAAGCTCTCGCACTAGCTGCCGGAGGACCTGCGTAAACGGGGCGAACGGCAGCCCGGAAGCACCGAGCTCCAGGCAGCTTCCGATCAGCACCCGGCCGTCCGCGCGCGCGGCGAACTCGCTGATTAGCCGCGACTTGCCGATCCCGGCCTCGCCGCCGATCAGCAGCGCGGCAGGCGCGCCGGCCTGCGCGGCGGCAAGCGCGTCCTGCAGTGCCGCGAGCTCCTCGGCCCTTCCGACCAGGACAGGGCTAACGCGGCATGTCATCACATCGTTAAGCATGCCAGCGCGCGCCAACACTTCGATCCGGCCGCACCCTTTGGCTATCGAGTCGAACGCCATGACCCAGCCACTCTCTGCCTGCGGGCGCCCGGTTAGCTGCGCGCCTGGGACATAGCCGCCACACGAGACTGGTCGCCATCGTGGTCAGTCATGCCTTGATGGCTCGGTGCGCCGGTCGGTGCCAGCGGGGCGGGGGATCCCGTCGCGCCGTTCCGGTTGCCGGTGCCGGAACGGCCAGCGGCCGCGCCTGGGCCGGCCTGCGGTGCGGGCACACGCCGGGCCGCCATGGGCCACCGGGGGCGCCGATGGCGCCGGGGCCGTGGCGGCTCATCGCCAGTGCGGCCTCTGCGGGCAGCCTCCGCAGTGCGCAGGAAGTCAGCGATGTGCTCCGAAGTGACGGCTCGTGAGATTTCGGGGTGGTGGTACACGCTTCCTCCTCGGTCCACGGACCTGCGTCAGGTCCATGGCTTCGAGGCTCGCGGTAAGGCGTGAGGCAGCGAATCGGAAGCAATCCCTATTTCCGCAGCCGCGATGGCTTAGGCGAGTGCGCGGTGACGGTGATAGTAGGTAGGCCATGAGCGTCCGGATCGTCGTCGAGACGCACTCGACTACCGAAGACAACGAGAACGGAATCGCCACCGGGTGGCTGCCAGGCCAGCTGTCTGCGGCCGGCCGCCTGCAGGCAGGTGAACTCGGCAGGCGGCGCAGCGCCGACGGAATCGCTGCGGTATTCAGCTCGGACCTGGCGAGGGCGGCCGAGACCGCTGCTATCGCCTTCGGCGGCACCACCATCCCGGTGCTGCTGGACTGGCGCCTCAGAGAGTGCAATTACGGGCTTCTGAACGGATCGTCCGCCGCCGAGATGCACGCGGGTCGCGCCGACTACATCGACATGCCGTATCCGGACGGCGAGAGCTGGCGGCAGGCGGCCACGAGGGTGCAGAGCTTCATAGCCGACCTGCTCGCGCGCTGGTCCGGTCAGCGCGTCCTCGTCATCGGGCACATCGCGACGAGGTGGGGTTTCGATCACCTTGTGCTCGGCACGCCGCTCGAGGAACTAGCGCGCCGGCAATTCGATTGGCAGCCAGGGTGGGAGTACACGGCACCAGCGGACTCGAGTCCTGAGGCCGGATGATTAAAAGCGCCCTCGCTGTGCTTTGGGGGCAACAGCGAGGGCGCCACTCTGGTGCTGGGGCAGCTAGGCTGACGAACAGGCAAGCCGTCCCGGGCTCGCTCAGCATCGGGCCGTCACGCGGTCGCAGCTGCCGACAGTGGCTGTGGACTGCGGCTTAGCCAGCGCCGGTTCAGACAACACTGGCTCAGACAACACCGCCACGTGTGATTGAGCCGTCTGGCGAGCCTGGACTCGAGAACGACGGCGGCTCGCATGCGCGAGCAGCACGCCGGCCGGCCGCGTCGCCTGATGCCACGCTGACGACACAGTCCGGCTGAGCTCGCCTAGTTGCTGGTTGGCGCGACGGATCTCTTCGCGGCTTTTCGGCCGCTCAATCTGATATTGCTGATATGAACCATATGGCATCATTTTCTGGACCCCAATCTGACTCGTGAGTTTCTAGGGTGCACTTGAGCGGTTCTGGGTCGGACGGGCCGAGGTTCGCTCAGCCCCCGGCCTTGACCAGCTCATCTGAGCGGTCGTACTCGGACTCGGCCGGGCCTGAGTGGGCGACGACCAGGTGTGGCGATGTGTGACTCGGCTGGCTGCCAGCCGAGCGGCTGCGCCGCGAGCCGAACCGCCGCCGGCTGCCCCGCTCCGCGCCATCCCGGGCCCTCTGATTGGCCTCCGCTACCCGGATGAAGTCAGCGACTCGCTCCCGGGCGACGCCCTGTGCCATGTACGGATGCACGTTTCCTCCTCGATCTGTGGACCCGGTTCAGGTCCATGACTCGAGGTTCGTCGTAAGGGGTGGGCCAGCGAATCGGAAGCAATCCCTATTTCCTTAGCCGCCCCGCCTTAGGCGGATGTGAGGAGGCAGTAACCCCTAAGGCGCGACGGCAGTCGGCCCGACCCCGCAGTGACATCCTTGCGATTTCCTGCGTTTTGCCGACCGATTTGCCCGCTTTAAGCGCAGGAACCGCAAGGGTGTACGGGATTACCTTCCCGAGCGGCGCGCTGGCCGCGACGCTGCGCCCGACCGCGGACCGCCGGCCGGACCCGACCTGTCGTCCCGCTGCGTACGGCGGTCCCTGCTGCCCCGCGACCACTGCGCGAACGCGTAGACGGCCCCGGCGGCCGCGCACACCGCGCCGCCGATCAGGAACCACTTCCCGGCCGAGGTGTTGGTGATCACGACGCTGCCGCCGGCCGGGACGCTGCTGAGCACTAGCGTCACCAAGAACCACCCTGCGGCCGGGAGTACGCCGCCGAGGGCGGCGCGCATTCCCCTGGAGCCGAGCACGCATGTCGCCAGGATGCCGGCGTCGAACAAGATCGCCGCTAGCGGCGCTGGGCCCCGGCTGTACTGGAACGAGCCGATCAGCCCCAGTAGCAGGCCGAGCAGGAACAGCGCCAGGTAAGCGCCCACGACGACCGCGCGCCGATCGCTGCCGCTCATTACTGCAGGCTAGCCCAGCCCGGCGAACAGGTCCGGTTCTCGGTCCGCAGGGTCACGCGGAGTCCAGACCGGTCCCGCCAGCAGTGTGTAGAACTCGGTGCCGAGCGCGCGCTGCCCTACTTTGTCGGACAACGCGAAGAACGGGCTGTCGACGGCGATCTGAGTAGCGTGCGAGCGCATGGCCGCCAGCTTGGCGTCTAGGTAGTCGCGCGCGTCGATCTCCGTGGTGACCTTCTCGTCATCGGTACCGAACGGCAGCTCGTCCACGGACTCAACCCTGGTGAAGTCAGCTCCGCCCGAGTCATCCATCAGCGCCATCGCATGGGCGAGGACCGACTTCGGCACTGCCGTGGCGTAGAACTTGCTGACCAGGCCGTCGGCAAGCTCGAACGCGCGCCACGCGACCCGGTGAGCCTGGATGTGATCCGGGTGCCCGTAGAAGCCGTTGGCGTCGTAGCTCACCATAACCTGCGGTTGCACCTCCTGGACGATGGTCAGCAGCTCGCGCGCGGCCTCGTCGACATCGGTGCGCCAGAAGCTCCCCGGCCAGTCGTTAGAGGGGGTACCCATCATCCCGGAATCGCGCCAGCGGCCAGGGCCACCGAGGAATCCGTGGTCGGTCACGCCGAGCGCCTTGCAGGCGGCCGCCAGCTCTCCGATCCGGTACTCGCCGAGACCGCCGTCGGCATCCCAGGCGAGATGCGCGAGCTCTGGCGGTATCACTTCACCCAGCTCCCCCAGGGTGCAGGTCACCAGCGAGACATGGGCTCCCTCAGCTGCATACTTCGCCATCGTGGCGCCCGTTCCGATGGACTCGTCGTCGGGGTGCGCATGCACGAGCAGCAGCCGCCTCGCGTCCGGTTTGCTCATATCCGCGAGCCTAGCGATCGGCGCTGTCCGGCTAGCTGGCAGGATCGAGTGCGTGACTGACTCCTTCCCGCGCCAGGCAGCCCGGACCATCGGGTTCTCCCTTGGCGCGCCGCGCTCGTTCCGTCTCTCCCCGGACGGCCGGACCGTGATCTTCCTCCGGTCGAAGGCCGGTAGCGACCCGTTGACCTGCCTGTTTACCCTCGACGTGGCCACCGGCGAGGAGCGGATGATCGCTGACCCGCTCCAGATCGCCAAGGCTGGCACCGAAGATGACCCCATCGAGAAAGCACGGCGGGAACGGGTGCGCGAGCGGGCCGCGGGCATCGTCGCATTCGGCACTGATGCCAACTGCGAGACGGCCACGTTCGCCCTGGCCGGAACTGTCTACCTGGCCGACCTCAATGCCGGTGGCAGCGTTCGAGAACTCGGCACCGCGACTCCGGCGGCCGATCCGCGACTCGACCCGACCGGCAGGTTCGTCGCCTACATCAGCGACGGCGCCCTGCGGATCTTCGAGATCGCGACCGGCGCTGATCGTGCTCTGGCTCATCAGAATGGCGCCCACGGGATCAGCTTCGGGCTCGCGGAGTTCATCGCGGCCGAGGAGATGGAACGCAGCCGGGGGTACTGGTGGTCGCCGGACGGCTCCGCCATCCTGACCGCGCGTGTGGACGAGACCCCGGTGCAGTTCTGGCACATCGCTGACCCGGCCAACCCGGATCGTCCGGCTCGTGCAGTCCGTTACCCGGCGGCCGGCACGCCGAACGCGGAGGTCTCCCTCCACATCGCGCGGCTCGACGGCGGTCTCACCGACGTGCGCTGGGACTCTGCCGCGCTGCCCTACGTGGTCACAGCGGCCTGGGAGGGGTCTGGCCCGCCGCTGATCGTCGTGGCCAGCCGCGACCAGAAGGACATGCGCATTCTCGCCGCCGACCCGGAAACCGGGGAGACCACCCTGGTCCGGGCTGACACCGACCCGGCCTGGGTCGACATCGTGACCGGGGTTCCTGCCACGACCGCGGCTGGCCGGATCGCCTGGACGGCAGACGTCGCGGGCGCGAAGCGCCTGATGGCCGGGACGGCTGCGGAGCATGCGGCGGGAACGGCCGCGATCCTGACGCCCGAGTCGATGAACGTGCGCGCGGTGCTGGGCGTCGACGGCGACACGATCTTGTTCACTGCGTCTTCCGAGGATCCAGCTTCGACGTCGGTGTGGACGGCGGGCCCTGCTGGCCTCGCGCGAGTGAGCCCCGCAGAGGGCGTGTACGACGGGCTGCTGGCCGGCGGCACCCTGCTGCTCACCAGCAGGACCCTGGCCGGCTCCGGTGCCAGCGTCCGGTTGCTGCGCAGCCGGCCGGACGGCGAGCTCACTGATGTCGCCGGGATCGCCTCGCTTGCCGAGACGCCGAACCTGCCCGTTCCGCGGCCACACCTCACCTGGTCAGCCGGGCCGAGCCGGATCAGGACGGCGATCTTGCTGCCGTCCTGGCACGAGCCAGGGTCGGGCAAGCTGCCCGTGCTGTGTGATCCGTACGGCGGCCCGCACGGCAAGCGCGTGCTGGCCGCGGGCGGTGCCTACCTGAACCCGCAATGGTTCGCCGATCAAGGTTTCGCCGTGGTCGTCGCCGATGGTCGCGGTACTGCAGGCCGCGGACCCGAGTGGGACCGCGCGGTGGCCGGCGACCTGGCCGGCCCGGTCCTTGATGACCAGGTCGAGGCGCTGCTCTCGGCCGCTGCGGAGTGCAGTGACCTGGACCTCACCAGGGTCGGAATCCGCGGCTGGTCGTTCGGCGGGTACCTGGCCGCGCTCGCGGTGCTACGACGACCCGATGTCTTCCATGCCGCCGTCGCCGGAGCGCCGCCGACGGACTGGCGCCTATACGACACCTGCTACACCGAGCGCTACCTAGGGATGCCGGACGAGAATCCGCTTACCTACGCCCAGAGCTCGCTGCTGGCCGACGCGCCGAAGCTGACCAGGCCGCTGCTGCTCATTCACGGCCTGGCTGATGACAATGTCGCCGTTGCCCATACGCTGCGGCTGTCGTCGGCGCTGCTGGCAGCCGGCCGCCCGCACAGCGTGCTGCCGCTGTCTGGCGTGACGCACATGGCCTCGCAGGAAGAGGTCGCCGAGAACCTGCTGTTGCTCCAGGTGGACTTCCTGCGGACTTCGCTGGGTATTGACAGCCGATGAGCACGCTACTGATCGGCGGTTACACAGGCGACAAGGGAGCCGGCACGGGCATTACCGTGCTTGACGGCGACCTGGCTAGCGGTCACCAGATCACCGCAACGGTCCCCGCCAACTGTGCGTCGTGGATTGCCAGGCACCCGGAGCTACCGGTGCTTTATGCGGTGCAGGAAACCGCGGACGGCCACGTGCAGGCATGGTCGCTAGCAGACGGCGCACCCGGTGAGCCACTCGGCTGCAGCGCTACTGGCGGGGCAGAGCCCGCCCACCTCACCGTCGACAGCTCAGGGCACTTCCTGATCACCGCCAACTACAGCGGCGGCAGCATCTCGGTGCACGAGCTCGGTGCAGACGGCAGCATCGGCCGCCAGACTGATCTCGTCCGGCACGAGCAGCACGGCGAGGCCGACCGCCAGGAGCAGGCGCACCCGCACATGATCCGCGACATCGGCGGCACGCTGCTGGTCACCGACCTCGGCGGCGACGCGATCTACCGGTACCGCCTCGGCCCGGGCGGCAAGCTCATGCCGGAGGGCGTTGTCGCGACGCCGCCGGGTTCCGGCCCGCGGCACGTGCTGCCGGTCGGCGATCACTATTACGTCACGGCCGAACTGAGCGGGCAGCTGCTCGGCTACGACGCCGCCGGGCGGCTTCTCAGCGCGGTACCAGCTAGCAACGCCGACGGCCCCAACCAGCCGTCCGAGCTCGCCAGCAACGGCAAATACCTGTACGTGGCGAACCGCGGCCCGGACACAGTAAGCGTCTTCGCGCTCGACGGAACCTCACAAGGCCGCCCTTTCCCGCGGTACGTGACGGAGGTTCACGTCGGTGCCTGGCCGCGGCACATTGCGATAGCCGACGACCTGCTGTACGTCGCCAATGAGCGGTCTCACGAGGTCATGGTGCTGCGCATCGACCCAGCAACTGGCGTCCCGGCGCACGCGCAGACGATCGAGGTCCCGAGTCCGACCGTCGTCTTGCCCTGATGCTCCAACCTGCCCGATGAACAGTCCTGTTCTGACCGACGACGGGCGGGCGCGAGCGCGCGATCTCGGGCTGGTGCCCGGCCGCCTGCCTACCGGGCCAGCCAACGCGATCTCCGACGTTCCCGGCGTCCGGGTCGGGCATGCCACCGTCATCGCGGGCGCTGACATCAGGACCGGCGTCACCGCCATCGTCCACGATGACTTGCTGAGCGGTGCCGCCGCGCTCCCGGCCGGCCTCTCGGTGTTCAACGGATTCGGCAAGATGGTCGGCAGCACGCAGCTGGCCGAGCTCGGAACGCTTGAGACGCCGGTGCTGCTCACCGCCACACTGTCGGTGTTCCGGGTAGCCGACGCGCTGCTCAGCTGTCTCCATGAGCGCCACTGGGGCAATCCGCAAGAGGGCCACGAGCCAGGCACGCTGAACCCCGTCGTCGCCGAGACCAATGACGGCTACTTGTCAGACATCTGGGCCCGGCCAATCACGACGGAGCATGTCCGGATGGCCCTGGACGCGGCGGCGGACGGCCCTGTCGGCGAGGGCTGCGTGGGGGCGGGTACCGGCACGAGCGCGCTCGGGTTCAAGGCGGGCATCGCCACCGCGTCAAGGATCGTGGGCTGGGCGCCTGGGCCCGTTACGCTCGGCGCACTCGTGCAGGCCAACTTCGGCGGCGAGCTCACGGTGCTCGGTACGCCGGTCCCTGCTGCCGAGGCTCTGGCCGCCGCCGGGATAACCGACGAGGCGGAGCAGGGTTCCGGGGGGTCGTCGGGGGGCGGAGCCCCCCGACTGTCGGGAGGCTCGTGCGTGATCGTGCTGGCCACCGACGCCGCCGTCGGTTCCGGCCGGCTCGAGCGCGTCGCGAGCCGCGCGTTCGCCGGGATGGCGCGCACCGGCTCGGACTTCTCCGGGCGCAGCGGCGACTACGCGCTGGCGTTCAGCACGGCGGCCGGGCGGGCTACTGCGGGGCCAGACGAGCGCGTTCCGGACTCCGATCTTGACTTGCTCTTCAAGGCCGCGATCGAGGCGACCGAGGAAGCCGTGCTCAACTCGCTGTTCATGGCTACGACTACCAGGGGATTCCGCGACCACATCAGGCACGCCGTGCCGCTGGACTACGTCAGGGCGCGGCTGCGCGCCAGTCGGGGATAGAGCCGGGCCACCCGGCGGCGGCTAGCTGTCAGCTGCAGATGAGCAGGCCGCAGTGGGTCCTGACCCGGAACCTGCCATCCGGGCCGAACGGGATGCGGGCGCAGACGGCCTGAGTGAAGCCGGCCGGGTCGGGCATTCCGTGGGCCCGCAAGCTCGCGACATAGCCGGCAACCGGCTCGGCGTCGGGTAGCAGCAGCTCAGCGGCGAAATCGTGCCGCTGCACCGAGCTGAATGCCTCCGCGAGCAGTTCAGCCCCTGCGTCCAGGGTCAGCACGAGAAACGACGCCTCGTAGTCGGCGATGATCCCCGTCACGGGCTCGCCGGCGGCGGCCGCAGCCGCGACGGTCAGCTCGCGCAGCTCGGCTAGGTGGTCATTGCCATTGAGCACGACCAGCAGCTGGCCGCCCGGCCGGGTGACCCGGCGTAGCTCGGCCACCGCTGCCCGGGGGTCCGGTACGTGATACAGCATGTGCGGCGCCAGCGTCACGTCGGCCGTGCCGTCAGCCAGCGGCAGCGCGGCCGCATCCCCGATGGCAAGGCTCGCTCCCGGTACGGCGGCCCTGGTCGCGGCCAGCATGCCGGGCGACAGGTCGATGCCGAGGACCCGGCCGGCATGCCCGCGACGGGTTAGCCCGGCCAGATAGACCCCGTTCCCGCAGCCAATGTCGGCGACAGTCTCGGTGCCGGCCAGCCTGGCAAGCCCGAGGACCGACGCCACCAGGTCGATCTTCGGCTGCTGGAAGGCGTAGATCGACTGCCGGGCAGCCAGGTTTGCGCCGGTTTGATACTGGACTCCGGTCAGGTACGACTTGTCGGTCAGGACCGAGTGGGCGTCAGCGGACACGACTAGGTACCGTAACGGAGTTCGTCCGGCTTTGTGCCATGCGGGCGGCTGCGGCGGTCCGGCGCATCCGGGGGCGGAAACGGTCGCATGTAGTGAGTCTCACATGCCCGCAGGCCCCGCCTGGAGCCTGTGAGTGGTATTCAGTGGAATAGGGTTTTCCCGCAACGCGAGCCCGCTGAGACCCGGCCGTTCGCCCCTATTCTGGGCGGCTCCCGGAAACAGCCCAGCGGGACCCGTCGCGATCCCAGTGAGTTCCAGGGCGGAGACGTCGACGAATGACGCAAATATCGGATGCGCCGGCTAAGACTCGGGCGCAGATCAGCCAGAACACCCTGCGCACCGACCGCTGGTGGGAGCAGCCCGCCCTCGTGGCCACCCTGCTGACCATCTGGGTTGCCTACGCGACCGTGCACGTGTTTATCGGGAAGTGGTACTGGGTGCCGAAGTACCACTATCTGACGCCGTTCTACTCGCCCTGCGTCAGCGCCGAGTGCGTCCCTGGCTCGTCCAGCCTCGGTACGTGGATCGGCCATCTGCCGCCGATCATTCCATACGCGTTCGTGTCCCTGCCGTTCGTGCTGGGCTTCCGGCTGAGCTGCTACTACTACCGGCGCGCCTACTACCGGGCGTTCTGGCGCGCGCCAGCGGCCTGCGCGGTACGCGAGCCGCACGAGAAGTACACCGGCGAGACCCGGTTCCCGCTCATCATGCAGAACCTGCACCGGTACTTCTTCTACATGGTGGTCCTGATCTCCATTCTGAACACCTACGACGTTATTCAGGCCTTCCACGGTGGGAGCGGCGGCATCGGCTTCGGCCTCGGCACGCTGATCATGCTCGTGAACGTTGTATTCCTGTGGGCTTACTCACTGTCCTGCCATTCCTGCCGGCATATCACCGGCGGCAGGCTGAAGCATTTTTCCAAGCACCCGGTCCGGTACTGGATCTGGAACCGGATCTCGTGGCTGAACGCCCGGCACATGCAGCTGGCATGGACGACGCTGGGCACGCTGATGCTGACCGACCTGTACATCTGGCTGGTGGCGGCACACGTGTTCAGCGACTTGCGGTTCTACAACTGAGGCAGGCATGACAATGACTGACATCCAGCCCCGCGCTGACGAGCCCAGCGACATCCTGCGGCTTCCCTACGACGTCGTAGTCATCGGCGCTGGCGGCTCGGGCCTGCGGGCAGCCATCGAGGCCCGGCAGGCCGGCAAGCGGACCGCCATCATCTCCAAGTCGCTGTTCGGCAAGGCGCACACCGTCATGGCCGAGGGCGGCTGCGCCGCGGCCATGGGCAACGTCAACCCCAAGGACAACTGGATGGTGCACTTCCGCGACACCATGCGCGGCGGGAAGTTCCTGAACAACCCGCGCATGGCCGAACTGCATGCCAAGGAGGCCCCGGACCGGGTCTACGAGCTGGAGGCCTGGGGCGCGGTGTTCGACCGCACCAAGGACGGCAAGATCAGCCAGCGTAACTTCGGCGGCCACGAGTACCCCCGGCTTGCCCACGTCGGCGACCGGACCGGCCTGGAGATGATCCGCACCCTGCAGCAGAAGGTCGTCGCGCTGCAGCAGGAGGACGCGGTCTCGCATGGTGACCCGGAGGCGATGATCAAGGTCTTCGCCGAGACCACGATCACCCGGCTGATCAAGGACGGCGAGGGCCGGATGGCCGGCGCGTTCGGCTACATCCGCGAGTCCGGCCAGTTCGTGGTGTTCGAGGCGCCCGCAATCATCCTGGCCACCGGCGGCATCGGCAAGACCTTCAAGGTCAGCTCCAACTCCTGGGAGTACACCGGTGACGGCCACGCGCTCGCGCTGCTGGC
>Ga0335075_10003381_pt1 | contig 25385 bp, 26 predicted proteins | sample Lox_Sample_24_FD_206723 | JGI IMG/M metagenome (GOLD analysis project Ga0335075, IMG submission 206723) | Soil microbial communities from Loxahatchee National Wildlife Refuge, Florida, United States - Lox_Sample_2.4 | ecosystem: Environmental > Terrestrial > Soil > Wetlands | place: USA...
TCGGCGGACCGGGCGCTGCAGGTGATCGACCTGGTGATGGCGGAGTTCAACCGCTTGAAGCATGAGCCGCTGCCGGCTGATGAGCTGCGCAGAGCGAAAGACCAGTTGAAGGGCAATCTGCTGCTCTCGCTGGAGAGTTCGATGTCGCGCATGTCGAACCTGGCGCGGCAGCAGATGTACTTCAACTACTTCTTCGGGCAGCAGGAGATCCTGGACAAGGTGGAAGAGGTAACGGCCGAGCAGGTGATGGATATGGCGAAGACGCTCTTCCAGCCGGACCTGGTGGCGGTGACTCTGCTGGGACGGCTGGATGGATTGAAGCTGAGCCGGAACCGGCTGGCGTGCTGAAGGCAGGGATCAGGACACAGGGCTCAGTAAAGGCAAATTGTCTTGCCATCCTAATCGCTTGGTGCCGAATTCGAGCGTTGTGCTGACATCGCGCGTCTTCATCCTTTAGGATTGCGTTTGGCGGTGGTGTTCATCCGCCGGCAGGATGGAAGTCAGGCTATGAAGGATTCGATGGTGCAGACAGAGGTTTTGGACGGGCGGCTTCGGAAACGGCTGGCGCGCCGGCGTGAGGCCGGGTTCACGTTGATGGAACTGCTGATCGTGATCTCGATCATGCTGATCCTGATGCTGATTGCGATTCCGAATTTCGCGGGCATGAAGATGCAGGCGAATGAGACCTCGGCGGTCCAGTCGCTGCGCGCGATCTACGAGGCGCAGATCCAGTACCAGACGAATTATCCGGCGAATGGATTTGCGTGCGGTCTGGTGACGCTGGGAGGCGATCCGAAGTCGGGACAGCCTTCTCCGCAGTCGGCGCAACTGCTGCAGGGCGACCTGGCGAGCGGGCAGAAGAGCGGGTACACGTTCAATATTGTGAACTGTACCAAGGTGACGGTGAACAATCAGGACATGTACACCGGCTATGAGGCGACGGCGGTTCCGCAGGCAGTGGGCAAGACGGGGCATCGCGGCTTCTGCATCGACCAGCAGGGCGAGGTGAAAGCTGATCCCGCGGGCGGCACGAACTGCACGACAGCACTGCAGTGAGGGGCGGCGGATTCCGGGCCCGCGCCTTGCGTGCCTTTATTCCAGCAATAGCCGTGGGACTGTTCTGTGCGCTCAACGCTGCGGCACAGGCGGGCTCTTTACCGGCGGTTGAGCTGGCGAAGCGGATCGACCAGCACTACAACACTCTGCGCTCGCTCGAAGTGCAATTCACCCAGAGATATGAAGGCATGGGCATGAACCGCAAGGAAGCGGGCGTGCTGCTGCTGAAGAAGCCGGGCAAGATGCGCTGGACCTATTCGCAGCCGGAGGGGAAGCTGTTCGTGCTGGACGGCAAGTACGGGTATTTCTACTCGCCGGGAGATACGGAGGTGCAGCGGGTTCCGGTGAAGAAGCTGGACGATATGCGCTCTCCACTGCGGCTGCTGCTGGGGCACGCGAAGCTGGAGGACGAGCTGACGGGACTGGCGATTGCTTCGGGAGCGGACGGCACGTATGTGCTGACCGGCGTCCCCAAGGGCATGGAAAAGCGCGTGGCCGCCTTCAGCGTGACGGCGACGGCGGAAGGGGTGATCCGGTCGATGAAGGTCGAGGAGACGGACGGGATCACGAATGCGTTTGCCTTCGCGGATGAGAAGCCGGATGCGGCTGCTCCCGATGCGGAGTTTGTCTTTAATGCGCCGGTTGGCGTGAAGGTGGTTGAGGGGCTGCCTCCGGTATAGGGACTGGACGTTCAGCCGGCGCGATTGGCCGTCCAGTCGATGGCGCCTTCGGCGGGACGTCAGGGCATCGACAGCCCGATATGATTTCGGCATGGCGAGTTCAAGATTTCGCACTTCCCTTCTCTTACCGCTTCTTTGCCTCTTTCTTTTTTCCGATGGGACTCGTGGGCAGGATGTGAAATCCGGGCCGTGGGTGATGCAGTCGAGCGGGACCAAGGCGGGTCTGCGCGGGATTCATGCCGTCGGTGGCGGCGTGGCGTGGGCGAGCGGCGCGAACGGGACGGTTCTGCGGACCGAGGACAGCGGCTATATGTGGCAGAGCTGTGCGATGCCTCCGGGGGCCGAGAAGCTCGACTTTCGGGGGATCTGGGCATGGGATGCGGATACGGCGATGGTGATGTCGAGTGGGCCGGGGGATCAGTCGCGGCTGTATAAGACGACGGATGGGTGTTCGAGCTGGACGCTGCTGTATACGAATCCGGATAAGGATGGGTTTTGGGACGCGGTGGTGTTTTCAGACCGGAAGAATGGATTTGTGCTGGGCGATCCGGTGAACGGGCGGTTTGTTCTGTTGCGGACGGAGGATGGCGGGGCGACGTGGAAGCCGATTCAGTCGGCGGATCTGAATGCCGGCGGACAGAAGCGGGGAGCATTCGCGGCGAGCAATTCGGCGATGGCGCTGACTGGGCCGGTGATGGGACCGGTTTGGGCTCCCTGGTTTGCGACTGGCGGACCGGGGGGAGCCCTCGTGTATCAGGGCGGGATCGACTGCACGATGGGGATCGCGCATACGAATCCCGAAGAATGCCTGAAGCATTGGACTTTTGAACGTGGCAAGTTACCGGTTGCAGGAGAGAGCGCTTCGGCGGGGGTGTTCTCGTTGGCGTCCCGCGACAGCCGGCAGTGGGTTGCGGTCGGCGGAGATTACAGCAAGCCGAATGAGGTCTCGGGTACGGCGGCGTGGACGGCTGACGGCGGTGCGCATTGGACGGCGGCGGAGAAGCCTCCGCATGGCTACCGGTCGGCGGTGGCGTGGGATGCGGATGACAAGGCGTGGATTGCGGCAGGGACAAATGGGTCGGATGTGAGCTATGACGATGGGAAGACGTGGTCTCCTTTGGATGACGGCAAGTGGAATGCGCTGAGTCTGCCGTGGGTGGTGGGCCCCAATGGCAGGATCGCGAAGCTGGGGGCGTTGAAGCCGCGAAGATAATGCTTTATCGGATCACTGGTTCCCACCCTTCGCTGCGCTCAGGATGGGGCACCCAGAGCCGTGCTCTGATACCGTGCCCTGATACAAGGCGCAAAAGCAGATCCTTTGACTGCGCTCGCCGCGGCGAGCTTTGCTCAGGATGAGATCGTCAGGGTATTTGTCTGGGCGCTGGTTTGGGTGTGGGTTAGCGGCGGTTTCGAATCGGGACTGTGGATGAACGGTTTGGCCAGCCGCTGCGTCTATCCGCTGCGGGAAACTGGTAACCTGAAGTAGCGTCCAATGGCGGAATTTGTTATCAAACTGGCCGATGAGCGCGGCCGTGTGCAACAGCAGGTGCATTCGGCGGCGACAGCCGAGGAGCTGCGCCATCGCTTTTCGCAGGCCGGGTACTACGTCTATTCGGTCAAGCCGCGGGGGCTGACGGGGAGCCGCAAGAAGGCCAAGCTCGAGACCTTCATCATCTTCAACCAGCAGTTTCTGACCCTGATCCGGGCGGGATTGCCCATCCTGGGGTCGCTCGAAATGCTGGCCAAAAGCCAGAAGAATCCGGCATTTGCGGGACAGCTGCTGAATGTGGCGGCGCGGGTGAGGACGGGCGAGTCGATCTCGTCGGCCTTTGATGCTCAGGGCGGATTTCCAGTGATTTATACGACGACGCTGCTGGCCGGCGAGCGAAGCGGCAATCTCGAGGAGGTTTTGAAGCGGTTTTTGGACTTCCAGCGGGTTTCGCTGACCTTTACCAAGAAGCTGAAGGCGTCGCTGATCTATCCCTGCCTGCTGATCACGCTGGTTTTCGGGCTGTTTATCTTCCTCATTACATTTGTCGTGCCGAGGTTTGCGACCTTGTACGACCAGCTCGGCACGAACCTGCCCGCCCTGACGTTGTTCATGCTGGCGCTGGGGCAGGCGGCACAGCATTATCTGCTGTATGCCCTGCCGCTGCTGGCGCTGCTGCTCTATCTGATCTATCGATGGAGCAAGACGGATAAGGGCGCGGACCGGCTGGACGGATTTCGGATCAAGCTGCCGGTCTTTGGAATGATCTGGCTGAAATACCAGGTCGCGCTTTTTGCGAGGACGCTTTCGACGCTGCTTGCGGGCGGTTTGCCGCTGGTGCCGTCGCTCGAGACGGCGGCGCGGTCGATTTCGAGCAAGCGGATTGCGAAGGCGGTCTTCTCCTCGGTCAGCAGCGTGCGCGAGGGCAAGGGACTGTCGCTGAGCCTGGAGGGGACGAAGGTGTTTCCTCCACTTTCGGTCGAGATGATCGAGGTCGGTGAGTCGACGGGCGCTCTGCCGCAGATGCTGAACTCGGTCGCGGAGTTCTATGAGGAAGATGTGCAAACGGCTCTGACGGCGGCGATGTCGCTGATCGAACCGGCGATTCTGATCGTGATGGGCGTGGTGGTGGTGGTGATTCTGATCTCGCTGTATCTGCCCATCTTTTCGCTGGGGAATGCGAACAATTTTCAGCATTAGGGAAATGAAACGGAAGCTTTTCGAAGGATTGTTATGGCACAGGCACCGGTACTGGCACAGCCGATTGAATTGAACGAGGCGGAGCGGGCGCAGACGCTGGCGCAGCGCTACCGCTGCGAGTTCGTCGACCTGAAGCATTTCCGCATCCAGCATGAGCTGATGAAGCGGGTGCCGGTGGACATGATGTTCCGCTACAACTTTGTCCCCCTGGAGCAGACCGACGACCGGCTGGTGATCGCGGTGAGCGATCCGAGCCGGCTGATGGTGCTGGATGAGATATCGGGCCTGCTTGGGCAGCGCATCGCGACGAGGGTGGCGACGCTGACGCAGATCACCGATCTGCTGAAGAAGACGGAGCAGTCGCAGCGCGTGCTGGACGAGGCGTCGGAGGGCATGACCTTCGACGTGGTCTCGGCGCACGACGACGCCGATGAGACGATCTCGATCGAGAAGCTGACATCGGAAGAAGACATCAGCCCGATTATCCGGCTGGTGGATACGACGATCTTTACGGCACTGGAACGGCGCGCGTCGGATATCCATATCGAGACCAACGACGATTCGCTGGTGGTGAAGTACCGCATTGACGGCGTGCTGCAACTGGCGATGGCGGCGATTGCGCGCGAGCATCACTCGACGATTCTGTCGCGCATCAAGGTCATGAGCGAGCTCGATATCGCCGAGCGGCGCGTTCCGCAGGACGGGCGCTTCAGAGTGCGATATAAAGGCCGGTTGATCGATTTCCGTGTGTCGATCATGCCGACGGTGCATGGCGAGAATGCCGTGCTGCGCGTGCTCGACAAGGAGTCGATGAGCGAGAAGTTCCGCAAATTGACGCTGGACGTGGTGGGTTTTCATGAGGAAGATCTGCGGCGCTTCCGGCGGTATATCTGTGAGCCGTACGGCATGGTGCTGGTGACCGGACCGACGGGATCGGGCAAGACGACAACGCTGTATGCCGCCCTGAACGAGATCAAGAGCGAAGAAGACAAGATCATCACCATCGAGGACCCGGTCGAGTACCAGATTCGCGGGATTACGCAGATTCCGGTGAACGAAAAGAAAGGGCTGACCTTTGCGCGCGGGCTGCGTTCGATTTTGCGCCATGACCCGGACAAGATTCTCGTCGGCGAGATTCGCGACCAGGAGACGGCGCAGATTGCGATCAACGCGGCGCTCACCGGACACCTGGTCTTCACGACAGTGCACGCGAACAACGTGGTCGACGTGCTGGGACGCTTCCTGAATATGGGAGTGGAGGCGTACAACTTTGTGTCGGCGCTGAACTGCATTCTGGCGCAGCGGCTGGTGCGCACCATCTGCGAACACTGCTCGCGGCCGGTGCAACATAGCGAGGAAACGCTGACGCTGAGCGGGCTGGATCCGGTGGAGTGGCGGGACTTCGAGTTTCGCGAGGGCGCGGGGTGCATCGAGTGCGGCGGCACGGGTTATCGCGGGCGAACGGCGATCCATGAGCTGCTGGATTTGACCGATCCGATCCGCGAGATGATTCTCGACAAGAAACCGACCTCGGAGGTGCGGCGGCTGGCGCAGCAGGAAGGCATGAAGTTCCTGCGCGAGTCGGCGATTGACAGAGTGCGGCGCGGGTTGACGACGCTCAAAGAGATCAACAAGGTTACATTTATCGAGGCGTCGCGATGAAACAGCGCGCAGAGCGCAGAGCACAGAGCACAGTTTTTGAGAGGAGCGGCTTCGGCGCCAAGCAGGCTGAAGCTTAAAAATTTGTGGCAATTAATTTTCGGATACTTTCGCCCAACACGCACCTGCGGCCCAGGCTGGCTTGCGAGATTACGCCCGCAGGCGTGATCGCCGCGCGGCAACAGTCGGAAGAGCAGGCGGTGATGAGCTTTGTTCCGCTGGCCGATGGGGTGGTGAGGCCGGGACTGGTGGAGGCGAATTTCACCGATCCGGCGGTGGTGGTGGCGGCTCTGGAGAAAGCTCTCGGCGAGATTGCTCCGCGGGAGAAGAATCTGACGCTGGTGGTTCCGGATGCGGCGGTGCGGGTGCTGATGCTGGAATTCGACACGCTGCCGGCCAAGGCACAGGAAGCGCTGCCGATTGTGCGCTTCCGGCTGCGCAAGCTGATGCCCTTTGAAGTGGACGATGCGGCGGTGAGCTACCAGGTGATGCGCCAGGGTCAGGGAGAACATGGCCAGACGCACGCGCTGGTTACGGTGATGCCGGCCGCGGTGCGTGCTGAATACGAAGCGGCGGTGCGGGCGGCCGAATATGAGCCGGGAGTGATGCTTCCCTCTACGCTGGCGGTGGTGGCCGCGCTGACGACCAGCGATGCGGCGCTGGTGGTGAATCGCAATGGATTGTCGCTGACGACGGCGATTGCAGCGGGCGACCAGTTGTTGCTGCACCGGACGCAGGAGCTTCCGGTGGATGACAGGCAACAGCAGGAGGAGCTGGTGCAAAGCGTGTCGGTGGCGCGGGCCTATTTCGAGGACACGCTGCACACGCTGCCGGACGTGGTCTATTACGTAGGCCCGGGCGGGGCGCAGGAGCTTGCGCGCGTCTTCGAGGATAGCGCCGGGGATGAAGCCGAGGACGGGCTGAGAGTGCGGGACCTGGTTACGGCTTCCGCGACAGGAACAACGGGGCCGATGGGAGCGAGCGGGGCGCCTCGTGGACTGGCGGCTGGAGTGACGGGGGCGCTGGCAAGCTGATGAAGATCACGATCAATCTGGCCAGCCAGCCGTATGTCGACCTGCGGCAGACGCTGAAGCAGCTGCGCGTTCTGATGGGCATTCTGGCCGTGCTGGGGCTGGGCTTGTGGTGGGCGCTGCACACGGAGAAGAGCAAGGCCGATATGGCCACGGCGCGGGTGAACGCGGTCGAGAACAAGGTGCAGCACTATGAGCAGCAGCAGCAGAGCTACCGGGCGCTGATGCAGCAGCCGCAAAATGCGGCGGTGCTGACGCAGTCGGATTTCCTGAACTCGCTCTTCCGGCGGAAGGCCTTTTCGTGGACGGCGACAATGACCGATCTGGAGACGGTGCTGCCGGCGGGTGTGCAGGTGCTGAGCATCGAGCCTGAAGTGGCGAAGAGCGGCGAGGTGACCATCCGGTTACGGGTGAGCGGGGCGCGCGATAAGGCGGTCGACCTGGTGCGGAATCTGGAGAAGTCGCGGCACTTTGCTTCTCCGCGGCTGGCGGGCGAGGCGCTGGCTTCAGCGACCGCCGGTGGGCCGAATGCGGCGCTGCAGCCGATCAATGCTTCGATTGCGGTGAACTTCGACATTCTTGCCGCGTACCGTCCGCTGGAGGCAACCGAGGGGACTGCGGAGAAAGCGGAATCCGGAAAGGCGGAGTCGGGCGCAGGTTCGAGCACGGAGAAGAAAGCCGGAGAGCCGGAAGCCGGGGCGAAGAAGACTGTCACCCGGCCGGCGCAAGCGGCCACGCCGAGGAAGCGGGGTGCTCAGTGAACCAGATCCGCCGCTTCTTTACCGTACTGAATCTGCACATTGCCGGGGCGGCAGTGCTGGCAGGGGTGGTGCTTTTCCTGGGCGTAAAGGTGCTGCTGGCCTTCCATGCCGCGAGCGCACTCAATTCGGCGAGTTATCAGCAGGAGGAGATCCGCGCGGCGCAGCTGCAGTCGCAGATGGCGCACCTGCAGGGTCTGCCGCAAAAGGTTGAGCAGGCGCGGGACGATGCGGACAAGTTTTTCGAGAAGCGCATCGCTCCGAATTATTCGACGATTGCCGAGGAACTGGGCACGGACTACGTGAAAAACCAGGTACGGCTGACACGGGCGCAGTACACGCCGAAGCCGGCGATTGACGGGCTGACGGAGCTGCGCATCGACGCGAACCTGAGCGGCGACTACACGGCGCTGATGCACTTCATCAACGATCTCGAGCGGGACAAGAACCACGTCTTCTTCATCATTGACGGGCTCACGTTTACGGGCCAGCAGGGGGGCCTGGTGAATCTGCGGCTGCGATTGACGACGTATCTGCGAACGAACCCGGGCGAGCTGCCCCCGCCGAATGAGGGCACCGAACCGGCCACCGCGGAGAACGTCAGCGAGGAGGGCGTGCGCTGATGGCGTTGAAGATTGGAGCGGAAGACAAGAAGAAGGTCGCGATCGTCGCCGCGCTGGGCGTAGTGGTGCTGGGGCTGGTGGTCTATAACCTGATCTCGGCGTTCAGCGGAGGATCGCCGCCGCCGGCCCCGGCGGTAGCAACGGCTCCGCCTTCGGCGAGCGCTCCCGCGGGTGCGCCGGCCAACCCGGTCACGCAGCCGAGGGGAAGAGTGCTGCCGGCGGTGACGGGCGGGCATGAGGCGACGAAGATTTCGGGATCGATGGCAAGCCTCGATCCGACGCTGCATCCTGAGCTGATGGCGCAGGCCGAGTCGCTCGAGTATACGGGCACGGGGCGGAATATTTTCTCGATGTTCTCGGTGCCGGCGATCGAGGCAGTGAAGGCGCCGATCCGGCCGGAGGCAACGGCTCCGGTGGCCATGGGACCTCCTCCGCCTCCGCCGATTGACCTCAAGTTTTTCGGATTCGAATCGCAGGGCGGTGCGAAGAAGGTTTTTCTGCTGCATGGGGAGGACGTGTTTATCGCCTCGGAGGGAGATGTGGTCGATCATCACTACAGGGTGGTGAGGATTGCGCCGCTCTCGGTGCAGGTGGAAGATATTCCGTATAACAACACGCAGACTTTGCCGCTGATTCAGAACTGAGACGGGTTTCGATGCTGTTTTCATCGCAAGAACGGGACGCAAGCAAGGCCGGGCGCAGGGACGCCGAAGGCGGGTTTGTGCTGCTTGCGGTGCTGTTTCTGGTGGCGCTGGTGCTGATTGCGCTGGCCGTGGCGGCTCCGAAGATTGCGCAGTCGATTCAGCGGGACCGGGAGCTGGAGCTGGTGCATCGCGGAGAGCAGTACAAGCGGGCGCTCAAGCTCTACTACCGGAAGTTCGGGTCGTATCCGGCGTCGATTGATCAGCTGGTGAATACGAATAACGTACGCTTCCTGCGCAAGCGGTACACCGATCCGATGACCGGGAAGGATGACTGGAAGGTGATCCATTTCGGCGAAGCCCATGTGAAGGCGATGGGGCTGTTTGGGCAGCCGCTTTCGGGTGCCGGCAATTCGACGACGGCGGGATCGAGCGTGCTGGGCGGGACGGGCACGGGCGGAATCGGGAGCGGAATCGGCAGCGGAATCGGCAGCACCGGAAGCACATTCGGCTCGACGGGATCGACCATAGGATCGACGACCGGCTTCGGGTCAACGACGGCGGGATCGACGACCGGCACGACGACGGGATCGAGCGGGCTCGGGTCGGACGGGACGACTGGATCAACGACGGGATCGACGACGAGCGGGTTTGGAAGCACTACGGGCACGGGAAATACGAATCCGACCCTGGGCGGCGGCCCGATTGTCGGCGTGAAGATTCCCGACACCAAGGCGTCGATCAAGGAATACAAGCAGCAGAAGCATTACAACGAGTGGGAATTCGTCTATGACCCGCTGGAGGATCAGCTATCGGGCGCGGGGCTGGCCGGCGGGGGCGTTCAGAATCTGAATGGGACCGGCACCGGCACGAATTCGACGAGCTCAACAAATGGCTTCGGGACGGGATTCGGCTCGCCTACGTCAGGCACCGGAAGCACAGGACCGAGCGGCACGACTCCGACGCCGCAGCCGCAATAAAAAAGGCCCTGTGGGGACAGGGCCTGAGTTGCGGAATTTGAGTCTGGAAATTAGACGCTGAAAGCGCTTAAACGCTGAAGGAAGAGCCGCAGCCGCAGGTGCTCTTTGTGTTCGGGTTCTCGAATTTGAAGCCGGCGGCCTCAAGAGTCTCGACATAGTCGACGACGCAACCGTTCAGATACATCAGCGAAGTGGCGTCGACAAAAACCTTAAGTCCGTCGAAATTAAAGACCTTGTCCATCATGCCAGCCTGGTTCTCGAACGACATCGAGTACTGGAAGCCGGAACAGCCTCCGCCGACAACACCGATGCGAAGACCTGCCGGCAGCGGGTCCTGCGTGGCCATGATTTCACGGACCTTCTCAGCGGCAGTGGCGGAGAGGGAGAGAGGCGCGGTCTTGATCTGTGGTGTCTGGACTGTGTCCGGCGTGGCAACGGTAGTGGCCATGAATGATCTCCTGAATCCCGAGGGAACTCGTGCTTTTAGTGTATCGCCCGGCTGTGCGGGATACAACACACTACTTGAAGTTAGATGAAAGCGGCGAGCAATAAGACTCAGGGGAAATACCCCCGGCGAAGGCGCTGAAAGAAGACGAAGGGCCGGGGCGAGCAAGGCCGGCTTGCGAACTCGCCCCGGGAGATGGAGGTTAATCGGCGACGATGTGGCCGGAGACGCGAGCGTACTCGGCTTCGGAGATAACTCCTTTGGATACGAGATCATGCGGGGAGGTGTAGGGGCGGTTGTCGAGGATGCGCTGGGCACGGGCGGCGGAGATGCCGGGGAGAGTCTCAAGCTGATCGGCGCTGGCGGAGTTGATGTCGACGGAGCCAGCCGGGGAGCCTGCCGAGGGCTTTCCGTCGTTGTGCAAACCCTGTTTGACGCCGGAGGCGATGTCATTGACCTTGCGCTCGGCATTGGCAGCGGCGACCTTGGCATCGGCAGCGGCCTGCTGGGCTCCGGCCTTGACCTGCTCGGTGGTTTTGGCGGCGTTGTCCTGGAGCTGCTGATCGGACTGGGGAGTGCCGTTTCTGTTGCAGCCGGTGACCCAGGCCAGGCCGATGGTGATGGCGAGCGCGGCAAGGCCGTTGATCCAGAGGCTGGAGTGGGATTTTAGCGAAAGCGGTGCGGTGCGAGTCATTTGCGTCTCCGAACGGCGCGGGGCTGACAGGACAGCCCGTGGGTCGGCCGTTCCTGCTGCATACAGATGGAATCTCCCGAGCGGGTCTGGGGTTGCCAAAAGCCCTGCGGTTCGCAAAAAACTCCGGGGTTGGCAAATAAGTTTCGCAATGCAAAAAGGCGCCTATCCAGTTGTCTCCGGGCGGCGCTATTATGCTCGGCAACGGCCCCGCCTACCCCCCGAGCCCGGGAAACCGGACCCGCTCGGTATCTGGAGCCGGCTCAAATTCGAGTCCGAGGTGCTCAATGAGCCCCATGCTTATCCTGTGGATCGTCTGGGCCGGAGTTTTGGCGATCCTTCTGATACTCCTTGCCTATCGCGGAACCCTTACCCGTTACGAAGAGGATCAGCTCTTTCTGGATGACTGCAGCAATCATCAAAAGACCGAGCAAAACGAGATCGTAGCGAAGTGCAACAAAATTCAACCGTACGTGCGCATTGCAACCGGCGCAACGTGCGTCCTTTCCGCCTGCATTCTCGGCATCTATGTTTGGGACGCAGTTCGCCACATCATGATGTAGCTTGAGGTTTCCCCGGGCCGAGCCGGAGTGCGAAGACACTCCGGTTTCTGCTGGTTCCCGCATTCTCACTGGACGCCATCGATCGCGCCCTTCGCGGTGACGTCCACGTCGACAGTCTTGTCGACCCGGAAAATGAAGTTGCTGGGATCCTTCAGCCCCCAATCCACATAGGGAATGGTAAAGTGCGTGGCCGCTGTGGCGTCGTGGCCGCTGATGCCGACCCTGGTGTCGAGCTTGAGAGGATGGTCGGCGCCGTGGATGGTAAATGTTCCCTCGACAGTTACGTTTTGAGATGAGCCGGCCTTGAGCGCTCCAGAGACCTTGACCGGATGGAAGATGGCCTGCGGGAATTTGTCACTTTCAAAGATCTCTTTCTGCATGCGGCTGTCGCGGGAGCGGTTGCCGCTTTCGCCGGTGATGAGGTCGACGGCGATTTCGCCCTGGGCCTCTCCGGTCGCTGGGTTGTAGGTGATCAAGCCACCCTTGAGCCGGAAGGTTCCGTGAACGGTGTGCATGTTGCCGTTGAGGGTCCAGTGGATTTCGGAGGCGGCCGGATCGAGGTGAAGGGTAACGGCCTGGGACGCGGCCTGGGCGCTCAGCAGCGGAGCGATCGCAAGCAGCAGGGCGACGCCGAGGGCGCAACATTGCGAGTGGAGAGATTTCACGCGGGTTCTCCGGGATGTGGATTTACGGGATGTGGGGTTTATGCCGGCAACGGCAGGAGCATGCGGCAGCCGAGCCGGGCGGCGTGCCTGAGGAGGAATCGGCTCACTGATTCTTCTCCCATGTGGACGCGAAGCAGCTTTTCGAAAAAAATGGGCTCACGGGCGAAGACCCGCAGCACTTTGCTGCGGAGTGCGGGGGAGCGATCCATGGTGAGCAAGCTGCGCGCCATAGATTGTGGGATGCGCAAAGTCTTCGCGTGGCTGGAAGCGTAGAGGTCAAGAGAGCCTCCTGCGAGGGACTCGGCGAGGAGCAGGGCCTGACGGAAGGCCATGGCGAGGCCTTCTCCGGTCACCGCGTCGGCGGAGCCGGAGGCATCACCGAGGAGGGCGATGTTTCCGCGGACGACAGCATGCAGGGTGCGGGTGGTCGTGATGGAGGCGCGCTCGCGCGAGGTGACCTGAGCGTCGCGAAGCTTTTCCCGGAGAGTCGGGAGGCTGTCGATGATCTGGGTGGTGCGGGCGGAATGCGTGCAGCGGGTGACGACGGCGACGCAGATTTCATCCGGGCTGATCGGGGTGACATAGGCCTGGCCCAGGGAGCCCCAATGGACTTCGACGAACGGGTTACCGGGAGCGAAGAACGAGGGCGGTACTCGGTAGTGGACGCGGAAGCCGAAGCGGCGGGTATGCAGTGTTCCGCGATTCAGCCTGGCCCAGGAACGAACACGCGAGGACTGGCCGTCGGCGCCGATGAGGTAGCGGTAGAGGATGGGCTCTCCGGCAAGCAAGGGCTGACGGCCGCTGGTCAGGGTGACGGGCGTTCCCCAGCGCATACGGACGCCGGCTTCACGGGCACGGTCGACGAGGAGACTGTGAAGGACGAGGCGGCGCAGACCGATGCCCTCCCCGGATGAAAATTTGGCGGTGACTGTCGAGCGTTCGTCGCAGAAGCGGATGCCGTGAAGGGGCGCACCGTGCACGCAGTTGAGATCGATGCCGAGCTGAGCGAGCTCGCGGCGGGAATCGGGCATAATGCCTTCGCCACAAGCCTTGTCGATGGGAGGCAGGAGGGCGTCAGCAAGGAGTACGTCAACGCCACGCTGGCGCAGCGCGATCGCTGCTGCCAGTCCTGCGGGTCCTCCGCCAATTACTAATACATCACAACGATTCTGCGAAAGACCCATTCCACTCCATTCAGTTTTTCCGGCCGCTCACCACTCGAGCAGCAGCATCTCCGCGCAAAAGCCGGGGCCCATCGCGGCGAGAATGCTGCGGGTGCCGGGTTTAGGACGCTGGTGTTTCATGATTTCGTCGAGAACGACGAGCACTGACGCCGAAGAAAGATTTCCCACGCGCCGCAGCGCTTCCCAGGAGACGGCGAGTGCATCCTTCTCGACCCCCAGCGCCTCAGCTGAGGCTTCGAGAACCTTGGGACCGCCGGTGTGCATGATCCAGGTGCCGATGTCGAGGCGGGTGAGGCCATGCCGGGCGAGGAAGCTGTCCACATCGCGGCCGAGATTTTCACGGACGACCTTGGGGACGTCGGGAGAAAGAACAATGCCGAAGCCCTTCTCGGATATGTCCCAGCCCATGACGTATTCAGTGTCGGGATAAAAGACCTGGTGGCTGGCAAGGATGCGGGGACCAGGCAGAGGCACCTTGTCTCCAGCAACGAGGACGGCGGCGGCGCCGTCGCCGAAGAGGCCGGAAGAGATGAGGTTGGCGGCGGACATGTCGCCGCGCTGCCAGGTGAGGCTGCAAAGCTCAACGGAGAGCAGGACAGCGACCTGGTCGGGGTAGGCGCGGACATAATCGGCGGCGCGGGCCAGGCCGGCGGCTCCGGCGACACATCCCAGGCCGAAGATGGGGTTCCGCTTGATGTTGGGCGAGAGCTTCATCCGATTGACCAGGCGGGCGTCGATCGAGGGACTGCAGACCCCGGTGACAGAGACAAAGAAGATGGCAGCAAGCTGCCGGCGATCGAGGCCGGTCTGCTTGAGGACACATTCGATGGCCTGCTGGCCGAGCTGTTCCGCGGTTTCGATCCAGACATTGTTGGTCTTTCCCCAGGTATCGAGAGCGTGATAGTCAGCGAGTGGCCGGGAAAAGTAGCGCCACTCGACTCCAGTGCGCGAATGGAGGCGTTCGAGAACGGCTCCGTTGTCGGGGCCATTTCCCCAGTAATTCTTCAGTTCTTCAACCACCTCCTGCTGGCTGAAGTAGTGCGAAGGAAACGAAGTAGCCGTAGCTGCAATCTGCATGTTGTAAACGTGCTCCCCTGAGAATAGTAGTTGGAGTATGACGTAGGGTCACGAAGAAGTCACGATTACGTCATTCCCTGGCTCCGGAACGGGGGTATTTGGGGGGTGAGCGGGGAGGGTGTCCGTGACTGGGGAAAGCGGCTCGGGAGCCGATCCGGGGGCGGGAAACTCGACTCCGATCTCGACCCCGCCCGTGTCGAGATTGCGGACCCAGGCGCGTCCGCCATGAGCGAGAGCCACGGCGCGGACAAAGGCAAGGCCCAGGCCGTGGCCCTCGGAGGTGTCGCCCTTGGCGAAGCGCTGGAAGACCTGGTCGAGCAGGCCGGCGGGGAATCCGGGGCCGTCGTCGCGCACCCGGATCTGGGCGTGACCGTTGGCTTCGCTGAGGATGACGAGGATTTTCGCGCCTTCCCCGGCGTAACGTAGTTCATTTTCAAGGAGATTGGAGAGCAGGCGCACCAGGAATCGCTGGTCGAGCATGGCCTGAACGGGCTTGTCGGCGATGGTGGTAAGGGTCTGGCGGCGCTCGCTGAAGGCCGGGGCATAGAGCTCGGCAACGCGGCGGATGAGGTCGGCGAGGTCGGAGGGCTCGCGGCGAAGACGGAGCGCACCGGCTTCGGCCTCGGCAACGTCGAGGGAGGTCGTAACGATTTCCGAAAGGCGGTCGAGGCTTTCGACGGCCCGGGCGACGAGCTCGCGGGAGAGATTGGCGTCGTCGGTGGAGAGCGCGGCTTCGAGGCTGCCCCGGACCGAGGTGATGGGGCTCTTCATGTCGTGCGCGACGGAATCGGTGAGGGAGCGTAACTGGTTCACCGAGGCGGAGATGCGGTCGAGCATGGTATTGAAGGTGCGGGTGAGGCGGGCGATCTCGTCGTTGGGCTTGTCGGCAAAAGCTACGCGGCTGCTGAGGTCGCCGGTTCCGATGTTCGCCGCGGCGGTAGTGACGGCGTCGATGCGCTTGAGTGTACCCCGCAGGCTAAGCACGGCAGTAAGAAAGCCGAAGAGAACCATGGCGATCCAGCCAATGAAGAAGCCGAGCAGGAGACGCGTCAGCATGATCCGCGCGGCAGTGTCCTGGAGGCCGAGGTAGATCCTGCCCGTGCCAGGGCTGACGTGGACGGAGACGACACGAAAGGGCATGCGCCATCCGGGAACTGGCATCGACACGGCCGACCGCTCGGGCACATTCGAGCTTCGGAGGCTGGCGATGATGGCCGCCTTAGCGGAGGGGCCAACGGACGGGCTAACCCAAAGCGGGGGCTCTGCGCCTTCGCCATTTTCGTAAAAGAAGACCGTATTTGCGGCGTCATCGTCGTGGCTGTCAAAGGCGAATTCCTGGGTGGCCAGCTCGGCGACTTCGCCGACGATGCGCCCGTAGACCGCATCTTTCGGAGTGGTGAGAGCGACCTGCTTGAGGGTTTCGCTTTCCCCAATGAGCCAGGAGTCGCTGCGCTCACGGATGGTGCGGGCGACGAGGCCGTACATCATCAAAAAGACCAAAGCGCTGCTGGCGGCAAAGACGATGGTGCTGCGCAGTGCGAGCCGCCAGGCGGCGGTGCGGTAGAGGGAACCACTGATTCTGCGCCTAATCCTTGAGAACATATCCCACTCCCCGCATAGTGCGGATCAAAGGGCGGTCGGAATCGCGGTCGACTTTGTTGCGCAGCCGGTGGATGTGCACGTCAACGATGTTGGTAGAGGTGTCGAAGCGCATCTTCCAGACGTGGTCGAGGACCATGCTGCGGGTGACGACGCGTCCGGCGTTGCGGCAAAGATATTCGAGGAGGGCGAACTCCTGCTGGGTGAGCTGGAGCTCGGCGCCTCCGCGATGTGCTTCGCGGCGGATCAGGTCGAGCTCGAGATCGGCGACACGCAGGCGGGTGGCCTCGGGCTGATTGGGCGTGCTACGCCGGAGAAGGGCACGCAGGCGGGCGACGACTTCGGCGACGGCGAAGGGCTTGGTGAGGTAGTCGTCGCCTCCGCGCTCAAGGCCGAGGACACGCTCATCGACGGAACGGCGCGCGGAAAGAATGAGCACGGGCGCGGTGACTCCCTGGGAGCGGAGCCGATGGATGAGGTCGAGGCCATCCATGTCGGGGAGGGTCAGGTCGATGATCATGGCGTCGTGCACGCCTTCGAGCGCCTGGCTCTCCGCCTCGTCCCCACGGCCACAGGCGTCAACACGGAAACCGGCTTCGGTGACGGCCCGGGTGAGAAATTCACGAATTGTACGATCGTCTTCGACTACCAGCAACCGCAAGCGAATCCCGTCTCCCTTTTCCAGACCCTGATGACGCGGGCAGCGAGTTCCAACGCGTCATGTTAAACGCGTTTGGATGAGTGTACGACTTCGAGCCCAGAAGCGAGGCTACGCGATCGGTATCCCTTTCGACCTGATTACAGGAGGCACGACCGTTGGGGGTTGACATATTCGGAGCGGGCAGTCGCCGGACCGCTCCCGGCGACAACAGTTTCGCTCCTTTATGCACGAATTCCCCCACTTTCACGATACTTCCGGCTGCTTGTCACTGCATTGCTGAACAATTACGAATGCGTCATCGGTCTCCCTATGCCGATTTCGCGATGAGACGCGGAGTTGGGAAGCGGCGTGAGCCGAAGCGCGTTACTGTTCGCAACCGACAGGATGATTTAAAGTTAGAGAAGGGACATGGAGAGCGGAGTGAAATTCTGTGTATCCCTTTGAATAGCTGCGACATCTTCTCTAAGTGCGTCCTTGCGGCAGCAAGGACACTGAGACGACGGAGCAGCATAGAGCGACAAGACCTTTCTTTCGTGCACTGATTGGCCTGCTGACACAGCGACTGCCCGTGGTTCCGGGTGGTACTGCCCGCCGTGAAGTCACAGCCGATCATCAACAGATGAGAGTCGGGCTCAAGACTGATAACGAGTCTTGTACGGCAGTCGTCCATTTTTTGATGGACGCCGTCCAATATGGACAAGGAGAAACTTTGCTTTTTTCGACCGGGTTCGAGACAGGCCATACCAATTCCCGGGCCCCATTGGCCGAACGACACAGCGCACCCCTGCTGTGTATCGTCTTCATGATCTGCAGTTTTATTGCACTGTCGGTCCAGGCTCAGCAGGTCTCGGCACCGGAGCCGCAGACGGGAAGCATCGTGGGCACGGTAACCGATGTGCGGAATGATATTGTTCCCGGCGCAACGGCCGTTCTCCAGGGGCCTGAGCCTTCGGACAGGCGCACGGTTACCGCAAACGACAATGCTTTCTTCACTTTCAGTGATGTCAAGCCGGGGATCGAGTATCACGTCATAGTCAGCGCCAAGGGCTTCGCGGACTGGGTCTCACCGGCGATCACCATCACCGCCGGCCAGTATCTGGAGCTGCCGGCCATCAATCTGAACCTTGCGGTAGCAGTGACGACAGTGACCGCTGCCCTCAGTCCGGAAGAGATTGCGACACAGCAGGTGCAGCTAGAGGAAAAGCAGCGCGTGCTGGGGTTCATCCCCAACTTTTACACGGTGTATGACAAGAACCCTGCACCGCTCACTCCGAAGCTCAAATTCCGTCTGGCTACGAAGACAATGGTCGACCCAATCACGATTCTGGGCTCGGCTTTCGTCGCGAGCGTGGATCAGGCCGGCGACACTCCCGACTACGGACAGGGCTGGGGGGCCTACGGCCAGCGCTTTGGAGCCAATTACGCCAACGGTTTGACCGATATCTTTATCGGCGGGGCAATTCTGCCGTCACTGCTGCACCAGGATCCGCGGTATTTCTATAAGGGCGAGGGATCGAACAAGTCGCGCGTGCTTTACGCGCTTCTCACGCCTTTAAGAACCAAGGGAGACAACGGAAGGTGGCAGCCGAACTATTCCGGCCTGGGCGGATATCTGGCTTCCGGAGCGATTGCCAACGCCTATTACCCGGCATCAAACCGCGGAGTGGGCCTGGTCTTCTCGACCTTTGGGGTCGATATCGCCGCAGACATGGCCAACGGCCTGATTCAGGAATTCCTGCTGAAGAAGTTGACGCCCTCGGCCAAGAATCGGCATTAGAACTCAGTTAACGGGCCGCCGATGCAGTCTGCTCGACTTCGGCGGCCTTTTCCGCCGCTTCTACAGTCTGTGCGATCAGGGTAGCGATCGTCATGGGGCCGACTCCGCCGGGAACAGGTGTGTAGGCCGACGCACGCTCGATGACGGACGCGAGCTCGATGTCTCCCACGCCGCCGGGATGGTAGCCGGCATCGACGACGACGGCTCCATCGCGAACCCAATCAGCCTTGATGAACTCAGGCTTGCCGACGGCTCCGACGAGGATTTCGGCGCGACCGACGACTTCGGCGAGATTCTTCGTGCGCGAGTGGCAGATGGTGACGGTCGCGTTGGCGTTCAGCAGCATCATGGCCATGGGCTTGCCGAGGATGGGGCTGCGGCCGACGACGACGGCTTCTTTGCCGGATGGATCGATGCCGTAACGCTTGAGCAGACGCATGATGCCGGCAGGCGTGGCCGATCCGTAGCCAGCCTCGCCCATGGCCATGCGTCCAAAGCCGTGGCTGGTGACGCCGTCGACGTCTTTTTCGATGGCGATACGGTCGAAACAGAGGCGCTCGTCGATCTGATGGGGCACGGGATGCTGGAGCAGGATGCCATGGACGCGCGGGTTGGCGTTGAGGTCGTCAATGGTGGAAAGAAGCTCGGCGGTTGTGGTCTCTTCGGGGAGCGTGATGCTGAGAGACTCCATACCGACGCGGCGGCAGGCATTCCCCTTCATGCGGACGTAGGTCGCCGAGGCGGGGTCGCTGCCGACGAGGATGGTGGCGAGGATCGGGGGCTCGGAACCGGTCTTTTCTTTCAGCCTTTGAACCCTGGAAAAAAGCTCCGATTCCAGCTCTTTTGCGTATGCCTTGCCGTCCAATACCAGTGCTGACATATAGCTCCAGTTTAACGGAAGGGGACGGCTTTCGTGAGGCACGACCGATCTTCGCAGACTGGCCGGCCACCGCTACAGACTGGCCGGCCCGCCGCTTATTCGGCTTCGGCGGCGACCAGCTGATGGCGGACATCGGCGCCGCGAATCCAGAAGATGACGTCGGTGGCGATGTTGGTGGCGTGGTCGGCGATGCGCTCCAGATTGCGGCTGACGATGATGGACTGCAGCGCCTGATGCGCGACGGCGGGACGGTCCTGAATCACCTTGGTCAGCTCCGTCTGAGCAACGCGATTCATACGGTCGATCTCGTCGTCCATTTCGCGCACCGATTCGGCGACCTGAACGTCACCTTCGAGGAGTGCCTGCAGGGAGCTGCGAATCATTCTTTCGGCATATTCGCCCATCCCGCCGATATCGACGGGCAGATCGACCATTTCTTCTCCGATCAGATCGAGGCATCCGTAGACAATGCTCATGGCCTGATCACCGATGCGCTCGAGATCGCCGTTGATCTTGATGACGGTAAGGATGAAGCGCAGGTCGACGGCCATGGGCTGCTCCTTGGCGAGCAGATCGAAGGCCATGTCGTCGACGTGGCGGTTGGCGGCGTTGATAGCGGTCTCGTTCTCACGCACGTACTGGCAAAGCCCCTCATCGCGCCGAAGATAGGCGTCGACCGCAGAGGCGACGGCCTGCTGCGATAGGGCTGCCATGGCGAGCAGCGTGTCTTTCAACTCCGCGAGCTGCTGATGAAAGTGGATGCGCGGCAAATTATCCCCCAAACTGCATTGTGCACTACGCAAGGTGACAAAGCCGCTAATTTTTCAGCACCAGGCTTACCGAATCGGGCTGATTTTTCCGTGCGTGTTCCACCCTGGGCCCAAGCGCTATGCGAGCCGCTCCTTACATGAGTTGCTCTTCGGCCTGCTGCGCGGCTTCGTAGATCTGGTCGAAGGATTCGACGGCGTAGAGCACCTTCTGCATCTCGGAAACAAGGAACTGCTGGTTAAGCACCTGGTCGAGGTTGAAGGGGCGGATTTCAGGCCCCCCACCGCTTTTTGCTCCTTCGATAACGTAGCTCGATTCGCCGTGCGAGGAGATGAGGCCGCTGCCGTAAAGCTTGATCTCGCCGTTCTGGCGGATGACGCCGAATTCGACGGTGAACCAGAAGAGGCGGCCCATGCGCTCGAGCTTGTCCTTGTCAGTGAGGCGGGCGCAGACCTTTCCGTACTGCTCAAGGAAATCAGCGAAGACAGGATGGGCGTGCATCGGCACGTGTCCGAAGACGTCGTGGAAGATGTCGGGCTCGGGGGTGTATTCGAGCGAGTCGCGGCTGCGCAGCCAGGTGGTGGTGGGAAACTGGCGGGCGGCAAGCATCTCGAAGAAGGCGTCGGGGGGCAGGAATCCGCTGACAGGAGTGGCGTTCCAGCGGGTGCGGGGACCGAGCCGCTTGTTGACTTCGGCCAGGTCGGGGATGGTGTCTTCGCGGAGGCCGATCTGCTCAAAGCCGTCGAGGTATTCCCGGCAGGCGTGCCGGCGAAGCTGGGGCATACGTCGGCTCACCAGCTCAGCCCAGACGGCGTGCTGTTCAGGGGTGTAAGCAGCCCAATCCTGCTGGATGAGGTAAGGTTCGGCGACGGTGAGCAAAGGGGCCTGAGGATTCATAGAAGGTGACTCCCGGCAAAACATTCAAGGGTTGCACTGCACTGTTGGACGTGTCAACTGGCGGAATCTGGTGCCGGAGCTATGGAGGCCCGGATTGGAATAATCGCCGAGCGTACAGGCAGTGTTGCATCTCCGGCGACGAGGGGTCATCTAATTCCCGGGACCTCTCATGAGCAACGATTCTCGACTTTCGCAGACTCCGCTTTCGGTACTTGATCTGGCTCACGTGCGGCAGGGCGGCGATGCGGCTGAAGCCTTTCGCAACTCGCTCGACCTGGCGCAGCATGCGGAGCGCTGGGGCTACAAGCGCTTCTGGCTGGCGGAGCACCATAACATTTCCGGCGTGGCGTCGGCGGCGACCTCAGTGCTGATCGGGCACGTGGCCGGCGGGACGAAGACGATCCGGGTGGGATCGGGCGGGATCATGCTGCCGAACCACGCTCCGCTGGTGATTGCCGAGCAATTCGGCACGCTGGAGGCGTTGTATCCGGGGCGGATCGATCTGGGGCTGGGGCGCGCGCCGGGTGGCGATCATGCGGCGGCGCGTGCGCTGCGCAAGGATCTGAAGGCGCAGGGCGACGACTTCCCTGCCCTGCTCGAAGAGCTGCGCGGATTTCTTGCGCCGCGGCGGCCGGGGCAGACGGTGACGGCGTATCCGGGTGAAGGAACAAATGTGCCGATATGGTTGCTGGGGTCGAGCGGCTTCAGCGCGGCGCTGGCGGCAGAGCTGGGACTGCCGTTTGCCTTTGCGTCGCATTTTCAGCCGGACAACCTGATGGCGGCGCTGGATCTTTATCGGCGGAGCTTCCGGGCATCGGAGGTTCTGGACAGGCCGTACACGATGGCCGGGGTTCCGGTGGTGGCGGCAGAGACGGACGAGGAGGCACGCCGGCTGGCGACGACTCCCGAGCAGGCGTTCCTGAATCTGATCCGGAACCAGCCGGGGCCGCTCAAGCCTCCGGTGGAGAAGATGAGCTGGGATCCATTCGAAGAAGCGGCGGTTGCGTCGAGGTTCCGCGCGGCGGTGGTGGGCAGCGCGGAGACGGTACGGGATGGGCTGGAGCTTTTCCTGGCGCGGACACAGGTGGACGAGCTGATGATCGCGACGACGCTCTACGATCACGCGGCGAGACTACGGTCGTTCGAGGTAGTTGCCGAAGTGGCAGGGATCAAGACGGCAGAAGCGGTTCCGGCGTGAGCGCAGGGAAGCCGATTCATCCGCAGACGCGCATCGGACACGTACATCTGAAAGTGGCCGACCTGGAACGGGCGTTGGCGTTTTATCACGGCGTGCTGGGGTTCGCGATTACCCAGCGCATGGGCAACAGCGCAGCGTTTCTCGCAGCGGGCGGCTATCACCATCACATCGGCCTGAACACATGGGAGAGTCTTCGCGGAGCGGCTCCTGCGCCCGGCACGACCGGGCTTTATCATCTGGCGATTCTCTATCCCAGCCGTGCGGAGTTGGCGGATGCGCTGCACCGGCTGATCGAGGCGCGGATTCCGCTGGAGGGCGCAGCAGATCACGGAGTGAGCCATGCGCTTTACCTGCGCGATCCCGATGATAACGGGGTTGAGCTTTATTGGGACTTGCCCACCGACCAATGGCCGCGGACGGCTGACGGCGACCTGGCCATGGTGACGCGACGACTCGATTTGCAAGCGCTGCTCAGAGAACGGGACGCTCCAGAGGCGGGCGTTGGGCCGCGCGACCTCGCGTAATTGCCGCCGCCAACCGACTTTTAACATTCGGATTCGGGGCAGGGTGAATATCCACAAAGGTACCTACGTCTACAACCTATGGGTATTGGCCAAGTCTTTTGAGAAGGGTATATGGTAATGAGTCGCTGTGCGTCCGGAAGTCATTTTCGGGCGTCATGGCGTTGATGCGCATCGAACACATTGGAGTTGTTGAGTATGTCGACCTTGCTTCACCCGGAAGTCACCATCAAGAAAGATTTTCTCCCTTTAAATGGCACGGATTATGTTGAGTTTTACGTTGGCAATGCGCGCCAAGCCTCGTACTTTTACCGGCTTGCCTTTGGCATGAGCCTGGTGGCTTATGCCGGTCCAGAGACCGGACTGCGCGACCGCGCCTCGTATGTCGTGCAGCAAGGCAAGATCCGATTTGTTCTCACCACACCTCTGCGACCCGATGGAGAGATTGCTCACCATGTGCATCGCCACGGAGATGGCGTGCGCGACGTGGCGCTGTGGGTGGACGACGCGCGGCAGGCGTGGAAGGAGACGACCAAGCGCGGGGCGCGGAGCGTCCACGAACCGTATGAGTTGAGGGATGAGTATGGATGCGTAAAGCTGGCGGCGATTGCCACGTACGGCGATACGATTCATACCTTTGTCGATCGCTCGAATTACAACGGTCCCTTCCTGCCGGGGTATCGACACGAGGGCGAGGACAAGCTGGCGCGGCCGACGGGATTGAAGTACATCGACCACATGGTGGGCAATGTCGGCTGGAACGAGATGAATCGCTGGGTGGACTTCTACTCGGATGTGATGGGCTTCTCGCTCTATCAGCACTTCGACGATAAGGACATTTCGACCGAGTACTCAGCGCTGATGTCGAAGGTGATGTCGAATGGCAACGGGCGGGTGAAGTTTCCCATCAACGAGCCGGCCGAAGGGCGCAGGAAGTCACAGATCGAGGAGTATCTGGAGTTCTACCACGGGCCGGGCGTGCAGCATATCGCCATGGCGACCAACGATATTCTCGGGACGGTCGCGAAAATGCAGGAGCACGGCGTAGGGTTCCTCAAGGTTCCGCACTCGTATTACTCGGAACTCGAGGGACGGGTGGGCAAGATCGACGAGCCCCTTCATGAACTGGAGAGGCTGGGCATCCTGGTCGATAGGGACGATGAAGGGTACATGCTGCAGATCTTCACGCGTCCAGTGGAAGACCGGCCGACGCTGTTCTACGAGATTATCCAGCGCAAGGGGAGCCGCAGCTTCGGCAAGGGCAACTTCAAGGCGCTGTTTGAGGCGATCGAGCGAGAGCAGGCCGCGCGCGGCAATCTGTAAGGTGCTGGCCCCACGGGCGGAAGCGCCTTCGGCGCGCTGTTCAGGGCCGGTCGACAGGCCCTAGTCTTCGTCGGGCGGGGGAGGTATTGTGACGATCCTCTCCCGCGCGACGTGGAGGCTCTGGTGAGAGGTCGTGAGCATCTTCCAGCGCTTGCGGCGGCGATAGATGACAAACAGCCGCCACGCGGCGAAGCCGAGAATAATTCCCGTGACAATGAACAGGCAAAGTACCAGGCGTGGATGCATTGGGGGGATGCCTCGGTTACGAGTGTAAGAGATTTTAGAGCCCGTTCAGTCGGCGATCATTAATTCGCCGGGCAGGATAGGACGCGTGCGGGGCAGGCGCCCCCAGGCGGCAGCGAGACCCATTCCAGCGAGCACCGCGCAGTAGACCGCGAGCTTGACGATGTCAGTGGTGTGGTTGCGGGGCAGCGTCTTCCAGAGGACGAGCAGGATGGTCTGCGCGGCGGTGACGGCCCAGACGGCTCCGTAGAAGTAACGGCGCTCCCAGCCTTCGCCTTTGGTGGAGCGGCCGACCCGCGGGAGGAGGCCGAGAGCTCCGAGGGCGAGGATCAGGATGAGTAGCGGTGTGTATCCGCGGGCGTAAATCTGCTTCATGTACCAGGTGCCGGTGGCGACGGCGACGGCGAGTCCGGTGAGGTTGAGCAGAGCGAAGTTGAGCAGGGCGTTCCAGGCGAAGGTGTAGCAGATGCGGCGATAGAGCGGGTTGGGACGGTCCTCGGTGAAGCGGAGGATGTAGGGTGCAGGCTCGGCTCCGGGGAGTTGTCCGTAGAGCGCGGCGGTGCCGGTGAGAACGAGAACGGCTCCGAGCCAAATGAGATTGCCGACGCTGCCGCCCTTCGCGAAGAGGTCAAAAGTCAGCGGGCCGGGGGCGAGGAAGAAGACCCAGATCCAGATGGGCCAGTGGGCGGCGCGATACCAGCGCTTGTTGCGGGTGCGCATCCTGCGCGCGTCGGCGTATTCCACTTTGACGGAGTAGGGCATAGGCGGTCTTGTCT
>Ga0335075_10003382_pt1 | contig 25382 bp, 19 predicted proteins | sample Lox_Sample_24_FD_206723 | JGI IMG/M metagenome (GOLD analysis project Ga0335075, IMG submission 206723) | Soil microbial communities from Loxahatchee National Wildlife Refuge, Florida, United States - Lox_Sample_2.4 | ecosystem: Environmental > Terrestrial > Soil > Wetlands | place: USA...
ACGAAGGCGGGAGGAACGCACGGAGACGTGGACCGTCACCGGGCCCTGCTCGAGGCTTTGACGTGCCCCAGGCCTTGCTCAAGAGTCCGTGTGGAACGTTTCGGGTGTCAGGCACCCGAAACGTTCCACACACCTTCCTGACCGGTGGGATCTCCCCCGGAAGGCCCACGTCCCTGTGTCGTTCCCTGCGGAAGGATCGCGTCCCGGGCCGCCCGGGCGCCGGAGCACGCCGTCCCACCGACCGGACCACGCCGTCCCCGCCGCCCGGGCCGCGAATTGCGCCGTCCCGCCGTCCGGGCGACGCGGTGAGTTCGCACTTGTCACCGCATAGGGTTGACACGTGCCAACTCCCGGGGTGGGGGGGGCGGGGGCGACGGGGGCAGGGCACGGAGCACCATGCCGGCGCCTCGGCCACGAGCCATCGTCGTCCTCGCGCCGGTCAGGCCGGCTCGACCGGCCCCTCGGTTTGCTCCGGCCCGCGCGTGGGCATATATTGCTCGGAGGGCTCGGGAGGCCGCCAGGGAACTTTTGGAGGAGGTTGTCTTGGGTCGTTCGGTGCGCGCTTTCCTGTCCGTTTCCGCCTGTCTGGTCGTCGCCGCGGTGTTTGCCGCCGGCGCTGCGGCCAACGCGGTCCAGCCCTATGGGACCAACGACGCGGGCGGCTTCCGCAACGTGCTGCCGCCGGGGGAGAACGGGCTCGACACGCTGCCGCAGGTCCTCGCCTTCAAAGCCTCGAAGACGATGCCGCCGCACTACGACGATCAGCAGCCGCTGTACGAAAACCTGCTCTACGGCGCACCGACGCTGACCGACGAACAGATCCCCAACTACTTCAAGGACGCCACCTTCGGCGTGCCCCCGAACGAAGTCGAATCGACGATCGAACCCAAACCGGGGGTGACGATCGTCCGTGACAAGGCCTACGGGGTCCCGCACATCTACGGCGAAACGCGCGCCGACACGATGTTCGGGGCGGGCTACGCGGGGGCCGCCGACCGGCTCTTCCTGATGGACGTGCTGCGCCACACGGGCCGCGCCGAACTGGCCTCCTTCCTCGGCGGCTCGAACGCCTCGGCCGACGCGAGCCAGTGGGGCTTCGCCCCCTACACCGAAGCCGACCTGGAAAAGCAGATCCAGATGATGGCGACCGAACACGGCGCCGCCGGCAAGCAGGCGGTCGAAGATCTGGACAACTACGTCGAAGGCATCAACGCCTACATCGCCGCCGCCAACCTCGACACGAATCTGAAACCGGCCGAGTACGCCTTCATCAACAAGCCGATGGAAGCGTGGAAGCCGACCGACATCATCGCGATCGCCTCGCTGGTCGGCGGCATCTTCGGTCGCGGCGGCGGCAACGAGCTGCACTCGGCGCTGACGATGGAGGCGATGGTCGAACGGATGGGCGAGAAGGCGGGGCGCAAGGCCTGGGAAGGGTTCCGCTCGAAGAACGACCCGGAAGCGCCGACGACGATCTCGAAGCCCTTCCCGTATGAGACGCGGAGCGCCTTCGCCAAGAAAGGCCTGGCGCTGCCGGAACCGAAGAGCGTGTTCGAAACGCCGATCGCCTCCGGCTCGTCGGTCGATGCCGATACCGGCACGGTCCCCGGCCTCAACACGGTGGGCGGCCGGCTCACCCGCGGGCTCGAAGAAGCCGGGCACGCCTCGAACTGGGAGCTGGTCTCGAAGAAGAACTCCGCCGACGGCCACCCGATCGCGGTGATGGGTCCGCAGGTGGGCTACTACGTGCCGCAGATCCTGATGGAGGAGGACCTGCACGGGCCGGGCATCGACGCCCGCGGCGCCGCCTTCCCCGGGGTCAACCTCTACGTCGAGCTCGGTCACGGTCGCGACTACGCCTGGAGCGCCACCACGGCGACCTCCGACAACGTCGACACCTTCGCCGAGGTCCTCTGCAAGGACAAGTTCCACTACCTCTACAAAGGCAAGTGCCTGGCGATGGAAAAGCTCACCAAGAAGGAGAGCTGGACGCCGAACACGATCGACCCGACCAAGGCCGGGTCGCAGACCTTGACCGCCTACCGGACCGTCCACGGGATCGTCTTCGCCCGCGGCAAGGCCGACGGCAAGAAAGTCGCCTTCGTCCACGCGCGGAGCACGTACTTCCACGAGGCCGACTCGGTGATCGGGTTCGGCGAGCTGAACGAACCGGGCGTGGTGACCGGGGTGAAGGGGTTCAAGAAGGCCGTCTCCAACATCAACTTCCTCTTCAACTGGTCCTACGTCGACGCCCACCACATCGCCTACGCGCTGTCGGGCGCGATGCCGCAGCGGGCGCGGGGGACCTCGCCCGACTTCCCGATCCTGGGGACCGGCAAGTACGACTGGAAGGGCTACGACCCGAAGACGCACGAGGCCGACTGGCTGCCGTTCTCGAAACATCCGCAGGCGGTCGATCCGGAATTCCTGGTCAGCTGGAACAACAAGCAGGCGCCGGAATGGGCGGCGGCCGACGACAAGTACGACTACGGGCCGGTGTTTCGCTCGCAGATGATCGAAGACCACATCAAGCGGGACATCAAGGGCGGCAAGAAGATGACGATCGCCCAGCTGGTCCAGGCGATGGAGGAACCGGCGACCGAGGACCTGCGCGGCGACAAGATCCTGCCGCTGCTCCTGAAGGCGATCGGCAAGCCCAGATCGGGTGCGCTGAAGAAGCCGCTGGCGGAGCTGAGGACCTGGCACGCGCACGGCTCCCACCGCCGCGACCTCGACCGCAACGGGGAAGACGAAGAGACGCCGGCGATCGAGCTGATGGACGCCTGGTGGCCGAAGCTGCTGGCGGCGGAGTTCAAGCCGGCGCTCGGGGCGAAGGCCTACGCGGCGCTCGAAGGGATGCTCGAAACGGGCAGCTACACCGGCGGCTCGCCGACCGAACCGAGCTTCGACGACGGCTGGTGGGGCTACGTCTCGAAGGACCTGCGCGACGTCTACGGCCCGACCCCGAAGGCGCCCTGGAGCCGCAAGTACTGCGGCGGCGGCTCGAAAGCGAAGTGCAAGGCGGTGCTCGAAAAGAGCCTCAAGGAAGCGCTGAAGGTGACGCCGGCGGAACTGTACGGGGGCGGGGACGGCGCCTGCGCCGCCAACCCGCAGCCGTCCTGCTTCGACGCCAACCGTCCCCAGGAAACCTCAGGCATCGAACTGGGCTCGTTCCCGTTCCAGAACCGCCCGACCTTCCAGCAAGTCGTGACGTTGACGCAGAAGCTGGGACGTTAGGGCCGGCGGGACGTCGCGGGGATGACGGCCTTTGCGCCGGGACGGTCGACACCGCCGGCCTCCAAGGAGGTCCGGACGAGCAACCTGCCTGGGAACTGCGGCTAGCGGTCGACGACGGCGAGGGCGAAGCCGTCGTGGCCCTTGACGCCGACCGTCTGGATCGTCGTCGCGGTCACGCGGGGCTCTTCGGCGAGGTACTCGAGGAAGGTGCGCTGGGCGGCGGAGGCCTCGTCGGCTTCAGGGTCGACGAGGCCGCCGCCGCGGATCACGTTGTCGGCGAAGATCAGGCCGCCCGGCCGGGTGTGGTCCAGCGACCAGGCGAAGTAGGCGGCGGTGTTGACCTTGTCGGCGTCGATGAAGACGAAGTCGAAGGGTTCGATGCCCTCGGACTCGAGCAGGGGGAGGGTCTCGAGCGCGGCGCCGACGCGCAGGTCGACCTTGCCGGCGAGGCCGGCCCGCTCCAGGTTCGCCCAGGCGACCTCGGCGTGGTCGGGGTCGTACTCGAGCGTGATCAGGGCGCCGTCGTCGGGCAGGGTGCGGGCGAGGACGATCGTGCTGTAGCCGGCGAGGGTGCCGAACTCGAGGATCCGCTTCGCCCCGATCGCCTGGCAGAGCACGCTCAGCAGGCGCGCCTCGACCGGACTGACCTGGATCGCGGGCAGCCCGGCGGCGTCGGCGTCGGCGACCGCCGCCGCCATCGCCTCGTCGGGCCCCAGCAGGGTCGCCTCGACGAAGGCGTCGACCGCGTCGTAGGTATCCTGATCCACGCGGCCAGTCTTCCATGCCGGGGCGGTTGCGGTCAGGATCCGTCCCCTGCTATCTTTCTTCGTCGGCCCGATGGGCCACGTTTCACCCTGCCGTCCGACTCATGGGGCGTGCGGGAGTCCTGTATTCGAGAGAGAAACCGGAGCGATGAAGGTTCGAGCTTCCGTCAAGCCGATGTGCGAGAAGTGCAAGGTCATCCGCCGAAATGGGGCGGTCCTCGTCATATGCCAAAACCCGCGTCATAAGCAGCGGCAGGGCTAGGCATGGCACGTATCGCCGGGGTCAACATCCCCGACAACAAGCGGATCGAGATCGGGCTCACCTACATCTTCGGGATCGGTCATTCGACCGCGCTGAAGATCCTCGAGGAGACCGGGATCGATCCCGGGATCCAGGGCAAAGATCTGACCGAGGACGAGACGATCAAGCTGCGCGACGCGGTCGAGAACCGCGAGGTCGAGGGCGACCTGCGGCGCGAGCGCTCCCAGAACGTCAAACGGCTGATGGAGATCGGCTCCTACCGCGGCCTGCGTCACCGCCGCGGCCTGCCGGTCCGCGGTCAGCGCACCAAGACCAACGCGCGTGGCCGCAAGGGCCCCCGGCGGCTGAGCATCGCCGGCAAGAAGAAACCCAGGTAGGAGAGAAGAGTGGCGGAGAAACGACCGGCGAAAGGGCGCGCTCGCAAACGCGTCAAAAAGAACGTCGCCTACGGCCAGGCGCACATCAAGACTTCGTTCAACAACACGATCGTCACCCTCACCGACACCGACGGCAACGTGATCGCCTGGGAGTCGGCCGGGTCCGCCGGCTTCAAAGGCTCGCGTAAGTCGACGCCTTTCGCCGCCCAGGTGACCGCCGACGCCGCCGCCAAAAAAGGCATGGAACACGGCCTGGAACGGGTCGAAGTCTTCGCCAAGGGCGCCGGTTCGGGCCGCGAGACCGCGATCCGCTCGCTGCAGGCGGCGGGCCTCGACGTCACCACCGTCAAGGACGTCTCCCCGCAGGCCCACAACGGCTGCCGGCCGAAGAAGCGGAGGCGCGTCTAGATGGCCCGCGACACCTCCCCGCAGTGCAAGCAGTGCCGGCGCGAGGGCCAGAAGCTCTTCCTCAAGGGCGAGCGCTGCTTCACCGACAAGTGCGGGGTCGAGCGCCGCTCCTACCCGCCCGGCGAGCACGGCCGCGGCCGGCTGCGCCAGAGCGAGTACCGCCTGCAGCTGCGCGAGAAGCAGAAGGCGCGCCGCTACTACCAGGTGCTGGAGAAACAGTTCCGCGCCTACTACGAACACGCCTCGCGCCAGGACGGGGTCACCGGCGAGAACCTGCTGCGGCTGCTCGAGTCCCGCTTCGACAACGTGCTGGTGCGGCTCGGCTTCGCCGCCTCGCGCCGCCAGGCCCGCCAGCTGATCAACCACGGCCACTGGCTGATCAACGGCCGCCGCGTCGACATTCCTTCCTACCAGGTGCGTCCCGAGGACATCATCTCGATCAAAGCCGATTCCGGCGCCACGGACACCGTCCGTCGCGCGACGGAACTGGTCTCGACGGTCCCGGCTTGGCTGCAGGCCGACCATGACGCCCTGACCGCCAAGGTCCTGCGCTACCCCGAGCGTTCGGAGATCTCGGCGCCGGTCCAGGAGCAGCTCATCGTCGAGCTCTACTCCAAGTAGTCCGGACCAGACGCAATTCAGAAAAGAAGCAACGTAAGGAACTCATGACCACTGATTTCCAGGTCCCCCGTATCACCGCCGAGAAAGTCGACGACCGTCGCGGCACCTTCACCATCGAGCCGCTCGACAAGGGCTTCGGCTACACCTTCGGCAACAGCCTCCGCCGTGTCCTGCTCTCCTCGCTGGGCGGCGCCGCGATCACGAGCGTCCGCATCGAGGGGGTCGCCCACGAGTTCTCGACCGTCCCCGGCGTCAAAGAGGACGTCACCGACATCGTCCTCAACCTGAAGGACCTCGTCGTCCGCATGCACACCGATGCCGACGAGGTCGAGGCGCCGCTGGTGGCGACCGGCCCCGGCGAGGTCAAGGCGAAGGACATCGACCTGCCCTCGGGCGTCGAGATCCTCAACCCCGACGCGCCGATCGCGACGCTGGAGAAAAAAACCAAGCTCGAGGTCTACCTGACGATCGGCCGCGGCCGCGGCTACTCGCCCGCCGAAGAGAACAAGTCCGACGAGCAGCCGATCGGCGTGATCCCGATCGACTCGATCTTCTCGCCGATCCGCCGCGCCTCCTACGCCGTCTCCGGCGCCCGCGTCGGGCAGCGGACGGACTTCGACAAACTGGAGCTCGACCTCGAGACCGACGGTTCGATCGAGCCGGGCGCCGCGCTCCGCGAGGCCTCCGAGATCCTGATCAAGAGCCTGGCGATCTTCACCGACGCCGACCGGGTCGAGGAACTGACCGCGCGGGAGCCGATCGCGGCGCTGCCCGCCGACGGGCTCACCTCGAACGGCGCCGGCGAAGGCTCCGGCGCCAACAACGGCCTCGACGAGATCCTGATCGAGGAGCTCGAACTCGGCGTCCGCTCCTACAACTGCCTGAAGCGGGCGGGGGTGCAGACGGTCGGCGACCTGGTGCGCAAGTCACGCGCGGAACTGAACGCGATCCCGAACTTCGGCTCCAAGTCGATCGAGGAAGTGATCGAGACGCTGCACGCTCGCGGCCTCGATCTTCAGCAGGACTGAAGAGCCCTAACCTAGGACCCGGTACGAGAGCGGCGGAGGAGAAACGGTGCGGCACAACAAGAAGCGCAACAAGCTGAGTCGTGACTCCGCCGAACGGAAAGCGCTGCTCTCGAACCTGTCCAAGCAGCTGATCGAGCACGAGCGGATCGAAACCAGCCAGGCCAAGGCCAAGGCGGTGAAACCCGACGTCGAGAAGCTGATCACGCTGGCCAAACGGGGTGACCTGCACGCCCGCCGCCAGGCGCTCGCGGCCCTGCACAACGACAAGTTCATCGTGCACAAGCTCTTCGACGAGGTCGGTCCGCGCTACTCGGAGCGCCCCGGCGGCTACACCCGGATCGTCAAGCTCGGTCCGCGTCGCTCGGACTCGACCGAGATGGTCTACCTCGAGCTCGTCTAGCGAGCTCGAGGGCCTCTCAGTCGTAGCCGACCGACTCCAGGTACAAGGCGTGAGGCGGGGCCGTGTCGCCCGCCTCGGAGCGGCTGGCGCCCTCTAGGAGGGCCCTGAAGTTCTCCACGGTGCGGCTTTTCGAGGCCACGCCGAGCATCGTCCCGACCAGCGCCCGGACCATGTTGCGCATGAAGGCGTCGGCGGTGATCCGGAAGGCCAGGATGTCGTCGTCCTGCTCGCGCCAGGAGGCGGCGAAGACGTCGCGCTCGAAGCGCACGTGGTCGGTCTGGGTCGGGGTGAAGGCGGTGAAGTCGTGGGTGCCGAGGAGCGCGGCGGCGCAGGCGTCGAGGGCGTCGCGATCGATCCGGTGCGGCCACCAGAGCGCCCGGCCGCGCTCGAACGGGCTGGCCGCCGGGCGCGCCTCCACCCGGTAGAGGTAGGAGCGCGAGCGGGCGTCGCGGCGGGCGTCGAAGCCGGCGGCCACCACCGCGGCGCGGCGCACGGCGACGTCGGGCGGCGTCACCCCGTTCAGGTTGCGGGCAAGGTCGGGCAGCAGCGGCGCCTCGGTGTCGAAGCTCGCCACCTGTCCCAGCGCGTGCACGCCGGTGTCGGTGCGGCCCGCCACGGTCAGCTGGACCTCCTCGCGGAGGACCTGGGCGAGCCCCGCCTCGAGCACGCCCTGCACGGTCCGCAGGCCGGGCTGGCGAGCCCAGCCGCGGAAGCCCGCGCCGTCGTATTCGATGTCCAGGCGCACCGTCGCCACGGCGGCAGTATCCCCGACACCCCGCGCGCCTAATATCGAGGGCGTGCGCGTGCTGCTGACCAACGACGACGGGATCGCCGCTCCCGGCCTCCAGGGCCTGCGCCGCCGGCTGGTCGCGCTCGGCGGCCTCGACGTGGTCACGATCGCCCCCGACTCGAACCGCAGCGCCACCGCCCGCAGCATCACCACCCGGACGCCACTGGCGGTCGAGGAGATCACCTTCGAAGACGGCAACGTCGGCTACGCCGTCGACGGCACCCCGGTCGACTGCGTCCGCTTCGCCGACCTCGGGCTCGGCGGCGGCCGGCCCGACCTGATCGTCTCCGGGATCAACCACGGGGTGAACCTCGGCGACGACATCACCTACTCCGGCACCGTCGCCGCGGCGCTCGAGGGGATCATCCTCGGCGTCCCCGCGGTCGCCCTCTCCCAGCAGCGCTCCGGCGGCGACATGGGGTACGGCCCGGGCAGCTTCGACTTCAGCGTCGCGGCCGAGTTCTCCGCCCGCCTGGTCGACCACCTGCGCGGGGAGGCGATGCCGGAGGCGACGCTGATCAACGTCAACTTCCCCAGCGGCGAGCCGACCGGGGTGGAGGTGACGAAGCTCGGCAAACGGATCTACGACGACGAGATGCGCGAGCTGGAGAAGACCGATCATCGCGGCCGCAAGGTCTATGAGATCTACGGCCGGGCGCCCGGCCACGAGGAGCTCGAGGGGACCGACCTCTCGGCGGTCGCCGCGGGCCGGATCGCGGTCACGCCGATCCACTTCGACCTCACCGACCACGGCGGCCTCGACAAGCTGCGCGGCTGGGGGCTGGGGGAGATGCTCGGCGCCCAGGCCCCGGCGGCATGAGCGACGCGGACGCCGCCGCCTCCGCCGCGGTCCCCGCGGACGTCGACCGGCGCGCCGCCGAGCTGCGCGCCGAGCTCGACCGCCACAACCGCCTGTACTACGTCCTCGACGAACCGGAGGTCGGCGACGACGTCTACGACGCGCTGCTGAACGAGCTGCGCGACCTGGAGCTCGAGTTCCCGGCCCTGCGCACCCCCGACTCGCCGACCCAGCGGGTGGGGGCGCCGCCGCTGGAGCGCTTCGAGCCGGTCACCCACCACGAGCAGATGCTCTCGCTCGGCAACGCCCGCAACGAGGAGGAGCTGCGCGCCTGGGAGGCGCGGCTCGCCAACTACCTGAAGCGGCTCGACATCACCGCCTCCCAGTTCAGCTACACGACCGAGCCGAAGATCGACGGCCTCGCGATCACGCTCACCTACGAGGACGGGGTGCTGGTGCGGGGGGCGACGCGCGGCGACGGCCGGGTCGGCGAGGACGTGACCCAGAACCTGCGCACGATCGGCTCGGTGCCGCTGCGGCTGAAGGACCCCGCGCCGCCGGCGCTGATCGAAGTGCGCGGCGAGGCCTACCTGCCGATCGCCGCCTTCAAGGCGCTGAACGAGCGGCGCGCCGAAAACGAGGAACCTACCTTCGCCAACCCGCGCAACTCGGCGGCGGGCTCGATCCGCCAGCTCGACCCGAAGCTGGCCGCCGAACGGCCGCTCTCGACCTGGATCTACGGGATCGGCGCGGTCGAAGGGCTGGACCTGCCGACCCACATGGCGGAGGTCGGGTGGCTGCGGGAGCAGGGGTTCAAGGTCAACCCGGACACCGCTCATCATCAGGGCGTCGAGGGCGTGGTGAAGCGCTGCCACTGGTGGGAGGACCGGCGCGAGGAGCTCGACTACGAGATCGACGGGGTGGTCGTCAAGGTCGACGAGAAGGCGCTCTGGCGGGAGCTCGGCGTGGTCGGCCGGGAGCCGCGCTGGGCGATCGCCTGGAAGTTCCCGCCGACCACCGCGACCACGAGGATGGTGAAGGTGGTCTGGAACGTGGGGAGGACGGGACATCTGGTCCCGTTCGCGATGTTGGAGCCGGTCCACGTCGGCGGCGTCACCGTCTCCACCGCCACCCTCCACAACGAGGAGGACCTGGCCCGCAAGGACGTCCGCGACGGCGACGAGGTGGTGGTGATGCGGGCCGGCGACGTGATCCCGCAGGTCGTCTCGCCGAAACTGCCGCGCAAGAACCCCCGCGCGCGCAAGCCGAAGCCGCCGAAGAAGTGTCCCGCCTGCGGAACGCCGACGGTGAAGCCGGGCGAAGGGGTGTGGACGATCTGCCCGAACCGCACCGGCTGCCCGGGCCAGAACTGGCAGCACGTCAAACACTTCGTCTCCAAGGGCGCGATGGACATCGAGGGGCTGGGCGAAAAGCAGGCCGCGGTGTTCCTCGACCAGGGCCTGATCACCGACGTCGCCGACATCTACGACCTGACCGAGGAGCGGCTGGTGGAGGTCGAGCGCTTCGGCGAGACCTCGGCCAAGAACCTGGTCGCGGCGATCGACGCGTCGCGGGCGCGGCCGTTCAAACGGGTGCTCTACGCGCTCGGGCTGCCGGGCGTGGGCTACGTCACCGCCGAGGCGCTCGCCGACCACTTCGGCTCGATCGACGCCCTCCACGAGGCCGATCCGGAGAGGATCGTCGAGGTCGACGGGGTGGGGCCGATCATGGCCGAGCAGATCGCCGAGAGCCTCGGCGACGACGCCACCTGGGCGCTGGTCGAGAAGCTGAAGGCGAAAGGTCTGCGCTTCGAGGTCGACCCTTCGGAACGACGCGCGAGCGGCGGGCCCCTGGAAGGGAAGACCGTCGTCTTGACCGGCACCCTGCCCGAGCTGACCCGGGAGGAGGCCTCGCAGCTGGTCAAGAACGCGGGCGGGAAAGTCGTCAACTCGGTCTCGAAGAAAACCGATTACGTGGTCGCGGGCGAGAACCCCGGATCGAAGCTCGCCAAAGCCGAGAAATACGGCACCGCGATCCTCGACGAAGACGGGCTGAAGGGGCTGCTGGCGGGCGATCTGTCGTCCGCCGACGAGGCGGCTGACGACGAGCCCCGGGCCGACGCCTAGGTGATCGATCGTCCGGCGGGGGCCGGCGGGTTCTAGTAGCCGGCGACGGCGCCGGCGATCCTGTCCTGGTACACGTGGGCGTATTCGGTGCTGCCCACCGAGCCCATCAGGGTGGAGAAGACCATCACCTTGCCGTCCTTGTTGAAGCAGTAGCCGGAGAGGTTCGAGACCCCGGTGAGGGTGCCGGTCTTGAGCCGGCAGCGGCCGTAGGCGGGGGTCCCCTTCATCCGCCCGGCGGTGGTCCCTTCGCGACCGGCCAGGGCCAGGTCTTCGATGAAGTCTTCGCCGATGTCGCTCTGCCGCACCCCGAGCAGCAGGTCGACCACCTCGTGCGGCGAGGCTTCGTTGCCGCGAGTGAGGCCGGAGCCGTCGACCGAGTGGATGTCGGAGCCGACGCTCTGGGCGTATTCCTCGATCACCCTCGTCCCCGCCGCGGTGGTCCCGGCGCCGCCGAAGCGCGCCCCGAGCAGCTTCGCCAGCATCTCGGCGAAGAAGTTGTCGGAGTAGACGTCGGTCGTGTTGACGATCTGGTCGAGCGGCGGCGAGCGCACCACGGCCACCGATTTGGCCTTCGCCGGGGTCTTGCCGAGGGCGATCGTCGGGCTGATCCTGATCCCCGAGTGGCGCATGCTGTTGTCGAGGGTCTGGGTGGCCAGCTTCGCCGGTTCGGAGGAGAAGTGGCCGGAGGAGGAGTTGCCGGCGAAGCCGGAGTTGAAGTCGAGCCCGGAGAGCGGGCCGATGTAGATGCTGGTCGCGTAGCCGGAGTCGGCGACGCCGCGCTTGCGGTCGAAGATCGTGTCGTCGCCGTAGAGGCGGCCGGTGACCCGCTTGATCCCGGCCCGCTTCAGCTGCGGCACGAGGGCGAAGACGTTGGTGCCGAGGCCCGCCAGGTAGCTGTTGTAGAAGGCGGGCGTGCCGAGGGTCGGATCGCCGCCGCCCTGCAGGTAGAGGCTGCCGTGGAGGACGCCGCTCGCGTCGATCGTGCCGTCGGTCATCACCTTGGTCGGGATCCGCGTTTCCGGGCCGATCTTGGCCAGCGCCGCGGAGGTGGTGAAGAGCTTCGTGTTCGAGGCCAGGGGGCGGGGCGTGTCGGCGGCCTGGGCGCAGACGACTTCCCCGGTTTCCGCGTCGACCACCATCAGGCCGCTGGAGGCGCCCCCTCCGGCGGTGAGCCAGGCCTTCATCTGGGCGCAGGAGGTGGCTGCCGAGGCGGGCCCGGCCAGGGCCAGGAGCGCTCCGAGGCAGGCCGCGAGGGCGGCGAGGAGGGGCTTTCTCATCGAACGTATGAACACTTTCGGTGCGCAAGGTAGCGGCGCCGTCGGGCCGATCGGGGATACTGGACGTGCGTTATGGGTCAAGTCGTCGACATCGAGTCCAAACCGCGCCGCAAATCGCGGCGGCGGAAAAAGCCGTCGAAGACGGCCCTGGTGCTCGGCGGCGGCGGCTTCACCGGCGGCGTCTACGAGATCGGGGCGCTGCGGGCGCTCGACCTGCTCGCCGTCAACAGCACGGTGAACAACTTCGACGTCTACGTCGGCACCAGCGCCGGCTCCTTCGTCGCCTCGATGCTGGCCAACGGGGTCACCCCGGACGAGATGATGCAGGTGATCAACACCCGCGTCCCGTCCGAGCTCGAGGACCTGGAGCTGGGGCGGATGCTGAGCCCCAACTACATGGGCTTCCTGAAGAGCGCGGCGAAGCTGCCGCTGCGCAGCCTCGAGGCGGCGCGGGCGCTGCTGCGGATCCGGGACTTCTCGGCGATCGACCTCGGCGTGGCGCTGGCCGAGAACCTGCCGACCGGCCTCTACAACGGCAGCGGCATCGGCGACTACGTGGCCGAAGTGCTGACCGACGGTGGCCGTTCCAACGACTTCCGGGTGATCGACCCGGAGCTCTACCTGACCGCCACCGACCTCGACACCTGCGAGCGGATCGTCTTCGGCCAGGACGGTTGGCAGGACGTGCCGATCTCGAAGGCGGTCGAGTGCTCGACCGCGCTGCCGATCGTCTACAAGCCGGTCGAGCTGAAGGGCCGCCAGCTGGTCGACGGGGGGATCCGCTCGACCACCAACGTCGACATCGCGGTCGAGGCGGGGGCGAAGTTCATCGTCGTCGTCAACCCGCTGGTCCCCTACATCAACGACTTCGAGAAGACGATCCCGACGATGTTCGGGAGCCGCGTGCGGCGGGTCGCCGACATGGGCCTGCCGGCGATCGGCAACCAGACCTTCCGCCTGATCGCCCACGCCCGCCTGCACCAGGCGGTCGAGCAGTGGCAGGAGAAATATCCTGGCGTCGACATCCTCCTGCTCGAGCCGGAGGAGACCGACGAGCTGATGTTCGGCACCCCGATCATGGACTACGGCCACCGCCTTGACATCGCCCGCCACGGCTTCGAATCGGTGACCGCGACGCTCGCCCAGGACTACGACAAATACGCCGAGATCGCCGCCAAACACGGCCTCGAAATCTCCGAGCGCCGCCTCCGCCGGGTGGTCGAACAGGCCGAGGAGACCGAGCCCGAGCAGGCCTCCGCCTGGCGACGGGTGCTCGAGCAGACGACCTCGGTCCTCCTCCGCCAGAGCGGCGAGGCCTCCTAGGCGCAGGCTCGGGCTCGCGGGGCTCGCGGGCGCGAGCGGCGAGGTCTCGTAGGCGCGGGCTCGGCGGGCTCGCGGGGGCGGGCGGCGGACGGGTGAGGGACGCGGCGGCCCCGCGGCCGACGGTGCCCGGGCGAGGGACGGGAAAGGGACCCGCCCTCCCGGCGGCGACCCGGGCAGGCTGAGGCCGCCGCCGAGAGGGCGGGTCTGCGGGGAGAGGCATAGGGACGCCGGGCAGGCATCGGGGGGACGGGGGGTCAAAGCGACGAAAGCCGCCGGGCGGACGAAAGCCGCCGGGCGGACGGAAGCCGCCAGGAGGCGGAAGGCGCGGGTGGGACGGAAGCCGCCGAGGCGACGGGAGGACGGGAGTCGCCAAGGCCACGGGAGGCGCCAGGACGACGGCAGTCGCCAGGGGACGAAAGGCGTCAGGGACGAAAGGCGCCGTAGGGACGGGAGGTCCGTATCGGCGACGCGCCGATCGCCACCGGGATGTCCGGATCGGCACCCAGACGCGCGCGGATCACGGGGGACGCATGGATCGCCACCCGGACGCCGGGTAGTCACCGAGACGCGCGTATCGACACCGGGACGCGCGGAACTCCACCATCACGTGGCATCCGACACCGCTCTCCCACCGCTCGGCACCGTGCGGTGGAGTGTTGCTCTCGCTATGCGAGAGCAACTCTCCACAGGGCGCCTCCTCGGGGCGCGGGGGGCACCTCTCGGCCGCCCACCACCTCGCCCACCCACCTCTCGACCACCTCCCGGATGACGGGACGCGCCAAGTCCCGCGTCTCCGTGCCATTCCCCACGGGAGGCGCACGTCCCTCCGCACCTCCCCACGAAAGGCTCGGCGTCCCGGGCGTCTCGTGGCGGCCACAGCCTGCCCGGGTCGCCACGAGACGCCCGGGACGCCGGTCCCCCGCCGCCCGGGCCGCGGAGCACACCGTCCCGTCGCAACGGCCACGAACCCGCCCCCCTCGGTGCGTTCGCAGTTCTGCCCGCTATGCGGTGATTACTGCGAACTCATCGAGGGGGGGGACGGGTGCTGGGCGTCGCGCGTCGCGAGCCTCAGGCTGCGTAGAGCTCCTCGATCTCTTTCTCGTGCTTCTGGGTCACCACGGCGCGTTTGACCTTCAGGGTCGGCGTCAGCTCGCCGTCCTCCTGGGACAGGTCGCGGGGGAGGATGGCCACCTTCTTGACCTGCTCGACGCGGGCGAATTTCTTGTTGATCTCGTCGACGTGGTCTTCGACCACCTTGCGGATCTCCGGATTGGTCGCCAGCGCCGCCGGGTCCTCGGGGAGGCCGTGCTCTTTGGCGTAGGCGACGGCTTCTTCGGGGTCGAGGGTGACCAGGGCGACCAGGTAGGGCCGGCGGTCGCCGACCACCACGCACTGGGAGACCAGCTGGTGCTGGCGGATCTCCGCCTCGAGGTTGGCCGGGGTGATGTTCTTGCCGCCCGCGGTGATGATGATGTCCTTTTTGCGGCCGGTGATCTTGATGAAGCCTTCCGAGTCGATCTCGCCGATGTCGCCGGTGTGGAGCCAGCCATCGACGATCGTCTCGGCGGTCGCCTCGGGATTCTTGTGGTAGCCCTGGAAGACGTTGGGACCGTGGACGAGGATCTCGCCGTCCTCGGCGATCTTCACCTCGCAGCCGGGGAACGGCTTGCCGATCGTGCCGAACTTGAAGTCGTCCTCGGAGGCGACGGTGGCCGCGGTCGAGGTCTCGGTCATCCCCCAGCCCTCGACCACGAGGACGCCGGCGGCGTCGAAGAAGCGCAGGATGTCCGGGTTGATCGGCGCCGCGCCGGAGACCGCCAGGCGCAGGTTGCCGCCGAACAGGCCGCGGATTTTGGAGAGCACTTTCTTGTCGGCGAAGGCGTACTGGCGCTGCAGCAGCCAACTCGGCTTGCGGCCTTCGCGTTCGACCTCGCGCATCTTCTTGCCGGTCTTGATCGACCAGTCGAAGATCGCTTTTTTGAGCCCGCCCTCTTTCTCCATGCCGCTGTTGGCGGCGGTGTAGATCTTCTCGAAGATGCGCGGCACCGAGGGGAAGTAGGTCGGTTTCAGCTCGCCGAGGTTGGGCACGATCTTGTTCGGGTCGCCCTCCCAGTAGGCGATCGTGGCGCCGAGGTCGAAGCTGCCGAGCTGGATCAGCAGGGCGAAGGAGTGGGCGAGCGGGAGGTAGAGGTAGGTGACGTCTTCCTCCTCGATCACGCTCGTCTCGTTGACCATGTCGAGCATCGAGCGGTAGTTGCCGTGGCTGATGATGCAGCCCTTCGGCGGCCCGGTCGTGCCGGAGGTGTAGATGAAGGTGCAGATGTCGTCGCTGGTGACCGCGTCGATCCGCTGCCGGAAGACCGCGTCGTCGACGGTCGCGCCTTTCGCCGCCAGCCCGGCCATCGAGAGCACCCCGTCGGCCTCGCCGACCATCATCACCACGTGCTCGAGCTGCGGCAGGCGGTCGCGGACCTCGCTGACCTTGGCCAGCTGTTCGTCGTTCTCGACCACCACGACCTTGGCGTCGGAGTTCTCGAGCACGTAGGCGCACTCCTCCGCCGAGTTGGTCTGGTAGATCGGCACCACGGTCGCCCCGATCGAGAGCGCCGCGTAGTCGAAGTAGGTCCACTCGGGGCGGGTGTTGCCGAGGATCGAGACCCTGTCGCCTTTCTCGATCCCCAGCGCGACGAGGCCGAGCGCGAGCGGTTTGACGATGTCCAGGACCTGCTGGAAGCTGCGATCGACCCAGGCGCCGCCTTCCTTGAAGCGCACGGCCGGGTGCGAGCCGTAGAGCTCGGCGGAGCGGACCAACAGGTCCGCCAGCGTCTTCGAATGGGTCCCCCTCCCCTCCATCGCGGAGGAGTCTATTCAGTGTCGCAAGTCGGTGACGAGTTTCCCCTGCTGCACGGCTGCCAGGTTGCGCAGGGACAGCTCGAACAAGGTCCTGTCGATGCGGCCGTGGTAGATCGGTATGCCCATCTCGACGCACCTCCCGATCACCTCCTGCTGGTCCATGTGCAGGTGGTCGGCAAGCTCGCGCGGCGTCAGATGGTTGGCCATCAAGACCCTCCCGATGTCGAAGAAAACTGGGTAGTCCTTCCTACCCCCGGTGGACGCCTCTGTCAACGGCAATTTGCGGAGATTGGGGAATGCCGAGGATCGACACTCGCGATAATGGCCGGATGAGCAACGTCGCCGCCCCGCCCGACCAGCCCGAGGTCGCCCAGCGCCCGCTGCCGCGCCGCGGTCGCATCTGGGTGATCCTGATCCTGCTGGCGGGCCTGGTCGCGCTCGGCTACGGGCTGGTCAACATCGCCACCCAGAAGCCGAACAAGAACACCGTCCACATCGAAGGCATCGGCACCGCGCAGGAACTCTTCGGCGGCGTGCCCCAGGAAGGTGCCCGGCTCGGCTCCGAAGACGCCCCGGTGACGGTCCAGGTCTTCGACGACGTGCAGAGCTCCGACTGCCGCGAAGCCTTCCTCGCGACGATCCCCGAGCTGACCGAAAAGTACGCCCGCCCGGGCTCGGTCAAGTTCCTCTACCGCCACTACTCGAACAGCGAAAACGAAATCGAGGAAGGCTCCTACGGGGTCGAAGCGGCGGCCGAACAGGGTTACGGCTGGCAATACGCCTACCTCTTCTTCGTCAACCAGGAAGAAGCCAACCGGTTCGGCGTCTCGGAAGCGGAAAACAACCGCTCCGGCCTGCACAAGAACTTCCTCCTCTCGGTCGCCGGCGGGGTGGAGGAACTGAACGGCCCGGAATGGGAAGAAGCGATGGAAAAGGGCAAAGAACCCGGCAGCGCGATGGAAAAGAGCCTCAAATCCCAGGAGGAACTGGGCTCGAACCTCGGCATCCGCTACGGCCAGGCGATGGTGATCGAGGGCCCGCACGGCAACGAAACGCTGCAGGAAAACGCCTCGCTCGCCGAAATCGAAGCGGCGATCACCAAGGTGGAATAGGGCCGGGGCAATAGGGGCCACGCTTAGGCGGGCGCGGGGGCGGGCCTCCTGCCGAGTTCCCATTTTCCTGAGAATTTGCTGAGTACGCGGTAGTTCTTCAACACACCGAGCGACGTTTCTGAGTAAGTACGCGCGGTGATCGTCCTCGATCGAACTCGCCGGGCAGCGCTCTTGGCCACGGCGGCGGCCGTGCTGACGGTGTTCGCCGCGGCGCCCGCGCCGGCGCGGGCCGAACCGGAAGTCGTCGTCGACACGACGGAACCGGAACTCGAAGAAGACGACCTCGGCGGCACCGGCGAACAGGTGCGCCTGGCGTTCACCAACGCCAGCGACGCGGCCGTGAAGCTGAAGCCGGACGTGCCGTCGAACGTCGGCTGCGAACCGACGCTCGAACGCCGGGGCGGGGTGAGGTCCGAAGCCCCTTCGGCAGCGCAAGCCGCGCCGCGGCCCGAAGTGACGCTGGTGCCGGAAGCGGTCAGCTGGGTGACGATGAGATTTCCCGCCGCCTGTGGGTCGCTCGCCGGGGAAAAGATCGAACTGACGCCCGCGCCGGCGAAGGGGACGGTCCTGCCGTTCGTGATCGTCCCGCCCGGGGCGACCGCGGAAGCGACGCCGTGGAAGAACCTCCTGGCCTACCTCTACGCCTTCGTCGGCTCGTTGCTCGGGATGGGGCTGCTCTTCTTCGTCTGGACCCCGCCGCCCGGGGCCGCGCGGTCCCTCTCCCAGGCGCTCGAGCACGTCGACTCGGCCTGGAAGCTGGACGAAAACTGGGGCACCAACATCGTCGCCCTGGCCGCCCCGCTGGCGGCGATCTTCGGGGCGACGGTCACCAAATCGTTACTCGGCGAAGACGCCGAATCGTTGGGGGCGCTGGTCACCGTCGGCGCGGCGATCACCGCCTTCACGGTGCTGCTGGCCCCGGTCGCCCTCGTCGCCTTCAAGTCGCATCGTCGCAACGGCAAATCGGAACGCACCGACAACTTCACCGTCGGCGGCGTGCTGTTCGCCGCGGTCCTGGTCCTGAGCAGCGCCTACGGCCTCCTCTGGGTCGCCTTCAAGACGACCACCAGGTTCGAACTCGACGGTCTCCAAAAGTGGTACATCGCCTGCTGGCCGTTCCTCCTGATCGGCCTCCTCCTGCTCGTCTACGCGTTCCGCTCGACCCGGTTCATGCTCGAAGGCGGGACCGAAGCGCCCGCGCCCGCAGCGCCCGCCCCGGCCGCCCCCGCCCCCGCCGCGGAGCAGCCCGCTTCAGCGGGCGGAGGCGGGGGCGAGCCGAAACCCGCCGCCACCCCGACCGGTCCCGAGCCCGCGGTGACCGTGGCGCTGCCGGGATCGACGGTGCGGCGCCGGCAGCGGTACACCAGCGGCCTGCTCTGAGTGGGCGTCCGCCCCGGGTGGCGACCGGTCGGGATCGCGGCGGTCGTCCGTCAGGGCGCGGCGGAAATCTAGAGTTCGACCGTCCGGGTGACGGTGGCGGTCGCGCCGCCGGGCGCGGCGAGGTGGATCCGTGCCTGCAGCTTGTGCCGGCCGCGCCCCGCCAACTTCGAGCGCCCCGTCCTGGTGAGCTTGGCGGTGAGCCCGGTCGCCTTGCGTTCCTTGACCTTCGCCGTGCCGCTCGCCACCGTGGTCTTCCCGAGGCTCACCGTGACGGTGACCTTGGTGTGCGGCGGCGCCGAACCGGCGGCGAGGCTGCCGATCGTCAGCGTGTCACCGACGCGCTTCGGCGCGATCTTCAGTCCCGACACCTTGAGCGTCGCCGGCTTCGCCCCGCCGCCGGCCGTCCCACCACGCGCGCCGCCGGTGGATGAAGGGGATCCGCCCGTCTGGCCGCCGGGGCCCGGCGCGGGTCCTCCGCCCCCGCCCCCGCCACCACCTCCGCCGGAGCCATCGACGAAGTCCGCCGTGCGATCGCGGTCCATCTCCACGACGCAGTCGGGGCCCGAGACGCTCAGGCATTCGTTGCCGGGCGCGAGCGCATAGGTGCCCGACGGCATCGCCGTCGCGATCCAGCGCCCGCGCGGCAGGGTCCAGGTGTACTTCCCGTCGGCGTCGGTCACGACCGGCCCCGCCGGACGGTATTCCTGGCCTTCCGGCGAGCGCACCGCCACGGTGACGCCGGCGACCGGGGCGCCCGTCGCGTCGGTGACGCGCCCGGTCAACTTGAACGCCTGGCCGGCGGGACTAGCGAGGTAGCCGATCTCGCCCGAGGAGCCGTGCTGCCCGGTGCCGACCACCGCCCCGGCGTCGTTGATGTCGGTGGCGTTGTCGAGCCCCCATCCCGACGCCGGGTCGATCAGGCTGTTGAGGTTCGTCGCCGCCACCCCCGGCCGCCACAGGTAGGCCCAGATCCCGGCCACGTTGCCGACCGCCCAGTCGGAGTCGTTGACCGCGTTCGCGATCGACGCGGAGGTGCTCAGTTCTTCGTAGCCGCTGCCGACCCAGAGCCGCGCCGTCTGCGTGTGGCCGCTCACGTAGGGAGTCCTGCCGGCCACGTGCCCGAGGTCGTTGAAGCCCTGGAAGCCCGGTTCGACCTCGACCACGGTGCGCCCGACGCCGCCGAAGACGACCGCGCGGTCGGGCCCCAGGCCCTCCTTCACCAGCACTTCGCCGGCGTCGTTGATCTTCATCGCGAAGACGCCGCGATCGGGTCCTTCGAAGTCGCCGAGTTCGCTCCAGGTGGCGCTGCCCGGCAGCAGGACGGCTGGGTCGACCGTCGGGGCGCCCATGTAGGTGCGTTGGGCGCCGCCGGCGATCGCGCCCTGGGAGTTGATGCCCCCGGCGGCCGACCCGAGGCCGGTGCCCAGGGACCCGTCGAAGCAACAGCTCAGCGCGGTCGGGACGTCGTCGACCCAGCGCACCGCGATCGAGTTCTGCGCGCCGCCGTACTTGGTGTTGACCAAGCCGACGATTTCGCCTTCGTCGTTGATGTCGGAGGCCACCGCCAGTTCCGTGGGGTTTTCGTTGAGCGGCAGCCCGGCGGGCAGCGGCAGCTCGGTCATCACGCCGTCCTTCCACACGAACGGCATGTCCTTGGTCTGACCCGGGAACTGCGCGATCCCGACCACGGTGTCCGCGTCGTTCACCGCCCACGGCTGCACCCGGGTGGTCCCGGGCGGGCCGGTGACCTCCGCGATCGTCCAGTGGCCTTCGGCCGCCGACGCGGCGCCGGGCACGACGACCAGGCAGAGCAGGGCGAGAAGCAGGACGCGACGAGTCACCGGCACCAGGCTAACCGGCCGATTCGCGCCCCGCGCCCGGTTCCCCCGAGGTCTACGCGATACCGCGTACCTGGCGCCGACCCTCGCTGCCGTTCGCGGCTGGATCGGCGACTTCCTCGAGCTCCAGCCGGGTCAGGAGAGCTGCGGCGGCCCCGGCCGAGGTGGGCTCCTCGTGAAATCTCAGGCTTGGCGTCGGCCGGTGCGCGACCCTGGAAGCCGCGGAACGCCCTTTCAGTCGGTGGGAGCTCTACGGATGAAGAAGGGGGAGGGAGGAGGGCGCCGCAGGTCATGGTCGTCGCCGGCCCGGCACTGACATAGGTGACATCCGGACGGGGTGCTCAGCGGCCGGCCTTGTGGCGCTCTTTCGCGTGCCGGTGTCGCTTCACACACTTCCCGTGCTTCAGCTTGCGACCCTTGCCGCACTTCCTCGGCTTCTTCTTGGCGACGCCGGGCTGGTGGGATTCGCCGCCGCCAGTGCCTCCCGGACCGGGCGGGCCTGGCTGCGCGCCACCCGACGCAGCCCCACCGGGACTGTCTCCGGCCCCCGTTTCCCCACCGCCGGGGTGGGGTTCTCCGCCGCCCGACCCGCCGGCGCCACCCGACCCGCCGGCGCCACCCGACCCGCCGTCACCGCCCGACCCGCCGCCGCCACCCGGGGCCCTCACGGTGACCACGAGGTCGGCGCTGCTCGACTGGCCGGCCGCGTCCTCGGCGGTGATCGTCACCGTGTGCTCCCCCGGCTCGGCGAAGCTGTGGTGGGGATCGGTGCCGGTCGCGCCGGCGCCGTCGCCGAAGTCCCAGTGGACCGCGGTCACGGTCGACCAGGCGTCGCTGACGTCGGCGTGGAAGGCGGTGTCGACGCCGGCGGGCGCCTCCGCGGGCGCGAGGCCGGAGATCTGCGGGCCGGCGCCGTCGAAGCCCGCCAGCCGCAGGCCGGCGCCGCCGACCCCGTTGGTGATCGGCCAGACGAAGGCCACGGCGGCGTCCCCGCCCGGCGTGACCGCGAGCCGCGCCGCCGGTTCCTGCACGCCCGCGGTCCCGACGGCCGCGGTGGTGCCGAAGGCGCTCGCGCCCGCCGCGAGCAGGGCGCCGTGGACGTCGTAGGTGGCCGGGCCGGCGGGCGACTTCCAGATCGCGACCGCGTCGCCGGCGGCGTCGAGCGCGACCCGTGGGGCGAGCGAGCCGTCGGCGGCGCCGGTGTCGATCGCGCCGCCGAAGTCGTCGGACCCGGCCGGACGGCGGGCGACCTCGACCGCGGTGTGGACGCCGGCGCCGAACGTCGTCTCGGTCCAGGCGACGATCGCCGCGCCGGCACTGCCGGTGGCGAGCGTCGGTTCGATTCCCACGTGGTGGCTGGAGTCGCCGGAGGCGAGCGTCTGGGCACCGGCGAAGGAACCGCCGGGCGCCGCCGCCGTGACGTCGAGCAGGCCGGCGCTGCCATCCCGGCGACCCGCCGTCCAGGCGGCGATCGCGCCGCCGTCTTCGCCGACCGCGACGAGCGCGGGACTGCACTGGGTTTCGCTTTCGGCGCCGGACGCGCAGACGACGTCGCCGAGGGCAGAGACCATCTGTGGGTCGCCCGGGTCCCCGCCCAGCGGCCAGATGTTGGCGAAGGCGCGGTTCTGGGAGGCGTAGCCGAAGACGGCGCGGCCGCCGCCGATGCCCGCCGTGAGCCCGGTGGCGTCGGCGCTTCCGGCACCGGGGTAGGCCAGGGTTCGCGGGGTGCCGAAGGCGCCGCCGGCGGGCCGCAGCGCCGCCGCCGGCCCGACGTGTTCCTCGGCGTCGTCGGTCCATTGCGGCCAGGCGAGCACCGCATTGCCTGCGGCGTCCATCGCCAGGACGACCGTCGACCCGATCGTGGAGATCGGATCGACCTTGCCGCTGCGGCTGACGTCGACGGGCGCGGTGAACGCGCCGCCGACGGGCCGGGTCGCCGCCCAGACGTCGCCTGACGCGTACCAGGCGACGAGAAGATCGCCGGCCGCGTCGCCGGCGATCCGCGGTTCGAGCGAGTTCAGCGCGGGGTCCGAGACCGTGCCGAGGTCGAGGAGCTGTTCGCCACTCCCGGCCGCGTGCTCGACGACGTGGACCTGCGAGTTGATCTCGCCGACTTCCGTCAGTGGATAGGCGATGAAGGCGTCGCCGCGCGCGTCGAGCGCCAGCGAGGGCCGGTTGGCCTTGGTGAGGCTGCCGGCGGCGGACCAGACGCCGGCCGCGAAGTCGGCGCGGGCGCCGGCGGCCGAGGCCAGCGACGCGAGCGTGGCGAGCATGGCGAACAGCGCCGCCCACCGGGTTGGGCGCGGGACCCGGTCGGGGGGCCGCCGGGCCGCGATCTGCCGAGGCACCAAGAGCATGGGTTCACCGAGCGTAGGGCCGTGATCACGCGCGATGGTGCCTCAGAGCGCACACTTTCTTGTCCGAGAGCGGCGTGAAGCGATCGAAGGCAGCATCTCCTCGTCGAAGGCGGTCTGCCTCGGGCGCCGGCTGATCCGCGGCGCGGTCTTCGGCGCCTACGGCGGGGTGCCTCTGCCGCACCGACGGCTCCGGCAGGTGAAAAGATTGGTCGGTTGACCGGCTCGCGTCAGCTCGTGGGCGACCGGCCTCACGCACGAACCCGATTTCGGCGAACCGCCCGCCCCGGAGCGCCGAGGCGGCCTGACCCGATCTCCATGAGGCTCATGGATGCGGGGGTGCCGGCCCGGGCCTAAGGTCCGCCGCCGTGAAGTTCGTCCGCCTCCTGTCGCTCGCGCCGGCGCTGCTCCTGGCGATCGCCCTATGGCCCGGCGCCGCGCGGGCCGGAAACACCGTCTGGGTCGGGGTGACCGGGACCGCGGGAGTCCAGGAGGCCTTCAGTGGCGAGTGCATGGGGGTCTCGCCTCGCCTCGAGCACACGAGCGAGACGGTCGGCCAGATCGGGGTGCCGGAAAGCCATTACGAAATCGTGGACGACGGTGTGATGAAGGCGTGGACCGCACTCGGTTACACCCAGGCCGCGGACAACAACCCGCCCTCCCATCCCCCCGACGGCAACGTGCGCTTCGACCTGCTGCGGCCGTTCGGCAGTCGGCACCCGACCAAGATCGCCGAGTCGCAGCCGGCGACGCATCTCGACGGGATCACCTCGAACCCGTTCACCACCGAGGTCCAGGCCGGGGACGGCATGGGCGTCGACCTCGAATCGAACTCGGGGAACGAAGAATCCCAGGCCTGGATCGGCTGCACCGCCGGATCCTTCACCGGGTTCGGCGCCAACAACGGGATCTGGTCGCCGCCGCTCGTCGCCGACGCCGGCCCCGCGGGGGAACCGGAGGAATCGGCCGACCCGGCCTACGGTCTCGAGCTCGGCGCCGAAATCGAATACGACGCCCCGGTGATCACCGGCATCTCGCCCGCGTCGGGCCCGCTCGCGGGCGAGAGCAAGGTCACGATCACCGGCGAGCACCTCAGATACAGCGACGTCCACGTCGGTGGGATCGACTCGGGCAAGTACGAAGACACCGACACCACGGCGGTGATCCGGGTACCGCCGGGCAAAGCCGAAGGCCCGGTCGACGTCGTGCTGAAGACGGCGGGCGGCACCGCCACCCTGGTCGGCGGCTACACCTACGGCTCGACCGGAGGAGGCTCGGACGGCGGGTCCGGGTCGGGCGGGTCGGGCTCCGGCGGCTCGCCCTCGACCCCGGCGGGCGAAATCCTCTCGCAGCCGAACCCGGGGCCGCTGCCCTCGCCGGCGTCCCCGGCCGGATCCGGGACGACCGAAGTGAGCTTCAAGAAGCCGAAGGTGAGGGTCGCCAAACCTGGCGGCCTGCTCTCGCTCGACCCGATCGCGCCGTCCGCAGGTGCCTTCCACGTCCAAGGCGTCGTCGTGGCGGCCGCGACGCCCCACGCAAGCCATACGAGGAGCATCGTCTACGGCTCCGCCATCGCCCACGCGAAAGCGGCGGGGCCGGTGGCGATCAAGCTCGCGCCCGACGCCGCCGCCAAGGATCTGCTCGTCCAGCAAGGCTCGCTGACCGTTCACCTGACGATCAGCTTCCTCGCGAGCTCAGGCGGCCGCAGCAGCCGTAGCGTCGCGGTCACCGTCCACGCCGACTAGGCCGCGTACGGCTCCTCGATCTTCTTCTCGTCCTTCTGGGCCCGCTTGACCTTCAACGTCGGGGTCGGCTCGCCGTCTTCCCGGGTCGGCCCTCCGGGTCGAATAGCCGGCGCGTCAATCGTATTGGCGCAGAGCCTCGGGGAGGGCGGCGCGGGATTTGATCCCGAGCTTGCGGTAGGCGGCGTGCAGGTGGGACTCGACCGTGGCGCGGGTGACGAACAGCGCCTGCGCGATCGCCGGGTTGGAGAGTCCTTCCGCCGCCATCCGGCAGGTCCGCAGCTCGGACGGGGTGAGCGCATCGACGTCCCAGCGGCCGCCGGCGCGGATCCGTGCGCCGCCTGCGCCGAGCTCGTCGCGCGCCGCGGTGGCGAGCGCGACGGCGCCGCATTCCTCGGCCAGGCGGGCGGCGCCGGCGAGCGGGTCGCGCGCCTCGACCCGGCGGCCGGCGCGCCGCAGCGCCCCGCCGAGGGCGAGCAGCGTGTGGGCGCGCTCGAGGCGCGCCGGGGACGACTCGAGGACGGCGGCCGACTCGCGCAGCAGATCGAGCCCGTCCCCGTCCGGATGGAGGAGGCCGGCGGTGCGGAGGGCGATGCCGAGCGGCCGATCGGCGCCGAAGCGCCGGGCCAGCCCCAGCTCCTCCTCGGCGCGGGCCGCGGCCCCGTCCGCGTCGCCGAGTTCCCGCAGCACC
>Ga0335075_10003383_pt1 | contig 25378 bp, 23 predicted proteins | sample Lox_Sample_24_FD_206723 | JGI IMG/M metagenome (GOLD analysis project Ga0335075, IMG submission 206723) | Soil microbial communities from Loxahatchee National Wildlife Refuge, Florida, United States - Lox_Sample_2.4 | ecosystem: Environmental > Terrestrial > Soil > Wetlands | place: USA...
ACCCCGGCGGGTATGCCGGAGGCCGGCTACCTGCCGATACCGCAGAAGCTGGCCCGCGCCGGGGTCAAGGACATGGTGCGCATGAGCGACTGCCGGATGTCGGGCACAGCGTTCGGCACCATCGTGTTGCACATCACGCCGGAAGCGGCAGCGGGTGGGCCTCTGTCGCTAGTCGAGAGTGGCGACCGTATCCGCATGTCGGTTGCGCGGCGGAGCCTGGACCTGCTGGTGGATGACGCGGTGATCGCGCGGCGGCGCGCAGCGTGGCGATCACCGGAGCGGCCGAGCCGGGGGTGGGATCGAATCGTGGCGGAGCAAGTGCTGCAAGCGGACGAGGGGTGCGATCTGGCAGTGATGCTGCCGGGGGGATGAGTTCCGACTATCGTTCGCATGCGGCAGCCCTGAGGCGGTGCGTTTTTGCAGGGCCAGGCAAAACCGATCCTGGCCTGCGCCAGCGCGTAGCTGCCAGGGCCGCAGGCGGACCGCCCATCGAGAGTCCGTACGATGATCTCACGCGCCAGATCGGCGAGGCGGCCGCCTACCGCACAACGGACACGCAGATCGCAAATTTTCTGGCGGCCGTTCCAAGCGAGAAGGCCGCCTTTGAACTCATCGCGGCCACAGCGACGGGCGCAGGATTGCTCCGCTGGCAACGGGCCATCGCGCGTGGACGTAGGCAGCCATGCGCGGTCCAAGCGAACGGAGTGTCGGCGAGCACGAACTGATGGCAGCCATGGTCGCGCAACGGAATTCCTGCCCCTTCTGCATAGGCGATCATGGCGCGGTCGCCGCAAAGTGCATGACACGGCCGTTGGTTGGTGCGGCACTCTCCGCCTTCCGTTCCGAACCGACATCCGAGTCCCTCAAGGCGGCATTGGCATTCCTCGAGATCATGACGCTACGGCCCATGGAATTGTCGGCAACGCATGCAAAGGCGGCGATCGATTCAGGGGTGACGACGGCCGGGGCTTTGGAGGACGCGATAGCCGCGGGTGCGGTGTTCAACATCGTCATGCGATACGCGAGCGCGCTCGATTTCGCTCTGCCTTCGGCGAAAGAGTTCGATCGGGCAGCCGGTATGCTACTCAAGCGCGGCTACGCCGCGTAGAGCGTCGGCCGCGGCGAGCAGCAACGACTTACAGGTTCTGGTGTTCCCATGAAGCCAGGGGTTGCTGATGCCGATCACGAATCGGGAGCAGCATGTGACCTCACCTCACGACTTCGACACAGGGGCATTCTTCGCTGCCGTGGACGCGCAACGGCACGACCAGCATTTGAGTTGGCCAGCATTGGCGAACGCAATCTGGGACCAGTCGCTTGTACTGAACCAGCGACGCAACGACCACCCAATCAGGCCCGCAACAATCAAAAACATGGCGGAAGGCCGGGGCTTGAGCTGCCAGCACGCATTGTTCGTGCTGCGTTGGCTGGGGGTCCCGCCCGAGACGTTTATCGCATCGCCGGAGCCGGCACTGCCGGGATCCCTCTTCCTCTGGCGGACGAGTCACATCGCTGCGTTGGAACCTGCGCAGGCTCTATGGGGCGCTCAACGCCGCCCGAACCGCGCGTGGCGCCACGTGGCAGCAGGCGGCGGCTCGCCTGCGCTGCACGACGAGCCAACTCACCGGTCTGCGCACCGCAAAGTTCGCCACCGGCATGCGGTTGGCGATGCGCATTACCCAGGCGCTGCATCGCCCGGCAGCCGGTTTCGTCGATGTAACCGAATGGTAGCCTGACGAAAGCAGTGGCTTGCGTTGCGGCGACGGCGATATTTTCACCCTCCCGCGCCAAGCGCGGGAGAGGTTGTGTCGGCACCCTACTGCACCGGCGAAAAATCCGTGGGCGCCATGATGCGGTTCTCCTGCTTCAGCAGCAGCTCGCGGCGATAGCCCTCGGCGAGGAACTTCTGCCATTCCGGATCGGCGGCCATGGCCTTGCGCCGGCGCTCCCGATCGCCCTGGTCTTCGTAGCCCCAGATATGGACCACCGTGTTCAACTCGCCTTCCACGGTGGTGAACCAGCCCAGGCAACGCCCAAGATATTTCTGTTGCAACGGCCAGGCCATTTCCTTGTACATGGCCACCCATTCGGCCATCTTGTTCGGCTTGCAGGTATAGATCCGCAGGTCAGCGATCATCGCCATCTCCTTCTATGCGATCGGCAGGCGCAGGGTGTGGCGCGCGGACCGGTTCCGCAAGAGCGCCTCGACCATGATCAGGCTGCATCCCCGGGGCAAAGCCCAGCAACCGGGCAGCCGGCTTGATTGTCCAGCCCTGGACGATCAAGGACGCGACGACAACGATGAAGATCACGGAGAACAGACCGGCATCGCGCCCCGGATCGACCAAGGCCGGGATGAAGCTGAGATAGATCGGTACTGCTCCGCGCAAGCCGGCCCATGAGGCGAGGGCGGCCTCGCGTGGCCCAAATCCGAAAGGCGACAGGCAGGCGAACACAGCGACGGGACGGGCAAGTAAGATCAACAATGCGGTGCCGGCAACCGCAGACGGTATGAAGTGCGGCAGCTCATGCGGCGTGATGAGCAATCCCAGCATCAAGAACAGTACGATTTGCGCCAGCCAGCAAAGCCCTTCGAAGAATTCCGTCAGGGCCGCCAACTGGTTCGACAGCCTCGCTCCGGTGACAATGCCTGCGACGTAGGTTGCCAGGAAGCCGCTCGTTTCCAGCAATTGCGCCACCCCGAAAATGCAAATCGCCGCAGCAACGACGAACACGGATGCCAGCCCCGGCTCGATCGGCAGCCGACGCAGGACCGCCGACAGTATCCAGCCCGCGGCCAGCCCCAGGATGGCACCGCCGGCCATCTCTCCGGCAAAGGACAGCACGGCATGCAACGTCGACACGCTGCCTGGCGCAACCAGCAGGCGAAGCAGCAGAAAGGTCAGAAACACCGACATCGGATCGTTCAAGCCAGATTCAACTTCAAGTACCGCCAGCAACCGCTTTGGCACCGCGATCTGCGAACGTGACAACAGCACCATGACCGCGCCCGCATCGGTAGGCGCGGCGATCGCGCCCGCCACCAGGGCAGGCAATACGGGGATTCGTTCCACGAAAGAGACGCTGGCGCCGACCACCAGCGTGGTGACTGCGACGCCGGCAGTGGCGAGCAACAGCGCGGGCCAGAAGGCCAGCCGCAACAACGCGACCGGGGTTCGTAGCCCACCCTGAAACAGAATAACCGTCAGTGCGACGCTACCGGTGATATAGGCGGCGGTGAAGTCGGTAAACCGGATGCCGAGAACGCCATCGCTGCCGCTGAGCATGCCAAGTCCAAGAAAGGCCAATAATACAGGCGCGCCAATGCGGCGGAACGTGACACCTACGAGAACGCTGAAAACGCCCAGCGCTCCGCCGATGACGATCAGCCAGTATGTACTTTGCAGCACATCGTGCAACGGATGTTGGCTCACGGTGTTTCACCTCAAACACACTCAAGGGCCACGACCTGGGCCAAAATCTATAGCCAAATTTGTGTAATTCCCATAGCGCATGCCCGTCCACGACGCATCGATCGCCCTGGTGGGCGAGGGGTAGAAGAGGCAAAAGCGGGGATGTCGGATTTCCATCACGCAACGGAACTTGCACATGTGGGTCTTCTGGCGCAGATTGCTCTCAGAGGATTAGGGTCTGCGTCTGGTCTCGGATTGGGATTTTGGACGCCTCTTCTGCCAGAGTTCCCGAGGCTCTGGAAGCGGTGTCCGGCGTCATGGCGAACGGCCTGGTATTTCCTCGCTATATGGTAGATGCTTGCCTCCATCGTTGGCTGCGTTGCGCGTGAATGAAGCAAAGGGGGGAACAATGCGCGGCAGCCATGCGCGTCTCGCGACGTTCACATTATTGATTGTTTGGCTGGCATCGGCTTCGGCGGTCGCTCAGCCGGCAACAGCACCTGCCTGGCCTCATGCGATTGCAACTCCTGCCGGGAATGTCGTGGTGTATCAGCCCCAGGCTATCTCCTGGCCCGGCCGCAAGACGCTGACCGCGCGTGCTGCTGTGGCGATCACACCGTCAGGTCAGGCGAAACCTCTTCTCGGTACGATCGATGTTTCGCTCGCGACCAGCACGGATGAGCGGGAAGGCGTCGTGATGCTGTCCGATCCCACGCTTCTGGCAACGCATTTCCCGGCGCTGGATACCGCGCAGGCCGCGTCGCTGGAGGCGAAAATCCGCACGGCGCTCGCCCGCATGCAGATTCGGCCGGAGCCGCTTCAGGCCATCCTGCTCAGCCTGAACCAGCTACCCGCTACCAACGTCGCTCTCAACGACGACCCGCCAACGATCTTCTACGCGGGCAGGCCCGCCAGTCTGGTGATATTCGATGGCGAGCCAGTCATGGCGCCGGTGGGAAACGCCGGCCTTGCGTTCGCGGTGAATACCAACTGGGACGTGTTCACCGATCAGGGAACCTGGTATCTGCTGAACAACGGCGTGTGGTTCAAGGCCTCGGCGCCCAACGGGCCCTATACCGCGATTGCGAAGCTGCCGGCCGCGTTCGCCGCCCTGCCGCACGATGCGAATTTTGCCGAAGTTCGCAAGCATGTTCCGGCACGGCCCCCGCCCTCGTCCGCCCAATTGCCGACGATCTTTGTCAGCACCAGGCCGGCCGAAATCATTGTCACGTCCGGCCCTCCGCAGCTTACAGCGATCCCCGGAACCACGCTGCAGCGCGTCAGCAACACTCCGTCGACGCTGATCTACGCGCCGACAGAGAAGCAGTTCTATGTGCTGATCTCAGGGCGTTGGTTTTCGACGCCGGCCCTGAATGGTCCGTGGACGTTCGCCTCCGATAAATTGCCATCGGATTTCGCTCTGATTCCCGACACCGCGAAAGACAGTAGTGTTCTTGCCTCGGTGCCCGGTACGGTGCAGGCGCAGGAGGCGGTGCTGAAGGCGCAAATCCCGGCCACGGCAACCTTGAAGCGGAGCGCCGCCACGCTGACGGTGACATATGCGGGTCCACCCCGGTTTCAGCCGATCCTCGGTACGCAGGTCGCCTATGCCGTGAATACCGCATCGCAGGTGCTCAAGATCGGCACGAAATATTATGCCTGTGAGAAAGGGGCCTGGTTCGTCGCAGCCAGCCCGCAGGGTCCTTGGGTGTTGGCGGACAGCACACCTCCTGGAATCAAAAAGATCCCGCCCTCCAGCCCGGTCTATAACGTGACCTATGTCCAGGTTTACGGTGCCACGCCCGCCACGGTGACCTACGGCTACACGGCCGGCTACGTGATGGGCTACGTCACCGCCGGGGTCCTGGTTTACGGGACCGGCTATTACTATCCGCCGGTCGTCGTGCCTGGTCCGCGGCCGATCTATTATCCCTACCCGTACACCTACGCGTCGAACGTCTGGTACAATCCGTCAACCGGGGCGTGGGCGCGCGGCGGCACGGTTTACGGTCCGTACGGAGGCGCGGCCACGGGCGGGCGCTATTATAATCCTTCCACCGGCGGCTGGGCGCAGGGTGGCGCGATTTACGGGCCGTATGGCGGGGCAGGCGCATGGTCTTACTACAATCCCCACACGGACACGTATGCGCGCGGCAGCGCGGTGTGGGGTAACGGCAGCGGCACCGCCAATGCCAGCTTCTACAATCCTCGCTATGGGGTTTCCGGTTCGACAAACCAGAATGTCGACCCGTACGGCCGTTGGGGATCCAGCACGTTCAGCGGCCCGAACCAGACCGTCAACACGCAAAGCCGCAGCAATACCAACGGTTCGGCCGGCAGTTTCAAATCGAGTTCCGGCGCGCAGGGTGCGGGCTATTATAACCGCGCAACCGGCAACAGCGGCGGCGCGGTGAAGGGCGCCAACGGCGATGTTTATGCAGGCCGGGATGGCAACGTGTACCGGCACGACGATAACGGCTGGTCCAAATGGAACAATGGCGGCTGGAACTCCGTGCAACCTCCATCAACCAACCGCAACGGCGGGGCAAGCAGCAGCAATTTCAAAAGCAGCGGCGCGGGTGAACGGTTCAACACGCTTGATCGCAGCAGCTACCAGCAGCTTCAGCGGGATCGGCTGGGCCGGCAGGCGGGCAACGGAGAATTCAGACCCCGTGGTGCAGGTGGTGGCAGACGGTTTTCGCGCTGACGGCCGTGCCGGCGCTGTGGGTGGGAGTGAAGGTCACCGCGCGGAGCGATGGCAAATGCCACACGGGCCAAGGGTCGTTCAGGCTGGCCGCACAGGGGGAAAGGCGATGCCGCGCATAAGTTCCGCCAGATTACAGGGCGCTGCAAGTGTCGTCGCCGCGACGATGCGTATGGGGCTCGGTGCTGTGCTGCTGCTGACGGCGCCGGTTTCCGCGGTGGCGCAGCAGCCGACGCAAGCTCAGGCGAACGCAATCCGCCAATCCTGCCGCTCCGATTATCAGAGCTATTGCGCCGGGGTGCCCACAGGCGGATCGGCCGCGCTCGCGTGCCTGCAACAGAACGCATCGAGCGTGTCGCAGCCATGCCAGCATGCTCTCGCCGCCACCGGGGGCGGCGGCACACCGCCGGCGAACCCGCAAGCCTATGGTGCCAGCCCGCCGGGCGCGGCTGCGGCGCCCGGCACCGTCCAATCGTCGCCTGCTCCGCCTGATGGAACGGCGCGTCCGCCGCTCACGCCGCGAGAGCAGATGGCCATATTGCGGACCGATTGCGGACGGGATTATCGACTGTTCTGTCGTGGCGTGCCTCTCGGCGGTGGACGTGCCATCGCGTGCCTTCGCGCGAATGGCCGGCAGCTTTCCCCGCAATGCCAATCGGCTTTGTTGGCCATGCGGCAGGCGCGGTGACGTCGCACATCCGCCAAATGATCCTGATCGCCGTTCCGGCACTTTCGGCATGCTCTCACGCAAACGGGGCTTCCGGAGCCGGCACGGCGTGTCCGGCTACATCAAGGTGAAAGTACGCCACGGCCGTGCAGCTGCTCGCCGCGGCGCTCAATCGTCCTGTCGCCTATCCGTTCACCACGGCTACAGCCTCGACTTCGATCATGAAATCCGGCCCGGCCAGCCGCGTCACGCCGACCGTCGTGCTGGTGGGTGTCGCCACCCCCAGATAGCGCATCCGGACATCCGCGCATTTCTGAAATTCGTCGAAATCGGTGACGTATGTGTTGGTCTTGACCAAATCCGCCCAGGTCGCGCCGGCTGCGCGCAAACACCGATCCAGGTTCTGGAATGTTTGCTCCATCTGTGCGCGCATGTCGCCGACGCCCACGCAGTTGCCGTCGATATCCCGGGCAAGTTGACCGGCGATATAGACGATCTTGCCCGTGCCGCTCACCGTCACGACATGCGAATAGGATGGCTGCCCGGCGGACATCCGCACGTTCATGCCCTCCGGCTGGAACCGTTCGATCTTCAGGCCCATGTTCGATCCCCCTGATGCGAGTATTAGCACTGTTCGGGCTGGCAATCGTCCAGCCTGGCACGCTACCGCTCAAATGAAATTCGTGCCGCCATTGAGCTGCACTGTCTGGCCCGTCATGTACGGATTGCACAGCACCATCAGCACCGCCTGCGCGACTTCCTCCGACGTGCCCATGCGGCCGAGCGGAATGCGCTTTTCGTATTCCTCCCGGCGTGCCGACATCATGTCGGTGTCGATCAGCGAGGGCGCCACGGCGTTGACGGTGATACCTTCCTTCACCAGGCGTGCGGCATAGCCGCGCGTGAGGCCCTCCATGCCGGCCTTGGATGCGTTGTAGTGCACGCCGATCCCGCCTGCTCCGCGCGCGGCACCCGAGGAGATGTTGACGATGCGCCCCCAGCGCTGCGCGCGCATGTGCGGCAGCACGGCCTGGGTGCAGAGGAACGCGGATTTCAGGTTCACCGCGATGGTGGTGTCGAAATCCGCCTCGGTCAGGTCCTCTACTGAACGCATCAGGGCGACGCCGGCGTTGTTGATGAGGATGTCTACCGGGCCGAGTTGGGTGGCGACCGTTTGTATCATTCCGGCGACGGCGCCGGCGTCGGACACATCGGCGGCGACCGCAATGGCGCGGCGATTATCGGCATTGATGGCTTCGACCACATTGTGCGCATCGTCGGCGCGGTTACGATAGTTCACCGCGACATCCGCTCCGCCGTCCGCGAGTGCCAAAGCAACGGCACGGCCGATGCCGCGCGATCCTCCGGTGACCAAAGCGACGCGGTTGGTCAAGTTTGGTAGCAATGGCACGAAATTTCTGACCTCCAAATTCTGTCACGCGGGCGGGATGCGGATCCCCACCGGTCCAAGGCCAATCTCGCCGATATGAACTGCTTCGTGTCCGCGTCCGCGAGGCTCCCCCGCCATGCTGCGAGGCACGTTCATGTCGAGCGGCAGACGCATGTGGCTGGTCAGGTGGGTAGAACTTCTTCACGCGCTAGCCGTGCGGCGTAGCCCAACACCTGGCGAATATCGTCCGGTTCCAGTTCTGAATGGTCCGCCAGCATCTCTTCGGTTGGGATGCCTTCCGCGACCAGGCTGACAACGGTTGTGACCGTGATCCTCGGTTCACGAAGACAAGCGCGTCCACCCATGTTACCCGTCTCAAACGTGATACGGTCCCAGGCGGGACTGGCAGGTTCAACGTTGGTCATCGGCGCCTCCTGAAGATGATCCGGGTCCCGATTGCCCGGCACCGATCTTGGTGACATGGGCCTTGCGGGCAAAGGCGCGCAGGCGGTGTGGCGTGTCAACCCTGAGTGCAGTTTGGTGCCTGCGCGCCGTAGGTCTTAAACCGTTCCTGTGCGGCCTGCATTTCCTCTGCTGTCAGCAGCCGCACCGCGCCGGCTGCGCGGGCGAGCAAGTACTGGCGGCATAGCGTCTCGAGCAGAATGGCGCTGGCCAGGGCATCGTCGGCGGTGCGGCCATGCACGATCATGCCATGATTGGCGAGCAAGCAAGCCGTGCGGTCTTCCATCGCTGCGGTCGCGCCGCGGGCAAGTTCAGACGTGCCGAAGGTGACATATGGCGCGCAACGCACGTCGCCGCCGCCAAAGCGAGTGACCATGTAGTGGAAGCCGGGCAGGCGCTCGTTCAGGCAGGCGAGCGCAGTGCAGGCGTCGGCGTGCGTGTGGACGATCCAGGCGGCGGTGGGATGCGCGGCGTAGATCGCCGCGTGCATCGACCATTCGGAGGAGGGCGTGGCGTTGTCGTGCACTGTGCCGTCCAGCGACATGGCAACCAAGCCGGGTTCGCGCAGGGTGTCCGTGGTGCAACCGGATGGGGTGATCAGCATGCCGTCGCTGGTGCGGGCGCTGACGTTGCCGGAACTGCCGGTGTTCATGCCATGCTCGGCGAGGGTGCGGTAAAGGGTGACGAGGGAACGGCGGAGCGAGGCGGGCATTGCGGGTGCTCCTCAAGGTGTGGTCGAATGAGATCGTACCGACCCGATCAGCCTCACCCTCGATGCTTCGCATATCGACCTCTCCCGCGCGTAGCGCGGGAGAGGTTTCTAATCATCCAGGTCGGCGGCCCACATTTTTTCCAGCGCGTACATCGACCGTGCTTCCGGTTTGAACAGATGTACAATGATGTCGCCGGCGTCGATCAGGACCCAGTCGGAGCCGCCTTTGCCTTCTACCTGCACGCGATGCAAGCCGGCCTCGTGCAGCTTTTCGCTCAAGTGCTCTGCCATCGCGGTGATCTGGCGATCGGCGAGGCCCGTTGCGATGACCATACGATCGCAGAACATCGCCTTGCCGGCGAGGTCCAGCGTTACGACGTTTTCTGCCTTGTCGTCGTCCAGGCTGCGCACGATGACCGACTGCAGTTTCTCCAGCAGAGTCGGTTCCGCAACGTTGCGCCGTGCGCGGGGCGCGGGCTTCGGGCCGGCGGCGATGGTCTTTTTGCGAGGCGTGCCAGGGGTTTTGTCGGCCACCGGCAGCGGTGGCTTCACGCGCTTGCGCGGCGCGGGCTTGTGGCGCGCAGGCGAGGCAGGCTGTGACGGCTTGGCTATGGCAATGCTCCCTGCACGACGCCGGCGCGAATCGCGGTGGCGGAAATTGCGACCTGCGGCGCCATCAACAATACCCATCCCGGTGCCGTGCCCGGCAAGAGGCAAGCGGCATGCTTTGATCGCCGAGCATGCCGCAACCAGCGTGCCGCCTGGCCAGTCAGAGCACGGCGTGTATAGCCGGGCCGCGGCAGCACTGCGATAGGCGCAAGGCGCAGCAGGTCTCGCCAGTGCAGCCAATGCGGCAATTGCGTCAGGATGTCGGCGCCCATCAGCCAGACGAAGCGCGCCCGCGGGAATCGGCGCCGCAGCTTACGGAGCGTGTCGATGGTGAAACGCGTGCCCCAGGCGGCCTCGATCGCGGTGGCGATCACGCGGCGCCCATCGGCGATCCGGCGGGCGCCGGCGATGCGTTGTGTCAGCGGCGCCATACCGTCCGTCGGCTTCAGCGGATTGCCGGGGGAGACGAGCAACCATACCTGGTCCAGTCGCAACCGGCGCAGCGCGAGCAATGCGATATGACGATGGCCCGCGTGCGCGGGATTGAACGAGCCGCCGAGCAAGCCAATACGAATTCGCCGCCGGTCGCCGAATTTCGGCAGCGGATCAAGCAGGCGAGCGTTCAGGGGCGCACCTGTCCCGTGCCGCGGACGACGTAGCGATACGTCGTGAGTTGCTCCAGCCCTACCGGGCCGCGCGCATGGATGCGGCCGGTGGCGATGCCGATTTCCGCGCCGAAACCGAACTCGCCGCCGTCGCAGAACTGGGTGGAGGCGTTCCACAGCGCCACGGCCGATTCAAGGCAGGCGAGGAAACGTTCCGCTGCCAGGACATCATCGGTGACGATGGCATCCGTGTGCTCGCTGCCGTGGCGGGCGATATGCGCCAGCGCGGCATCGACGCCATCCACTACGGCGACCGACAGGACGGCATCCAGCCACTCGGTGTCGAAATCGGCTTCGGTGGCGGCGGGCAGATCGGGGACGATATCACGGGCCGCTGCGTCGGCGCGGAAATCGCAGCCCAGCGCGCGCAGGTCGGCGACGATTGGCGGCAGCAGGGCAGGGGCGATGGCGCGGTCGATCAGCAGAGTCTCGGTGGCGCCGCAGACGCCGGTGCGGCGCATCTTGGCGTTGGCGACGATCTTGCGCGCCATGTCGGGATTGGCGGCGGCGTGGATATAGGTGTGGCAGAGGCCCTCGGCATGGGCGAGAACCGGGACGCGGGCCTCGCGCTGCACGCGGTTGACCAGCGATTTGCCGCCGCGCGGGATGATCAGGTCGAGCAAGCCGGCGCCGGCCAGCATGGCCGCGACATAGGCTCGGTCGGCGTTGGGGGCGATTTGCACTGCGGCCTCGGGCAGGCCGGCAGAGCGCAGACCCTGCACCAGCGCGGCGTTGATCGCTTGCGCGCTGTGGACGCTTTCCGAACCGCCGCGCAGGATCACGGCGTTGCCGGATTTCAGGCATAATGCAGAGGCGTCGGCGCCGACATTGGGGCGGCTTTCGTAGATCATGCCGATGACGCCGATCGGTGTGGCGGCGCGTTGGATGCGCAGACCGTTCGGCCGGGTCCAGTCTGCCAGCAGACGGTCCAAGGGATCGGGCAGGGCCGCGACGTCCTCCAGGCCTTTGGCCATGGCATCGACGCGGGCCTCGGTCAGTGCCAGGCGGTCACGGAAGGCGGCGGTGCCTGTGGCTGCCTCGAGGTCGGCCGCATTGGCAGCCAGGATGGCGGGCGTTTCCGCACGAAGCGCGGCAGCCATGGCGCGTAGCGCGTCATTGCGTTGGACGGCGCTGGTGCGGGCCAACGTGTGCGACGCGGCGCGCGCGGCTTGGGCGGCACGTTGCAGATGCTGGGTGGCGTCGGTCTCGATATCCATGGCTGGTCCCCTGAGCGGCGCAGATTGCCGCCATTTCGCGGGTGATTCCAGGGGGCTTCAAATCAGGTGCGGGGCTGGCTTGCCGGTGGGACTCCGTCTCAATGTAACCTCGACTTTGTGTCATTGCGAGAAGTGACGAAGCATCCCGGCTGTCCGGTTGACTTGCAGAACGAGGTTGCTTCGTCGCTGCGCTCCTCGCAATGACATCGCGACGCAGCCTCCACGGAAACGCAAACCAACCATCGAGGAAACGCGGCTCACGCTGTGCTGCCAACGGGCTAGCATTTGCAACAATGTCGGGCAAAGCCGGACATTTCTAAGAAACGTTAAAGGGAGAAAACAACCATGAATGATGCAGCCGACGCTGCCGGACTGACTCACGGCGTCACCGATCTGGAACGCCAGACCATGGCTCGCGTCGGGCGGCGCCTGCTGCCGTTGCTGATCGCCTGCTATTTCGTTGCCTATCTCGATCGCGTGAATGTCGGCTTCGCCGCGCTGACCATGAACAAGGCGCTGCATTTCAGCTCGGCCGTATATGGATTCGGTGGCGGCATTTTCTTTATCGGCTACTTCATCTTTGAAGTTCCCAGCAACATGATGCTCGCGAAAGTCGGCGCGCGCCTGTGGATCGCCCGCATCCTGATCACCTGGGGCATCATCTCCGGCTGCACCGCGCTGATCTCCGGCCCGGTCTCCTTCTATTCCGTACGCTTCCTGCTGGGACTTGCCGAGGCGGGCTTCTTCCCCGGCATCATCCTGTATCTGACCTGGTGGTTCCCGTCGTACTATCGCTCCTGGATCACCGGCATCTTCATGGCGGCGATTCCGCTTTCCAACATCCTGGGCTCCATCGTCTCCGGCTTTCTCCTGAACCTCGACGGCTTCGCCGGCATTGCCGGCTGGCAGTGGTTGTTCGTATTGGAGGCGGTGCCAGCGGTCATCCTGGGCATTGCGTTCTGGGCGTTCATGACCGACTGGCCGGCGGACGCTCACTGGCTGGCGCCGGAGCAACGCAATTGGCTGATCGCACGTCTGGAGTCAGAGAAGGCACGCCGCGAATCAATCCGCAACTACAGCCTGAAACAGGCATTGATGGACAAGCGCGTGTTGCTGCTGTCGCTGGTATATTTCGGCGGCACGTTCTCCGGCTACGGCATCGTGTTGTTCCAGCCACAGATCGTGCATCGTCTGGCCGCAGGCTTCGGTGCCACCGGCCTGATCAATGCCATTCCCTATGTGTTCGGGGCCTGCGCCATGATCCTGTGGGGGCGCCATTCGGACCGCACTGGGGAACGCCCGCGCCATGTCGCTATCGCCTACGCCGTCGGCGCGGCAGGACTGATCGCGACCGGGCTGATGACAGACCCGATCATGACGATGACCATGCTAGTGGTTGCGTCGATCGGGCAGTCCTCCACCGGCCCGACCTTCTGGAGCCTGCCGACGGCGATGCTCTCGGGCACGGCTGCGGCTGGCGGCATCGCGCTGATCAACGCACTGGGCAACCTGGGCGGGTTCTTCGGCCCGTATCTGTTCGGGCTGATCAAGGATGCAACCGGCGGCAGTTTCACCTTCGGCTTGATCGCTCTGGCGCTGGGCCCGATCGTTTCGGCGTTGCTCGTGCTTGCGCTGGGCCATGACCGGCGGCTGGAACATATCCCCGGCCGTCAGCCCGTGGCGGAAGGATAACAACCAACCTGGCGGTAATAGCGGGGGCCTTGGATTTTCTCGTCATGGCCGGGCTCGCCACCATAGCAATCAGGATAAGCGCGCGAAATGGTGCGGGTGCTGCGCTCGGAAAACTATCCCGGTGGCTGATAGTTTTCGCAGGGCGGAAGCATGAAGTCGGATGACCATCGGATCGCTGCCTGGATGGCGATGGATCAATCTTCATTTGCGCCGAGACGATCGCCGGCGCGCCAAGGGCTGGCCTCTTCTTCAAGTGAGGGCATACTTCGGGGTGATGCCTTCACCGGCATGCTGCCGTCGGATGCCGTCATTTGGAGACAGCGATGACAGACATATCGCGCCGCTGCGCGCTGATCACGGGTGCGGCCAGCCTGGCAGCCGCTGGCCTGCCTCCGTCGCCCGCGCTGGCCGCTGGTGCTGCTCGGCCGGCACTGCCAATTCCGGCTGAAATCCGGGCCGATGCGCAGGGCACCATAGCCTTCAGTGCCAGCACCGGAACACGACGCTTCCTGCCTGGGCGAACCACCGCGACCTATGGCTACAACGGCGCGTTCCTGGGTCCGGCGCTGCGCCTGCGACGCGGCCAGGTGGTGACGGTCGAGTTCACCAACCGTCTTCCGGAACCCACCACTGTTCACTGGCACGGGCTGATCATTCCCGGCAAGGACGATGGTGGTCCGCACCAGGCTGTGGCATCTGGAGGACGTTGGCGCGTTCGTCTGCTGATCGATCAGCAGGCCGCCACATTGTGGTTTCACCCGCATTTCTACCCCACAACGGCCGCGCAGGTTATCAAGGGCCTCGCCGGGCTGCTGATCATCGACGACGACGATACGATCCGGCTGCCGCTGCCCTCCCGCTGGGGCATCGATGATATCCCGCTGATCATCCAGGACCGCCGCTTCCGCCGCGACGGGCAGTTCTTCGAGCGGATGAACATCATTGCGGTGACGAGCGGCTATGTCGGCAACGTACCTCTTGTGAACGGCGTCCCCTATCCCGAGGCGCGCACGGCACGCGGCTGGTTGCGGCTGCGCTTGCTCGATGGGTCGAATGCCCGCAGCTATTTGCTGAAAGCGTCTGACGATCGCTCGCTGTATGTCATCGGCTCCGACGGGGGTTTGCTGGAGAGCCCGGTCGAGATGAAGCAGATCGTGATGAACGCGGGCGAGCGTTTCGAGGTCATGGTAGATGGCCGCTCCGGCACGCCGTTTGATCTCGTCGCGTTGCCGTTCGGTGCGCCGATCATGCGGCTGCCGCCGTTCGACGCGCCGGTGCCTCTGGTCACGATCCGGCCCGATGGCGCCGACGGGGCGGGGCAGCTTCCGACCTCGCCGGCGCAGCTGCCACGCCTTCCGGCGGATTTGCCGGCGGTCAGTCAGGAGTTGGTTATGAATATGTTTCGTGACCAGGCCGGGATGATGCCGCTGATGAAGGCGGGCCTGACGGAGATGGCCAACAGCGGCAGGGGCAATCCGGCTGTTATCGCCCGTGTCACCAGCCTGATCGAGGATGATCCGGAACTGTCCAGGGCTGCGCAGCTTTCCGCCAACGGCGTCAACGGCAAGCCTTTCGCGCTTGGCGAACCGGGCTTCACCGCCCAGCGCGGTGAGATGCTGCGCTGGCGGATTTCTGAAGGTGGCGACCAGATGCTGCATCCGGTCCACATTCACGGCTGCCAATTCCGCATTCTGTCGGACCGCGGACAGACGCCGGAAGCGTACCGCGCGGGCTGGAAGGACATCGCGCCGATCTCGGCCGGCGGCGTCAGCGAGATTCTGCTGCGTTTCCCGCACCCGGCCGGGCCGGATGCGCCGTATATGGCGCATTGCCATATTCTGGAACATGAGGATTCCGGAATGATGGCGCAGTTCACCGTGGCATAGGTGTCGGTTGCTGCGGAGACGGAGGTTCAAACACTGCCGATCACCGCCGCTCGGTTGCCATAGCGACACGTCTGCGTGAACGCCTTGTCTGCCACACGGTATGCCACTCACTGTCCGCTCGTCCCAGGAGGAAATCCGGTTCATGCTGAACGCCTTCAGCCGAGATCGCGACAGGCTGCGCTGCACCGATGCTCCATCGGACAACACGCTGCGTGACGCCTGTTGGATCGACATGATCACACCCACCGATGCGGAATCTCAGCGTGTGCAGGCGGCCATCGGTTTGACGCTGCCCAGCCGCGACCGGCTATCGGAAATCGAAAGCTCCAGCCGGCTTTCCGTCACCGACGGCGTGCTGACGCTCAGCATACCGCTGATCAGCGCTATCGATACGGCCCCCAAGCCTTTGCCGGGCGGTTTCGTTCTGTCGCGCGACCGGCTGATCACCATCCGGTTCGCCCCCAGCCACTTGTTCGACGGCTTCGCCGCCCGCGAAACGGCCGCCACGCTGCCGGCTGCCGGTCCTGCCCACATCTTTGTCGGCCTGCTGGAGGCGATCGTCGACCGCCACGCCGATGTGCTGGAGCAAGTGCGCGCGGAACTCGACGCCGTTTCGCACCAAATCTTTTCCGATCAGGCGATGCGGCTTGGCGGCGGCAAGCATGAGGACCGGATGCTGCGCCGGACCCTGGCGGCGATCGGCCGCGCCGGGGACCTGCTGTCATTCATCCGCGACAGCCAGGTGATCGCCGGGCGGCTGGTGCCGTATGTGCAGACAACCGCGAAAGATTGGCTGCCAGCCGACCTCGCACCGCATTTCGAGGTGCTGGCCCGCGACATCGCCTCCCTCAATGATTTCGAATCTCATCTCAACAACAAAACTCAATTTCTGCTCGATGCCACACTGGGATTTATCAATATTGCGCAGAACAACGTTATGAAAGTGCTGACTGTCGCATCGGTGGTTGGTATCCCGCCGGTGCTGATCGCCGGTATATACGGCATGAATTTCAAGTCGATTCCGGAATACGACTGGGCCTGGGGCTATGCCTATGGTCTGGGCGTGATCACGCTCTCCGCGCTGATCACGCTGGGCTGGTTCAAATGGCGCGACTGGATTTGACGGCGCGCACAGGGTCACGGGTGACTACAGACGACGGAGCTATCCGATGGCGACCGAGATACGCCGCCGCTTCTACGTCCACTGTGCTTGCGTTCGGCCCTCCAACCTTCCTGCCGGTGCGTGGCAACCGACCGGAAGTAGCTCCGTGATGAAAAAAGGATGCTGCGGGTGGTACGGGCGAGCGATGGTTCCCTCTTGCCGCCCGAACGCGACGCAGGCTGGCGGCCTGACGGTCAGTCCTATCTGAGCGGCGCGTTCATCAGTTTCTCCGCCGACCGACCCAGTTCTGCGCCCTGATTACCTTTGGCTGCGAGCTCTTGACGAGGCTTCTGCGCGAAGACCAGTTCCGCTGCTTCGGGCCGGACGTCGTGATCAAGCATTGGACGGCACCGATCTCGATGGACACAGCCTAATGCACCGTGCACGGCAAGGTTGTCTGTTGGTCGCCTTGCTGCTCGCCTCGCGAGGCTACTTCGCCAGAACCCGTGCCAAGTCCAGCAACTCCGTGTCGACGCCCTTGATCCGCCCGACCACCTCGGCCAGCGGCGTGCGCGTGATTTCGTTCTTCTGCACGCCGATCAGCACGCCTGTCTCGCCGTCGCTCAGCGCCTTTACGGCATGCACGCCCAGCCGCGTCGCCAGCAGACGATCGAACGCGCTGGGGGGCGCGCCCCGCACCACGTGTCCAAGCGTCGTGGCACGCAGCTCGAATCCGGTGCGCCGCGTCTCGGCTTCGAAATACGCCAGGATCTTCCCGGTGTTCTCCTTGACGCCCTCAGCGATCACCACAATGGCGTGCGTCTTGCCGCGTTCGTAAGCCGCGTGCAGCCGCTGCGCTATATCCGCCGCTGGTACCTCGAATTCCGGGATCGAGATGACTTCGGCACCGCCGGCCAATCCGGCCATGATTGCCAGGTAGCCGCAGTCGCGCCCCATCGTCTCTACCAGGAACGCGCGGTTGTGGGACGAACCCGTGGTGCGCAGATGGTCAATCGCCCCAAGCGTGACGTTGATAGCGGTATCGCAGCCGATAGTGATCTCGGTCCCCAGCAGATCGTTGTCAATGGTAGAGGCGATTCCGACCACATGCACCCCAAGCTCGCTGAGCTTATAGGATCCGGTCTGCGAGCCGTTGCCGCCGATCACCACCACGCCGTCGATGCCGCGCTGCGCGAGGTTGCGCAACGCCTTGGATCGTCCGCCTTCCTCACGGAACTCGGCACTGCGGGCACTGCCGAGGAACGTGCCGCCGACCTGGATGATGCCGCCGACATCGCGCGCACTAAGTTCGCGGAACTGCCCGTCCACCAGCCCCTGCCAGCCCTGGCGCACCCCGTGCACCGTCATTCCCTGATCGAGTGCACTGCGTGTCACCGCGCGAATGGCCGCGTTCATGCCCGGGGCATCACCGCCACTCGTCAGGACCGCAATGTGCTTCATCCGACCGAGATTATAATGGTGTGCCCGTGCGGTCCACGACAAAAACGCGATTCATCCGGAGTATCTATTGTCGCCGAGGCGCCGGGCCCGCCACACCAACCCGGCGGGCCCGTCGCGAATAAGCTAACGTGTCAGGCCAGAACCAGCTTCGGATCGAGTACCTTGCCTTTGGTCTCCGGCCCGGCGAGCACGGCCAGGATGAAGCTGAACGCGCCGCCGCAGGTACCGATCAGCATCGATATACCGAAGCCGACGCCATAGTTGCTGGCGATACCAGTCAGGATCAGCGGTACAAATCCGGCGCAGAACGACCCGATATGATAGACGAAAGCACCCGCGGTCGCGCGCACTTCCGTCGGGAAGCGTTCGGCGAGGTAGCTCGGGTTCTGGCCATAGATCGCCTGGCCGAACAATCCTTGCAATGTGAAGCCGGCGATGATCAGGGTCAGGCTATGCGAAAGCAGATAGATCGGCGCAATGCAGATCGCGATGGCGGCCGGGATTATCATCGACCAGCGTCGGCCGATACGATCCGCCAGATGGCCCCAGAAGCCCATGGCCAGGAACGCCAGCAGGTTCGCCAGGGCGACGGGTGTGGCGACGATCGCCGGGCTCAGGTGCAGATCCTTTTGCAGATGTGTCGCGAACAACGCATTGATCGAATAGTAGACGATGAAACCGCTGATCATCCACCAGCACGCGGTCAGTGTGTTGCCGAGCACCGCGGGTTTGAAGATACTGAACAATGGCGTGTTCATCTGCCGGTTTTCCGCGTTCTGCGTCGCCCGGTTCTGCTGCCATACCTCCGGTTCCTTGACGAAGAACCGCACATAGACCACGGCGAGTGCCGGCAGGATGCCGATCCACAGCATGCCGCGCCAGCCGATGGTGTTGAACAGCAGGCCATAGATCAGGCTGGCGATCAGGAAGCCCAGGCTCCAGGAACCTTGCAGGATGCCGCTCATGAAGCCGCGCGAACGGGCGGGCCAGGACTCCATCGCGAGCGCGCAGCCGGCGGGCCATTCGCCGCCCATGCCAAGGCCGAGCAAGGCGCGGAACAAGAACAATACCCCGAAGCTGGGCGAGAAGCCGGCAGCGAAGTTGCAGAGCGAATAGAGCAAGATGGAAACCATCAGCGGGATCCTGCGGCCGATGCGGTCCGCGATCCAACCGGACGTAACCGCGCCGACCAGGCGCAGCCACAGCGTTACGGAGAGCACGAAGGCGACTGCTGTTAGCGGCACGCCGAACTCCTTCGAGATCGGCACCATGATCAGCAGGAACATGGTGAAGTCGAACGCATCGAGCGTCCAGCCGAGCCAGCCCGCAACCCAGGCGAGCCATTGGTCTTTGGTGGGTTCTCGATACCAGGGCACGGATGCCCCGGCGGATGTGGAGCCTGCGGCAGCACTCATTTTATGACAAAGCCTCCCGTTCGTTATGCGGCCTTGCGGCTCGAGAGAGGGTCTTGCCGGGCGAAATGGGATGCGCCGCGACCGGTTCCTCTAACGGCGCCGTGCTGGCCCGAAGATCGCTGCCGTCGTCCACAATAGATACGGCTGCAACGATCGCAGGCTAGCGAGGTAGGCTGCGTTGCACAAGGCAGACTTGCACCAGGCGGGAGGCAAATTTGAAAACCCTGCTTGACATCCGTGGATTATGTAAGGTTTTTCCTGTCAATTTCTTTATTGCCCTACGTCAGAACATCTATTGCCCGGCACTCAGGCGCTTGCGAACGACGTCAGCCACTGCAGGGTCCGTCGGCGCGTCGGCAGTATTTGGGTGATCACAGGGCCGGATTCAACGAGATGGAAACCGGGATTGTCGTTATCGGCGCTGGGCCGCGTCGGGATCCGCGATTGATGGAGATCCTTGGCGATTGAACCCGCGCGAAGCGCGTACGACGAAGCTATGGCACTGATCTCGGGCAAGGAATGCGAAGACATGCTCGATGCCAGTGGCAATATCGCAGCGATGTTGGCTATCGCGTCACGCGCAATGGAGACATTGTTGAAGGACGAGGCCGCTTTCTATTTGGCCGGGAAGACGCCATCGGCATCCTGGCGCCGGCGTCACGGTGTGATAGCGCGGGCGCTCGCGGATGCCGCTCGCGTGTCGCAGGCCTGCCCAGATCGAGAATGTCACGCGCGAGGCTAGCCCCGTGGTGCTGCGAGAAACGGCGCGGGTGTTTCGGATGAGGATAGAGGATCAGGTGGCACAAGAGTCAAAGCATCCGCTGCAAGATTAGCTTCTGTACATCCGAAGTGCCTTCGTAAATCTGGCACACCCGCACGTCGCGATAGATCCGCTCCACCGGAAAGTCCGCCAGGTACCCGTACCCTCCCAGAGTCTGGATCGCTGTCGTGCACACCGCCTCTGCCACTTCCGACGCGAACAACTTGGCCATGCACGCTGCCTCGATCGCCGGCTGCGCCTCCGCCTTCAGCCGCGCCGCATGCAGTGTCATCTGCCGCGCCGCCTCCAGGCGTGTCTTGGCATCCACCAGCCGGAACCCCACGGCCTGGAAGTCGATGATCCGCCCGCCGAACGCCTTGCGTTCTTTCGCGTACTCCACCGCATAGTCCAGCGCCGCCCGCGCCATCCCCACGCTCTGCGCCGCGATCCCGATGCGCCCGCTTTCCAGTGTCGATAGTGCGATCTTGTATCCTTCCCCTTCGGCACCGATGCGCTGATCGTCCGGCAATTCCATATCATCGAACGACAACGCACACGTATCCGATGCCTTCTGCCCCAGCTTCTGCTCCAGCCGCGCGACCTTGAAACCAGGCGTGGTCTTGTCCACGACGAAGCAGGACAGCCCCTTCTTCCCCGCCGCCGGATCGGTCACCGCAAACAGCACCGCGGATCCCGGCAACGCCGCATTGCTGATGAACTGCTTGGCGCCGTTGATCACATAGCGATCGCCCTTCTTCACCGCCCGCGTGCGCAAATTCGAAGCATCCGACCCGGCCTGAGGTTCGGTCAACGCAAAGGAGCCCACCGCCTCGCCGGATGCCAAAGGCCGCAGCCAGCGTTCCTTCTGGGCGTCGGTGCCGTATTGACCGATCACCACGCAGGTTGGCGAGTTGTGCACCGACACCATGGTGGACACCGCACCGTCTCCGGCTGCGATCTCCTCCAGGACCAGAGCATAGGTCACCGGATCGATCTCCGACCCGCCCCATTGCTCCGGCGTGGTGGCGCCGAACACGCCCAGCTCGCCGAGTTCGCGGATCACCTCCGGCTCGATGCGGCCGGCCTTCTCGCGCTCCGCGGCGTGCGGGGCCAGGCGCTCCTGCGCGAAGCGGCGCACCATGTCGACGACCAGCGTATCGGCGGACGGCGGCAGATGATCGGGCATGGCTGTGCCTCCCGAGTGATGCTGCGCGTTAGCAGCGACCCGCCACGGCGAACGGGTCTTCCTCCGCCCCACGTACCACGGTGGCCAGCAGACGCAAGGCTTCCGCCCCGCCGACGTCGCCCAGAATACCGGTATCGATCTCCTCGGCCAGTAGTTCGGCCTGGTTGGCGATGGTTTGCGCGGCGCGATACAGCGCGGCGCGCGCCAGAGTCAGTTGGGTCTCGTTCGACAACACGTGCCAATCGGCGAGCATGGAGACGCTCCTGCAAGTCTGTGCCGTTTTGGCGGATGGATCAGCGGCGCGGCAGATCATGCTCTGGGCCCCGGTTAACAGAACATTACCAGAATCGATTGCTGCTTACCAGTCGGAATATATCCCAAGAAAGCGATAATGGCCGCCAAACAAGACAACACTCTTGCAACGAGATCGCCCCTGGCCTGTCGGGCGGCGTAACGCGCGGTTGTGCGCCCTCGGACCCTCGGGCGGCGGTTTCCGGTGTGACGAGCCTCGCCGCCTGCTCCAACTCGCCGCCTGCTCCAACTCGCCGCCTGCTCCAACTCGCCGGCCTACTCCAACGTGACCTGCACCGGCGGTAGCGGTGCGAACTCTACCGTCACCCGCGCCGGCCCGGTCAGCCACACCGGCGGCGTGACGCTGCCCAGCATCACCACCTGGCCGGCTTTCAGCCCGCCGAAGGCCTCGGCGACCGACGAACCTGCCAGCCAGGCCAGGCAATTCAACGGATGACCCATCAGATCGCCGCCGACGCCCTCGTCCCGCAATTTGCCATCGACGATCAGCCGGCCCCGCAGCGCCGCCATGTCCAGCGCACGCCAATCGCCACTGCCCGGCTCACCGATCACCGCGGCGGCGTGATAGACCTGATCGCCGATCATCGTCGCCGTGCCGACCTGGGCGAGATCGGTGTAGCGATTTTCCACCAGTTCGATCCCCGCCATCAACTCGCCCACGGCTTCGGCCGCTGCTTCCATGGCGCAGGCGCCATAGGGCAGGTCGCGGGCCAGGCGCACGGCCAGTTCGCATTCGACGCCGGGGCGCTGGAAATCGGCGAAACGCAGCGTGGCGCCACTGCGATGCAGGCCACCGGTGGACATGAACCCGGCCGCCGGGCCGCTCAGTCCCAGGTATTCCTGCATCCGCCTGGCGGTAGCACCAATCTTGAATCCGCCCGGCGCGGCCGGCCCATGGGCCCGCCACAACGCATATTGCACGGCCGCACCCTCGCGTTCCGTGCGAGGCGCAATGGCGTGCGACAGAGGTTCTACCAAGCGGCGGCCCTGGCGGGCTTCATGCAGCGCGGCGGCGGCTTGCTGCGGATCGTAGTCGCTCATCGCGGCGCCTCCGGTTTACGAGTGAGTTCGTACAGCGCCACCGCGGCGGCGGCGGACACGTTCAGGCTGCCGACGGCACCCTGCATGGCAAAACCGGCGACTTCGTCACAGGTTTCGCGGGTGAGGCGGCGCAGACCGCTGCCCTCGGCGCCCAGCACCAGAGCGATGCGCCGCCCGGCCAGCGATGGTCCGGACAGCGTGCCGCCGCCGGCATCCAGGCCGACCACCCAAAGATTGGCGGCCTTCAGCGCAATCAAGGTGCGGGCGATATTTATTGCCCGCAGCAGCGGCATGGTTTCCAACGCGCCGGAGGCGGCTTTCGCCAGCGCCCCGGTTTCTTCCGGCGCGTTGCGGTCCTGGGTGATGACGGCCGCTGCGCCGAACGATTCCGCCGAGCGCATGATTCCGCCGACGTTGCGTGGGTCGGTTACCTGGTCCAACACGATGATCGGCCCCGGCCGGTCCAGCGCGGCCTGCAAGGGCGGCGGCGCCAGCGGGTCGGCGAGCAAGGCGGCGCCCTGGTGGGCGATGTCGCGGCCAAGCAACTGGTCCAGCCGGCCGCGCTCGACTCGTTCCGGCTGCAGCGGCCAAGGCTGCGGCAGGCGCTGGGCGAGGGCGGTTTCTCCCTCCTCTGTCACCACGAGGCGGCGCAGGCGCCGGGCGGGATTGGCGAGCGCCGCCGCCACCGCGTGCAACCCGTAGAGCCACAGCGTGCCACGCGGTGTCTCGGCATTGTGGCGGGGGGCGTCGTGCTGCGGTGGGCGATGGAACTGCCGTTGCTGGCCACCATCGCGGTGCGGACGGTGGAAGTCGTTGCCCTGACCGTGCGGGCGCTGGCCGCGCTGGTCCTGATCGCGCGGTCCCTGGCCGTGCTGCGGGCGAGGGCCGTGGTGCGCCTGTTGCCCTGGCTGGTGTGTGTTCGGGCCACGTTGGTCCTGCGCGCGGACATCCTGTCCGCCGCGTCCTTGGCCGGACGACGGGTTGCCCTGGCCATGCCGCGGCCCACCGCCGCCATGCTGGAACGGGCGGTCTGGTCCGCCTCGGCCCGGGCCGCGGTTGATCGGCGGCCGGCCGGAGCCGCCATGGCGCGTGTCACTGGGAGGTTTCATTAGCGTACCCTATAGCGGGCGCGCGCAGCGCTGCACAGGCGATGGGGGACGGCAGCGCGTGCCGTTTAATCCCTCCCGCAAAGGTAACGTGCCCGAAGCTTGGCGGTGTTGCGAAACCGGTCGATGATTTCGGAACGAGACCGGACGCGAGGGAACCGGCCATGTACTGGTGTCTTGGCATGTATGGCTCCGCTTCCACCTGGACGTTCAACCTGGTGAGGCAGGTCGCAGCCACGCTGCTGCCAGAGAAGCCAGTGCTGACCCGGTTCGTCGCGGACGAGATGCCCAGTTCGGCAGAAGCGGAGGCAAACACCGTCCTCGTGAAGACCCATTCCGCGGTGGCCTATAAAGAACTGGCGCGCCGCTCGGCCGCCATCATCATCACCATTCGAGATCCCCGCGACGCGATCGCTTCCCTGCTCACGCACAATAAGCCGCCGTTCGCAACGGCGTTGAAGGTGACCGAGGCAACGGCCCGCATGTGCGGCCATTTCATATCCGATCCACGCGCCGTCGCGCTGAAATTCGAGGATCGCTTCTTCGACGACCCGGCGACTGTCTTGCGCATTGCCGGGTGTTTTCCCGGCGTGCTGGCGGACGCAGACGCCACCCGCATCTTTGCCGCGCTGCGCCGCGACGCGGTGGACAGATTCATCGCCAATCTCGAGACGCTGCCCTCGGCCACGACCGAATTCGACGAGGTGACCAGGCAGTGGGACACGTACGATCCACTCACCGGCTGGCACAAACACCACGGCGGCCGGACGGCGGAGATCGGCCGCTGGCAGCGCGAACTGACCCGGGAGCAAGTGGCCGCGATCGAGCAGCGATTGGGGGATTGGATGAAATCGTTCGGCTATGCGCCGGCGGCCTCGCGGCGGGGCGCCCACACGCTGACAATCGGCCGCTATGGGATCATTGAATAATTGGCTCACGGCGCGTTGACCGAAGCGCTCGTTCAGACCCGGTGGCGGCGGATGACTACGGGCTGGACCAGACCTGGCCGTGGTGTGAGGGAAAACGCCAAGGACGAACTCAGAGAAGGTCGCGCCGGTGCGTATCAAAGTGGGCTGGCCGCGGAGGCATGGAACCACAGAGGCACGCGGATGGGATCCGGGGTGGTGGAACCGCGCTGCGACCAGCTTCCTGTCGTTGGGGAAGCAAAGGTCTTGCCCGGGCGCTGCCAGAGCGGAGCAGGGGGCATTCATGGCAAAGCTCCGCGCCCGCGCATGCTCGACCGCCGCGCAACGGGGAACACGAATCAGGGCGGCGGGGCCGGCGGTGGTCCGGTCCCGTGCATCGATTTCGAATGGTTGCATGGGTCAGGCCGGTGCCGCTGCGGCGACCTCTGGCGCCGTTGGTGGCGAAACCGGCCAGTGCAGGGCTGGCGCGGTTTCCGTTTGCTCCAATGCTTTACCTGAAGCCGTGCACGGTTCGGCTGCCGGCGTTGCATTTTCGGCGTACGATGCCTGTGGCGGTGGATGATCACGCGACCGCTCTTCCGCCGAAAGACAATTGGGGCGTTGGTGCTCCGCCGGCGCCTCAAAGCGCGGCGTCTCGATGCGAGACGCAGGC